>Ga0187782_10004157_pt1 | contig 10821 bp, 9 predicted proteins | sample 0715_SJ02_MP15_2_FD_132454 | JGI IMG/M metagenome (GOLD analysis project Ga0187782, IMG submission 132454) | Tropical peat soil microbial communities from peatlands in Department of Meta, Colombia - 0715_SJ02_MP15_20_MG | ecosystem: Environmental > Terrestrial > Soil > Wetlands > Peat | place...
CATGGAATAGTACACAAACTGGATCGTCGTATGCTGGCGATATCCAGCCCTATTCCGGGGCCATTAGCCCGGACAGTTCCCTTTACGGTCTAAAAACGGCATTCGAGAACCTTGACGACTCTTTTACCTTTAACCAGACCGAAAAACTGGAAAAAGAGGTCGAGTATGATAATATCCGGATTGCCGAACTTGAAGCCGCGCTTGCGGCAAACAGGAGCGACGCAGCTGACCGGGCAATGGATCAGTACTCCCTGGACCTGAACCGGACCGAACGGACCATGTCGTGGTTCAATGAGACCGGATCGGGATATGCATTTAACGGGACTTACGCGTTCAACGGGACCTCCCCGGGTGATGGTTCCCAGCCGCGGTCTGACCGGACATCCTCCGGGACCGGGCTCCCGGCCGGGTTTAACCATGTCGCCTCTCCTCAACCACCCGCCGCTGCGGCAGTACTTGCTGCACAGCAGCAGATTGCGCTGCACCAGGACATCCTGCAAAACCTGCACGATACCCACCCCGATGACAGGGCAATTGCACAGGCATACACCACAAGCCAGTACCTGGAAAAGCGATTCGAAGACCGGACGCTGGTCCATTTCGATCTGGAACATGATGCGGATCACCATGTCGTCTTCCACCCGGTCATCCTGAACCCGGTTGTCCGCGATCATATCACCACGCCCGCGAACTCGTGGAACCAGACCCGGAACACGGTCACCTACACCGGAAACAGCCAGAATGCAAATCATTCGACCCAGGACTGGGCTGACCAGCACCGCCAGGATACTACCACGGTAAATTACAGCCACGGGCAGTACCCTGCAAACAACCAGCAGTTCAACCGGTCCGGGAACACCAGCGCAAACGGTTATGACAACAGAAATGCCTACGCGAACAATGGCCGGGATACCTGGAACCAGCACCCGTAACTGCTATTCCTCCCTGCAGCGGGAAGCGAAGGCCCGGCTCACGTATTTTTTTATAGCGCACGGGATAACGATCAACCAGAAGGTGTACAAGTGGGTACGTTGAAACGGTACGTGGCAATAACAGTCCTGCTTCTTCTCGTCATTCTGCCGCTTGCAGCGGCTGCATCCCCTTCAGATTACGCCACGACCTACACGATCTCCCTGCAGCCCGATGGTTCGGCCCTCTGGAGCGTGGAGTACCGCACACCGCTTGCCACCAGCGACGATCTTTCTGATTTCCAGAATTACTCGGATCAGATAAATTCGGTGTACCTTCCGCAGCTCGAAGACCTTATGCAGCATTCCTCAACAGAGGCTGCGACCGCCACGTCACGGCCGATGGTGGTGAGCAATTTTTCCGGCAATGCCGTGGTCCAGACCTCCCCGACCGGGCAGTTCGGTGTCGTGACGTACACGTTTACCTGGACAAACTTCTCCGTGCCGGCAGGCGGCCTTGCCACCGGCGATTCTTTTGCCGGGGGACTTTACCTGGACAAGGATTCCGCCCTGATCATCCGGTACCCTTCCGGGTATTCTGTTACTTCTGCCGACCCGGCCCCCGACCAGCAGTCGGGCGACAGCCTTACCTGGTATGGCGAACGGGAATTTGGTGCCGGGGAACCACAGATCGTGCTTGCCGGGCCCGCATTCCCGTTCCTCCCGCTGATTGCAGGTAGTGCCGCAGTCATCCTCGTTGCCGCGGCAGGGTTTGTGGTTTACCGCAGGAAACGGCCCCAGGCTCCCGAGTCGGAACCTGACGAACCCGGCGAGGCAGCGCCTGTCCTGTCCAGTGCAGATCTTGCAAGCCTTGAAGACCGGATCCTCGGCCTGCTTAAGAGTCATGGGGGCGAGTGCTACCAATCGGAGATCGTCAGGGAACTGGGCCTGCCCAAATCCACAGTGAGCTCCACGCTCAACGACCTGCACCAGCGGGGAATTATCCAGAAGATCAAAAAAGGGCGCGAAAACCTTATTCGTCTTACCGGGGCCGGAGGAAGTACGTTATCCCCGCCAGATACCGGCTCCCGGTAATCCCGGCGTGAGGACTGCATTATCTTAACCCCCGGATAAATCCCCGCCACGGAATTCCCGGTAGTGACAGCTATACCTCTGCCGCGGTATCCTTTCCGGAATTTAAAACGGGGCAAAAAAAAGGAATTTACTTGTGTGCGTCATTCCATCGCTGGGCGCCTTCACTTCCTTTCCCGCAGAACTGGTGATGAGTCGCACCAGCCTTCTGTCCAACGGTACATGTCGGGCACGCACAGGCTGCAGGTTCTGTAATGCAGACAAAACTGGAGCCGTGCGAACAATACATATTTTCCCCTGCTTTTTGTGCGCAGGGATTATAGGATGCGCAACCTGGGCACTGACACGAATTTCCAACCATTTCATTTCCTCCCTTTTCCTTGGTAGTTTTTGCCGTTTTTTGGAGCGAACGGATCGCCGGGTGTTCTTTTAAGGATTACCCGGGGGGGTTAATCATGCGACACCCAGTAAAAACTAAGATTATAAATACTTAAATATATCTCAATTATTTTATCAGAGATTTCATGAGGCGATAAATATGTATACTCCTCAGGAAGAAAGGATTGAATGTAACCCGGATTAGGTCAGGGCCCGGAGATTCCCTGGCATATTCCACAGATTTTTTGTGGTGGAATGAATGACAGAAAAGACTCCGAACATTCAGATTATTATTATGACGCTGATTCTTCTTGTAGCAGTAGCGTCGTTTGTCTTTGGCCCGGGTATCCTTCTCCGGTACGCAACCCAGGGCGGGCAAACCACGTCTCCCACGGCCGTCGGAGTTCTCTACGGTTCACTCCACAATGATTTTTCCCAGATGGAAAATTCGACCGTTTCCGCAGAGGATGACCTGATCCTGGGCCGGTGGGCAAAAGATCCCGATCCAAACGATCCCGATACCCGGGAGAACATAACCTTCTATAAGGATGGGACATTCAGCGTCACACATTATGCCATCGGCGATACATCGCCAACAGTTGTAATTCAGGGGATCTGGGAATATAGTGGAAATAACAGTTATTTCCTGTCCCTCAATGGGGAGCAGATAACTATGATCCGGAACGGGACGGTCCTTGTAAATGAGGGCGACCAGACCACGTTTCACCGCATCGAAGCGTGAAGGTCGCCCGTGTCCCGGGAATGACTAAGGATTTTAACGAAAAATATTTATATCGCATAATAGTATTGACTAAATATACTCGGGCTGTGCAAAAAGCGTGGTCTTCCCGTGGGATCCCGGGAGAGTAGTGGCTTTCCTTATGACAGAAAAACCCCCGAAAATTCAGCTTATTATTATGCTATTGGTTCTTATCGTAGCCGTAGCGTCGTTTGTTTTCGGGTCGGGCATATTTCTCCGGTATATGGGTGGGGGAGCACAGCCCTCATCAACGATTACGCAGGCAACACCTTCAGCCCTTTCCCCGGGGGGCGTATCTCAGCCGGGGACTCCTCTTAATGTCACTGAGCGCAACAATATCCTTGGTGTCTGGGCAAAAAATCCGACTCCCGATGATCCGGGTGTCCTGGAGAACTGGACATTCTACGAGGACGGAACCTTCTCCGAGATGCACTCCATGCGCGATAGTTCTGACCCGCCATCTTTTGATCACGGAACCTGGCAGTATACCGGAAATACCAGCTATCTTGTAGTGCTGGACGGAGAGCAGATGAATATTATGCGCACGGGAAACATTCTCACCAATGTGGATGACCAGTGCACGTTTCGCCGTATCGGGTAGATCTCCCCGCCTTCCGTAATGAAGTGCGGAATACTTGCGTTTGCGGTATCTCTTTTTGTAACTCAGGATTTTTTAGGAAGGGAAGCGCCCGGTCCTGCATCGCACAGATTTCCCCGGATGTGGTGCATCAGAATCCTTAAGTTCACCCGGTGGAAATAAATCATCAGTTACCCTCTGCCGGGTTCTGCCTCCTATGATCTCTGTTCTCTACGTGGATGACGATCCCGACCTGCTCGAGGTTGGCAGGCTTTTCCTGGAGCGATCAGGAACAATCCGGGTTGACACAGCCTTGTCTGCAGAGAAGGGCCTGGAAAAACTCAAAACCCTTTCCTACGACATCGTGGTCTCGGATTACCAGATGCCCGGGATGGACGGGATAGAATTCCTCAAGATCGTCCGCACCCGGTACCCCGGTCTTCCGTTTGTCATCTTTACCGGCCGGGGACGGGAAGAGGTGGCCATCGAAGCCCTCAACAGCGGGGCAGACCGTTACATCCAGAAGGGCGGCGATCCCCGGCCCCAGTTCACCGAGCTGATCCATACCATCAAAAGCTCGGTTGAGAAAAAGCGGGCTCAGGAAACAATCTTTCACCTTAACCGGCTGTACTCGGTTATCTCGAGGACTAACCGGGCGATCATCCACATCCGGGACCGGCAGGAACTCCTTGATGAGGCCTGCAGGATCGCAGTGGAGGAAGGGAAATTCCTCATGGCCTGGATCGGGATCGTTGAGCCAAAAACCCATGTGGTTCGCCCGGCTGCGGCCTGCGGGTACGAGGCAGGCTACTTAAGCCTGCTCTCCATCACCGTGGACAACGTACCGCAGGGAATGGGGCTGACCGGCTCCTGCATCCGCGAAGGGCGCCCGATGATCTGCAATGAGATCATGTCGGACCCCCGGATGGAAGATTACCGCGAGGAAGCAGCCCGGCGCGGGTACTGCTCATCAGCATCGTTTCCGATCCGGAACGGGAGTGAGATCATCGGCGCCATGCGGTTTTACTCGGGCGAATGCAATTTCTTCAATGACCGGGAGCTCACGCTCCTGCAGGAACTTACCGATGACATCTCATTTGCCCTGGAAATGATGGAGCGCGACTCCACGCTCGCGGCACTGGAGCTCTCGCACCGGAAGCTCAATCTGTTAAACAAACTTATCCGGCACGATATCCTCAACACGATCACCGGCCTTCTGGGCCTCGAGGACATGGCTGTGGCCCGGCTGTCTGATCCGGAGGCAGCCGGCGGGCTCCTTGGCGAGATCCGGGGCAGTACCCTGAAGATACAGCACCAGATCACCTTTACCCGCGATTACCAGAATATCGGGGTGCATGCTCCCCAGTGGCAGGGGATAAACGCCGTAATCCGGCGGGCGGCAGATTCGGTGAACCCCGGGCAGATTATCCTTGAAGTGAGTACCGGTGAAGATCTGGAAATTTTTGCCGACACCATGCTTGAAAAGGTCTTCTACAATCTTATTGATAATGCGCTCCGGTACGGCGGAAAGGATCTCAGCCGGGTTGCATTTTTCGTATGCGCCCGGGGCCCCTGTCTGGTCATCACCTGCCAGGATGACGGGACCGGTGTCCCGGAGGCAGAAAAAGAACGGATCTTTGACTCGGGGTTTGGGAAAAACACCGGGCTTGGCCTCTTTTTGGCCCGGGAGATCCTTGGGATCTCCGGCCTTTCGATCCAGGAGACCGGGACTTTTGGGAACGGCGCCCGCTTCGAGATCACGGTGCCGGAACATGCATGGCGGCACACGGGACGCCTCGGCTAACGTACCGGTTTTTTTTAACAGGAGGCCGGAAGTACTGATCCGGCGGTTTCCCGGCCCGGGTCTTTCCCGGGTCCTGCCCGGTTGCCGGTGTATCTTTGCGGTAATGCATCCCTTTTTGTCCCGGGAAAGATTCTGCATTCCCGGGTTGACGGAAAATAAAAAGAGTGCGGGCCCTGCAACTCCCGTCAGAGGATCTTCTTTCCCGCGTCCGGGCCAGGCTTGAGGATATACACACCGGTGATCTTCATGGTGATCGCCGCCCGTGGCTCGAGCGTGGGCTTGAGTGATTTGACCCAGGCCACATCGTCCGTGAAGATCTTTCCGCTCGTATGGATAGTGATGGTACCCTTGATCTGGAATCCCCCCTTATCGCCCCAGAACGAGAGGGCGACAGTCGGATTCTCCTTCATGTTTGCGAGCGTCTTGTTGAAGTACTGGTTCGAGATGAGCAAGGTCTCGTCGTCAAGCACTTTATACGCCCCGATCGGCACAACATTTGGGGTGCCGTCTTTTGCTGCCGTGGCAAAGTACGCGGTCTTTGTTGCGGCGAGCGCTTCCTTGATCTCAGCGGTAAGTTTTACCATGGTTGATCCTCACTTCCTAATCGTCCAGACGGGCTCTTAATGGTTTTGCCGGCGGCTTTTTTAACGTACGACAAAAACCGCCTGCCTGCCACCAACAGGTTAATGAACTGACCGGGGATAAAAGAAACGTATGCATACCGGCATGTTCACGGCATATTCCCCGGAGGAACTCGCCCTTGGGATCCATGAACAGCGTTCGCGTTTTGCCCCCACACTGGCCATTGTTTTTTCTTCCCCGTCGCTTGATATTGGCGAGTGCATACAGGTCTTGGCCGGATCCGGGTGTGCGGTCTTTGGTGCATCAACTGCGGGAGAGATTCTGACCGGCGCCGGGGCTTCCCCGGTCTACGAGCAGTCCGTCACCTGCTGCCTGGTTGACCCTGACCCGTCAGTCTTTGCGGCCCGCCTTTTTCCCCGGGAGGCCGGGTCCTCGTTTGAACTGGGTGAGGAAGCAGGCCGCTGGGCTGCCAGCTGCTTTACACGGCCGGCGATTCTTGTTGCGGTCTCGGGGCTTACCAACAACTCCGAGGCCGTCATCCGCGGGATGGAAAAACACCTCCCGCCAGGCACAGTGATTGCCGGGGGCGTTGCCGCGGATGACATGGGTTTTCTTGAAACCGTGGTATTTACCCATGAAGCCCTGTCAAACGATGGTATCGTGGTCCTCGCGCTGGACACTGCTCATGTCTCGCTTGCCAGTTTTACCACGAGCGGCTGGACCGGTGTAGGCGTGGAGATGACCGTCCAGTCCTCCGAGGGAAATATAGTCCGCCAGATTGACGGGAAAAAGCCGCTCGACCTGGTGTCGGAATACTTAAACATCAATAAAGAGGTCGTTGTCAGTACAGCGCTGAGCTTTCCGATGCTTGTACGGAAACCTGACGGAGGCGAGGTGCTCCGGACTGCGCTTTCTGCAGATTACAAAACCGGTGCCCTGATCTATGCCGGGAGTGTACCAGAAGGATCGAAGATCCGGTTTTCGAGCTCTTTTGGTATTGAGACCATTGAAAAAACCGTCAGGGAACTGATAGCGTACTATGAAAAGAACCCTGAAGCAGATCTTGTCATCCTCTTTGACTGCTGTGCCCGCCACCAGGCGGCCGGGGCCCATGTAACCGACGAGATCTCTGTCATCTCCGATCTCTGGAAGGTGCCGGTCATCGGGTTTTTCACCTATGGCGAGATTGGGCACGCCCCGGCCGGGAATTGCGATCTCTTTAACGAGACGCTCTCCCTTGCCCTGCTTACCTTCAGATGATATCTATGAAACTGACCGATGAACTCAGGGATCTGCTTGGCCCGGCACTGGCGCAGATGGATGCCGGCGATGCCGGGAGGATCGAAAAGGGGATCCGGCGCATAGAGAAAAATGCCGAGCTCCAGGAAAAAAAACTCCAGCGGGCGATTCTGGACAGGCAGGCAGTCCACTCCCTGATGAACCGGACCTCGGGCGATCTTGCAAAGAGGTACCAGGCCCTTTTCGATCAGGACAGCAACCCGAAGGCGGTTATAGAAAAGGACGGGACAATCTCGCTTGCAAACACCGGTTTCTGCCGCCTCATTCGCGAGCAGCGCGAAAATGTGGAGAACAAAAAAAACATCTGCGATTACCTCGACGGGATGCTCTGCGATCCCCTGGCGGAGGGTACCGGGGCAATAGGTGATATCACTCAACCGGCCCTGTCATCAGGCCAGATCCACACAGCAGGGGGGGAATTCATCGATGTCCTCCTCAACCGGGGCAGCTTCCCCGACAGCTCACAAAGTATCGTCTCCATTATCGATATCACGGACCGGGTCCGGCTGGAACGTGAACTCCTGGAAACATCCCGTTTCCTCTCCGGGATCCTCCGGGCCTCTCCGGTTGGGTTCCACAGGACGGACAGTAAGGGAAATTACGTGTACGTGAATGAGACCTGGTCTGCCATTACCGGCTTTCTCCCCGACCATGTTATGGGGAAGTATTATTCGCTGGTCCTCCATCCTGACGAGCGGGACCGGATTACGGCTCTGCTCCGCGAATACGACAAGAAAAGTGCCCCACGGCAGATCGAGACCCGTATTGTCCGGCCCGATGGTACCGTTCGCTGGATCTCCCAGTATTCCGTCCCCCTGACCGATGATCAGGGACAACTGACCGGCTGGGTCGGGGCGATCACCGACATTTCGGAGCGCAAAGAGATCGAGCAGGAACTTGAGGAGAGCCGGGCGTACCTTGAGAAGCTGGTGGCTTCCGTGCAGGTGGGCCTTTTTGTCATCGAGGCAGATACCCACCGGATCATTGATGCAAATCCGGCAGCCCTTGCCCTGATCGGGATGCAAAAAGCGGAAGTCCTGGGCCATATCTGTCATAACTTTGTCTGTCCTGCCGGGATCGGGAAATGCCCGGTTACCGATCTCGGCCAGCGGATTCATAATGCAGAACGGATCCTTCTCCACGCTGACGGGCACAGGATCCCGATTATCAAGCATGTTATTCCGGTCATGCTCCACGGGAACAAGTTCCTGCTGGAAACCTTTATCGACAACACGTACCGGAAGAAGATGGAAGAGGCATTGCGCGAGAGCGAAGAGAAATACCGGGCCTTCACGGAAAATACCGGGGATGTCCTTTATTCGCTGGACCTGGACGGGAATATTACGTATGTCTCTCCCCAGGTCAGCAGGTACGGCTACCTGCAGGAAGAGGCGATCAACGCGCCGCTTTCCGCATTTATCCATCCTTTGGATCTTTCCTCCGTGAAAAAGGCCCTGTCAGCCGAGGCTGATAACCGCATGCACACTGTCACCATGTTCAGGATCTTTTCCCGTGATGGAAACATCCACTGGCTTGAGGGCAAGAGCACCCTGCGGACGGATGCATCGGGAAAACCCCTGGGTTTTTTGGGGATCCTCCGGGATGTGACAGACCGAAAGCACGCGGAGGATGCGATCGCACTTGCAAACCGCAAGCTCAACCTGATGAACAATGTGACCCGGCACGATATCCTCAACACCATCACCGGGGTGTACGGGATCATCGATATGGCAAACGCCACTTCTTCGGAAGATGAGAGGGTGCAGCTGCTCCATGAGGTAAAAGACCTCGTGGGCATCATCCAGCGTCAGATCAACTTCACCAAACAGTACCAGGAAGTCGGGATCCGGGCGCCCCAATGGCAGCGGGTGGCAGCGGTGATCGATCGGGTGATCCCGAATTTTTCCCGGGCCGGGCTTGTATTTTCCGTTAACCTTGACCTGCTCGAGATCTACGCAGACCCGCTGCTCGAAAAAGTGTTTTACAATCTCATTGACAATGCCGTGCGGTACGGGGACACGCTTTCCACCATCACCGCCCGCTTCGATCTTTCCCCCGCCGGCCTTTCCATTGTTATCGAAGACAACGGCGTGGGCATTGCCGCTGGGGATAAGGAGCGGATCTTTGAGCGGGGGATCGGGAAAAACACCGGCCTTGGACTTTTCATGACCCGCGAGATCCTCGGGATTACGGGCATTACCATCTCCGAGAACGGTGAGCCCGGGAAGGGTGCGATGTTTGTGCTCTGCGTTCCCCGTGGAGCATACCGCATTGCGGATGAGATCTAAAGGGGGCGGGTCGGGAGCTCCCGGCAGCCTGTACTGATTTTTATCCCCTCCCCCCTCCCGTAACCGGTTCCCTGCAGGAGAAGCCGCCGGCGTTTCCCGGCAGACGTTCGATCCCGCCTCAAGCCCGGGTACAGCCAGAATGTGCAATGATTTTCATTGAAATACCTGTAATATCAACTCTTTATGCATCAGGCCCGGTGCCTGGATCCTGCCGCTTCGTAAAGGGGGAGAAGAACAACGTGTCACAAAAAACCAACCTGAACTACTGGACTGATTACTGGAACCGGACCAATCCTGCATCCGATCTCATGGACGAGGAGAACCTGGTCTCGTTCTGGGACAAGCGTTCGGAAGATTTTGCAGACAGGATCGCAACAACCGGGGGCAGGAAGCGCTCGAAAGAGAACCTTGCGCTGCTCGAGGCCCAGGGGTTCCGGGCCCGGGGCGCACGTGTGCTCGACATCGGCTGCGGTGCCGGATCCCTCTCCCTGCCCCTTGCCCGGGCGGGAGCGGAAGTCACGTCGTTTGACATCTCCCCGGGGATGCTTACCCGGCTCCGGCGCGCTGCAGACCGGGAGGGCCTTGCCGTAACTACGGTAGCCGGCTCATGGTGGTCGGCAGATATCGACAGGTTGGAGTTCCGGGGGAAGTTCGATCTGGTGATCAGCTCCATGACCCCGGCGATAAAAGATGCAGGGACCCTCGACAGGATGGTGGCCTGCTCGCGGGGCTCCTGTTTCTACATCGGCTCGTTTCCCGGCGGCCGGGACGCGATGCTTACCGAACTTCTCTCCCGGATCGGGAAAACTCCCTCTCCCCGACGCCCGCCTATGGGATTTTTGTTCCCGTTCATGTATCTGTACCTTAAAGGTTATCGCCCGGAGGTCAATTTTTCCCGCCGGAAATGGAAAGAGACGCTCGACCCGGAAAAGGCCACATCCCATGCGATCGATATTATCAGCCACGAGCAGGCTGTTACCCCAGCCATGAAACGGGCGATCCGGCGGTACTACACGGAGACCGCGGTTGACGGGAAATGCACGTTCGAAAACGAGATGTTCCTGGGCATGATGGTCTGGAAGGTCGGGATCTGAACCCATAAAGGGTATCTCCTTTTCGCATCCATACCACAA
>Ga0187782_10004158_pt1 | contig 10821 bp, 7 predicted proteins | sample 0715_SJ02_MP15_2_FD_132454 | JGI IMG/M metagenome (GOLD analysis project Ga0187782, IMG submission 132454) | Tropical peat soil microbial communities from peatlands in Department of Meta, Colombia - 0715_SJ02_MP15_20_MG | ecosystem: Environmental > Terrestrial > Soil > Wetlands > Peat | place...
CGTCGGTTTTAGGACGTCCTGCATTTTTTCCGGTGCCGGAATTTGGGCTTCGACTGGCCTTCGGCAAGATGGCCGCAGAGGAGTTGCTGCTCGCCAGTCAGCGGGTTGAGCCGGGAAAACTTGAGGCGAGCGGTTATGCGTTCCGTTTTCGCGAGCTGCGGGCGGCACTGGAGAATCTGCTGGCTTAAAGCAGATCAAGAGTTGGGCAGGTGAGGGCACCTGCCCCTTCGTGAGCCACAGCCCGGGCCGTGATCGTCGTCACAGCGAACGTCCGGTCGATTTGGTATCCTAACGTTCGAATGTGTAAGAAGTCCATTGCCGCGACGTTGCTTGTGGTCATGGTGGCCTGGGCAGAGATGGCCCTGGCGCCGATGCTGGCCTTGCATGCGCGACACGTGCATCCGGCGCGTGAAATGGCTAAGTCCGTCGGCGGGCAAATGGACGCGCACCACCACGTTATGCCTGCTGGGCATCCGTGCTGTCCGAGGCTGGACAAGACAGAAAACGCGGCTCCGCTCGCGTCCGCCGCCGGCAGCCTGCCGTGCCAGGATGAGCATCGCTGCTGCTTCCAGCAAGGGCCGCAGAGCGTGCCCGCCCCCGCGGGCGCACGCCTTTCGCCGGAGATTGCCCCGGAGGAGATCGCCGGATTGAGTCCGGATCGCGAAGCGGAGTCGGACGTTTCCCCAGCGACTGCGGTTGCGCTTGGTCCTCCACCGGGCCAGTTTGGAATGGTTCTCCGAGTTTAGATTCCTTCTTGATTCCCAACTCTCTTCCCGCGGCCGTCAAGTTCGCCGCATGTCTCAACTGTTCTCATAACTTTGATAAGGAGATCTTATGAAATTCCGATTGATTGCTTTGATCCTCACCCTTGCCCTGTCGCTGGTTGGCTGGGCACAGGACACGCCGGCGGCACCGAACTCGATACCTGCCCCGCAAACCAAGGCGTGCTGCCATCAGAACGTGGCCGGGAAAGACGGCAAAAGTTGCTGCCATCATGCCGCGGCCGATGCCAAGGATGCCGCAACCTGTTGCAGCAAAGACAAGTGTGAAATGAAGGATGGCAAGTCCTGCTGCGACGGTAAAAACATGAAGGCGGCGATGAAGGAATGCAAAAAGAACGGCTGCTGTGCAGACGGCAAGTGCTGCCCCGAAGGCAAAGGCTGCGGCGAAGCTAAGGGCGCCAAAACCGCCATGGGCTGCTGTGGCGGCAAGTGCCAAGGCCACCCGCACATACCGTCGGAGACTTAATTCACCCAGTTATATCAGCGCTCACCGCCCCGGTCGCCTGACGGCCGGGGCTTTTCTTATGCTTTTCTTATTTTGGGGGACTCTTTGATTGTATGTGGGTGCGGGTGATGCGGTCGTGCCAGCACAATCCGTCCTGGTCAAGAACGCACCAGAGATAGCCGAGTCCAGCAGAAAATGCGGAGAGGCATGACGCCAACACGCGCCAGCGGCGCAAGCGACGATTGAGCGGCGAGCCGTCAAACTTCACAAGGCGCAGCCGGGCGGCGCGAAGTCCGGGAGTCGACGCGGTATACACCACAAACAAGAATTCATAAGCCTTCCAGAGCAGGACTGCAACCAGGGCGAGCGCGCCGACGAGCATGTGGAACGGTTCGCGAACGGGGTACAGGTTGGGGTTCAGACGAAGAAAAATTGCGACAAAGGCGGCCAATGCCGTTGCCAAGACAACGCCATCTACGAAGGCAGCCAGGGCGCGCCGCGCTATCGATGCAGTGGGCGATGCTGACGGCGAGGCGGACGGTGCGGTGGAGGGGAAATCGGCTCGCCTGTCGACCGGCCCTTGCGGGGCGGGTTCGATCAACATTCCACCCAATGCAGGAGGCGGCGGGAGAATCTCCGGGGCTTCCACAATGCGCGGACGATCACGATCAAAAACGGGATCGGCCAGGTCGCTGACCTGAAAGACCGGAATCGCGGCGGAACGTGGGAACTCGATTACCCTGGCGGAGGGCTCAGGATATGGCTCCTCGGCTGGCTGTGAGGCTGGGCGGGGTTCGGCGACGCTGAGGGCTCCGGCGGCAGGGGGTTCTTCTGTTCTTGGGCAGGTGAAGTCTTGTCCGGCTCGGGCGGGCGCAGTCGCAACCGCTGCCGACCCAATTCCCGCAGATCCAGTTCCCGCAGATCCCGTTGGCGGCGCAGGGCGGGACCAGCTCTCGGGCGCGTCAAAAGGCAGGAGCAGCGAGGGATAGCGCGGAGTCCGCGGCTTGCGCCGCGTGCGATAGCGTTCGAGGCGATGGGCAACCTCAACGCGCCAGGAATCAGGGTGTGGATCGGCGCGCGGATCGGCGTTCGGGTCAGCGCCCGGATCAGCATTGGGATAAACGTTCGGTTCCGAGGCCGCAGTTGCAGCGGTGGCGGTGCTAAGCGCCGACTCAATGGCCTCGCCGGCACAAAGGTGCCTTTGCGCGGCGGGATCCCCGCCGGTCGGATGGTTCGTTTCTCCGAGCGTAGTCAGTCCGGTGGTCACAGTCCAGCTTTTATCAACGCGGTGGTCGTGAATCAAGTCGTCGAAGAATGCCAGCAGCCAGAGCGAGGCCAGACACAAATGCCGGAGACCATAGAACGGAGGCCATAAAGCGGAAACCATAAAAATGCGCAGCTTTGCTTCGCCTGCCGCTCGCGTGCTAAGGTCAGTTGGTTCCCGTTGGCAGACCGGCTGGCGGAGCGCACGCGCGCTGGCAGATCACCCGCTAATGGTCATTCATTAATGATCACCCGCTCTCGAATCTTTATCACGACCGCATGGGTCTGTCATCTACTTCTCGCTCCGGGGATAGTAACCAGCCAGACGCTGCCCCCAGCCGCCTCCACGGTCTCTGCCCCAGAGAGCGCGACTGCGGCGGTCTCGGATCGGCCGACAGCCCCTGCCAGCCAGACGGAAGAACCGATTACGATGCGGGCGGTGCAACAGGAGAAAAATGGGTCCATTTACCACCTGCGTGGCGCGGCGGAGATTGACTATCGCACTTACATCCTGCACGCGAATCAAATCACCTACAACGCGGACACGGGAGATAGCGAACTCGAGGGCCACGTCGTGCTGGACGGCGGCCCTTACGACGAGCACATCGTGGCCAGCCACGGCACTTACAACATCCGCACGCAAATAGGAACGTTCTATAGCGCGATTGGAACGGTGGGGTTTAAGATGCGGTTCTCCCGCTACGTGCTAACCACGTCCAGTCCCTTTGCCTTTACCGGGAAAGTTGTGGAAAAGCACGGGCCCAACCACTACCTGGTGCGCTACGGAACGGTCACCACCTGCGAGTTGCCGCGTCCGAAGTGGCTATTCAGCGGGGGGCGCATTATGGTGGATGTGGACGGCACCGCCAAAATTTACAACAGCGATTTCCGGCTGATGGGCTTGCCGGTGTTCTATTTTCCGTTTGTGGAGTTTCCGGCTCAGAAAGAGCAGCGCCACACCGGGTTGTTGATCCCGAGTTTCGGCAATTCGTCCACCCGGGGATTGATTGCCGGCGAAGCGGTGTACTGGGCCTTTAATCGCAGCACTGACGCCACCTTGGGCGCGGAATACTATTCCAAGCGCGGTTGGTTTCAACGTGCGGAACTCCGCGCTCGTCCCAGCGACAGCTCTTACGTGTTTTTCACCTATGTGGGGATAGTGGATCGCGGTATCGGCACTCCACCGAATCGGCAGAACCAAGGCGGAGAAGACGCGCATTTTCTTGCCGAGCGCTCTTTTGGTGACTTCCGCGGCGTCGCGAATGTCGATTATTTGAGTTCGTTCGTCTTCCGCATTGCCTTCACCGATGTGTACACGCAGGCGATCGATTCGGAAGTGCGGTCGCAGATTTTCCTTTCCAATACGACCAACGGATTTCACTTCGATGCGCTGGCGGAGCGCTATCAGAACTTCGAAATCTGCAATCCGAGCACTCAATTGAATGCGACCTGCACCACGATTACGCAGACGGAACTAGTCCGGATTTTGCATACTCCAAGCTTCTTCGTTTCTGGCGAGGAGCGGCAGCTGGGAAATACGCCGTTGTACTGGTCGTTCGAGAGCGCGGCCGAGGGTCTGCAGCGGCGCGAAGCGCCCGAAAAGTTGCTGCGGGGCCAGCCTGGGTTCAGGACCGGCCCGCTGGTGGGCAGGTTCGATCTGGCGCCCTCTCTTGCGATGCCGTTGCAATGGCAGGGATGGTCGTTTCGTCCCGCGCTTACGCTGCGGGATACGTTCTACACCGAGCAAGCCAACCCGGTAAATTTTACAACCGCGGCCGACGACAATCTGAATCGCAAGTCGCTGGAGGCGTCGTTCGAGGTGCGGCCGCCGGCATTGTTGCGGGTATTCGATCATCCGTGGCTGGGACGCAAATGGAAGCACGTGATTGAGCCGCGCATGAAGTACGACTACGTCACCGGCGTCAATAACTTTGCCGACATTTTGCGTTTCGACGCGACCGATGTGCTGACCAATACGAATGAAGTCGAGTACGCGCTGGTGAATCGTCTTTATGCCAAGCGCCTCAATCCGAACGCCAAAGATTGCGCCGCGCAGGGCATGAGCACGCTCACCATCGGCGGCGTCCCGCAAGTCGGTGCGGTGCCGTGGGAAGCGCCTCCGAACCCCGAAGCGGTATGCGCCTCGGGCCCGCGCGAGATCTTGAGTTGGGAGATCGGTCAAAAGTATTTTTTCGATAAGACGTTCGGGAATGCGCTGGTGGTCGGGCAGCGAAACGTATTCACCACGACCGCGGATTTCACAGGCATAGCGTTTCTGGATTCAGAGCGGCGCTTTGCTCCGCTCATTTCGCGTCTGCGCATCGAAACCAGTCCGCGCACCAATACCGAGTGGGATCTGGACTACGACTTCAACGCTGGCCGCGTCAATTCCAGCATGGCGCTGGTGAACTACCGCGTCGGCGCGTTTATCTTGGGCGGAGGCGACGCCTTTCTGCACGTGATCGACACTGGACCGGGAACGACACCGATAAATTGTGCTTTGCGTACAACTGCAAGCACAAGCGCCTGCGAGTTCAACCAGTTTCGGCTGTCGTTTGGCTACGGACAACTCAACAAACGCGGCTTGAGTGCCGCCACCAGCATCGGTTTTGACGCGGACAATGGGTCGCTGCAATATGCGACGGCGCAGTCGAGTTACAACTGGGACTGCTGCGGCCTGAACGTGGAATACCGGCGCTTTGCGCTGGGAACGGTGCGCAACGAGAACGAGTATCGCTTCACGTTCACGCTGGCGAACCTCGGAGCATTCGGCAACCTCAAACGGCAGGAGCGGCTTTACTAGGCTATGAGTTCTCGGTTCCTAGTTCTCAGAAACATCCCTCGCCGGGCGCTGAGAACTGAGAACCGCGAACTGACAACTTCTTAGTGGATAATGGAGATTGTGAACACTGTGGCCATGCTCGATCAGAAAGCCGAGCGCTTGCGCCAGATCGTTGCTGGCCACAGTCGCTTGATTGTCGCCTACTCGGGTGGCGTGGACTCCGCCGTTCTTGCCTGGACTGCGCACCAAGTGCTCGGCGACCAGATGCTGGCCGTGATTGCCGATTCCGCCAGCCTGGCGCGGACTCACCTGGAAGACGCGCTCTCCTTTGCGCGGGAGCACGAAATTCCGGTTGAGGTTGTCCAAACGCAGGAACTGGAAAATCCCGCATATACCCGCAACGATGCCATGCGCTGTTTTTACTGTAAGGACGAATTGTTCACCGTCCTCGAGGTCCACCGCGAGGCTCGCGGATTCGACGCGATCGCCTACGGAATCAATGCCGACGACGCGAGTGATTTTCGGCCCGGCCAGCAGGCTGCACGCCAGCATGGTGTTCTCGCCCCACTGCTCGAAGCCGGCCTGAACAAGGCTGAAATCCGGGAACTGGCGCGGCAGGCGAAGTTGCGGGTGTGGGACAAGCCGGCCTCCGCGTGTCTTTCGTCGCGCTTGGAATATGGACGCGCGGTTACGCCCGAAGCGCTGAGCGTTGTCGAGCGGGGCGAAGACGCACTGCGCGCCCTGGGGTTCCGGCAATTCCGCGTGCGCCATCATGGGGAAATCGTGCGCATTGAGATTGCGCTCGAAGAACTTCCCCGCGCTTTGACCGCAGAGATGGCCCGCGAGTTCACCGCCGTGTTCAAAGGACTTGGATTCAAGTTCGTCACTCTCGACCTGGAGGGATTCCGCTCCGGGTCAATGAATCAACTGTTGACTGCCGACGAGTTGCGGCGACGCATCTGAAAGTGGCATCGTGATTTCGCGCAGAGACAGGACTTGTCGAATCTCCTCAACGCGGCAAGCCCCGTCTCTACAGGCGAGGGCCCGCTCGTTATCTCGCAGTGAAGCTTGCTGCCATGAGATAATCAAGCATCGTCCTAATGTGCAGGTGGTTCCGATTGCTAATGGTGCGGCGCGCGTTTGTGGTTCTCTTAATGATCTGTTTGGGTTGCTCGGCCCAGTCTCCTCCTCCACCGACTTCTTCTCTTTCCCCTCCTTCGGACATTGTGCGCGCGGTCGAGCGGCGCGTCCGGGCACAGTATTCCCTGCCACCAGACGTAAGAGTGATTGTGGGGACCTTGCGGTCGAGCGAGTTTCCGAACTATGACGCGCTGACGGTTTCAATTGCCAGTCGCACTAAAAAGCAGGACTTCGAGTTCCTGCTCTCTCGCGACCACAAGACGCTGGTGCGCCTGAGCAAGTTCGATCTGACCAGCGATCCGTACGCTGAGATCATGAAAAAGATTGACGTCAGCGGGCGTCCGACGCGGGGCAACACAGATGCCAAGGTGACGGTCGTCAACTATGACGATTTCGAATGCCCGTTCTGTTCCGGGATGCATACGACACTTTTCCCTGGGCTTTTCAAGGAATACGGTGATCGCGTCCTTTTTATCTACAAGGATTACCCGCTCGAAGAGATTCACCCATGGGCGGTGCACGCGGCAGTGAACGCCAATTGCCTGGGCGCGCAAAATGGCAACGCCTACTGGGATTATGCCGACTACCTGCACGCCAATCAGCGCGCGATCAGCGGCGAAAAAGGCCGCGACGCCGAGTATGCGGAACTCGACAAGCTGGCAATTTTGCAAGCCGAGAAATATCATCTCGACGTTCCGAAGTTGCAAGCATGCGTCAAAGCTCAGGATGAAAAGGCTGTGCGCGCTTCGATGCGCGAAGGCGAGACAGTCGGCGTGGATGCAACCCCTACGATGTTTATCAACGGACAGAAACTAGATGGAGCCGTGCCTGCCGACGAGGTGCGACAGGCGCTCGACCAGGCGCTGGGGGATGCCGGGGTTGCGCCTCCGGAGCACAAGTAGTGAATTGGTGATTCGCGATTTGGGATTTGTACTGAAAACCAGACGATTGAGGGATGAGGATTACCGATTAAAAATTGCCAATCACAAATTTTTTAATTGACTCGCCGTGCCGGCGGAGGGAAGAAACTTGAAAAATCGTAAGTGCTTTTGGCGAGCGGGCCTGGCCGTGGTCGGCGCGTTTCTGGTGCTTGCACTTTTGATTGGACTATCGGCTTGCAACCGCAACAGCAGCGGCGGCGACGTTATGGCTTCGGTCAATGGGCGGAAGATTTATCGCAGCGAAGTCGACAAATATTACGCCAACCAGACGGCGGGCTCCGATCAGCAGCCGACGGGCGAGCAGGCAGTGAGCCTGCGGCTGAGCATTCTGAATGAGCTGATCGAGACAGAAATTTTGATGCAGCGCGCAGAGAAGCTGGGGCTGCTGGCGACGGACGAAGAAGTGGATCGCAAGCTGAACGAAATCAAGTCGCCCTACACCGCTGAAGAATTCAACAAGCGGCTGCAGGACAAGAAAATAACGCTAGACGACTTCAAGCGCGACCTGCGGCGCTCACTCACTCGCGACAAGGTGTTGAACAAGGAAATTACGTCGCGCATCAACATCACCGACCAGGACGTTACGAACTATTACAACGAGCACAAGGCTGAATTCAACCTCATCGAAGCGCAATACCACTTAGCCAAAGTCATGGTTTCTGGAATGCAGAGCCCCCAGGTGCACAACCTGCAGAACAGCAAGGCGCAGAACGATGCCGAGGCGCGCAAGAAAATCCAGATGATCGCCAACCGTCTCGATAGCGGCGACGACTTCGCTACCCTGGCCATGAATTATTCCGAAGACCCGGAGACCAGCAACAACGGCGGTGATTTGGGAATGGCTCCCGAGTCCGCGCTCAAGAACGCCGATCCGGCAACCCGCGAAGCGGTGATGAAGCTCAAACCGGGGCAATACACGCCCGTAATTCCCGTGGTCAATCCGACCAATCATGAGCCCATCGCTTACATGATCGTGAAACTGATTGCGAAGGAGCCGGCGGGCCAGCGGAACTTGAACGATCCGCGGGTGCAACAGGCCATCCGCCAACAATTACGCGATCGCCGCGAGCAATTATTGAAAGCGGCGTACTATGAGAGCCTCCGCGACGACGCCAAAGTCAAGAATTACTATGCGGAAGAAGTGCTGAAGAATTTGTGAGCCGCGAAGTAGAGGCGCCGCGATTCGATCCCCAGCCCCTAACGGGGACATTGATGCAAACGGCCTTCGCCATCGCTAAAGCGATGCCGGCTCAAAGCCCTAGAAAGCTGACATTTCAGTCGCCTTCCAGCCTCTTGGTCAAGACTTCGTTCACCAACTGGGGATTGGCTTGACCTTTCGAGGCCTTCATGACCTGGCCGACGAAAAACGCGATCATGGTTTTCTTACCCGCGCGATATTGCTCCACCTGCTTGGGATTGGCGGCGATTAACTCATCGGCTAGTTTCTCCAGGGCCGACGTGTCGCGGGACTGCTCGGGACGCCCCTGTTCTTCGTAAACGGCGAGGAAGTCGCGTTTACGTTCGAAGCAGAGGTCGTAAAGATCTTTCAGCATTTTGCCTGAGATTGCGCCCGACTCAACCAGATCGGCCGAGGCCGTAACCCCAGCCATCGAAATCGGTGACTGCTCGAGTTCGAGGCCCTGCGCTTTCAAGCGTCCGAGCAGTTCGCTCTGCACGAGGTTCGCGACGCGCCTCGGATTTCTTGCCGTGCGGGCGGCGGACTCGAACTGATCGGCCATGGCGCGCGTCAGCGTCAGTGTGTGGGCGTCGCCTGCCGTGATGCCGTACTCCTTCATCATGCGCTGGCGGCGCGCTTCGGGAAGCTCAGGCAGGCTGGCGCGTATGATGGCTTGCCATTTCTTATCCACCACCAGAGGAAGCAGATCGGGCTCGGGAAAATAGCGGTAGTCGTGCGCCTGCTCCTTCGAGCGCATGCCGTGAGTCTTGCCTTCGTGCGCGTTATAGAGACGTGATTCCTGCGTGATCTTGCCGCCGGATTCGAGAATCTCGATGTGGCGCTCGATTTCGTACTCCAACGCCTGCTTGACGAAGCGGAACGAGTTGACGTTCTTGACCTCGGTTTTGGTGCCGAATTCTTTCTGTCCGCGGAGCCGCACGCTGATGTTGGCATCGCAGCGCAGCGAACCTTCTTCCATGTTGCAGTCGCTGACGCCGGTGTAGAGGATGATTTCCTTGAGCCGGGTGAGGTACTCGTAAGCTTCCTCTGGCGATCGCATGTCCGGTTCGCTGACGATCTCGGCGAGGGGCACGCCGGTGCGGTTCAGATCGATCGCGGTCTTGGAGGCAGCGTCCGCGAAGCCCTCATGCAGACTCTTGCCCGCGTCTTCTTCCAGATGCAGGCGGGTAATGCCGATTCTTTTCTGCTTGCCGCTCGTCTGGCTTTCGTTCAGGTCGATTTTGATGAATCCGAACTCAGCCAACGGCTTGTCATACTGCGAGATCTGATAGCCCTTCGGCAGGTCAGGGTAGAAATAGTTTTTCCGCGCAAAGATGGAAACTTCGTTGATGCTGCACTCTAAAGCCATCGCGGCCAGGACCGCGAATTCCACGGCCTTGCGGTTCAGCACCGGCAAGGCCCCGGGAAGTCCGAGACACACCGGGCACACATTCGTATTCGGCGGATCGCCAAAACGGGTCGAACACGAGCAAAAGATTTTCGACGCGGTCAGCAGCTGTACGTGGACTTCGAGTCCGATGACCGGTTCGTATTTCGCGAGGAGATCCTCCGAAACCGCTACAGTTGGCACCATGGCAAAAGATTATAGCTGGGCTAGCTGGTGGAGCGCCGGGCGTCTTTGCCTGGCGGACGGGCGAGGACGCCCATCGCTCCATCGCAGGACCATTACGGTTTCTTCACTTCCGGTGCGCTCAAATACTTCTCCATCGGGATTTCGAAATACATCAGCTCATTGCCCTTCGCGTCTTGCACTCCCATCAGGTAGAAGCTGGCGCCGGCGAGTGGATTCGAGATGTCCTGGATATCGAAAAACAGAAAACCGCGCACCGTGGAGTGCGGTTCCACCGCCTTGGCGCCAAACTGAGCCTGCTCGATTTCATCCCAGGTCTTGCGATTCACCCCTCCCTTGACCTCTTTTTTGGGCAGCGGAATCGGCAATGTAACTTGCCCGTCATTCCGCGAAGGGTGCGAGAGCCGGCGCAGCAGATCGTCCATGGTCGCGGGGAACAGCTTGCTGCGATCTTTAGTATTCAACTGGGCCTTCATGCCGACGAGTGAGACAGGCTGATCGCCGTCATTCTGGATGACGAAGAAGACCGGCATGTAACCGTAGTTGCGGTAGTTGACGGTGAAGATCGAAGCTTTGTATTCCACGTCGTAAGGATCGACGGCAACCGCAACTTTCTCCATCGGATGATCGTCATGCGCCGGATACGTGCGCGCAGGCTGCGCCGTGGGCATGACAAACTCCTTCGCCGCCAGAGCGCAAA
>Ga0187782_10004159_pt1 | contig 10819 bp, 12 predicted proteins | sample 0715_SJ02_MP15_2_FD_132454 | JGI IMG/M metagenome (GOLD analysis project Ga0187782, IMG submission 132454) | Tropical peat soil microbial communities from peatlands in Department of Meta, Colombia - 0715_SJ02_MP15_20_MG | ecosystem: Environmental > Terrestrial > Soil > Wetlands > Peat | place...
ACGCAGATTGAGATCCGTCCGCCCGCGCACCAGCGCCAGCGTGATTCCTCCGTTCACCGCCAGCGCTGCCAGCGACGTCCAGATCATCCAGCTTTCCACCACCTGCACCGGCGCGCGCAGCCTCTCGATCGCCTCGTATCCCAACCACAGCGCCAGCACCACCAGCAGGACAGCGTTCGTATATGCCGCCGGCGTTCCAGCGCGATGGTATCCGTAGGTTTTCTCGCTGTCCGCCGGCCGCTGCGCCCATTTCATCGCCAGCCACGAAATTCCCAGCGCCGGCACGTCCGAAAGGTTGTGCACCGCGTCATTCAGCAGCGCCACCGAGCGCCCCAGCAATCCGCCAAACACTTCCGCGACCACCAATCCCAACGTCGCGGCCATCGCCCACGCCAGCACCGAGGGTTTCATTTCCGTGTGCGCATGATTGTGCCCGTGCCCATGCTCATGTCCGTGCGCATGCTCATGACTATGCCCGTGCTCATGCCTGTGTTCGTGCATGCCTCGTATTCTAGAAGCCATCTCATGAATAGGGCAACGGGGGTCGGAGCTTTAGCTCCGACATGCCGAACATCCTCTCCGGGTACCCCACATCCCGTTCTTGCATGTGGGGTCTCTGCGGCCCTCTCAGTGAAATCCTCTCTTCGGCCTCTTCCACTGTTCTACTCTCTTACTCCGCCGTATTTGCTGTTGGCTATTTGCTGGCGGCTGCCTCTTGTTGGATGGTTGACAACATCCCCCCGTGAATCCGTTGACGCTTCCCCCGGCCACTGCCACTATCTGTAAGAAGCGCATAAAGCCCTGAGGAGCGCCTCCGGGCCGAGGGGTTCAACTGCGCGTTTGACAGAAATGAGCTCTCTTAGCACCAAACTGACTTTCTGGGGCGTTCGTGGTTCCACGCCCACCGTCGATCCCGCCACGTGGCGCTTCGGCGGCAACACCCCGTGCCTCGATCTCGTCGCCCCGGATGGCACGCAGTTCATCCTCGACTGCGGCACCGGTCTGCGTATGCTCGGCAATCGCTGGGGCACCGAGGATTCTCCGCGTCCCACGAAGACCCACATCTTCGTCACTCACTATCATTGGGACCACATCCAGGGTTTGCCTTTTTTCTCTCCTCTCTATGTCGAAAAAAACGAGTTTCAGTTTTACAGCTTCCGTTCCAAATTCCTCGGCCGCGACTCCCTCCGCCAGGTCTTTGAAACGCAAATGGCGATACCCTATTTTCCCGTCGATTTTTCCGCTATGAGCGCGCGCCGCAAATTCCGCGAGCTCGACGGCGCCGAAACCTTCCAGGTCGGCCAAAACAAAATCACCGCGCGCTGGCTCAATCATCCCCAGGGCTGCCTCGGCTTCCGCATCGAAACTTCCGCCGGCACTGTCGTCTACGCCACCGACAACGAACCCGGCGATCCGGCCCTTGACAAAAGCCTCCGCGAGCTTGCTGCTGGCGCGGACATCTTTATCAACGACGCGCAGTTCACGCCCACGCAGCTCGCCACAACGCGCAAAGGTTGGGGCCACTCCTCCTGGAAAGAGGGCGTCAACGTTGCTCGCGAAGTGAACGCGAAAACTCTTGTGCTCTTCCACCACGACCCGGATTCCACCGACCGCGCGCTCGATGGCATTCTCAGCCAGGCGCGCGAGGAATTCGACTCCGTATTCGCCGCCAGCGAAGGCATGGTCATTACGCTCGGTGCTCCGGGTCAAGCCGTGCAAGCACATCTTCCCGGTTCGCGCACCGCGATGCGCCGCGACGCGAAGTTCCGCGCGTGCGTCACCGGCCTTACCATCGGCGGCCAGCGCTTCACCGAGGAAACCATCATTCGCGATCTCGCGCTGCAGGGCGCCTCGATTTCCCTGAAGCACAGCCCGCGCCTGCAGTCCGAACTTGAAGTTGTCATTGATACGCCCGGCGTGAATGGCGTGCAAGAAATGCGCCTGCGCGGCTATGTGGTGCGGCTCGAAGCCGGCCAGGAAAAAGGAACCACCGCCGTCGGCGTCGTCTTCACCGATTAACCTTAACTCTTGGGGCCGCTCGGGTGCCCCACACGCCGGTTTTGCGTGTGGGTTCTTAGATTTACGCCTTGGCGCTGCCCGGTCCGCGCTCTCGCGCGATCAGCTGAGTTCGGCGATTTTCTTATCCAGGTGGGCCAGCGCCGCTTCCAGCGACTTGCGGTGATTGGGGTGGGTCGCTACTTCCAAATCGTTTAGGATACGCTTGCGCGATAATGCCAGGCCGCGCCGCTCCTGCTCTTTCTTAATCTCTTCCGGGCTCTTGGGACCTTTTCCTGAGTTCTCTGCCACTGTCTTCCTGTCCGCTACTTGGGATTCGACGTCCTTGCTTTCCCAACCGCGTGCCATAACGATATTATTTTGACACAGTTTCGCGCGCAGTGGACGCGCCAAAATCCTGCAATTTACAATTTCGCACGCGCACTCACGCGCGCGCCGAGCGGCTCATCAGCACGGACGACTTTACCGCCGCGTTCGCCTGCCGCAGCGACTCTTCCGCCAAGCGCGCGAAGCGCTCCGCGAATATTCCCCTATACACAAACTCGGCTTTGTGCTGGCCCCACCACACGTGCAGCACCCAATCCTCTTTTGCCTGCTCCACGCGCAGGCTTTTGATCTCCGCCGTGGTCATCACCACCAGTGGGGCGAAATTCTTATCCAACGCCCAGGTGTGCGAGGGCGAGATAAACAACTGCACGCTTCGCCCCGCGAGATTGGGCGCCTGATACTCCCCGCCGCTTATTACCGTCTGCGCGCCCAGTTCCCGCGCTTTGCGATCGGTTGCGGATTCCAGCTCCGCCGGCGGCAGCAGGATCGCCACCACAAACAGAATCAGCCCAATCAGCGCGGTGAAGTAGCCGCTCCACAGCGCCAGCGGCAACAGCACCAGCGCCGCGCCAAAGCAGGCCAGCGCGACGCGGAACAGCGTCCAAGCCTTCGCGTTGCGGTGCAGTTCCAGCAATTTCGGCGATTTCCTAATCAGCAGGAAAAACGCCGCCGCAACGAAATTCTTGGCGCGCTGCAGAAAAGTATCCTGCTCGGCGGTGATTACTCGGGGGGTCGTACTCATGGCGTACTATAACCTCAAAGAACACAGCGCACTATTCTACCTCAGCTTGCAACCCTGGGACTTCCCTCATGCGCGCAAAGGCCCGGCGCACATGCGGGATGGTGATGGAGCCGCCCACCACCAGCGCCACGTTCAACGCATCAATCACCTCGGCGCGCGTCCAGCCGGTTTCCGCGGCACGCACCAGGTGATAGCTGACGCAATCGTCGCAGCGCAACACCGTCGAGGCCACGAGTCCCAGCAATTCCTTGGTCTTTACGTCCAGGGCCCCGGCTCCATACGTTTGATGATCTAGAGCGAAGAAACGCTTCATTCCTAAATGGCCGCAACCCTCGATTTCTTTGTTGAGTTCCTCGCGCTCCTTCTGAAAATCCTCCAAACGATCCGCCATGTGGCCTCCGCGTCCGCGTGTAGTGGCCGACCTTCAGGTCGGCGCCTTTTTCCGAGCTTGTCGGAACCAGTCTAAAGACTGGCCACTACATAGTCACGCCTTCCGTCCCCGTCCCTCGCGTAGCACCCACACCAGGTAGGCCACCACGGCCAGGTTCACGAGCAAGATCAGCCCGCGCGGCACATCCGGCTTGCTCACCAACTCGTAAACCTCGATGGGCAACAACGACCCCGTGGTCACTACAACGAGATATTCGGCCCAGCGCAGGCGCAGCGCCAGCCCAGTTCCTTCGCAAAGCGCCAGGGCCGCGTAGAAAAATGTGCCGGCGCTGATCTCCTTCAAGCGGTGCGCGTCCACCTTGGCGACGTGTTGCATCAACCAGATGATGTAATGGTTGTGCGGGTCGACGCGCAGCAGGTCCACCCAATGCGCCACGGCCTGCGCCAAATCGCGGTGCAAATAGTGCAGCACGCCGAATCCCAGCGCCACCAGCAGCGTCCCCTTGATGAGGTGGTACGCCGCAATCACCAGCAAGCCACCCTTGTGCGCCTTTTCGCGTTTCATGTCCCACCGACTGTACCATGCGCGGGCTTTCACCACAGAGCGCACAGAGAACACAGAGGAAAAGAGCAACGGAACGGAATCCCCTCGGGCGCGGCCGAAAGTTGAAAATTCAAAGCAAATCTTTGTTTCGTATTTCCTGCTTTCCGTCATTCCTTTTTCCGTCTCTGTGAACTCTGTGCTCTCTGTGGTGAAAATCTTCTCTCATCTTCGATTCAGGATTTTCCAATCCGGGGCTTCGCGCGCCGGGTGACTCTGCTTCCCGCGCCGCATGATTCCGTGCGTGCGATCGAATTGCCGGTTGCGCCGGTCAATCTCCGCTTGGCTTGGCGGAAGCGCCGGCGCACGGTTCGGATCCTGCAGGTGGGCAGGCAGTGCCGGGTCCACAGGAAAGAAATGGTTCAAATCCGCCGGGGGCGGGTTTGTGTTGTGGCCCGTGTTTAGAACGGTGTTTTTCTCTTCCTCTGCCGGGGGCTTGCCTTCGCTCTCCGAGCCGACTTTACCCTCCGCTCCGGGCGCGTCCGCGGTGTCCTTTCCGGCTTCTGTTTTTTTCTCTGTGGTCTCCGTGTTCTCTGTGGTGAGATCCGGTTTTGCCTTCTTCACCGGCTCGTCATCCCGGATGGGGCCCGGCAAATCGCAAATGATGGGCCGAACCAGCGGCTCCGCCTTCTTCTCCAACTCCTCCTTCCTCTCAATCGCCCGCTGTGCATGCAACGTCGTCTGCAACATGTACGTCAGAATTCCCGCTTTCCGCTCCGAGATCTGCCCTTCCACCAACGCAAAAAACAACACAAACATCACGTCGCCCACTCCCTGCGGCGTATGAAAACTGTCCGCATACTTCTCCAGTTTATCCGCCAGCTTCGTTACGTCCGCCTGCTTCTTCCGCTCGTGCGTCGCACACAACCCGCTCCCCGCCGACACCGCCGGCAACCGGCACCGCCTCCCCGTCTCCGACAAATACTCACAGCGCCCCGCGTCTCGCCGCGACTTCCCCTGTAGTGGCCGATCTTCAGATCGGCTCTCCTTTTCCCTCTTCATCTCCCACTCCTTCCAAACACACCCCCGCGCTTCATCCGGCTCGACTCTGCGATCCAGACTCCCTCCGCCCGTGCTCACACATATCAATCGGTTGGGTGTAACCCTTCGATTCTTTTTCTAGATTTTGTACCTCTGGACTACGGGAAGTGGGGGCTTTGACCCACAATTTCCCCCGTATTTATGGGAGCATAAATATAACTACAATGCAACGCCAAATTACTGAAAGAGAAAGCTATCACTCAATAGCGCCAAATATAACCGATTGCCTTTTGGTAAAGTTGTGATGAAATCATAGATCACTCGCATTCGACCTCGGTGGCCACATGCCGGATATCGCGCCCAAGAAGATTGCTTACTTGTTTGGCGCCGGAGCGACCCACGCCGAGCTGGCAGACCTATATCCAGCACTGATTGAGCAGGACAAAGGACTTCTGATCTCCCAAGTGTCTAAGCGAGTGATTGATAGGGCGAGACGAAACCGGGACTATCTCAAGGGCCTGGAAACAGTCTCGGCAGCGACCGGCTCCCTGAACATCGAGCTGCTGATAACCCTCATCGAGAGCAGCAAGATTCACGGCTGGGAGGAAAAGACGCGATTCATACGAGAGCTGGTACAGAATGATATTGAGGGGATTCTAACCAAACCAAGGGTCAGGTCTTTTTACCTTCATAAAGCGTTGCTTGAGCTCCATAAGCGGCTCAGCAAGAAGCGCCCCGAGCAGTTGATAGGCGTCATATCTTTGAACTACGACGACGTTCTGGACCGGGCTTTCGAGGAGATCTACTACAAACCAAACTATTGTTTCTCCCTTGGCGCGTTCGGGGAACCTCCAAGCCTGATTCCTCTGCTCAAATTGCACGGTTCGTTCAACTGGGTCCGGCAAAGGATTCGCGGAAAGCAAAGAACGATAGAGATCATCCCGATGGGTGCGACCAAGAACTATCTCCACGCACCGTACGGCTTCATATGGAGCAGAGCGATGCAGATCCTGATCGAGTGCGACGTACTCCGCGTGATCGGATGTTCTCTTAGTCAGAATGATGTCCACCTTATCGACCTGCTGTTCAAGGCACATCTTGAAAGAAGCACAGCCTTCGAAATGGAAATCGTCGACTCTCAAGAGGCGGGAGAGCGCATTCGTCAGAATTACGGCTTTTTCCGAAACATAAGAACGCTGACTGAAATCCGGAGAGATTATGAGTTCCCAGACGTATTAAGCGGCGAAAAGGGAGGCCTCGTTTCAGAACCGCGACCTTCAAACGCGTTCAAGATGTGGCTAATATCTAAGACCCTGAGCCTCTTCGAAGGAAATATGAACCGAACAAAGTATCTTAAAATGATTTTCAAGTGAGCAAACTACGCTATGCCGACCGCCGCAAAGTCTGCAACTACGAGAGAAGTAAAGTCCATCGCCGTCAAGGAATTCATCGACGACTACGTCTACCGCATAGATCTGGACGCCGATTACCAGCGGGAGAAGGTCTGGTCAAAATCCGATCAGGAAAGGCTTCTGGACTCAATCCTCAGAAACATTGATATACCAAAGATCTATCTCGCCCGCCTTAAGGACAACGAGAATTTCGACTACGAGTGCATCGACGGCAAGCAGCGCATGATGACGTTACTGAACTTCTTCAAACCGGAGCAGTCCGAAGATAATCCGTTAACGGTTGATGTTTACAACGACCGATACACATACAAACAGCTTAAGAAAGAACTGCCGCAGCTTGCGGAAAAAATCGAGAACTTCGAACTATCGTTCGTAATCTATCCGGGAAACCTCGATGAAGAAGTAATTCGTGACATATTTAGACGGCTACAGCTAGGCATGCGGCTTAATTCGGGCGAGTTGTTGAAAACTCACTCGGGAACCCTGCGCGACTTTATTTATAAGGAGATGGGGAAGAACGCACCGTTTCTTTGCTTAACACATCTCTCGGAAAAGCGCTTCTCACGGGAATTTGCCCTCGCACAGATCTGCATCAATTCCTTTGCACGAAGCGAGACCGGACAGTTCGTCAGGGCGCGATATGATGACCTCGAAGACTTTTTTAAAGAAAAGTACAAACTAAGCAAGAAGGACGAGAACCTTGCCCGTATCAGAGAAGTCCTCAAGGTGATGGACAAAGCCTTCGAGGGAAAGGCTGCCCCCATCTCTAGCCGTGCCGTCGCCGTCTCAGCCTATCTCTTCGTCGAAGGCTTGTACGTAGAGGACAAGCCCAGCCTGATTCCGCGCTTCGTCGATTTCTTCGTTGCATTACTCGAAGAAATCAACAGCAACCTGAGTCTGCTGCGCGCTTTTGAAAAGCCCACTAATTCAACAGTCTTGGAAGAATTTCACAAATATATCTCGCAGGCCTCTGTTGAACCCTATGCCATCAGGAGAAGAGATCAATTTCTCAAAAAAGCGTTCGAACATTACCTCAACCCGAAAACGAAGGGCCAGGTGATCGGCAGCAACTGAAGCGTGCGACGCCTACGAGCTCCGGCGGCGTTCTATTGCACCAGCACGCGCTAGCAACGAGACCATGAACTTTTCAAACGAAAGTTCCGACGCTGGCTCAACGTAATCTCCCTTGCGCCCACCCTTTTCGCTCGAAAGCAAAAAACACGCCGAGTCGTACAGCCGCTCCCGTACCAACTTAGTCAGCAAAATCTCGTAGCGCTTCGCATAAGAGGCGTCCTTAAACTCCGGAAACACTTTAAAGTGCGGCTCTCGGGCCTTCACAGGCTGCAGAGACCGCGGCGCTTCCTGCAAGAGCATCATGTATCCCAGCCATGGCTTAGCGGATGGCTTAAATGCACCCTCTCGGTATGCCGCCCAGATATCTGTCGCACTGCCAATAGCTTCTTCAGTTCGGTTGTTATAATTGTTTCCGAAAGAACCGACCTGCGACTTAAACTCAATTCCCGCTATCAATTCGCCTGACGAAACGATTAGCAAATCCCACTTTTTCTCCGGCCGATACCAGCCGGGGAGTTCCACGGCCTTCCCGCAAAACACTTCCGTCCTCAGAACACCGTTGGCACATAAATAGTCTCGAACCAGATTGACAAAGCCATCCATCTGGTGACCACCCGTAACGGCCGTTCTCCCTCCTGCATCGCGAACGCCGGTTTTTGCACCCTGAAGCTCCGCTTGTGTCTCTCGGGTGCTCCAGAAATGCTTTATGGCCGCTTTCAGCTTCCGTTCCATCTCAGGACGAAGCGCCATTTTGTTTATTGTTCCGTAGAGATTGCTCGCACCGAAGCCGTGCTAAAAAGAGACGACGTTTCGTGAACCACCCGCTTATGCGCCAACCTGTAATAATGGCTGTCTACCTCATATCCAACGCTATTTCTACCCCATTTTGCTGCCGCAATTGCCGTCGTACCCGTCCCCATAAAAGGATCGAGAACCGTGTCGCCCACGAAACTGAACATACGAACGAGCCTTTCCGCCAGTTCTAGAGGGTAGGGTGCGGGGTGGTGCTTAGTCGAAGCGCCGGTTACCCCAGTCCAAATCTGCTGAAACCATTTCTTGTGATTTTCCACCGAAATCACGCTCAAAACCTTCGTCGAAATATCGGGGGAACGGTATCCACCAGGTTTTCGCTGCATAAGAATGAATTCAATATCATTCTTTATGACGGAATTTGGCTCATACGGTTTACCCAGGAAGGTCGAGCCCCCCTCAACCTCATAGACCGCATTAGAAATCTTGTGCCAAATGATTGGCGCTAAATTGTCATATCCCAGCTTGCGGCAATGCTCCTGAATCGAGGAGTGCAGAGGCACTACCATATGCCGTCCGCCATTTTGCCTCCTCGAGAGACAAACATCCCCGACGACGCAGATCAATCGGCCACCCGGCACCAACAACTCTAGGCACTGTTTCCAGACCTTATCCAATTCCGTCAAGAATTGCTCGTAATCCTCAACGTGACCCAGCTGCCCTTCCGAATCCCGATATTCTTTGAGAGTCCAATACGGTGGCGACGTAACTATCAAATCCACCGATTCACGTCCCAACCTGGACATGTCTCTCGAGTCGCCGAGATACAGCCAGTGCCATGTCGGAACGTGCTGAACCGCCCTCTCGATTGACTGAATGGACTCAGGATCTTTCGCTATGCGCGGTATAGCTGTCTGGATGTCCCCTAAGTCCCGAAACTCCTCAGGCACATAACGGGACAGGTCAAACAGTTCCCGCTCAGGTCTTTCACCCACGGCTTTACTTTTGGCGGCGACAGGCATTGACTCAGCCTATTATCCACGATTGGTCGCCCACTTAGAAGGCAGTCCCCAATACGCGGATATAATACTCTGCATAAAGCTATTTACACAGTAACTAATCTGTGTTATCATGCGTCGTGATTAGTCGGCCAGAGCCTCACCGGTCCCCTTCGTACACTCCACTCCCACCTTTCCCTTCATTCCCGCCGTGCCTAAACAGTTTGCTTTCACGCTATTCCGCACTCTTTGCGACTCTGCGGTTTCTCGCCTCACGTCTTTTCAATCACTTGCGCACTCTTGTGCACCATTCGTTTTCCCCAACTCCATTTCCCTCAGCCGCTTGCGCACTCTTTGCGCAAAACACCGGGGGTACACCCTGGCCTGAGCTGCGAAGGCCCCTCCCTGCCATTCCCATTTCGGAACGCTGCACAGACTCACAATTCACGGACGGCCTCAGAAGGCCGTCCGCAGGGCTAGCGGTCGAGGGTGGAGGCGGGTTCGAGGGGGTGGACGTCGCGGGCGATTTTGGGCGCGAGTTGGTCTTCGGCGACCTGGAGGTCGTAGCGGGTCTGGAGGTTCATCCAGAAGGCGGGGGCGTTCTGGAAATAGCGAGCGAGGCGCAGAGCGGTGTCGGCGGTGATGCCGCGGCGCTCGTTGACGATGTCGGCGATGCGGGTAACGGGGACGCGAAGGTCGAGAGCGAGTTTGTTCATGCTCAGGCGCAGGGGCTTGAGGAATTCTTCGCGAAGAATCTCGCCGGGGTGGACGGGTTTGAGTTTCTTGGGCATTTGTTCCCTCTAGTGGTAATCCACAATCTCGACGTCATAGGCGTCGGCGTCGCGCCAGCGGAAGCAAATCCGCCATTGGTCGTTGATGCGGATGCTGTACTGGCCTTGGCGATCCCCTTTAAGCTGCTCCAGCCGGTTACCCGGCAGGGTGGCCAGCGAGCGGAGATCGGGCGCGGCATCGAGCATAGCGAGCTTGCGCTGGGCGGAGCGCTCGATGGATTTGAAACGCCGGACGGGCTCGCGGTCAAAAAGCCGCTGGGTTTCGGGGCAGCGGAAAGACCGGATCACAGGGGCAGAGTATACCGTTATCCGTTAAACGTCAACCGGTATGGCGCAGGTCCTCAGGGGCTGAAGCCCGCTCCAGGACGCAGGGCAGCGTTGCGAGTTCTGAAGAACTCGCTCCCCCGACTGAAGTCGGGGGCTTCCACTCCCTAAAGTCGAAGGCTTCCGGAAATCGGGCGCTTGCACTACTTGGGAGATTGCTAAAGTCGGAGACTTCCACGGGGTGGCGGGCCTCCGGCGCTGGCCGATCTGAAGATCGGCCACTGCAAAACCCAAGAGCGCACAGGCTAAAGCCTATGCTACGCAGGCGGCCGCTACAAACCCAAGACCCACATGCAAAACCGGCATGTTGATTGGATAAGGGCGAAGGCTCCGATTCGCTGACCGAGTAGACTTTGGTTGAGGACCGAAGGTCTTTCGGAAAGGAAGGAGCCTTCGATGGTTCTTATTGGATG
>Ga0187782_10004160_pt1 | contig 10818 bp, 7 predicted proteins | sample 0715_SJ02_MP15_2_FD_132454 | JGI IMG/M metagenome (GOLD analysis project Ga0187782, IMG submission 132454) | Tropical peat soil microbial communities from peatlands in Department of Meta, Colombia - 0715_SJ02_MP15_20_MG | ecosystem: Environmental > Terrestrial > Soil > Wetlands > Peat | place...
CCTGGCAGTGGGCGAAGGACGTCGGAAACCTATGGCGCTCCACCGAGGATATTCAGAATTGCTGGGATTGCAAGACGAACTGGGGCGGGCTGGGAGTGGTCCGCATCCTCGATCTGATGGATGGAATCGAGTCGGTCGCCGGGCCGGGCCATTGGAACGATCCCGACATGCTCGAGGTGGGCAACGGCAAGCTTACGCCGGATGAGTCGCGCGCCCACTTTGGCATGTGGTCTATGCTGGCCGCGCCCCTGATTTCAGGCAACGACTTGCGCCATATGGATGCGGACACGCTCGCAATCCTGACCAATAAAGAAGCGATCGCCATCGATCAGGACCCGCTCGGCAAAGAGGCCAGCCGGGTGCGCAAGGAGGGAGATAAGGAAGTCTGGGCGCGCGAATTGGCGGGAGGCAATCGCGCCGTCGCCTTGCTCAACCGCGCGGAGACGCCACAGGCCATCACCGTGAGCTGGGAAGATATAGGTTACCCTGCCCACCTCTCCGCTGCCCTTCACGATGTCTGGCAGCATAAAGACCTGGGAACGATGAAGGGGTCATTCACAGCCACGGTCGCGCCCCACGCGGCCGTCATTGTCACCGTCAAGCCCTAGGCGATTGAGCCATTGGGCCATTGAGTCATTGCAACCTGGCTGCATTTTGAATCGTCTGTATATATGGAAAGCAGGTTATAATCCCCCCAGGAGGCCGACCGTGAGATACGATCCTTTACGACGTGTACTCGTGGTTGTGGTCGTGGGGTTGCTCCTGCCGGCAACTCTCTTTACTCAACAAAAACCCTCGGCGCGCTTGATTTCCATGAGCGGCAATGTGAGCGTAAAGGGACCGGGCGCTGCCGAAGCGGTTCCAGCCCGCGAGAATTCGTCGATCGAGGCGGGCTCCGAGCTCTCGACTTCGGCCGGAAGCGTCGCGAGCGTGAAAATGCAAGACGGCTCGACGCTGCTGTTCAGCGAGCTGAGCAAAGCCGACTTCACCCAAATAAACACGGACGCAAGCGGAATCAAAAACAATGTCATCACCTTGGAAAGTGGCCGCGTCCGGTTCCGTTTCACGCCCGAGAAGCAGGACAGCTACAAGGTGCAGATTGCGGACGCCACCGTATCTTCCACCGGCAAGGTCGAATTCGACGCGGGTTTCAGCCAGGGGATAATGTCGGTGCGCGTCTTGGCGGGCTCAGCGGTGGTTTCGGCCCGCTCCGGCTCGCTGACGCTGACGAAGGGCAGGTTCATGGAGTACCGCCCGTCCGATGAACCTCAGGCTGCCAAATCCCACGCGCGGGTGGTTCGGCTCAGTTACCTGAGCGGCACCGTAACGCTCAGGCGACCTGGTTCGGCGGAGGAGGAAAAGGCGCTCTTGAACACCCCCATCCAGGAAGGCTTCGAAGTTTCCACTGCAGGCAACAGTTATGCCGAAGTGGAATTTGAGAACGGTTCCACCGCGCGCCTCGGCGAGCAGTCGAAATTGCTCTTCAAGCAACTGGCGCTGGATGCCAATGGCAATAAGCTTAACGGCCTAACCATCGAGCAAGGGTACGGTACCTTCCACTTCGCCCCCGAAAAGCAGTCCACCAAGCTGCACGAACGAAGCGGCGCCGCCCGCCTCGAGGCGAATGATCAGGATGTCTACCAGGTGAAAGTTGCCGACGCCACACTCAGCGCCGCGGGCAGGTGCGAGTTCCGAACCGACTTGGCGGAGGACCGTTATCGTGTGGAAGTATTCAAGGGTACTGTCGATATTGCCGCTGAAAATCAATCAGCCAAGCTCGGTGAAGGCAAAGTACTGGAACGCCAGACGGGCAACGAAACTTTAGCTAGCAATACTCAGAAGGGGATCACCACGGATGATTGGGACCGCTGGAATGAAGCTCGGGACCGCCAGGAAGAGCTTGCCGGCAAAGACGAGCCGGTTCATCCCACGGGTCCACGCTACGGGTGGAGTGACCTCAACACTTACGGCGAGTGGGTCACGCTCCCTGGGGACCGGTTTGGTTGGTCGCCCTATGCTCCGGCGGGTTGGTCGCCCTATTCCTACGGCGCGTGGCAGTGGTACCCCGGGATGGGCTGGACCTGGATTTCCGGCGATCCCTGGGGCTGGACAACTGACCACTGCGGTATCTGGGACTTCGATCCTTTCTTCGGCTGGTTCTGGATGAACCCGACGTTTGGCTGCGCGATGTGGTACCCATCATTGGTCACTTGGTTTGGGGGACCGGGGTGGATAGGCTGGATACCCTGGCAACCAGTCAACCCGAGGCACGTCCCGCCTGGGCGACCGCGTCCCGGCATGGGCCCTCTGTCGGCCCACGCAGCGAGGGAGATCGTCAAGGTCCCGGCCAGCGTGCTTCAGAAGGGTCAGATGATCACGGCCCAGGACGTGAGCCGCATTCCGTCTGAGGGCGCCACAAAGATCGAGGAACCGGGCTTCGAACCGGGTCCGCGAACTGCTTCGGTGAACAATCCGACCACCGCCACCCCGACGCAATCGCCGGGCGGGGGAGTCGGATTTACCCGTGCCGGCGCTCCCCCGACCATCCTGATGGGCGGCGACGTGGCGAAGGAGAGCGAACTGCTTTCCGCTCATGGCATCCGCTCGAGCCATCAACCATTGCGCGCCGCGCAAGGCTCTACCTTGGGTGGACGTTATCAACTCTACGGTTCGACCGGTGAATTCCGCGGCGGAGCTACGTCCGGCGGCGGCCTGTTTGGCAGAGGCGGCGGGAATGGCCACGGTGGCCCGGTCCTTTCCGGTCGATCTGGCGGCTACGGACCTGTCGTAGCCTCCCATAGTTCGAGCGGAGGCGGCAGCGGCGGTGGCGGTGGCGCCAGAGCCTCCGGCGGCGGAGGCGGGAGCTCTTCCGGTGGCGGCGGTGGTCACAGCGGCGGTGGTGGAGGTATGTCCTCCGGTGGAGGAGGCTCCGCAGGCGGCGGTGGTGGAGGTGGTGGTGGACACCACTGACAATCGTGGCGCGTAGCTTGTTGTTCTTTATGTTTGCGGCCCAGCTTCACCACAGAGACACGGAGACACAGAGGCAAGGAGGAAGAGTGGGCTTTGCAGTTCTCTGCGCCTCTGTGCCTCTGTGGTTCAACCCACCTGCCGATCAAATCATAATCAACCCATGCCGTATGCCCAGGGTCACAGCCTCGGTGCGGCTGCCTGCCCCCAGCTTGCCCATGATCGAGGCCACGTGAAACTTGACGGTATGTTCGGAGATCGTCATGCGCGCAGCGATCTCTTTATTGCCCAGCCCTGCCGCAATAAGCTCCAGAACTTCAACCTCCCGCCCCGTGAGTGCCTCCGTTAGTTTTTCCCCCCTCGCAACCAGGCTCGGGACGCGCAGGAATGTCTCCACACCGGCCGCGTCGAGAACCACCAGGCCCGCTGCTGCCGCCTGAATCGCCAGCGCGATTTCCGCGCCATCCATCGTACTCGGAAGCACTGCTTTGACGCCCGCGCGCAGTGCGTCTACGGCGGGCTCGACGGCGGGGTTGTGCACCAGCAGAACCGCCGGACCGCCCGCGCTCGCCCAATCGACCGCCTCCCGCACGGCCGGGTCGGCGAGCGTGTCGGCTTCCACGAGCAACACGTCGGGCGGCGATTCAGACTCGACTCCTCGAGCGTCCTTATCCGTGCCGCCAATCACCTTCAAAGCGGGGTACGAGCCCAGCAGGCTCTCGAGGCCCGCTCTGGCCAAGGGCGAGGATGCTCTAACGAGTACGCGAATCATGAGAATGCGAGCAGCGCCTTGGAGTGCGGCAGCGAAACTGCCGCCTTGAGATTCAGAGCGAAGAGTGATTGCTACTGCCTGATGACTCACCCGGCTCGCCCCGGCTGGAGAAACCGCCGGCCGCGGGCCACCCTCCCCCCCAAGGGGGCGAGGGATGGAGATTCACGAACTTCCTTCTGCCTTCTGCTTTCTGCCTTCTAGTTTCCCGGTCTCTCACCGACGGTGATCTCCACCTCCTGGAGTTTTCCGGCTCGGATCACGCTCCCCTTAACCCGTCTTCCGATTATCCCCGAAGTGACCGATTGCAGGTCGTCCACGTCTTCCAGAGGTGTGTTTCCGAAGCTGACCAGGATATCGCCGAGCAGTAGACCCGCTTGCTCCGCCGGCCCGCCCGGTTCGACCTTCATCACCATGATCCCACGTTTCGTACTCAAGGAGAGACTACTGCGAAGCGTCTCCGGGATTCCAACCGGCTGCGCTCCGATGCCGATGTACCCGCGAGGGACGTGGCCCTTGGCGATAAGAGTATCCACAACTCGATTTACCGAAGATGCAGGAATCGCCAATCCAGCAATTCGCGACAAGCCCGAAGTGGCGATGCCCAACAAACGTCCGCGCAGATCGGCCACCGCCCCGCCCGAGGAATTGGGAAACAGCGTGGCGTCAAGACGAATGTAGTTGTCCAACTGCCCCCCGCGCCAGGTTCGCCAGGGCCCCGAGACCGCGCTCAGGATTCCCAGGCTGGCATTGGGCCCACTGTCGGGCGAGCGGCCGAGCACCAGCGCCAGTTCGCCGGCTTTCACCGGAGCGACTCCCTCGGCTTGGGCAACAGGTGAACCCAGGCCGTCCACCTTGAGGGCGGCGATGTCCGTTCCGGGATCGCGCCCAACCAGCGCTGCGTCGACGCGCTTTCCGTCCGGCAACGTAACTTGAATGTCTTCGTCGCGGCGAATTGTGTGATCGGCCGTGACGATGACGCCGGGCCGCCAATGTACACCGCTCGAGGGGTAATGAGCGCGAGCATGAACCGCCACTACGTAAGGCTGAATCTCTTCTACCAGCCTCGCCAGTTCTTCCGAAAAATTCATCAGTGTGCTTTGCATGTTTGACCTCCAATCCTATTCTGCGGGCGCGTCTGTAGCCGCGCATCAGCCAAATGGCTAGGATGAGACCCGGAAGATCGGCTGGGTACAGCGCGGCGTCACCCTCCTCGCAGCGCCTGCGTGGGCGTATTGAAAGGGGCTTCAGCTCCGCCCTTCCGTCTCACTTTCATCGCCATGGGTGGGCCACAGGCCCATGCCCACTCGGAATGACACCAATCGACCATGTTTTTCCGCAGCCTCTGAAGCCCCGCCCTTCCAAAGTGCCCCTTATGGCAGTCATTCCCGTCATTGAGCACTAGTGATAAAATGGCAGAGTAGCAGGGCTGGCTATACGTACAATTTCAGATGCTCACGTGGAGGAGGCGAACATGGCAGCAAAAGCAATCCCCGAAGGGTTCCACACCTTGACACCCTATATCACTGTAAAGGACGCGCCACGCGCTATCGAATTCTACAAACAGGCGTTTGACGCGGAAGTGCGCAGCATCCATTACGCACCGGACGGCAAGATCATGAACGCCGATCTTAAGATCGGCGATTCGATCCTGCTGTTGAACGAGGAATTCCCAGGCATGGGACCGAAGTCCCCACTTGCCATCGGTGACTCGCCGGTAACGATTCACATGTACGTCGAAGACGTGGACAAGCTATTCCATCAGGCCCAAGCGGCCGGCGCGAAGGTCGTCATGCCGCTGATGGACATGTTCTGGGGAGACCGCTACGCCCAGGTCAGCGATCCCTTCGGCCACAAGTGGTCGATGGGGAGTCACAAGGAGGACCTGACTACGGCAGAAATCGAACAGCGCGGGCGCGCCGCATTCGAAAGAATGGCCGCGCGCAGCGGCCACAAGCCGTAACGCGCGGTGTTGTCCTGCAGGGCTGGAAGCGCGGGCTCCCAGGTTTTTCGAAGGCCAGTACGTGAAGGCTGGTGGTTTCTATGGCTCGAACGAGACTCATGGTGAACGGTGGGGCGCACGAAATCGAGGTTGCGCCAGACACACCGCTGCTCTGGGTTTTGCGCGACACCTTGGGACTCACCGGCACCAAGTACGGCTGCGGCATGGGACTTTGTGGAGCTTGCACCGTGCACTTGGACGGCGAGGCGCGACGCTCCTGCCAAACGCCCGTGGGGTCCGTGGGCGCGAAGAAGATTACCACCATCGAGGGCCTGTCGCCTGACAGGAGCCATCCCGTTCAGCGCGCCTGGATCGCCGAGCAGGTGCCCCAGTGTGGTTACTGCCAATCAGGCCAAATCATGCAGGCGGCCGCCCTGCTCAGCCAGAACCCTCATCCGAGCGTCGAGGAAATCAACCGCGCGATGAATGGCAACATTTGCCGTTGCGCGACGTACCAACGCATTCGCCGCGCCATTCAACGCGCCGCCGAGGAGCAGGCATGATGGCTACTCGGGTTAATCGCCGCGAGTTTCTGAAGGTGAGCGGTGCGGCCTTCGTCCTGGCTATCCACATACCCGAGCGGGGCCGCTCCCTCGAGCCCGGAGAGTCCGCGACGTTCCAGCCCAACGCGTGGCTGCGCATCACGCGCGACAACCAGATTACCGTGCTGGTTGAAAACCCGGAAATGGGCCAAGGGCCGCGCACCATGGAAACCATGCTGCTGGCCGAGGAACTCGAAGCGGACTGGTCGACAATTCGGGTCGAGCAGGCGCCCGTTCTTCCCGCGATCTATCATCACCTCAAAACCGGCGGCAGCGGCGGGACGGAATGGGCGTGGGACAACCTACGCCAGGCCGGCGCGCAGGCGCGTGAAATGCTAATTCGGGCGGCCGCGCAGCAGTGGAGCGTGCCGATAACGGAGTGCCGACCGCAATCTGGCGCCGTGGTTCACGTCCCAACCCAGCGGCGCTTCTCGTACGGCGAACTTGTCGATACCGCCGCCAAACTGGAACCCAATAACGCCGCGGGCGTCGCCTTGAAATCGGCGGCGGAATATCGGATCCTCGGCAAGGCGATGCCGCGCGTGGACGTGCCCGCCAAAGTGGATGGCAGCGCGAAGTTCGGCATCGACGCACGGGTGCCGGGGATGCTCTTCGCAGTTATCGCACGATGTCCTCAATTCGGCGGTAAGCTCGCGAGCTTTGACGCGGCGTCAGCGAAGGCCGTGCCCGGCGTGCGGGCCGTTTTCGCCGTGCCGCCCATCGGGAGAATCACGCTGGGCAGTGTCAGCCGCGACATCAACTCCGCCGGAGGCGTCGCAGTCGTCGCGGAATCGACCTGGGCGGCGTTAAAGGGACGGGAAGCCCTCAAGGTTTCCTGGGACAAGGGCCCTGGAAACGAGAACACCGAGACCATGAGGAAGCTCTTCGAGGAGCAGGCCGCAGCGCCTGCCTCCTATGTCGCCATCAACCAGGGCGACGCCCTCACGGCGCTCGCGAGTTCCGCGCGGCGGGTCGATGCCACCTACGAGTTGCCGTTTCAGGCCCACGCCACCATGGAGCCGATGAACACCACCGTGCACGTGCGCGGCGACGGCATCGAAGTCTGGTCGCCCACGCAGATCGGCGAAATCCTTCGCAGCGAAATAGCCCAACTCTCGGGCCTTCCGCCGGACAAGGTGGTGGTTCACATGATGTTCTGCGGGGGCTCGTTCGGCCGCCGTTACCAGTGGGATTATGCCGCGCAGGCCTGGCAAGTGGCCAAAGAGCTGAAGCAACCCGTGCAGTTGATGTGGACGCGCGAAGATGACCTCCAGCACGATTTTTACCGCCCCTACTCATATCACCGCATGTCGGGCGGTCTGGATGAGCGCGGCGCCCTCACCGCCTGGTCGCATCGCATCGTCTCGACGCCCATTCGCGCCGTGTTCGACTCCTCCGAGGAATTGAAAGATCCCAAGCATGTGGCGTCGCAGGAACTGGGCGGGGCGCAGGTGGTGGCGTACGCGACGCCCAATTTCCGCTTGGATTACTCTCCTGTGCATTCTCTAGTTCCGCGCGCCTGGTGGCGCTCGGTGGCCGCCTCGTTCAACGGCTTTGCCGTCGAATGCTTTGTGGACGAACTCGCCCACGCCGCCGGGCGCGATCCTTTCGAGTTCCGCATGAGTCTCGTGCCGGAGGGCCGCAAGCTCGCTGAGGGCGAGGATCCGCCCCTGGAAACCTCGAGGTTCCGCGCGGTGCTGAAGCTCGCGGCGGAAAAGGCCGGCTGGGGAAAGCCCCTGCCGGCGCGCCACGGTCGCGGCATCGCGTGCTTCTATTCTTTCGACAGCTACATCGCCGATGTCGCCGAGGTGGCCGTCGAGAAAGACGGGACCGTGCAGGTGAGCCGCGTGGTGAGCGCGGTCGACTGCGGCACCGCCGTGAATTCCGATGGCGTACGGTCGATGGCGGAGGGCGGCATCAACTACGCGCTCGGGCCGGTGCTCGCCTCCGAAATCACCATCAAAGACGGCGCGGTGGAGCAGAGCAATTTCCACGATTACCAGGCCCTGCGCATCGCGCAGGCGCCGGACATCGAAGTTCACATCGTCCCCAGCACCGAAAAGCCCGGCGGCATGGGTGAAGCCGGCGTTCCGCCGCTCGCCCCCGCCGTGGCCAACGCCGTCTCTGCCGCCACCGGCGTGCGCCTGCGCCGCCTGCCCATTGACACTCGGCTCCTGCGACAAACGTGACCGCCACCCCGTCCCGGTCGAACGGCGAAGCTCTGGAGTGCGGCAGCTTGCTGCCGCTTTGTTCAGGCCAGCTTGCTGGCCGCGTGCTACGGAACTCACGCCATTCCGCGAGCAAGCTCGCCGGCCGAAAGCGGCAGCAAGCTGCCGCACTCCAAAGCTTCGCACCAGGGATTGATCCCCGGAGACTTCTTCGGCACAATAGCTACCAACGTTTTGTCGACTGGAGGGCGGATCATGTGTCGAAGAAATCGTATTGGCAGGCTGCAGCATCTCAGGGACCTCATAGGGGCGGTGCCTGGGCTGCGAGTTGTTATCGTGCTCGCGATCGTTGGCTTTCCCTTCCGACTGGCTCACGCCCAGGGCTCGGGCGCTCCCCATCTGGAGAAGCACGGCGCTGCCACGCAGTTAGTGGTCGATGGAAAGCCCTTCCTCATCCTGGGGGCGGAACTGCTGAATTCCAGTCCGTCCAGCCTGGACTATATGCGCCCCATTTGGCCTCGTCTCGCTTCAATCCCGCTCAACACGGTCCTCACGCCGCTTTCCTGGGAACTGATCGAGCCTCGTGAAGGGCAGTTTGACTTCACGCTGCCGGATGGCCTGATTCGGGACGCACGGCAGAATAACCTGCGTCTGGTATTCCTCTGGCTTGCCAGTTGGAAGAACGGCATGTCGAGCTACCCTCCGCTCTGGGTGAAGCAAGATACGCATCGATTCCCGCGAGTCGTCGAAAAGGACGGCGCCCCGGTGGAGATCCTCAGCACTCTAGGTAAGGAGTCGATGCAAGCGGACGCGCGTGCTTTCGCCGCCCTGATGCGGCGTATCCGCGAGGTGGACGGTGATGCTCACACGGTCCTCATGATGCAAGTGGAAAACGAGGTGGGGGTGTTGGGGGATTCGCGCGACCGCTCCCCCGCTGCCAACCAGGCATTTGATGGACCGGTTCCCAAACAGTTGATGAGCTATCTCCAGCAGCATCGTGACGCGCTTCTTCCTGAGTTCCGCCAGGTTTGGGAGGCCGCGGGCGCTAAAAGCTCCGGCACGTGGCAAGAGGTCTTCGGGCCCGGTCCGCAAACCGACGAGATCTTCATGGCCTGGAACTACGCGCTTTATGTTCAGCACGTGGCGGCGGCAGGGAAGGCCGAGTACCCTCTGCCCATGTACGTGAACACCTGGCTCGCAGGACCCCAATCTTCGCCTGGGCAGTTTCCCAGCGGCGGCCCTCTGCCGGAGGTGATGGACGTTTGGAAGGCTGCGGGAAACGCCCTCGATATCTTTGCCCCGGATATCTACGCTCCGAACTTCGCCGAATGGTGCGACCGCTACAACCGCGCCGGCAACCCCCTGTTCATCCCGGAGACCCACGGAGGGGCCGCCGGACAGGCCAACGTTTTCTACGCCCTTGGTCAGCGTGAGACCATCGGCTTTTCCCCTTTCGGAATCGATGCCTTCGTCGATACGGACCGGCCGGCCTTGACTGACCCGAACGGAGAATTGGGCAAGAGTTATGAGGCCTTGCGGCAAATCGCGCCCATCATCCTCCAGTACGAAGGGCAGGGGAAAATGGCTGGGTTCCTGCTCGATCCGGATCATCCTCGGACGAAACTGGATTTGAACGGCTACCGGCTCGAGGTGAGTCTCGATGAGATCTTTGGGACCCAAGCGCAGACTGGATTCGGGCTGGTCATTGCTACCGGTCCGGCGGAGTTCCTTGGCGCAGGCAGCGGATTCCGAATTTCATTCCGGCTCAAAGAGGGCGGCCCAGTACACGTGGGGATCGGCTCGGTTGACGAAGGGACTTTCTCAGACAACGTCTGGATCCCGGGGCGGCGGTTGAATGGGGACGAGAACGACCAAGGCAAGGGCTGGAGATTTGCTCCCTATCGAGTCCGCATCGAAAAGGTCGTCCTGTATCGATACTAAAAGCGTGATATCTCGGCCACTTCTTTTGCATCCAGAAGCGGCAGGAGCGCCACTAACAAGTCCACGGCGCGATCAAGATCGCGGCGCTCAATCATACTGTTGTGGCAATGCAGGTAACGCGTGGCCACAGCCAAGTTGACCGCCGGCTTGCCCGTGTCAAAGCGTTGGAGTTCTGCGCTGTCCTCTGCGCCGCCCTGAGTGACCTCAGTTTGCACGGAGATGTTGTGTTCCGCCGCCACGCGCACGATAAAGTCACGCAGTTTGAGGTTCACCAGCATGGCGGCGTCCGCCAGGTAAATCACCGGCCCTCCACCTAGCCGCTCCTGCGCCCAGTCCGCGCGCCCGCCGGGATGATCCGCCGCGATGCCGGCTTCCAGCGAGATGCCGAGGTCGGGCTTCACGGCCTGAACGGCCGTGTGCGCTCCTCGC
>Ga0187782_10004161_pt1 | contig 10817 bp, 7 predicted proteins | sample 0715_SJ02_MP15_2_FD_132454 | JGI IMG/M metagenome (GOLD analysis project Ga0187782, IMG submission 132454) | Tropical peat soil microbial communities from peatlands in Department of Meta, Colombia - 0715_SJ02_MP15_20_MG | ecosystem: Environmental > Terrestrial > Soil > Wetlands > Peat | place...
GGGCAGCGACACCATCATCATCGCCAGTTCAGATCTCTCCCACTACCACCCTTATGAGCAGGCTGTAATCCTGGATCACAAAACGCTGGCTGCTATCGAGGCCTGGGATTACCTCACTATGTGGCGCAGCTTCCGGCTAGGCACTTGGGAGGCCTGCGGCGGCGGACCCATCATTGCCGCCATGATCGCAGCCGAGCGTTTGGGCGCCACACGTGCCGAGGTGCTGAAGTATGCCAACACCGGCGACACTACCGGCGATCGCAGCCGGGTTGTTGGCTACAGTGCGGTGGTGATGTCCCGCAGTGCTGATCGGCAGCCTCCGCCTGAGTTTTCGCTCAACGATTCGGAGCGGCGCGAGCTCCTCCAAGGGGCTCGCCGTTCGGTCGAAGCGGCGGTGAAACATACCGTGTACCCACCAGCCACCCCAAGTGACCAGGCCCTGCTTCAAGAGCGTGGAGTGTTCGTCACCGTAACGAAGAAGGGAGAACTGCGCGGATGCATCGGGTACGTGATGCCGCTCAAACCGCTCTATCAGGCTGTTGCGGAAGTGGCACGGGCGGCAGCGCTCGAAGATCCCCGTTTCCCGCCAGTCACGGCCAAGGAACTCGACCAACTCGAGTATGAGATTTCGGTGCTCTCTCCCTTTCGACGGCTGCTGGACGTGAAGCAGATAGAGATTGGACGGCATGGATTGCTGATGCGGCAAGGCTCGAAAGAGGGAGTATTGCTGCCGCAGGTCGCGGTACAGCAACACTGGGATCGCCACACCTTCCTGGAGCAAGCGGCTTTGAAGGCAGACCTGCCCGCGCAAGCTTGGCGGAACGATGACACTGACATTTTCACCTTCTCAGCTCTCGTTTTCAGTCGGCCCTAAGTAAAGACTCTAGGCGGCAGACGTTTCTCGCCCGGCCAGCATGGTGACGGCCGCAGAGCAGGCGTTGAGAAGGGAAATCAGCACCGCGGTCTTCAGAAATCCGTAGACGGGGACCAGATAGGTGCTGAGCAGAAGCGCACCCAGGCAGGCTCCGATCAGGTCGAGCGCATACAGAGTGCCCGGCCATCCGTCACGATCAGCGAAGAAAACGCGGCTGGCTACAGAAAATTGGTATCCTCCGAGCATCCCACACAACAAAGCGATCCCCGGAAACAGCACGTGCCCGGTCAGGAAGAGGCCTACACTGCTGCCAATTGGCGCGCAAACCTCAAAGATCCAAAACAACAGCAGCGGAGCAAGCGCCGCTAGGAACTGCAGGCTGCCAAGGCGGCGCAGGTCTGTGGCCGGCGCATGAGGATGCCTTTGGCTCCAGCCAATTCCCAGAGCGAGACCCATCATGAATGCTCCAGCCAGAATAGCCAGAGCGGAGTAAACGTAACCGAAAATCGCTTGGAATCCGAGCAGGAGCAACACCTGTAGCGCCATTAAAGTCATGCCCATCGCATAAACGGCAATACCGGCGACAACTCGCCGCTGGCGGCCGACACCTAACAAGGCCACTGAAGAGATCATTAGAGTCACAAGGCCAAACGACACGGCCACTTTCGTAAAACCTACGTGGCCGAGCCAGCGAAACCATCGGCTGTACTCGCTGCGAAATTGTGAGCTCCAGAGGGCAACATCGAAGTAATAAGCCAAAGGAACGAAGTCGCGATTCCTCGCCGTCCCCGGCTCGGGACGAATCTGTTGTTCGAGCTCCTGCATTCTGTCCGGCATCATCCGAAAGGGCAGGTAATATTCGCGCACGTAAGAGGTTTGCAGTTTGCGCGCTTGCAGGCGTGAAACCAACTCACCGGCGTCCCTAGCAAGAACTCCCGCCTGAGGGCTGGCGAAGAAATGAACAATGTCGCCAGGGATCACCTTGATCTCCGGAAAGACGTCGAGCAGAGAACGGTTAATACACTTCAGGAATTCGGCCAGCTCGGGGCTGATGTAGTTCTCCGCCGCCCGTAGCTGGAGCGCAAGCACGCCCCCGGTATTCAACCTTTCTGCCACCTCATGGAAAAATTCCGTCGTATAAAAGCGGTTCAGCTGCGCAGTCTGGGGATCTGGGAGATTTAGGATTACAACATCGAATTTCTGACGCGTGCTCTTTACAAAGCGGCGCCCGTCGACATGGTGCACTCGCGCGCGTCGCTCAGCTTGAATCCGGCTCCATTCTTCCGGGAAGTATTGCCGCGCCAGGTCAAACACTGCAGGGTCAAGCTCGACGTAATCCACGCTCTTGAGGCTGGGATGTTGGAGAGCCTGGATCAGGCTCCCGTTCAGGCCACCTCCTATTAAGAGGAGACTGGTGGGGTGAGGATGCTCCAGGAGAGCAAAGTGGACGGCTTCCTCTGCAGCAGGAGGGTCAGGCACGTTGAAAGTAACGAGACCGTTTTCATAAAGACTGCGCATCCCCTCTGTCTCGATAACCGCCAAATTCCCATAGATCGAGTTCCGCGTGGCAAGAACATGGAAGTCTCGCCAAAGCAAATTCAATGACATTGCTTCGAGCCGGTTTCCAGCAAACAGGAGGAAGGGCAAAGCAACGGCTAGCACCCCCAGCGTCAGGCGCCGACGGGCCAGCGAACCTATTGACAGACTTGCAGCGGCGATCAGGTTCAACCATCCCACCAGAACGGCGATTTGGAATGCCGTGAGATAGCCGATGAGCACCAGGCTGATCAGGATCCCGCCAACGCCGGAACCTAAGGCTTCCAACAAATACATCGAGCTGCTCGCCGATGCCACTGATGTCCCCACTGAACTGGCATATAACCGGCTTCCGGCAGCGAACAGGCCTCCGGAAACAAAGCAGAAAGGGCTGAGGGCGACCAATGTCACCAGTAGCATCGGCGCTGGCCCGAGAAGTTCCCCGGGCACAGGCCGGAACAGAAGCTTGCTCGAGCGCACCGCCAGAATGGTTAATGGCAATGCCACTGCGAGCATCACCTGCAGTGCAGCCACCCGTCGAACAGGTGCGCCGTCATGTGTACTGGTTCCGCCCAGCAGGAAGCTCCCTGCCGAGGTCCAGAGCAGCCAGCTAGCTAGCATCAACCCCAGTGAGACCTCGTTGCCACAGAAGACAACGATCAACTCGCGCATGAGGATGACCTGCGCGATGATGGCCGTGAAGCCCAGCAGAAACAGTGCTATTCGTGTTGACAGGTCTAGGTGCCGGCTAGCCGTCACAGATACCGGTTGTGCAGGCGTGCTCACCATGAGATCGGAGGCGTACATTCTGATGCGAAACGCCTGACGTGATGATGGGGCGGTGGTGCCTCAGACCGCAAGGGCAATGTGAAGAACGGCAACGATCTGGCCGTGCCTTTTCGTCAAAGCCTCTACTCGAAGCTCGGGACCCGGCACGCCCTATCGTTCGCCGCTGATTGCCCCTTCGTCTGCTCGGAAAGATTTTGCAAGCGAGTGTGCTCCCGCGAAAGAACGCGGCGCCAGTGAGTGTCGGTTAGGCCGCCACTCCTGGCGCTTACGGTCCCTCCGCATTTCTACTTCTGCCTGCTGCTAGTGGTGGTGGCGATCGAAATCTCGATCCCGCTCGTAGTCCCAGCGATGATCATGTTCAAACCGGCCGCGGGCCCCATCCCAGTAACCGCCATAGTAGCGGCCTCCCTCATGACGAGGAACTACCCAATAGGCGCCCGGATACGGTGGGCGAGTCCAGTAACCTTCATGCCAGACATAGCGCCCTCCGACGGGATACCAATAGCCGTTTATCCACGTGAACTCCGGGCCTGGCCTCGGCGGCAGAACATGAATCACGCGAGGCGGCGGTGGCGGGCCAATGATGATGGGGACCTGAGCAAACAACGATCCACCGGCCAACAGCAGCACCGCAACCAGAGTTGTTCGAATAAATGTTTTCATGTGCTTAACCCCCTTCCATCTACAGACCAAGCATAGGGCAACCGCGGGACGATCAGTTCAACCGAAAGAACTAGAATCTCCCCGTACCATTTTGCCCGTCCTGGTCTCCCTTTTGAGTTTCCCTGCCTTCAGTAAATGAAACCAGAGAACAAGGGCAGAAGTTGCGTGCTCCGTGTGCAAATAATTTTGCCGGTACACCGAAACTTTCTGGAAGCGGGCATTTCCGTAGAAGGCGACGGGGACGACCGGAGGCGCGGAGTGACGAAGGAAGCGCAGTTCGCTTGTCTCCGGCTGCAGTGGAACAAGACTGTACAATACCGCCTGCACAACTGTGAAACCGACAGGACAGAGTAATGCGCGAGCCCATTCGACTGGCCGCGATTGCCTCCGCCGCTTACATGGGCGGACAATCGCTGAATCTGCCGGTCGGGTCCAACTGAAGCGCACGCTCGACGAACTGAACCGGCGCAAGGAATGAAGATGATTGGATCAGTTTGCCGCTGAAACCTTTGCCGCCGCTACCCGCGGCTGGACCTCGCGGCCGGCGTGCCAAACAGTGACCATCTGCCGCGTGTTGCGGATATCATCCAACGGATTGGCTGCCAATACGATAAGGTCAGCGCGCTTGCCCGGCACCAGCGTGCCGCGATCATCAGCGTGAAGCAGCGCCGCGCTGATCCGCGTCGCTGCTACGATGGCTTGCATCGGGGTCAATCCGGAATCGACCATCATCTCCAGTTCACGGTGCTCCGCCCAGCCCGGTATGCGGGCCGGAAATGCGCCTGAATCCGTACCGAAGGCAACTTTGACGCCAGCGTCCTCGAGGATTTTGAGATTCTGCATTGCAGTCGCGTGGGCGGCCTTGTTCTTCGCAAGGTTCGGATCGTTCTCGCACTTGGCCCGATATTCAGGGCTCTGGAACATCTTCAGCAGATCCGGACTTACGGCCTGGGTGAAGAAGGGATTAGCCATCAGCTCCGGCTGCTCGGCAAACACGTAGAAGGATTCGTCCACGGTAAGGGTTGGGACATAGAAGACGCCGCGGGACTTCATCGCCTGAATCAGCTCGGCATCCACCTTCTGATCGCGAACACTGTGGGCGAGCACGTCGACGCCGTCGGCCACCAGGCTCTTCGCGTCCGCAAGATAAAAGACATGCGCCGCAACCTTGACCCCCTGCTTGTGCGCCTCGTCGATGACCGCGGCATAGATCTCCGGCTTCATTCTCGGGAACCTGCCGAAGACGTCATCGACCCAGATCTTGATCATATCCACGTGATGGGAGGCCATCTCGCGAACCTGTGCACGAGCCTCCTCGACGGTTGTGGGTCGGTAAACCTGGTCCGCCGCCACGTTAACTGGCGGCGCGGCACCGGGAACACCGATGCCACGCCCGGCGGTAAAGATGGAAGCGCCGGGAAACGTTCCCTTCTTCTGCTCGTCGCGCAGCTCGTAAACCAGGTCCCGATTCAGCCCCAGCACAAGCACGGAAGTCACGCCATACTGCTCGTATTGCACGACGGCATTCTGCACGTTCTCGCGTGTATACGCATTGGGACTCTGGCCAGTGCCCAACACCACTCCCAGGTGGCCGTGTGAATTGATAAACGAGGGAATAATGGTGTGCCCTCGCACATCAACCACGCGCGCGCCCTTCGGATAATGCATTTTGCCGACTCTGCCAATGGCGCTGATGTGATCGCCATCAATGACAAGTGCAGTGTTCTCCCGCGGTGGCCCTCCAGTGCCATCGATCAGCCGGGCGCCTTCGAGCACCGTCACGCTGCCCTTTTCTCCCTGAACTGACGTGAACCAGCCCAGCAGCATCACGAGACCTGCCGCCACAGCCACCGCTTTCATCAGGTTGCGCATCGGGGGACCTCCGTTGGTGCAGATAAGAGAGGATGGAGACAGAGCCGTTATTTCGTGCTGTGCCGCGCCTCTTCCAAAAGCCGCCGGGCGCGGCTGGGATTATAGGCGCCGCAGGAACAGAAATGGGCCATGTACACGGCCGCTTGCTCGGGAGTGCGCCGTCCCTCTTTCACCCAATCGATCATCTTCTTGGCCAGACTGGCGCTGATCATGCCGTGCCCGCACATCGTGGCAATCGTCAGCACCTGGCTGTTAGGAAGCTTCTCCGTTTTGCCTTCGAACCCGAGCGAATAGCCCACACTATGACGTGGCTGCGTGGCTTCGTAGCAGCACTGCTTGGCACCTTCGATTGAGGTTGAAACGTTGATCGAGAGGCCAAGATCAGCTTCCTTGACCGCCTTCAGAAAATCCTGCGCCGCCTGCCGGTTATCGAACACTGCGGCGACGGTGGCGGCGGCGTCTACGCCATCGATGACAGCCTGGAAATCGGGAGCCAGGTTGCGGCGCCAATGCGTGCTGGGATTCATGTGCTGCGAAGGCCGAAAGGCACCACCATGGCGGGAATCACCCAGATTGACCGGCTTGAACGGAAGCGCCATGGCGAGAAAACGCTTCAACTTGGGGACGCAGCCCTGGTCATTCCGGCCGCGGCCGGGGATCGCAAACACGATGTAGTCATCACGAAAACTTTCCGCGTTGCCATAGCGATGAAGTGTGTTCGTCATGGTTCGCCCTCCGCTTCTACGCTGCCGGCGACGGGGCGCTAGTAGCAGCTTGAAGCACGTTGGTCACCCGTCCCAGCCCGACATTCGTCTTGGCCCGCTCCAGCTTGTATCCCAAGCGTTCGAGAACCGCGAACACTTCGTGCTCTTCCCCATCTTCATCGCAGCGCGCACCCACACCGATGGACACGACGGTGTCGATCTGCCGCTCGACGTCATGCACCAACGCGATGACCTCTTCTATGCGTGCAACCGGCACCTTGATTTCAACGATTGCTGAGAGGATCTTCTCGTTGAGAATGTCCTGGCGAATCTCACCGGCGGCCACATCGGTCATCAAAGTCGTGACCGGATTCCGCTTTTCGAAGGCCACGCCGGCCTGGGCCAGGGCACGGGTCATGAGCTGGATTTCATGAAAACGCACGCCGACTCCCGGACGGCCAAACTCGATGGTGAGGCCAGCTTCGCCGCGCTGCACCCGGCCGCTTATGTCGTTGGTCTTCACTTCCTCGGTACCGCGGCCCTCCACGCCCGTTGATTCGTGCGGCACCCGCGGATCAGAAAAGGCGCGTCGCACGACTCGTGGCCAGGTCAACTCCTCGGGCTCGAAAGCTGCAGTGGGACAAACATCCGGCTCGGGATCGAAGCGCAGGCGCATCATCTGAAACAGGCGCCGTAGCATGCGAACGAGGGTGGGATTCAGGTGCTCCTGGCTCATGCCGTTGAAGCAGGCATAACACTCGACGCACTCATCGTTGTCCACGGTGGCCCGCTTGATCACCGGGTCGATATAGATCGCGCCCATGGTGCAGACATAGGTGCAGTTGCCACAGGCCACACACTTGCCAGGATTGATTCTCACGAGGCCCCCCTACTGGCAGGTAAACTATCACATCCCAGGATAATCGGGCGTTACTCCCCCATTCAACGCCTCGCGCTTCACGTTGACCACCCTGTGACAACGCTCACCCTGGTTGTCTGCAAGGGTGTATTCAGTGGGCCTCCCGTTTGGACTACGTCCCTGCCTCCTGACGCATGCACGCTTTCCTTATAAGGAGTTCTTCGCGTCCGACCATGCAGCCAAGGTTACAGTGCCGCTCGGGCGTGTCATGACGCGAACTCCAATTCAATCTTCTTCGCAGCCCGATCCAGTTTCGCAATCCGAAAGCTGCGAATCTGCCCGGTGAGGACAGCTTCGGCCTTGGCCCCGGTATCGGCAGCGCTGCCCTTCCAGCGCGCCTTCAGCATCGAACTCAGCGATGACAAATCCGCCTTCGATTCGGCCCTACTCTCCTTCTTCGCTGGACCCTCCGTGGCGATGCGGCACGTACCCTGGATGCCTTCGCCCAGTTCCACGCCCGCGTGTCTTTCCGACACTTCAGTGATGCGGCCCGTGACAAGATCGCCTTCCTGGTGTTCAGCGATGTATTCATCCAGGCTGCTGGGAACCAGTTGCTTCATGCTCAGCCGCAGCTGTCGCTTCACTTTGTCAACTGCGAGCACCTGGGCCTTGACCGGTTGTCCAACCTTCAGCACTTCTTGCGGGTGATTGATGCGCTTCTCGGCGCTGATGTCACTGACGTGAATCATGCCCTCGACGCCTTCGGAAAGCTGCACGAAGGCGCCGAACTTGGTGAGGCTGGTAACCGAGCCTTCGATGACCGAGCCCACTGCAAACCTCTGCGCCACCTCGGCCCAGGGGTCTCCCAGTGCCTGCTTCAGGCCCAGGGAGATGCGGCGCTCGCCCGCGCTCACGCCCAGGATCAACGCTTCCACGGTTTCACCCGGCTTCACTACGTCGCTGGCACTCCTCAGCTTTTTGGCCCACGACATCTCCGAAACGTGGATCAACCCTTCAATCCCCGGCTCCAGTTCCACGAACGCTCCGAACTCGACCACACGCGTCACGGCGCCGAGTACGCGGTCGCCTGGCTTGTACTTTTCGACGACCGAATCCCATGGGTTCGGCTGAAGCTGCTTCATGCCCAGCGAAATGCGCCGTTTTTCGGCGTCGACCTTGAGCACTTTGGCTTCGATCTGCTGCCCCAGCGAGAGTACGTCCGCTGGCTTGTTGACGCGGCCCCAGGCGATGTCCCCGACGTGCAGCAAGCCGTCCACTCCGCCGATATCGACGAAAGCGCCATAATCAGTCAGGCTGCGGACCACGCCGGACACGGTCTCGCCCTCTTTCACCTCTGAGTAACGATGCTCCTTTGCAGCGCGCTTTTCCTCTTCGGCAACAGCGCGGCGATCCACCACTACGTCTTCGTCCGCCACGTCCAGCTTGCTAATGCGGCAGCGGATCTCCTGTCCCACTAACTTCTCCATCGTGGCGGCGTCACGCGCTCCGCTGCGTGAGGCGGGCAGGAATGCCCGCACTCCTACATCCACGCTCAGGCCGCCCTTGACGACTCCCGTCACCGTGCCCATGATCGTCGCTTTGGAGGCAAAGGCTTGCTCCAACGACGACCAGTCCTTCGGCCGCGCGATCTTGGAGCGGGAAAGCTCGTAATAGCCTTCTGGATCGCGGCCCTTGACCGAGACCAGCAGCTTGTCGCCGGGTTTTACGACTTCGCCAGCGCTCGCAAACGCCGCCAGCGGCAGGATGCCTTCGGTCTTAAAGCCAATGTCGACGAAGACCGACTCAGCGTTGATGGTAACAACGGTACCTTCGAGTTGCCTGCCGCCATCCTCGGTCTTGCGTGAATGGCTCTGCTCGTACCGGGCGAGAATCTCGTCGAATGCCTCGTTGGGTTCGTTGATGGGTTGGGTTTCCGGAATTCTTGAATCCGACATGAAATGCTACTGCCTCATAGTGGCGTAATTGCAACTAGGATAACACCCTGCCTACGCATCTCCGCTGCCGCTGCTCGGGAAGAGCTGCAGACGACATCCCCTTCATCAGCAGATCACCATCGACCCTTTGGGAAGCCGACTGGATTGGAAACTGCCTCCAGGTACGGCTGACAAGCGCAGGGCAGGCAGGACGCCAGGAGCGGGTGGGAGAGATCTGTCGTCGATCTTCTTATAGGGTGCTGCAGACTTAGATCGCGCCCACAGTCGGCCTCTGGCACTCCCCGCCACGCAAGCCTGAATGATCAACCAGTTGTGCCCGTTATGCCGCTACTGGTTGGGCACAGTACGCACACCGTCGTGCGTCGATTGGAATCTCGCTCAGACATTCAGGGCATTTCTTCGTTGTGGGGTCAGCGGGAGCTGGAGCTCTGCGCATGCGCGATACCAAAGCATTCACCGGAGTGACTACGAAGAAATAGACTGCTGCCGCCACTAGCAAAAACGCGATTACAGCGTTGATGAAATCCCCAATGGCGAACAGGCTGCCGTTCACAGTGAATTTGATGGCCGAGAAGTCCGGCTTGCCGACCAGCGCCGCGATAAGCGGTGTGAGCAGATCCTTGGTGAACGCGCTGACCACCGCGGCGAATGCCGCTCCAATCACCACGCCGACCGCCATGTCGATTACGTTGCCGCGCAGAATGAACTGCTTGAAGCCACTGAGCATGGTACGCCTCCCCTTCAGCAAAAGATGGCGGTCACTCTACTCGCAGCAGGCGCGCACATCAAGCCAGCATTGTGAGTTTTCTGGACAACTTCTTTGGCGGTCCGCGCAGAGCCCGTTTGGGGGCTCTTCGGACAAAAATCGTCTCAATAACGTCGGAGCAGGCGAGAGAAGCGTACAATCCTTCCTATTTTCAAGGTCAAAAGGAAATCTCAGCTAGATTTTGCAAAAGGAGACGCGCATGCCGATGAAATTAGCTATCAGCACAGGAGCCCTGTTTTTGCTCCTCGGAACCATTGCTCCTGCCTACGCACAGCACGAGCAAGAGGGTAAGGAGGAGGGCAAGCCGCAACAGGGACAGCAACATCAACAAGCGCGGCCCGCGCAGCAGCAGCATCCGCAGCAGGCTGCGAAGCCAGCGCCGCGTCCGGCAAAACCGCAACCGACGTATGGCGGCGCCTATCACGGCGGCGTCCAGCCTAACGGTCCTGCCTATGGGGGCGTTCACTATAGCGGCGTCCCCCAACACGCAGGGCAGGTGCGCAGCGGTTTCGTTCAGTCCCGCGCCGGTTCCTGGGATAGGGAGCACCGCACTTGGGCGCAACGCGGCGGCTACAACGGCTACCGCATACCCGATGACCGCTTCCGGATGTATTTCGGACACGACCACTTCTTCCGCATCTACGGCCTTCCGCTGGTCTTCGTCGGCGGGTATCCGCGCTTCCAGTACGACGGCTACTGGGTCACATTCGTTGATCCGTGGCCGGACACGTGGCCTGCAAACTGGTACGAAACCGACGACGTGTATCTTGACTATACCGGCGATGGGTACTACTTATAC
>Ga0187782_10004162_pt1 | contig 10815 bp, 10 predicted proteins | sample 0715_SJ02_MP15_2_FD_132454 | JGI IMG/M metagenome (GOLD analysis project Ga0187782, IMG submission 132454) | Tropical peat soil microbial communities from peatlands in Department of Meta, Colombia - 0715_SJ02_MP15_20_MG | ecosystem: Environmental > Terrestrial > Soil > Wetlands > Peat | place...
CGACGTCGGCGAAGCGCTTGAACAGCACCGACTTGCCTTCCATGACCGGCTTGGCGGCCAGTGCGCCGCGGTTGCCGAGGCCGAGAATGGCGGTGCCGTTGGTGATCACTGCGACGAAATTGCCCTTGGTCGTGTAGTCGTAGGCTCGGCTCTCGTCCTCGGCGATCGCCAGCACCGGAACGGCGACGCCCGGCGAATACGCGAGGGAAAGGTCGCGCTGCGTCGCCATGGGTTTGGTCGCCATCACTTCGAGCTTGCCCGGTCGACCTTGGCTGTGAAACAGCAAAGCTTCCTGGTCGGTGAAAGTCGGCCGGTTCTGCCGGTCTCCGATTTTGGGAGCCATTCCAATTCCTTGCTGAGGTTCGAAGCGGTCGAAGCGAAAGGGCGGAGGTCAGGTTAGCGGAACCGGCCGCATGGACTCAAGGGATCGGCGGCCGCATGCGCGGCCGGTAGCGGCCCGGGGGTGCCGAGCGGACGCTGCATTGAACAGGTCGAGCAGCCGGAGTAACTACGCGCACGCATCGCTTTATGGCGCCGTCATGTTTCGCGGCTAGGCCCTCGGGCCGAGCGGCGCAAAGGACGGCCGTACGTCGGTTGCCTCTCCCCAGCCTGCCGGCACGGACATGATCAGATTTCTGCTGCGGTTCATCGGCCTGTTGTTGCTGGCGGCTGGCTTTGTCGTGTTGGTTTACGATGGCGAGAAATCCATCGCCAATCAGCATCTGGTGTATCTCAAAGTCGCCGAAGCGTGGGCTATTGTCGACCAGAGCAGCCTCAATGCGGTGCAAGCCTGGTTGAAGCAAAAGACCGCGTGGGCCTGGGACCCCTATATGCAGACGGTTTTCGAGTTGCCGACCTGGGTCGTCCTCGGCGTCGTCGCGATGCTTGCAATCCTGCTCGGACGCAAGAAGCGACCGCTGATCGGCTATGCGCGAGACTAAGACAGCCTCGCATCTCGCAATGCGCCCGGTCGCGATGCGAAGCCTGGAAAATCCGTCCGCCGCCAACATAGGCTCCTCCCGCCGCTCGCGGCGGATGAATGCGTCTTCGTTATGGCTGGCGTGCCGGCCTTGGTTGCGCGGGATTGCTAGTGGAGCGCTCGCGCTCCTTCTGCTGCCCTACTTGGTCGCGCCGTTTTACCGTTTCGTACCGCCGGTCTCGACGCCGATGCTCTGGCGCTGGGCGACCGGGGCGCGTGTCGATCGGATATCGGTTCCACTCGACCGCATCACGCCGGCCTTGCCGCGGGCGGTGATCGTCGCCGAGGATGGCAGCTTCTGCCGCAACCATGGCATCGACCTCGGCGCGATGCGCGAGGCCTTGGCTAAGGCCGACGACATCGGCGAAGCGCGTGGCGGTTCGACCATCACGCAGCAGACGGCCAAGAATCTGTTCCTTTGGCCCGGGCGCAGCTTCGTCCGCAAGGCCTTGGAGATTCCATTGGCGCTTTGGATCGACCTGGTACTGCCGAAACGGCGGGTGCTCGAAATCTACCTCAACATCGCCGAGTGGGGCCCCGACGGTCGGTTTGGCGCCGAGGCGGCCGCGCAGTGGGCGTTCGGAAAACCGGCACGCGATCTTACCGACCGTGAGGCGGCCGAACTTGCGGCGATTCTGCCCAACCCGGTCAAGCGCAGTGCGCGCCATCCGAGCGGCTTGGTTCGCCACCTTGCCGCGCTCTATGAGCGCCGCGCCGCCGCTCATCCGGCACTCGATGCCTGCGTTCGCGTCCAATTTCCTTAGCAGTGTGGCGTCGCCGATGAACAGAACAAGGTTTTTGACGGCGGCTGAGCTTGGAGCGCCCATGCAGGCGCCCGAGCGGTCGGGCGTCGAGGTCACGCCGGTCGACAATTGTCTGCCGGGCGTGGCCCGCCGGTTTGCCGCTGACCCCTGGAATGTTAGCGGGCATTCCTTTATAAGCGCGGCTTTCCGCGGCTCAGCACGCGAAAACGTGAACGCGCGGGTTCCGGAACAGCGATCTTAAGACGCCGAACACCAGGAGTGCGCCGCCATGGCCGTGCCGAAGAGGAAAATATCACCATCGAAGCGCGGCATGCGCCGTTCCGCCGATGCGCTGAAGCAACCAACCTACGTCGAGGACAAGGATTCCGGCGAGCTGCGCCGGCCGCACCATATTGATCTGAAGACCGGAATGTATCGCGGCCGGCAGGTGCTGAAGACAAAGACCGAGGCGTGACCGAGGCGTAGCATTTTAGAAAAGGGGCTCGTCGGCCGGAGCACGGGCGGAAAGACGCGGCGTCACTCGCCGGAGCCCGTTCGGCGGGTCGGGTAAGTTGGGGCGGACGAGCCCATGCGGGTATCGAGCGCGTGCGGCAAACAATGAGGGACGCGCCGTGTTCGTTCTTGGCTTTCCTTTGCTCCTAATTCCCTTCGTCATCTACAACATCGTCGCGTTCATATTCAACTTGCCGGACGAGTTCTGGACCAGCCAGGCGGCTTCCATCCGCATGATGTCCGAGCAGGATTGGAAACTGACCTGGGAGGACATCCTTTTGGCTTTTTCCATTCTCCTGCTCTGGGTCGAAATCATAAAGGCGACGCGCATCGGAATGCGGTCGATCATGGATCACATTCTGGCGTTGCTGTTGTTTGTCGGGATGCTGGTGGAATTTCTACTGGTGCGGAAGGCCGGTACGTCGACGTTCTTTCTGCTCGTGATCATCGCCCTGGTCGACGTGCTCGCCGGGTTCATCGTCAGCGTCCGCAGCTCGCAGCGGCGGGTGGAAGTCGAAACCGAACGGTCCACGTGACCTTCGATTTCAGAGCGAGCGCGACAATTTGTGCGTCGATATCGTCGGCGGCTGGCTCGATAGCCGATAAGCCGCCACGGCTTCGCCGGGTTCGGCGCGGCGGCGTGTTCGCGTCTGCGGCGCCCTGCTGGCGGTGGCGATAAGTTGCGCGACGAAGTCCGCCCGGGCCGGAGCCGGGGTCTGAGCCGCGGCGGAGCCGGGCCGCTCGTTTGCCAGGGGGATCAAGGCTGTGCTCACCAGGGCTCCTGTGCCGAAATCGGACGTTTGCGTCCGCTGCCGGACAGATCGCAAGCGGCGTGCCGTACGGGCCGTCGGCGTCCACAAAGGTAACGCGCCGACGACCGCGAGGTTTCCTGATCCTTTAGGGTGTGCCGGTACATTGGCACCGAGCCAGCCCTTTGCTGCAGCGCCCGCGGCGTGCAGCCGTTCCCAAGCGAGGCAACCCTGAGCAGCGGCGGTCCGCAAAAGTCATATCCGGAGCTTCGGCCGGCCGAGGGCGCGGGAAGCGCCCGTTCGCTCGATGCCGCCGAAATCGCAGCCTCGGTCGGTGAGGCTTTCTACGAATGGGACATCGCGGCCGACGCCCTCGTCTGGAGCCCGAATGCGCGCGAAGTGCTGTCCATCGGCGATATCGCGGTGGTCTCGACCGGCCGTGGCTTTGCCCAGCTTCTCGAAGCCGGCGGCGGGAAGACGCGCTTCGACGCGGTCATGCAGGCCGGCCAACGCGATGACGGCCGCGGGGTCGGCTACCAGATTCAATACGCGCTTCGGCCCGACCCGCGCCTGGAAGCAAAACTCTGGCTGGAAGATACCGGCCGCTGGTTCGCCGGTGCCGACGGCAGACCGCTGCGCGCCCATGGAATCGTGCGCGTCATCACCGAGCGCCACGAACGCGAGAAGCGACTGAATTATCTCGCCCGCTACGACGATCTCACCGGCGAATTGAACCGCCGCCATCTGCTCGAGGTCCTCGAAAAGACCTTCGACGAAACGCTGCAATTTCGATCGTCCTGCGGGTTCCTACTGGTCACCGTCGACGATCTGCATCGCATCAACGAGTCCCATGGCTTCGACATCGGCGATCAGGTCATTGCTGCAGTAGCCGGCCGTATCCGCCCGCGGATGCGCGGCAAGGACGCGCTCGGTCGCTACTGCGGCAGCACATTCGGGATCGTGCTGACCGATTGCACGGCCGATGATATGGCGGTCGCCGCCGAGCGCCTGATCGTGGGCGTTCGCGACGAGACGGTGCCCACGAGTGCCGGGCCGGTTGCCGTGACTGTAACGATCGGCGGGGTGACAGCGCCACGTCACGCCCGAGGCGTCGCCGAGATGCTGGCACGCGCCCAGGAGGCGCTGGACGCGGCGAAGGCGCGACGCCGCGGCTCATTCCTGCCCTATCGACCCAATGTCGAGCGCGAGGCCATCCGCCGAGAGAACGCGCGCGCGACCGACGAGATCATCGCCGCACTCAATGAGCGACGCATTGTCCTCGTTTATGACACCATAGTCACGGCGATCGATCGCAAGCCGGTCTTCTACGAGTGCCTGATGCGCGTTCGCCGCCCCGACGGCAGCATGCTCGGTGCGAGCGAGGTGGTCCCGGTCGCCGAACGTCTCGGACTCGTGCGGCTGCTCGATCACCGCGTGCTCGAGCTGGTGATCGATGAGCTGGCGGCCGCGCCCGCCTTGACGGCAAGCGTCAATGTGTCTGCGGGATCGACGACCGATCCCGACTGGTGGTCGGCGCTGGCCTCGCTGCTGCGCTCGCGTCCCGGAGTGGCCGGGCGGCTTATCGTCGAGATCACCGAGAGCGCCGCCATTCACGACATCGACGATGCGCGCGGCTTTGTTGCTCGCGTCAAGGACCTCGGCTGCCGCATTGCTATCGACGACTTCGGCGCGGGCTACACCTCGTTCCGCAATCTGCGCAGGCTCGGCGTGGATATGGTCAAGATCGACGGCGCTTTCGTGCAAAAGCTCGTGCGCTCGGAGGATGATCGCGCCTTCGTGCGTGCGCTCATCGACCTAGCCAAGCGGCTCAAGCTGGCCACGGTTGCCGAGTGGGTGCAGGACGAGCCTACGGCCCAGACGCTGGCGGCGTGGGGCTGCGATTACCTGCAGGGCGCGTTGATCGGGCTTGCGACGACGGAGCGGCCGTGGCTCGCGGCGGGAAGGATGAAGGGCCTCTGAGGGGATCACAATTCGCAGCAGCCGGTCGCACGCGCACGCGATCGGGCGCCCAATCCGGCTATTCGCTCCCGCTCGGGCCCTTTTCCGTGAGCCGGTCGACTTTTTTCTGCATCTCTTCGAGCTGGCGCTTGAGATCGGTGAGGTCGCCGGTGTTGGGCGCTTGCGGCTTGGCCGGTTCGGCCGACGCGCCGGGCGCTTCGCCGCCTTGCGTTTCACGCCGCGCGAACGGTGTGAACATGGCGAAGGCGCGCTCGAACATTTCCATGTTTCGCCGCACCTGCTCTTCGAGCGCGCCGAACGGACTGCTGCCGAACGCCTGCGCCATCTGCTGGCGGAATTTTTCCTGCTCGCGCGTCAAGGACTCGATCGACACCTCGAGATAGCGCGGCACCAGCATCTGCATGCTGTCGCCGTAAAATCGGATCAGCTGGCGCAGGAACGTGATCGGCAGCAGGTTCTGCCCTTCTTTGTTCTCCTGCTCGAAAATGATCTGAGTCAGGACCGAGCGGGTGATGTCCTCGCCCGTCTTGGCATCATAAACGACGAAGTCCTCGCCGTTCTTGACCATGGCGGCGAGGTCCTCGAGCGTCACATAGGTGCTCGTGCCGGTGTTGTAGAGTCGCCGGTTGGCGTACTTCTTGATCGTGACCGGCCCTTCGGTCTTGGTCGCGTTCTCAGCCATCACCGGAAACCGCAGCTTTGTTTCCAAAATAGGCGGTTTCGCCGGGCGCGGCTACCGTTTTGTGCTCGGTCGGTGAATCGGCGGACCAGCATGGCAGCAATGCGGCTTAATCCCACCTTGTCGGCGGTCCGTCGCGGCCTTATGACATATATCAAGGCGGCTTCATCCGCGGTCCGCGTTACTGAGGCGGCAAGCCGGCAGCAAGCAATTTACACGATTCCGCAAGCCCGAAAGGACCTCCCATGAAAGACGATATTGTGATCGTTGGCGCGGTGCGCACGCCCGTCGGCTCATTCAACGGAGCGTTCGGGTCGGTGCCTGCGCATGAACTCGGCAGAGTGGCCATCAAGGCGGCGCTCGAGCGCGCGGGTGTCGAAGCCCCGCAGGTCTCCGAAGTGATCATGGGGCAGATTCTCACCGCTGGCGAGGGCCAAAACCCGGCGCGACAGGCCTCCATCGCCGCCGGCATCCCGGTCGAGGTGCCGGCTTGGGGCGTCAACCAGCTGTGCGGCTCCGGCCTGCGCGCGGTCGCGCTCGGCTACCAGGGGATCGTCAACGGCGATTCCGAGATGGCAGTCGCCGGCGGCCAGGAATCGATGAGTATGGCCCCACACTGCGCGCATCTGCGCGGCGGCGTGAAAATGGGCGATTTCCAGATGGTCGATACCATGATCAAGGATGGCCTGTGGGACGCCTTCAACGGCTATCACATGGGCAATACCGCCGAGAACGTCGCGCGCCAGTGGCAGATCACGCGCCAGCAGCAGGACGAGTTCGCCGTCGCCTCGCAGAAGAAGGCGGAAGCCGCGCAGAAGGCCGGCAAGTTCAAGGACGAGATCGCTCCGGTCACCATCAAGACCCGTAAAGGCGATATCGTCGTCGACACCGACGAATATCCCAAGCACGGCACCACGCTGGAGGCGATCAGCAAATTGAAACCCGCCTTCGACAAAGAGGGCACCGTCACCGCGGCCAGCGCCTCGGGCATCAACGACGGCGCCGCCGCGGTGGTGCTCATGAAGGCCGGTGAGGCGGCCAAGCGCGGCAAGACGCCGCTTGCGCGTATCGTTTCGTGGGCGCAGGCCGGCGTCGATCCGAAAATCATGGGCACCGGCCCGATCCCGGCTTCGCGCGCCGCCTTGAAGAAAGCCGGATGGAGTGTCAACGACCTCGATGTGATCGAAGCCAACGAAGCGTTCGCCGCCCAGGCCTGCGCCGTCAATAAGGACCTCGGCTGGGATACCGCCAAGGTCAACGTCAACGGCGGGGCCATTGCGATCGGCCATCCGATCGGCGCGTCGGGGGCCCGCGTGCTGGTGACGCTGCTCTACGAGATGCAGAAGCGCAACGCCAAGAAGGGCCTCGCCACGCTGTGCATCGGCGGCGGCATGGGCATTGCCATGTGCGTGGAGAGATAGAGAACAGACGACGGACGACGAATAAAACGGAAGACTGCGCGTATCCGTCCTCTGTCGTCCGTTTTCCGTCGTCCTTAAACAAAAGCGCTGGGGAGGAACCATGCCACGCGTCGCGCTGGTGACGGGGGGAACACGCGGCATCGGCGCCGCCATCTCGAAGGCGCTGAAAGCGGCGGGCTATAAGGTCGCGGCCAATTACGGCGGCAACGACGAAGCGGCGCAGAAGTTCAAAGCCGAGACCGGCATCCCGGTCTATAAGTGGGACGTCTCGTCTTTCGAGGCCTGCACCGCCGGCGTCAAACGGGTCGAAGCCGATCTCGGTCCGGTCGACGTTCTGGTCAACAATGCCGGCATCACCCGCGATGCGCAGCTGCATCGCATGACGCTGGAACAATGGCAGGCCGTGATCAGCACCAACCTCGGCTCGCTGTTCAACATGACCCGCAACGTTATCGAGGGAATGCGCGCGCGTAAGTTCGGGCGCATCATCAACGTCTCGTCGATCAACGGCCAGAAGGGCCAGTTCGGCCAGACCAATTATTCGGCGGCCAAGGCCGGCGACATCGGCTTCACCAAGGCGCTGGCGCGCGAGGGGGCACGAGTCGGCATCACCGTCAACGCCATCGCGCCGGGCTACGTCAACACCGAGATGGTGCAGGCCGTGCCCAAGGATGTGCTGGAGAAAAGCATTCTACCGGAGATTCCGATCGGCCGGCTTGGCGAGCCGGAAGAGATCGCGCGCTGTGTCGTGTTCCTCGCCGCCGACGAGTCTGGCTATATCACCGGTTCGACGCTCACCGCCAACGGCGGCCAGTATATTACGTAATTCTGCAACCGACCTGCGGCGCGACCGGACGGCCGACTTAAGCCTCTGCCGGTTGAAAGTTTTGCCGCAGCATTTCGCCCGCTGCCGCCGCGTTCATCGGTTTGCCGAAGTAAAAACCTTGCGCATTTTCGCAACCGGCGGCGATCAGAAAATCGCGCTGCGCGGTGGTCTCCACCCCTTCCGCCATCACTTCAATGCCGAGTTCGCGCGCCAGCCCGATGACGGCGCGCACGATCGCTGGATCGTCGGTGTTGGTCGTCACGCCGGCAACGAAGCGGCGGTCGATCTTCAGCCGCGCAACATGGAACGAGCGCAAATAGTCGAGCGACGAATAGCCGGTGCCGAAATCGTCGATCGCGATCCGCACTCCGATGTCGCGCAGCCGCTTGAAACCCTGTCCGTGGCGTTGCGTCGCTTCGATCAGGACCGATTCGGTGAGTTCGAGCTCCAACCGGCCGGGCGCGACTTTGTAGCGGGCAAGATTTTCGGTGACGATTTGATCGAGGTGCGCCGCTAGCCTGAACTGCGCTCCGGAAAGGTTCACCGCGACGATCGGCGGCGTTACTCCTGCGTCGCTCCATGCCTTGATCTGCCAGCAGGCGTGCTCGATCACCCATTCGCCGATGGCGGCGATGCTTCCCGTCGTTTCCGCAATCGGAATGAAGGCGCCCGGCAAAATCACACCGCGTTTTGGATGATTCCATCGGATCAGCGCCTCCAGCCCGACCATCTTCCCCGACCGAAGCGCTACCTGCGGCTGGTAGAACAGTTCGAATTCGTCGTTCTCCATCGCATGCCGCAATTCTTCGCCGATGACCATGCGCTCCTGGGTCTGACGATCGAGCTCGGCGACATGGAAGCGAAACTGATTGCGGCCTTCGTTCTTGGCGCGATACAGCGCCAGATCAGCCTTCATCAACATGGCGTCGACGGTCGCAAGGTCTTCACGGTAGGGCACGACGCCGATGCTGGCGGTCGTATGGACGTGATTGCCGCCGATCGCAAAGGGCGTGGCCAGCGTCTCGCCGATTTTCGCCGCCAAGGCGGCGACGCCGGCGGCGTCTTCGATGTCGTTCTGCAGCACCGCGAATTCATCGCCGCCAAAGCGCGCGACCAAGTCGGATTCGCCGACGCAACTCTTTAGCCGCGCAGCGACCGCACAGAGCAGCGCGTCGCCGTTCGGGTGGCCGAGCGTGTCGTTGACATCCTTGAAATCGTCGAGATCGAGGTAATGCAGGGCGAAATAATGGCCGCCCCGTTTGGCAAGCGTGAATTCGAGACCGAGCCGTTCAAGGAAAGCCGCGCGATTGGCAAGGCCGGTGAGCACGTCGGTCCGCGCCAACGTCGCGATCTTCTCCGCCGCAAGCTTGCGATCAGTGATGTCGGTGAGGATGCCCTCGACGGCGACCGGCCGGTTGCCGTTGTCGCGGATAGCCCGGCCGTGGCCGTCGAACCACACGATCGAACCGTCGGGCTTGTGCAGACGGAATTCTCGTCGATTGGAATCGATCTTGCCGTCGGCGATCGAGTGGATGTCGTCGATCATGGCCGGAAGATCGGCGGCATCGATCAGCTGCGCCCAGCGCTCGGGCTGGGCCAGCAATTCGCCGGCCTGGTATCCGTGCCGGCTGATGTTCTGCGACACGAAGGTCAATGGGAACGGCGGTTTCAGGTCAAGCCGGTAAAGGATGGTCGCGCTGCTTTCGACGATGCGATTGGCGTCGGCGAGCGTCTTAAGCTGCTGCACGCGGGCAACCGCAGCGCCGATCAGCTCCGCCAGAGTTTTGAGCGTATCGATCTCCGCCGGCGACCACTCGCGTTCATCGCGGCAGGCGTCAAATCCGATGTGTCCCCAGAGATGGTCGTCGGAGAATATCGGCACCGCCATCGCCGACTTGACGCCCGCGGATGCGAAAAACGCGCGAATGCTCCCGTCGAAGTCGCGGGTGTGGCCGCCGACGACTTCGCCCGCCGCCAGTCGGCGCAGCCACGATGCGAGACCGACATCGGCCATGGCCATGCCGTCGGCGTGCCCGAAGTGCGGCGGCGTTACGATCCCGGGCGCGGCCCACACATGATGTTGCACAATCTCGCCGCGCTCGGACCCGGCGCCATCGAGCTTGAGGATGTGAACGCGGTCGACGCCGGTAGCGAGCCCGATGCCCTCGATCACTTTCGGCAAGGATTGTTCGAGATTGGTGGAACGCAATAGCTCCTTGGCGCTGATCGCGACCGCTTCGAGGATGGCGTCGCGCCGATAGGCCGCCAGCGCGTCGAGCGCGTGCTGGAGGCCACGTGTTTGCTCGTCCGCTTCGGGTCGCGCCTTAAGTCTGCGCTGCGGCCTCATGACATCCCCACGGCGGAAGATCAAAACATCCCGCTTGCCGGGCGCTAGCTTGACAGCAAAATCTCGCTTTGCATTTGCGGCAATCGCCGCAAGTGTGGGCAATGCATTATCCGCCTGCTAACCATGAGCGGGCCAAAAAAGCCGATCAGCCCGGCTCGAAGCCCTTCGGCGCCAATTCGAATTTTGCGAACTCAAAGCCCGGCGCCACCGTACAGCCGACCAGCGTCCAATCGCCGAGGCTTTGCGCCGCCTGCCAGGCATACGACGGCACGACCGCTTGCGGGCGCTCGCCGGCGGGGAGATTGCTGCCGAGCTTGAAGCGCTCGCGCCGGCCGGAGGGAAGTGTGACGTCGAGTTGCAGGGGCGCACCGGCATGAAAGTGCCAGACTTCCGCGGCGTCGACGCGATGCCAGTGCGAGCGCTCGCCGCGCGCCAACAGGAAATAGATCGCCGTCGAGGCGGCACGGCTTTCCCCCACCCTGCCCTCCCCCGTTGGCGGGAGAGGAACAACTAAGAATGGATCGCGGAAGGTCTCGCGAAAATGCCCGCCCTCCGGATGCGGTTGCAGATCAAGCAGC
>Ga0187782_10004163_pt1 | contig 10815 bp, 4 predicted proteins | sample 0715_SJ02_MP15_2_FD_132454 | JGI IMG/M metagenome (GOLD analysis project Ga0187782, IMG submission 132454) | Tropical peat soil microbial communities from peatlands in Department of Meta, Colombia - 0715_SJ02_MP15_20_MG | ecosystem: Environmental > Terrestrial > Soil > Wetlands > Peat | place...
CCACCGTTGATACCTTTCTTGAAGTCGCCCCATGTGAGCGTAAGCAATGCTCCGGCCAAACTGCTTGTGCGCTAACTAGCCGTTATCCTCATGAAAGGCTGGGGGTTCGCTACGGGCGCTGATTGGGCGGCTCGTTTAGAGTGGAGGATTTTACATGTGATCAGCAAAGGATTACATCGTCTGCTTTTCCCGGCTTGTAGCCGAGCGTCGTGAATTCTCCCCCATCCCCGAGGTTTTTCGTAATGTAAATTCGGAGGCCGAGCCCGCTCCTGGTATGTAAGATTTGCAGGGCTTCACGACAGATGTGGAGGCTAAGTCTATGTATTCAGGGATGTTTTCGGGTGGACCTCCACGTGCTTAAAAATCGTCAAGGGGGCGAGACCTCTAGAAATCGAGAGCTGCGGAAATCGTCGGGGAGAATCCTCTCTGCTTCCCTGTGTTACTGACGTGCGGGAGGTGACTTTGATGCGTACGGTGCTAGCCATGCTGTTCATTCTTGCAGTAATTGCAGCGATCAGTCTGTTCGGCTTCTCGGACGTTGTCACACCCATAGCGACGGCAGCCATTTGGTTTGTCCCAGCGACCTTCGCGGTAAGCTTGGTTATCGGCTTCGCCTCCCGGCGGCGAACCTGGTTTGGATAACCATGGCCATCGAAAGACCATCAACAACAGAATCCGGTAAGGCGTGGAACGAGCGCCTGCGCGCTTTGCTGAATATCCCTCCGGTGCTTCGCATCGTCTGGCAGTCGGGCCCTGCGGTGGTGGTCTGGAGTTGCGGGTTGCGAGTCGCGGCAGGGTTGGTCCCACTTTCAACGCTGGCGGTGACGCGATGGATTATTGATGCCGTGGTCGCGCATGTCTCGAAGAAGCAGCCCCTCACCCATACCTTTTGGTGGTACGTGGCGCTGGAGTTCGCCTTGGCCAGCTTGGGAGCTGTGCTCTCGCGGGCCATTGTCTACTGCGACAGTCTGCTGGCTGACAAGTATATTCGCCACATCAGCGTGCGGGTTATGGAGCATGCCTCGCGCGTGGACCTCCCGCAGTACGAAGACCCTTCCTTTTACGACCGGCTGGAGCGGGCCCGCGTTCAAGCCACGGATCGCCTGGTCATGATCCAGGCCATCGGAAACATCTTCCAACAAGCGGTCATCACCGGGACGCTGGCCGCCAGCATCCTGTTCTTTTCGCCCTGGCTTTTGCTGATCCTGGTTGCCTTCGTGGTTCCCGCCTTCCTCGGGGATAGCCACTTCGCCTTCTTGGGTTACGCTCTGAACTTCCAGCTCACACCCGTGCGCCGGGAACTCGATTACCTGCGTACTCTGGGGGCCAGCAAAGAAAGCGCCAAGGAACTCAAACTGTTTGGAATCAGTTCGTTCTTGACGGAGCGTTACAAGCAGCTATCCGATGTGGTTTATCATCGCAATGTCGATCTCGCGGGCCGCAAGCTGCGCGTCGGCACACTGCTTTCTGTGGTCACCACCGCCGGCTACTATTCCGCTTATGCCTACGTCATTTATCGAACTTTGCTCGGGGCCCTGAGCATCGGCACCTTGACCTTCCTCACCGGCGCCATTGCCGGCGCCAGCACCAATATCCAGATGATGTTCTCGACTTTCTCCGGCATCGCCGACCAGGCCCTCTTCTTGACCGACCTCCTCGCCTTCTTTGCGGTTCGCCCGGCCATCACGTCTCCATCCCCGGCGCTCCCCGCACCCCGGCCTATCCTGCAGGGATTCGAATTCCAGAAGGTGTCGTTTGCCTACCCGGGCAGTTCCAAACTGGTTCTCGACAAAATCTGTATGCGCATTGAGCCCGGCGAGCGCCTTGCCCTGATCGGCGAAAATGGCCAAGGCAAGACCACCTTGGTGAAACTCCTGACGCGTCTCTACGACCCCCTTTCCGGCAGGATCCTGCTGGATGGCGTGGACCTTCGTGAATATAGTCTCGAGGACCTATACACCCAAGTCGGCGTTATCTTTCAAGATTTTATGCGGTACGACATGACGGCAGCGGAAAACATTGCCGTCGGCAAAATCGATGAACTTCATAACTCCTCTCGAATTGCCCTGGCTGCAGCCCAGAGCCGCGCCGATGCGGTCATTCGCAAACTGCCGGGCGGCTATAAACAGATGCTGGGGCGGCGCTTCGATGGAGGATTGGATCTCTCGGGCGGCGAATGGCAGAAAATCGCCCTCGCGCGGGCCTACCTGCGGGATGCCCAGATCATTATCCTGGACGAACCCACGGCCTCCCTGGACGCGCGTTCAGAGCGCGAGGTGTTCCAGCGATTCGCAGAACTGACTGAGGGGAAGATGGCGCTGCTCATTTCGCATCGATTTTCGACCGTCCGGATGTCGGACCGCATCCTCGTCTTGGAAGGAGGGCGCATCGCTGAACAGGGCAGCCATCATGAACTTATGTCTCGTGGTGGGCGTTACTCGGAAATGTTTGAAATGCAGGCGGCGAGCTACCGTTGAGAGATGGAAAACGAGTTAAACAACTTGGACGTGCAGGCGACCTTACGCTCAAGGGGAATTCCCGCTTCGATCCTCCCCGCGAGCCGTGAGCCGGCAGAAGAAGCGCAGTCTCCAGAAGAGACTCTGCGGCTGAAGCGCCTGGCGGAACGCGAAGCGCGCAGTTGGGAAGCCTCGAGCGCCAAAAGAAGCGACAGGCACCTGAACAAGAAATGGGCCGAAGCTTCTAATTCCGTCCGGCCTGCGCTCTACCAGGCGGAGCAGCCAAAGGACGGGCGTGCCGCCAGTGCTGTCGCGGACGTACTGCGGCCCAACGTCCGGCTGCTTGAAGCGGCCATCGCCGACACCCGCGAATTGGCGCGGACCGTCCGCTCCCTCCCGGAAGTTAAGGCCGAAAGCCAAGAGGTCCTCCCGCGTGTTTACGCTGCCGTGGCTGCGTATCTGCGCGGCATCGGCTGGAGGTTCCACCAGGAAACGTTTGTTAGCTTCTTGACGGATCTCCAGCAGGTTCAACCCCTGCGAACTCGCGAGCTTTGGGTCCTTAAGCCGCTTTTGGAGCTTGTTCTGCTCGAGGAAATAGGGTCTCTGCTTTCAGAGGCGGGATTCGCTAACGATGCCGCCGGCGCTGGGAAGACGCAAATTGCTGAAAGCAGTCCCGCACTCGGCGAGGGGCTTCGGCCCGCAGGCAGCTCTGCGCAACGTTCGCGGATATCCACCTTAGTCGGCAGTTTGCGAGCTTTAGAGGCCGCTCAGTGGAGGGCGATTTTTGAACGGGTCAGCGCGGTCGATAAGATCCTGCGCGCCGATCCTTGCGGGGCTTATGCTCGCATGGATTTCGAGAGCCGCAATCTTTACCTTCAGGCAGTCCGGCAACTCGGCGCGTGCTCCCAGACTGAAGAGCCGGAGATCGCGCGGCGCGCGATTGCTTTGGCCGGCGCAGCGCGAGAAGAAGGGCCTTCTAATTCGCGCCTGCGGGATCGCCGAAGTCACGTGGGCTACTATCTGGTTGACGCGGGGCGTGCTTTGCTGGAGCGGCAAATTCACTACCGCGCATCCTTGCCGGAACGAATTCAGCGGGCGGTCCGGGCTTGGCCCGAAGCTTACTATTTCGTGGGCATCGAACTTTTGACTTTCGCCGTGGTCGTCTTCCTCTTAGTTGGGGTGCGCTCGCCCGTATCGCTCCTCGCAGGGTTCCTCCTGCTTCTCCTTCCAGCGACAGAAGCGGCTTGGGGCGTGATGAACCAACTGACCTCATTCCTTCTGCCGCCTTGTGTGCTCCCCAAGCTCGATTTCTCAGAGGGGATTCCCCCTGAGTGCGCAACCATGGTGGTGGTCCCAACCCTGGTGCTGAATGCAGCCTACGTCCGGCGCATGGTCAGGGAGCTTGAGATTCGCTACCTGGCGAACCGGGACGCCCATCTCTATTTCGCGTTGCTCACGGACGCCCCTGATTCACAATATCCCTCCGACCAAAGCGACGAACTCGTCTCCTTTTGCGCCAGTTTGATTGAGGAGCTAAACCGAAAGTATGCCGGCAGTGGCAGCTCGGCCTTTTTCCTCTTTCATCGCTTCCGGTCCTTCAATCCCAGCGAAGGGTCGTGGATGGGATGGGAGCGGAAGCGTGGCAAGCTTCTGGATTTGAATGACCTCTTGCGAGGCGGAAAAGACAACTTCCCCATCAAGGTTGGGGACCTGTCGGTGCTGTCCAAAATCCAATACGTCATCACCATGGATTCCGATACTCAACTCCCGCGTGGCACGGCCCAGAGGCTTGTCGCCACCTTAGCCCACCCCCTGAACCGCGCCGTGATCAGCCCCAGGACGAATACGGTGGCGGAAGGTTACGGCATGTTGCAGCCGCGAGTTGGGATCAGTGTCCAATCCGCCAGCCGCTCCCTCCTGGCCAGCATCTACTCCGGGCAAACAGGACTTGATCTTTATACCCACGCCATCTCCGACGTTTACCAGGACCTTTTCGGGCAAGGGAACTTTGCCGGAAAAGGCATTTACGAAGTGGACGTTTTCCGCAACGTGTTGGGCCAAAGATTCCCGCGTAATGCCATTCTCAGCCACGATCTCATCGAGGGGACTTACACGCGAGCCGGATTGGTGTCAGACATCGAGGTCATCGACGATTACCCAAGCCACTTCAGCGCCTACAGCCGCCGCAAGCATCGCTGGGTGCGTGGAGACTGGCAGATCATGCTGTGGCTGCTCCCGCGCGTGCCGGACGCCTCCGGCAAGAAGAGGCCGAATCCTCTCTCCGTCCTCTCGCGTTGGAAGATCTTTGACAACCTCCGCCGCAGCCTGGTGGAGGTTGCCCTCTTCGTCCTCCTCTTGGCCGGATGGTTGTCGTTGCCCGGCAGCCCTATGCGTTGGACGTTTGTGGCGCTCATTCTGCTCCTAATCCCCGTCTATCTCCAGATGGTCCTTTCCTTTTTCAGGCTTCGAGCCGGGCAGAATCTTGCGGCCAACTTGAAAAGGAATTTGGAAGCCTTCATCACCGGCCAGATCAACGTGCTGTTCACCCTGGCGTTTCTCAGCCACCAGACACTGGTCATGCTGGACGCGATTTTCCGCACCATCATTCGCGTCACCATCACCCGCAAGAGGTTGCTGGAGTGGGAAACCGCGGCTCAGGCCGAGTTTGAAGAGCGCAAGACTCCGGTGGATGTTTACCTGGCTTGGACACCTTGGCTCTCGCTGCTGATTGGCGGGGCCGTGGCGCTGGCCCACCCGGGGGCCTTGCCCAGCGCCGCGCCGCTGCTGGCTCTTTGGGCCTGTGCGGGCCCTATGGCGCTTTGGCTGAACCGGCCCTTACCGGCCCGAAAAATCAAAGCCGGCCCCAAGGAAGAGGAGTTTCTCCGCGGCGCTTGTTTACGAACCTGGCGGTTTTTCCGTCAGTCCCCGAACGGCGTTGCGAGCGGCCTGGTGCCGGACAATATTCAGGAGTCCCCGCCCGATGTAGCCCAACGCATCTCGCCCACCAATCTCGGCTTAATGCTGAACGCGCAAGTTGCCGCCTACGAGCTCGGGTATCTGACCCTGCCCGAGTTCGTCCACGAAGCAGAAACGGCGCTCGAGACCATAAAGACTTTGCGCCGGTTTCGCGGCCACTTCTTCAATTGGTACGACACTCAAACGCTTCAGCCTCTGAACCCGTTGTTTGTCTCGAGCGTGGATAGCGGAAATCTGGTATGCAGCTTATGGACGTTGAAGCAAGGCTGCCTCAAAGCGATCGGGGACTCGCTGCTGCGGTCCGCAACCTGGCAGGGATTCTACGACCACATCAGTCTCTTGGACGAGCTGGCTTCCCGTGCCGCTCCCCAACCGAGTTCGGCCCGTTCCCTGCGCAGGATGAACGCGCAGTTCGAACTGCTGCGAGAACACGGAAGCGCCTGGGCGCACGCCTTGCCGGGGCTCGAGCAGGATTTGCGCCAGATTGCCGGCAGCCTCCTCGAGGAGCCGGGTGCGGTGGCAGAATTGCGCTGGTGGACGGCCGAGACGATCCGGCGCGCCAGGGCCCTCCGCAGTATGATCGAGGGCTTGACTCCCTGGTTGTCCTCCCAGAACCGCGACTTGCTGAATTTCTTCGCCGAAGAGGTGCCGGCGGGACTGTCGGAGTTGAGGCTCGGCTCGCTGGGGACCGCCTCGGCAGATATCGACACCCAACTCGCCAGGTTCCTGGAAGACGCTTCCGTTGATCCCGTGCTGCGCTTGCAGGCCGAAACCCTCCGCGAGCAGCTTCCCGCTTCGCTCGCCCAAGCCGACGATCTGGTGAAGAAACTGACGCGCCTAGCTGAGGAAGCCGACCGCCTGGTCCAGGACATGGACTTTCGTTTTCTGTACGACCGTTCCCGAAAACTCCTGTCTATAGGATACGAAGTCCAGAAGCGGCTTTTGGTGGGAAGCTGCTACGATCTGCTGGCCTCCGAAGCCCGCTCCGCCATCTTCTCGGCCATCGCCAAGGGCGACATCCCGCAGGAGACCTGGTTCCTTTTGGGGCGCACGCAAGTGCTTTGGCGCGGCGAGGGTGTCTTGCTCTCCTGGAGCGGCACCATGTTTGAGTACTTGATGCCGACCTTGTGGTTCAAACACTATCCGCGCACGCTGCTCGAGCAAAGCGCGCGCGTCGCCGTCGAATGCCAGAGAGAATGGGCGGCGGAAAGGGACAGGCCTTGGGGTGTCTCGGAAGCCGCTTACAATACCCAGGATGAGGCGGGGCATTACCAATACCGGGCCTTCGGCATTCCCGCCCTAGCCATAAATCCCAACGCCGATGACGACGCCGTGGTTTCTCCCTACGCAACCTTCCTGGCCCTGGCCGTGGACCCCCGCCGGGCTCTGCAGAATCTCCAACGCATGACGGAACTGGGTTGGATGGGGGAGTTGGGCTTCTACGACTCGGTCGATTTCGCGCCCGGCCGTCTGGGCCCCGAGGAGCGATCTAAAGTCGTGCGCTGCTGGATGGCGCACCACCAGGGGATGAGCTTGCTAGCCGCCTGCAACCTGCTCACCGACGGCGCCATCCAGAAGTTGTTCCATTCCGAACCGGCGATTTGCGCAACGGAGTTGTTGCTGCATGAAAAGCTGTTGCCGGTAAACTACCCCATCGACCGCGCCAAGCATCGGGTGGCCCACCCGGACGCAGCCAGGAGCCAGCCCTAGAAACTCGCACGGGCGTGCAAATGCGCGCAGCGCCTTGGAGTGCGGCGGCTCGACGCCGCCTTCGCAACGCGCCAGGCGAGGCCTTTCCTACCAAGAACTCTCATACGGAACAGTGGCGTCGGGTGCAGCCTCGGCCCGCGCCAGTGCCAAGGCGGCGTCAAGCCGCCGCACTCCCAGGTGCCTTCGGCACATAGGTTTTAGACCAGTCGTGCATGCCCGTCTGCTGAGAGGCACCCAGAAACCAGGAAAAGACGATCGTAGGGGGACGGCTTGCCGTCCCCTTGCTCGATAGATCCGGCACCATCCGGGGTAGGGCAAGCCCTACCCCTACGCATTTTCAAGGCTGTCGATGAAGGAAGTGCCGTCAGAGCTCCAGCACGACCTTGCGGCGCGAAGCAATCCTGACCGGTCCCATCAGCCCGGAGGGAGGCAGAGGGTGGAAATTCTTCTCCCGGTTTTCCCAGGCCTCTGTCCCGAGCGTATAGAGGTGGGCGGTTCTTCCATAATGAGGAACCAGTTCCTCGGGCACCTCCGGCAGCGTTAAGAGCCCAGATATGTAGTTTATTAATGTATTGGTGACGAGCACTTCGAGACGATTGGCGCCGGCGCGCAGCGCCTCCGTGACCTCCAGCCGGTAAGGCTGCATCCAGGCCACGCCCACCGCCAGGCCGTTCAGGCTAACCTCCGCCACACTGCCCACTCCTCCCAATTCCAGCACCGCTTCCAGGCCGGAGGCCACGTACTCGCGCGGTACCTGGAAGTCAATCTCGTAGCGGCCGGTGCCCGAGAAGTGCTCGAAGCGCGGGTCTTCGGTCCACGACTTCAACTGCGAAACCTCTTCCTGGACCTTCTCGAACCGATGCCCCTCGAGCGTCAACCGCCAGGCGCCGCTCACCGCCAGCGGCTCCGGCAATCCTGAGACCATCAGCCTCGCCGTCTTGCTCTGCCCATTCTTCAGCACGGTCGCGCGTGCCTCGCCGTTGTGGCTTGCGATCCCTTCCACCTGCCGCCCGTTCACATCTCTCACCTCGTCCAGATTGGTCTCCATCACATGCGGCTGCGGCTGCCCGGCCCGGAAGAGAATACACAACGAGCCTCGGGCCCCCAGGCGAATCGGGATTTCCACTCCGGCCGTCCCTGTCTTATAGACCAGCATCGGCGCGATCTCACCGCTCCTCGGATCCCATCGTTCGGGCAGCTTTCCGGTCACGCGGAACGTCACTGCCGTCTCGCTCGCTTGCAGTTGCAGGTTGGTTACAAAGTAGAGGTCATCCTCACCGAGGCGGCGGTGCAGGAACGTCAGACCGTTGCTTTGCCGATTTCCGGCCAGTGCAAAATCCGGCGGGAGATGTTCCCGCAGCGCCTCCAGCAGTTCCCGCTGCGGCGCGGTGAGCGCCGGAGTAGGCTCGAAGGGCAGCGGGACCTGGTAGAAGGGCCGCTGATTGGTGTCGTACCTTGGAATCTCGTAACCGGCAATGTAGTACGTGCGGCCTCCGCCCGGATGGCGCTTCCCCTTGCCCTCCGGCCCGAACAGCTCCTTGACGATTTCTTTCACCCTCGCGTCATGCTCCGCCGCGTCCTTGAGGCCGACCGATGACGAGGGCAGCTCTCCCAAGGCAATCACCACTCCTCCCGCCAGTGCAAACTGCCTGATGAACTCCAGCGTGTCCACCGGCACCGCGGTCGCCTTGGGCAGAATCAAGAAACGATAGGCGAGGTCGCGCACTCCGATGTGCCCGTCTTCGACGCGGGCGCGATTTTGAAGAACATCGTCGTTGACAGGGTCAAAATCATAGCCGTTGGCCACCAGGGTTTTTCCCAATTCACCGTAAGGCATGAATTGCGGGTAATTACCGAAAAGGACCTTCTCAGTCCAAATTGTGGCTTGGGGCGAGTAGATCAGCACATCCCCGGCAAACTCGCCCTGCCGCAGGAGAAGGCAACAGCGGCTGGTGTAGTCCGCCAGGTGGCGATAGTACTTCCACCAGGTGTTCCAGTGGCTGATGCGATTCGCCCACGGCATGTCACGGTTGGGCGCCACGTGCATTTCCGGCGAGTAGATGTAGCCGTGATTGTAAAATTGCGTTACGCCGTCGCGCAGAAAGGCGTCGGTGGCGCCCTTCATCTCTTCCAGCGTGGAGCGATAACGCTCCATGTGAAGGTAAGTAAATGCTTCGGCGGAAACAATCCCCCGGCCGTACAAGTGGGCCCCGGCGGCCACCGCTTTGCGCGGGTTGAGCACCACGGCAAAGCGGTCGGTGGTGACCTCCATCTCCGGCCGCGGCGTGACTCCCGCTCCCTGAATGAACTCATTCGTAAACCGGAAATAAGGCTGAATTCGCGCCTCCACACTGTGCTCCCGGCACCAGGTGATAAACGGCATGAAGGTCGCCTGGAGACCCAGCCAGCCGAGAAAATCGTTCACGTCGAAGCGGATTTTTGGGGTCAGCTCCCCGATCTCCCACCAGATGGCCGGCAAGTAACGTTTAACGTCGTAGCCCTTGTAGCTCTGGAACTGTTCCAGCGCGGCGTTGCTCCAATGAATCGTATCGGGAAGAGCCATGATCTCGAAACTGTCGCAGAACATGCTATCCACGGTCTTGCCGAACTCTTCCCCGAAGGCTTCGTAAAGCTTGCCGCCCAGGTAATCGCAATAATTCGTCACGGCCTTTGGGCTGAAGTGATCGACCACCCATTGGCGTCGAAGAAAGTTCTCGGTGGTCGAATTCTGCTGTCCCGTGTACTTCAGGCGAAAGACCATCAGGCGCCACTGGCCGGAAGGGATCTGCCACTCCAGGCGATTTTGATTGAGTTGGGCGCTGAGGTCGATCAGGGTCTGACCGTTGAGCCCTGACCCGGCAATTTCGCCCGCCACAATCGCCACCACAGAGTTCTCATCGGGCGCCTCGGACTGGAAGGACTCGGGCAAGTCCTCGCGGGCAGCCGCGGCGCCCGGCGGCAGGTAGGCCGGCAGCGGTTGATGGAAGGGCTCCGGCCCGCGCACATCCACCCAGGCTCGGGTCAATACCTTGCTGCGTTCTGTGGGCGGAACCCAATAGCCTCCAAAGCACCATCCGGGCGAAAAGGTGATGGCGACTTCCATATCGAGCCGCGCGGCCTCCCGGATGGCGTGCTTGACGGCCTGCAACCACTCGTCGGAAAGAAACTCGATGTTTCCCTGGGCGTACATCACCCAGGGAATCATGATCTCCACGCCGCCCATTCCCTGGGCGCTCATTTGCTCGAGTTCCCAGGTGATCCCATCTGCGGTGACGGCCCCGCCTGGCCACCACCAGCGCGTGTGAGGCCGGTAAGTGCGAGCCGGGCGCATCCAGGCCGCCTTTAGCTCAGAAAGTTCGGGGGCTTGGCCGGCCGGGAAGCCCAGCCCTGTTCTTCCTCCCCACAATGGCGCACTCGAACTCTCCGACAGCCCGATGAGCGCCCCGGCCTTTCCCATCTCCGACAGGAATTCTCTGCGGGTCCGCTTCATGCTACCCTCCCGATTCTTCCCCTCGAAACCGCCATGCGGCGTCAGCCCGGCACTCTACGGCTCAGCGACTTTCTGTACGTCACGGTAGGGACGTCAGTTACCCGACGCCCCCCGCACAGATCCGTACGAGCGCTCATTAGCGCATGCGAGAGTGCATCCAGCGCTTGATGCTGGTTGCGCCCC
>Ga0187782_10004165_pt1 | contig 10814 bp, 8 predicted proteins | sample 0715_SJ02_MP15_2_FD_132454 | JGI IMG/M metagenome (GOLD analysis project Ga0187782, IMG submission 132454) | Tropical peat soil microbial communities from peatlands in Department of Meta, Colombia - 0715_SJ02_MP15_20_MG | ecosystem: Environmental > Terrestrial > Soil > Wetlands > Peat | place...
CCGGGATGAGAAGCAACATTGCGAGGGTGATGGGGAAGAATGTGGCAAAGACCGGCCCCATCTGTTCCTGCACGAGTTTGACCATAACAAACTGGCTGGCCCAAATCAGATTGCAGACGAGCAGTAAGGTCCAATCGCGAAGACGGGCAGCAGAGAACATTTACGCTCCTTGGGAACCCTGGATAATGCGCCGGGTACGGTCTATATTACACGTGGGTGCGTGAAATAAAAAGGGGGCCGCTGTGCCGCCCGGGCTCGCCCTTTGCTGGGGGTGCGATGTTTTTGGGCAACGATGACCAAGAGGACAGCACTCTCGCAGAGGAAAGGTTTAGACGGCCTCAGCGGCGTGCCGCCCAGGGAGAGTCCCGGCGACATGCTATTCTCTCGCCCCAAGGCTCCCCAAGCAGCAGAGGCTTGCTGGCTTAGAGGTGCTCATGAGAAGCGAAGCCCAATTGCTCGAAACAATCCGGCGCTTCCAAGACTGTTTCTGGGACCGGAAAGCGTCAAGGCGCCCCGCGCTCGGCATTTACAGTGATGCCGTATTCCTACCTATCAATTTCCTGCGCCGACCCTTCCCCCGATCCTTGGTAACGCCCGAAGATGTCACTCCGGAATTGGCCATGACTGAATATGACTACTGGTTCCGGAATCGGGACCGTGACGTTTCATGTGACGACCAGATCGCGTTCTCGGCAGCTTGGCGGGGAATCCCCTGGCTCGAAGCTTGGTGCGGCTGCCCGGTGCGCTATGCAGAAGGGTCGCTAGCGCCATTCCACTTTGTTAATTCGGCAGAAGAACTAGAGACTGTTCCTATTCCCGGTGAGAACGCCTGGTTCGAATGTCTTCGGCGCCAGACTGAGTGGCTCGAAAACCAGGTGCAACCCGACTGCTGGATCAGTCCCACGATTCTTCGTGGTTGTTCCGACGTCCTGGCCGCAATGCGGGGATTGCCCAATTTCATGACGGATCTTTACGATAACCCGGGGGCCATTAAGACGGCGGCGCAGCGCGTGAATTCTCTGCTCCTCCAGGCGCTTGATCTACACTATTCCATCGTAAAGCCCAAGCTGGGTGGGTACGGGCACAAGTATGGATATTGGGCGCCCGGCAAGACCCAGGTGATCCAGGAAGATGCCATGGGCATGTGTTCCCCAGCCATATATCGCGAAGTATTTATGGAAGGCAACGCGGAAGTGGTCAAGCACCTCGGCCCGTACGTGCTCTTCCACCTCCATAGCACCGGTTGTAAACACTACCGGGACGTGCTGAGTGTGCCCGGCATCGCAGGCTTGGAAATCTATATGGAGCACGGTGGCCCTACACTCATTGACATGTTGCCTGTGCTGAAGGAGACGCTGGAGAAGTCCCGCCTAATCCTGCACGTTGACTATTCGTTTGAGCAGTTGCCCGAAGTCCTTCGGAAGTTGCCGCGCGAGGGCTTATTCCTGGCAATTTCCAACCTGCGGATCCGGTCCGATGCGGAGTTTCGGGATTTCATCGCCGCCCACTGGCCGGAGTAGCTCCTCCGCTGCAGTCGAGAGTTCAAACCAATTCCTGCTGTTTTTCCGCGAAGGCGGTGAGGTGGACTAACTCAGTTGCGACCCGTGTTTCCAGGCGCGGCTCATGCTGCCCTTCCTATGACACCCGCCTAAACTTTCCCATTTGGCGAATGCGGTCACGATATTAATCCGGACTTGGCGCATATCTAGCGGGCGTTCCCACACAGCGCCCCGGAGTGCGGGTGAAGCGCCGCATGGACGGCGCGGACGATGGCTGACGCTGTCAGTCCGTAATGCTCCATCAATTGGGCGTGACTCTCGCCGGAGGTTCCAAAGCAGTCCTCAATGCCCACCAATTCGGTGGGCAAAAGAAGCCTGCGCAGGGCCCCTGAAACCACACTGCCGAGCCCCCCAATAATACTGTGCTCCTCCGCTGTGACCACGCCGCGCACTCCTCTGGCTTCAGCAATTACCGCCTCGATGGCGAGCGGCTTGATTGTGCTCACATCGACTACACGCGCCGACGTACCTTGAGTCTCAAGCGCCTCCGCCGCCTCGAGCGCCTTGACGACCATCGACCCGGTTGCAAAGATCACCACATCATGGCCGTCGCGCAGCCGGCGCACACCGGTGAAGTCGAGAGGCGGCAAGCCCTCGTGAATGACGGGTAGATCGGAGCGCGTGAGTCGCAAGTACACGGGCCGCCGGTACGCGACGATGAGTGGGAGTGCCTGCTCGACATCGAGTGCATCGCTGGGGGAGATGATGGTCATGTTGGGGAGCGACGCCATGAGGGAAACGTCCTCGACACTCTGATGCGTCGCCCCGTCGCCAAAGTCCGACAACCCCGCGCTGGATCCGACGATGGTCACTCCCAGTTTGGCCAGGGCAATGCCCTGGCGAACCTGGTCGTAGGCCCGCCCACAGGCAAAAACCGCGAACGAGTTGACAAATGGGGTCTTGCCTTCCAGTGCCAGTCCGGCAGCCGTAGCCATCATGTTCTGCTCGGCGATCCCCATTTCAAAGAAGCGGGCGGGAAAACGCTGCTCGACCAGCACCGTCATGGTCGAGCGGCACAGATCGGCATCGAGCACGACGATGCGGTCGTCCCGTTCCATCAACGAGACCAGTGTTTCGCCGTAAGCCGTGCGCAGATTGCGCAGCGCGTGTTCCGCCATCCGGCTTAACCCTCCCCCCGAATCTCGGCGATAACTCGCTCGATTTCGGCCAGCGCCTCATGAAACTGCCCGCAACTCATCATGCCGTTGTGAAAGGCGAAGTTGTTCTCGGCGAAGGGCAGTCCTTTGCCTTTCACGGTGCGGGCGATCACCACCGCCGGTGTGCCCGTATGGGCGCGGGCGGTTTCGAGTGCCGAGACTATCTGAACCATGTCGTGCCCGTCGATTTCGGCGACGCACCAGCCGAAGGCGGCCCACTTCGCGGCAAGTGAATCCATGTTGAGACGCTGGGCTGTTGGCCCCATCGCTTGAAGCCCGTTGCGGTCGACTATGGCGACGACATTGTCGAGCTTACGGTGCGTGGCGAACGCGGCAGCTTCCCACACCTGTCCCTCATTCAACTCTCCGTCGCCCAGCAAGACCCACACCTTGTGAGTTCCACCATTGAGCTTCCCGGCAAGTGCCATCCCGTTCGCGATTGACAGCCCCTGTCCGAGCGATCCCGTGTTGGCCTCGATGCCTGGAGTCCGCAAGCAATCCGGATGTCCCTGGAGCATGGAGCCGAGCGTCTTCACGCGGTCAAGTTCCTCGAGCGGAAAGATGTCACGCTCGGCCAGCGCGGCGTATTGAATCAGCGCGGCGTGTCCTTTGCTCAGCACAAACCTGTCGCGCGAGCTCGCCTTCGGCTCCGAGGGATCGAGGTTGAGAATGTGGAAGTACAGTGCAGCCATCAACTCCGCGCTCGAACAGCTCCCGCCGATATGGCCGGTTCTGTCCACGCCGACCATGCGGACAACATGACGCCGCAACAACCAAGCCTTTTCTTTCAGCAAGCGGATATTCGCAGTGCCCATTTCCTACCCTGCTACGCACACAAGGCAACAGAAGATCGCGCCGTCACCTTCGAGTTACCAGTGAATTGCATTTTGTCCGGTAGCCGCGGCCTACCGCACGTCCGTAAGCACGCCTTCCCATTGGACATTCACAACCAGCTCAGCCTGTTTTGGCGGCCGCACCGGCCAGGGACCAGACAATCTCTATCGCCATCGTTGCACAAAAAGGATTTATGTCACACAAACGGCCACGCGCCATGGAGTCTTGTCATCGGCCTAGCTAGACTACCACTGAGGTTCCGCTTTGGCTAGAGTGAAGCAGATTCACGCAGCCCTATTTCAGCGGGATGCTGGATCGAGTGCCCAAGAACGGGAACGGCATGAAGCCCGATGAATCATCGAAGGCTTCGGGGCTTGTCGATGAGAGTGATAACCCATTCAACGAGCCTGAGGGCGAGACAATTGAGCAAGTTCCGTTTCGACGCAGTCCTCTGGTAATGTCCAAAGTCAACCAACCTCCGTATCTCTCCCGGCCCGCTCACTAAGCGAAGCCTTCGGCACATGGCAGCCAATCTGCTACTTTCGCCTTACTCTCCTTTGAACAACCTGGGTAGGGTATCCGATCGTCTGCCCGAAGAGCACTCGCCGATCCTTTCGCAAGTTGAGTTTCGTGGAAAGTTGCAGCTTGTCGCAGTTGTGGAACCAAGCCGCCAGACCCGTAGACGCGGCGAATAGATAGACATTGGCTGCAATCAGGCCCGTATCGACGTAATAGTACGATCTCTGCACATCGGGATCGCGAAGGCCCGGCTCCTGATATCCGGACGTGTGGACCAGCTTGTCGATATCCGCGACGTAGATGAGGCGGACCGGAGCCTCAGCGCCAGCCTCGGCTTGGCCCCGGCCAATCGCGAGACGTCGCAGGTCCGCTTGAACCACGGGCAGCAGCCGGTGATGAAACGGGTCATACAAGAAAGTCGCTTCCGCGAGGGCGACGTAGACGTCGATCTCCTGGGAGTTGCTCGCCGATGCCGCAGTCCTTCCGGGCATTCCGAAGGGACCCTTCCGGCGGTTCACTCCGCAGGCCGCCCAGAGAAGACTGGAGAGCGTCTGCAACGGGAGCTTCTTGTCGCTGATTTCGCGAGTGGTCTTCCTGAGCTGCAATGCCCTCGCGAGCGTCCCGCTGGGTTGGAGCACGGGCCTAGGCAGTTTGATCGGCCGGGGAGCATCTGGAACACTTCTCGATTCTCGTTTACTCGACTTCTTCTGGTGGATCATCGTAACCTCCGGGGCGCGCTTGGCCCCAAGGTCCTGTCCTGGCAGCTTTGCTCAGCTACAGGATTCCAACGCTTCCGACTTCGTCACCTAAGCCCTCGCACTATGTTTGTCCAACCCACAACACCGTGAGCATTGTTTGAACAAGCGGAGCAATCAATTCCCGTCAGAAAAGGAGGTCCTGGACCGGCACGCTCGGGCTGTTCCCAGCTACAGCACTCGAACCTGCCTCAACTGAAACGGAAGGATGCAGGAACTGGATGGCTCACTGTTGCGGCAATTTGTTTCGTTCTCTGTATCTGGTTATGGGAACACACTGGAAAGTGGCATTGGGGCATCCGACTTGGTCTTTCTACTCTCGCAGTCCTTATGGTTGGTTGCCTTGATGACCCTTCTTGGTCCGGGCAGGGTGAACTCCAGAGAATCGACTGCTGTCGAAGCCAAAAACCGCGTCGACGGGGCGGCGGCAACGATGTGGCAGAATTGCTCCGCCAGCACGGCGGCCGCAAGTACACCGCATCGAAACCAAACAACAACCCCTGGCAACGGCCCGTCAGCAGATTAGGCACAAAGAGGGCAACAAATAGCGGCCAACCCCGCCGCAATGCGCTGGGCTCGCTAGACGAATACGGAGGAGCCGGGGTCTTTTCTGCGTAAGACGGAGCCCCGGCTCTCATGCCATGAGACAAGAACCCAGCGGGAGCTAACCTCTACCAGTCGAGATTCCACACGAAGCTAAAAGGATGCCGAGAGCGTCAATCCAAGATCGAGCTAGCAACTATTTGCGGGTGTTGGCCTCAATTCTCTCTAACAGCCGCATGACTTTGTTCGTTTTGCGAATGTAAATAGTGGGGAAATAGACTCCCAGTAAACCAATCAGTATCACAGCCCCGCCAACCATTCCTATGGACCACCATGTCCATGTCATAGAAGCCTCCGGTAATGAAGGATAGGACAATCACACCGACAAGCGTGTGTTTCTTAAGGAAATTGTCCTCCACTTTCTCGACTCTATTTTGTTCAGCAAGGAACGTGGAACGATGACCGCCAACGTCCATTCCAAATCGCGTGTTCATCGCGGGGGATTGTACCTATCAATTCTGCGAATGTCCATAGTTCTTTCCAATCGTGGGACAGCTGCGTCATCAACAATTTCCACCCCTATTTTCAAATTTTCAATTCCGCCAGAGGACACTGGGAACCCATCTAGGCCCCCTTATGGGGGGGGCGAAGCCTAAACTCCCGGCGGAAAATTGCGGATGATGGCCCCCAGTGGAGCAGGCTTAGCCTAGGATGCGTCCAAGTGGGGGAACTAAGCGGACTGGCTTGGTGCCTTACATACCTTTTGTGATTCCCGGTTCTCGGAACCGTTGCTCAGATTTCCAACCTTGAAAGTGTTGTACAGGTGGACGGTTCAATCAAGCGCGTGCAAGTTGCACGAAGGGTAGCGCCGTTCTGTGAGGAATACCATTCCGAGGGCAGAATGGAGCCGGCGACCAGACTTGAACTGGTGACCCTCGGTTTACGAAACCGATGCTCTACCGACTGAGCTACGCCGGCACCCTAGATAGAAAAATGCTCACCCGCCGCAGCGAAAATTCCCGCCGAACTTGCGGGTGAGCATTTTCAGAGGAGAATAGAATGGCGGACGCGCCCCGCCATCTAAACTCGCAAACGAGTCTAAGAAAAACACGGAAGCCATGTCAAGACAAATTTCAGGATTTTTTCATCCGTCTAAGAAATTGATACTAAAAGACTTATATAGCTAATTGGATTGCGAGAGGGAGAACTCAAGAAAAAGCTGAAGAGGCTTGATCGAATCTCGATTTCTTGCCTTAAGTTACTGAAATTATTGGTGTTAAGTCTAATCTAGGTTCAAACGGATCAGTCGATCCATTTCTGGATGTCCCCACTCCCAGGCGGGGAAGAATCTGGCTGTAACTCTTCTAGAAAGAACGATTAACACACCGCCCGCCACCCCTGCTCCTGCCAGAACCAGGGCCAGGAAGACGTTTCCCATGATAAGTTCGAATAGCTGGCGGCCTATGGTCTTATCTCCGGGGTATTTCTCGTCCCAGCTCAACTGCTCATTTACATTGAACCGGTCCAAAAACTTTGTGGCGTCAGCTTTGTTGTTGGCCTTGAGGGCCAAGAAGATAAACGACCCATCTCTCCTTGCATAAAGAGAATTTGCTCCACGATCCTGATTCAATCCGAGTGAATTACTCATCGCCTGGAAATGCTCGCGGGCAATTTGCGGAGTGGGGTAGCTTACCTCCATCATTGTAGATCGAGAGTTGCCAACGAGATATTCACCGACCTGAACCTCCGCACCCTGGTTGAAGCCTATCAAGTCGGCGGGGAAATTAGGCAAAACGCGCCGGGCTGTTTCGGGACCGATAATGTATTTTCCACTGCCAGGAATCAAACTCGAAGAAGGCAGAGCGGGAGGCAAGTTGGATAAGGAATCGCTCGTCGGTCGTGTGCCCCCGACAAGAATCATCAAGCCGCGAAAATCATTTTCGGAAAGCTGGGAGTTCTTGGGGCGAAGGAAACGGATAAAGCTGCGCCCCCGCGCCATCAAGCTGACCTGCGGGCCTGTCATAGCAACCTGGATAGCTTTTTCCGGATGCATGGATTCGTTCTGATAGTAGGTGAGCAGGCCGTAGGCGGCACTTACATCGGCAGCGGATTCCAGGACAACTTCGGCGCGCGTTCCGTCAAGCTGGTAGGTGCGGGCTTCGAGCGCTTTTACGCCATACTCGCGCTCGATTGCCGGGTCGCCACCAAAAGACTTGACTTCATCGACCCCGAGCACTTGGGTCGCGGTGAGCCGCCAGTTGGCCGCGGGAACCAGAGGAATAACGGAGACATTTTGCGCACAAGATAGCGGACGGACCGCATTGAGGATCAACAACGCAAGCGCCAAGGCTGAAACCAAATGTTTCATCATCTCTTAGGATATCAGAAATCCGCCTCGGTTTTCGACGTTGTTCTGTCGGAGGCCGCCCGCTGCACCACCCTTACTCCGCCCAGATTGTTCACGTAATCAAAGATTCCCTGGTAGAGCGCTTCCGCGATCTTCTGCCGGTAGTCAGAGCGTCGCAGCGATTTTTCATCCCGCGGGTTTGTGAGGAAGGAGATTTCTGCCAGAACGGAAGGCATGTTGGCGCCGATCAACACCACGAAAGGCGCCTTTTTCACTCCCCGGTCGCGTTGCTGGCCGCTCAGTTGTGAAGTGCGGCGGCAGACCGCCTTCTGCAACTGCCGGGCAAACTGCGCGGACTCTTCGATTTTTTCCGTCATTGCAATCTTCTCTATCAGGTCCTGGAGTTGGTGCACCGATTCCTGGGAGGTCGCGTTCTCTCTCGCGGCGACCTCCAGAGACTCAGGGCTGGAGGTGAAATTCAAATAGTAGGTCTCAATTCCCCGTGCGTCGCGATCGCTGCTGGCATTGGCGTGGATGGAGACGAACAAGTCGGCAGCCTTCGCGTTGGCAATGGCGGTCCTTTCCTCCAGCGGGATGAAAGTGTCGTCACTGCGGGTCATAATCACATCGCAGCCAGCCTTGCGCTCAAGCAGCTTTTTCAGGCGCAACCCCACATCCAGAACTACGTCCTTTTCCCGCAGGCCTGTCGGGCCGACCGTGCCAGTGTCGTGGCCGCCGTGTCCGGGGTCGATTACGATGCGCCCGATCTTGAGGCCCAGCGCACGCGTCAGAGTTCGTGAGCCGGATTCAGTGGGCGCTGCGGTCTTCGGTAAACCAGGTGCGGCCTTGGCCGGCGAGGGCTCGAGCGATCTCGTCCCAGTCTCACCGGACGTCGGCGGGGATGGTGGGGGCGTGACAGAGACTGCCTCGACCCCCTCGGCCTGATCCGACGTCTTTGCCTTTCCACTTGTCGTGCCCTCGGGCACGGGCTTGGTGCTCTGTGCGGCGGCCTCAGGTGTCCGGGCTGCCTGGCTGCCCGTGCTCGATAATTCGGTAGCAGTCGAGCGCTCCCCCGGTCGCGGTGCACGCGCCGAAGTCTGGCCAGCCGTGGACTCCTTCGCAGTTCGCTCTGTCCCCTGGTTGAGTGTGCTGACGCCGTGGATATCAATCACCAGGCGGAAGGGATTGGGCAGGGGCAGGACGGAGTATTCATCGATCCTTTCCACATCCAGCACTACGCGTGCGACAGTAGGGTTGAATTGCCCCAGACGGATCTGGTGCAGAAAACCGTCCTCCACGGGGAACGTCTTACCTACCAGGGCCGGGCTCAGGCGGGCGTTTTCAATGTCCAGCACAATGCGGTCCGGTTTGGAGAGGCGGATGGTCTCGAATTTCACTTCTTCGTCCACTCCGACCACGATGCGGGTGTAATGCGGGCCCACCCAGCGGCGTACCTCGTTCACCTCGGGCAAGCCGCGGGCGCGGTGGCTTTCTTGTGTTTCCTGAGGGGGAGCGGACTGCGTGGTGGCAGACTTGGCGGACAACTGATCTATCTCTTTGATCTTTGCCCGAACTTCCTCCGCTTTGGAGGAGTTGGGGTATTGGGCAAGGAATTTCTGGAAAGCCTCGCGGGCCTCCTGCGGGCTCTCGAGGTCGGTTCTGTATATTTCTCCCATCGTCAACAAAGCCTCCCGGGCGACTTGGCTGCCCGGGTACTGGGAGATAAGGAACTGGTAGGTCTTGACGGATTCGTGGTAATAGCGATCCGCGGCAAAAAGACGTCCCTGCTCTTCGTAGAGTTCCGCGACGCAAGCCAGAGCCGTGGGAGTTTTTGCATACCCCGGGTCGAGCCGTGCGACTTCCTGGAAGGTCGTGATAACTTTCTGGTAATCCGAATTTGTGCGCTTGTCCTCGGGCAGCGACTCGAGCGTCGTCCTCATGCGAACCGCACGTTCGAAGGTGGCAGCGGCTTTCACTTGGCGGGAAGCAGGGAAGGCAGGGAAAAGAACATCGGGGAAGGCCACAAGCCCAGCAAGAAGAAATGCGAAACAGATTCGTTTGCGGCGTTCGATCAATGTAGACCGTTCCGTGGCATTCAAATCACCGTCCACCCCGCGGGCGAACCCCTTTTCGCCCAAAGGTGGATGGCCATGTTCGATTAACCCGAATCATTCCACATTGGTATAGTGTACTACGCCTCGTTCATCCACATAGCGAATGATGGGCGAGACTTGCGTTTTGTTCCCGGCAGCATTCGCCCCAAACTGCGGCGATCCCGATTGATAAATGTTGGTCACCTTCCGCACGTAGTCCTGCGTTTCGGCAAAGGAAGGGATTCCTGCGGATCGCTGCACGGCGCCTTCCCCGGCGTTATAGGCAGCGAGCGATAGCGGGAGGTCACCTCCAAAACGGTCCAAAAGGTGCTTCAGATAGCTGACCCCGCCTTCAATGTTCTCCTTGGGATTGAACGGGTTTTCGACCCCGAATTGCCGAGCAGTCTCTGGAATTAGTTGCATCAGTCCCATCGCGCCTTTGTTCGAGACGGCCTTCGGGTCGTATTCCGATTCGACTTTGATAATGGCATGCACAAGCTGTGGGTCAACTTGAAGGCGGCTGGCCGTCTGCTCGACCAGGTTGCTGATTTCGGGCGAAGGAAAGGTGGGATTGCCGGCCTTTCCTGGCGCGGGGAGGCTCGTGCCCCGCCGGGCCTTGGCCCCCGTTTCACCCGTGTTAATAAAGATCTTGCGCCCGTTCTCGTCCGTGATCGTGACAATGTGGTCCGCCCAAACCGGCCGAGAAAGTGCTAGGCCCCACATGAACAGGCAGCCCAACACCTTCACGCATGACTGCGTCCGATTATGCATACGAGACGCCACCCTCTTCTTGCGTCCATGCTCCGCTTCGGCACACGACCACTGCCAAATCTCGGCTTGATTATAACATCACCACAGGGCTGGGCAAAGATAATAAACAGCATGGGGTGCGCGACATAGACGTGGGGCTTTGAGGGGTTTCTTTATTTGGGGCCTCTATCTGTGCGTATGATATACTTTCAGATAGAGGAGGTGGCTATGCCCCAAACCCTGCCCGCCTTAGAAGG
>Ga0187782_10004166_pt1 | contig 10813 bp, 7 predicted proteins | sample 0715_SJ02_MP15_2_FD_132454 | JGI IMG/M metagenome (GOLD analysis project Ga0187782, IMG submission 132454) | Tropical peat soil microbial communities from peatlands in Department of Meta, Colombia - 0715_SJ02_MP15_20_MG | ecosystem: Environmental > Terrestrial > Soil > Wetlands > Peat | place...
ATTTTCTATGACCGCTTCATGCAGACTCAGATTCTTCAAGCGGAGCGGCTGAATGGCATCACCCAGCAGGAATTCCTTTTCAACCAGCCCAACTTCTTCCCGAACGATCCCCCGTGCCTGAACACACCGGCGGGCTGTGCGTCTTCCGTATCCCCTCCGAACATCTATCAGATTGATCCGAATTTACGCGCGCCATATACTATACAGTCGGGCGCGGGGCTGGAGCGGCAATTATCCAAGAACGCTACTGTGTCCGCCACCTATCTCAACTCGCACGGAGTTCATCAGCTTCTTACTCGCGACATCAATGCGCCCCTTCCGGGGACATACGTTTACTGCCCGCCGGGCGATTCCTCCTGTACACCGTCCCCCGGCATTCGGCCCTACCAAAGCTACGGGAACATATCTAATATTGGCGACATCTACCAGTACGAATCCGCCGGCCTCTTCAATCAGAATCAGTTGATCACGAACTTCAACCTGCGCATGGGTACGAAGCTCATGTTATTTGGCGTTTACACCCTCAGCTACGCTCATAGCGACACCACTTCTCCGATGAATCCGTATGATGTCGCGGAGGAGTATGGGCGGGCGGCGTTTGATGTCCGGCACCGCGCCTTCGTGGGTGGCAACTGGAACCTACCCCACGGCTTCAGTATCAGCCCCTTCATCGTCGCGAACTCGGGTTCCCCCTTCAATATCACTCTGGGAGATGATCTGTATGGGACCGGCATGTTCAATGCACGACCCACTTTCGCCGGCCCCAATACACCCCTGGCCAATATTCTGAAGACTTCCTGGGGTACTTTCGATACTTCTACTCCACTTGTTTCCGGCGAGACTATCATTCCGCCCTACTACGGAACCGGCCCGGGCCAGTTCACGACGAACCTGCGGATCGGGAAGACCTTTGGCTTCGGGAAAAAGCCTGAAGGCTCTCGCGGACAAGGTGGCGGACAAGGTGGGGGGCCCGGCGGGCCAGGCGGGATGGGCGGCGGTCGGGGCGGACCTGGTCCTGGGCTTGGAGGCCGCGGGCTTACCGGAGGAGGTGGTGGAGGCTTCTTCGGCCCGGGAAGCACCTCGAACGCGCGCTACACCCTCACCTTTAGCGTCAACGCGCGCAACGTCTTTAACCAAGTGAACCTGGGGCCGCCGATTGGCGCCGTCACTTCACCGGCCTTCGGACATTCGAATTCGCTGGTGGGAGGATTCTTCTCCTCCTCTTCCGCCAACCGCCGCATCGATTTACAGGCGATGTTCAACTTCTAGCAGTTTCAGGAAAGAAACGACCCCCGGCGCGTCGAAGGGCTTTCCCGGATCAGCGGTTGGAGTGGCGCTACCTGTATTTTTCTTGCAGCCTTTCCACGATGCGATGCGCTTCGTCGACGTGGGCAATGACGCGGCCTTGGAGACCCTGAGATTGGGGATTGTCTTCCTCCATCGTCACGTCCCGATGCGCCGCGTCAAGGAGTTCCAGCGCCTTACGATAGCGGTCGCCTCTCTTTAAATGAGTATCGATGGGCGGGTGGTCGTTGAGATTCTTCCCGTCATCGATAGAAGCGTGCTTGATCTCGCGAATGGCGTCATCGATTTTTCGAATGGCGTGTTCTTCCATCTCGTCACGCTGTTCATTCATGAAGAGTTTGTCCAGATACGCGCGGGCATGGCGCAGATCCGACAGTGCATGCAGGTAGTGGGGATGTCGGCCCGGCTTGTCGGCGTAAGCCGCACTTGCGCAGGTCGCGACCAATAGACTCAATAGGGTGATGCGGATGGCTGTTTTCATAGTTCTCTGTTGCGTCCCCTTTATTAGAATTTGACAACCTTTTTGCAAGAGTACCCTTCTCCAGCCAACCCATCCTATACGATTTAAACGCATTCAAGCAACAGATTCTTGAGTCGGGAAGTGGAGAGTCGGGGTTTGGGTCCCCAGCTTGGAGAATTGAGGCCCTGCCTCCATGGTGTTCTCGACATTATTGGGCCACATCTGTCCCGCGTGAGGGCGGCCACTCGTGCGGGGACGTTCCTTTGGCTCGGTCCCTCACCATAAAGGTTCTCGAAGAATCTGTCTACGATCCCATGGCGGGTTGATCAGGCACGACAACTCGAGAAGCAGGTCCACGCTACCAAGCGGTGGTGTCGAAGCTGTGGTTTGAGGGAGTCCGTGGTAAGATTCCCTTGCCGTGGAAACCAAACTTTCTACCAAGGGTCAGATCGTGCTTGCCGGCGCCATTCGCCGCCGACTCGGCCGCCAGCCTGGGGATTCACTCGAGGCAAAGGTCCAGGCCGGGCGCATCGTCTTAACTCCGCGCAAAACTCGCTTCTCAGATGTGGCGTTCCTCGTTGATCCAATCACAGGCCTGCCGGTCCTCAGCGCGGGAGTGCGGGCTCCGCTTTTGACCAGTAAGCAGCTCCGCGAGGTTTTGGCGGAGTTTCCATGAAGGAGATGTTGCGATGAAGGGCTGTACACGCTTAGGAAAGGGGAGGCCCCACTGATTTGGCAGCACCTGTTTCTCGACCCGGCCCCACCTGCACGACCTCCGGTCTTACCCAGCCCAAGCGCCGCGTGATCAGCTTTCCGTTCGGAGCTGCTCCGCTGACCTTCAGGAGATTTCATGCAAAGACGCGATATTCTGAAAATGATCCCTTTTTCGCTCGCTGGGACGGCAGGCCTTCCAGGGATAAGTAAGGGAGTCCGAAGGGAGGCTGGTGGCGCGGCGGGCCAGCCGCTGGTGGCCGAGGTCAAGCTATACAACGGCGCCCCCACACTCTTCCTAGACGGTGAGCCGGTCTTTGCCGGGATGTGCTGGGTTAGCGCGCCTTCGACCGAAGGGTGGCGTGATGCGGAGAACGCGGCGGCGGTGGCGAAAGCGGACATCCACATCTACTCCTTCGATGCCGGAAGAGGTTATGAGTGGGTCGAACTTAAGCCAAGTCGGTCGGGAGCCTTCGATTTTTCCACCGTCGAGGCGCGCTACGGACGGATCGTGGATGTCGACCCTCGAGCGCGATTTCACCTGCGTTTGCACTTCGAGATCCAACCTGAGGACGGTTGGATGAAAGCTTATCCGAAAGAGTGCGAGATCACCTCAGAGGGCAGGCCTTCCGGCCAATCTTTTGCCTCTCAAGTTTGGCGGCGGCAAGTCAAGGATTTCCTTCAAGCGTTCATCGCCCACCTCAATCGGACCGGTCTGATCGATCGGATCACCGCTTTTCAGCCGGGCGCTGGGCACACCGGCGAATGGGTGAAGGGCGAAACTTCGATGTCTACGCTCTGCGGGGATTACAGTGAACCGATGCGCCGGCACTTTCGTTCCTGGCTCCGCCGGCACTACGCGAGCGACCTCGCCGCGTTTCGAGCCGCCTGGAATGATCCCCAGATCAGCTTCGACACGGCAGAAGTTCCTTCGGCGGAAGACCAACTACGCACCAAGCTTTACACTTTCCGCGATCCGGCACGAGAGCGAAACGTTATTGATTACTACCGCTGCTTTGCCGAGCTAAGTAGCGACCTCGTGATCGATTTCTGTCGCGCCGTAAAAGAGGCTACGGGCGGGAAGAAGCTGGCGGGCGCTTTCTACGGTTATCTGATGGAACTGGCCTGGAATGGAGGGTTTTTCAGGGAGAGAGCGGAGAGCGACTACTCGACTTATCAGCGCAGCGGCCACCTCGGGCTGAGGCGGGTTCTCGAGTCGCCTCACGTCGACTTTCTGGTATGTCCCTATAGCTACGGCTACCGCGGCCTCGGGGGTGACGCGCCGGCCATGCAGCCCGCGGAGTCGGCTCGGCTGCACGGAAAGCTGTGCATCGTTGAAGACGATACGCGCACCCACATCAGTTCCGATCCGAACTACGGTCACGTCAATTCCCTTGCGGAAAGCGTCACGATCCTTCGGCGCAACTTCGCCCAGGTGGTCACCCATGGCCAGGGCATGTGGTTGTTGTTCGATTCTATCAACCCCGGCAAAGAGCCGGCCTTCGCGCCTTTGCTCGAGAGCTTCCACGAGCTCGGCCAGTTTCTCCTCCAGACGGACCGCCGGCCGAGTGCGGAAATCGCTTTGCTGCTGGACGATCTGAGCTTTTTCTACGAAACGGACCGCAACAATCTGGATGTGCCGCTGATTTTCGAGCAGCGCCTTTGGGGCCTGCCGCGCCTCGGGGCGCCTTTCGATCCGTTCCTTTTGCAGGATTTCATGGATGGGCGCCTGCAGCCTTACAAGCTCTATGTATTCCTCAACGCCTTTCAACTGGATCAGGCCAGGCGCGACGCCTTGAATCGAGAACTGCGCAAGGATGGCCGCGTGGCGCTGTGGATCTACGCCCCCGGCTTCCTCGAGGGGGGGCCTTCGCTCGAGCATATGCAGGAACTTACGGGGTTCAAGTTTGGCCTGAGCGAGCAACCATGGGGGCCGCTCATGCGCATTACGGACTTCACTCATCCCATCACCGCCGGCCTGCCGCAAGACCTCTTTTGGGGCACCAACAGTAAGTTGAGTCCAGTTTTTTACCTGGATGATCCCGATGCTCATGTACTGGGGCAAGTGGTATTCGCGCAGGGAAACTGCAAGCCGGGCATGGGCGTCAAAGTTTTTCCCGGATGGACGTCGATTTACGTCGCTGCCCCCAACTTGCCTGCCCCGGTGTTGCGCGGAGTGGCGCGCTTTGCAGAAGTGCATCTGTACAACCAGGCGGGCGATGTTTTGTATGCGACTCGAGACCTCCTGGGCGTCCACACCATTTCCGGCGGTGATCGAACCTTCAACCTTCCGCGCGAAGTGGACGAAGTCTACGATCTGTTTGAACGTGAGACGTTGGCGCGGAATACCAGGGAGTTTCGGGTGACCTTAAAACCTGCCTCGACGGCGCTCTTTTACACGGGAGGCTCGGCACTTCTTTCGAGGCTGAAGTAGGGCCGAACGGCATTCGGCCGCAGGGCGATCCGTCGGCTGAGGGACGCTCGCCCCTACTTCCCCAGCAAGCGGGCGAACTCTTTGGCGTAATAGGTGAGGATGATATCCGCGCCGGCCCTTCGAATCGAGGTGAGGGTTTCCATTATCGTGCGCTCGCGGTCAATCCATCCCATCCTGGCTGCCGCCTCGATAAGGGAGAATTCACCGCTCACTTGGTAGGCAGCGATGGGGACATCGAAGGCGCGGCGAGCGAGTGCGATGATGTCGAGGTAAGGAAGCGCGGGTTTCACCATGATGATGTCCGCACCTTCCTCCATGTCCAGGGCAATCTCGCGCAGGGCTTCGCGTTGGTTGGCGGGATCCATTTGGTAGGCCTTTCGGTCGCCAAACTTGGGCGCCGAGTCCGCCGCCTCGCGGAAAGGTCCGTAGAACGCCGAAGCGTATTTGGCGGAATAAGCCAGAATAGGTGCCTGGGTAAAGCCGTGAGCATCCAACTCCTGGCGAATGCGCCCCACGCGGCCGTCCATCATATCGGAGGGCGCTACGATGTCGGCGCCCGCCTCCACCTGGGTCAGGGCGGTCTTGGCCAGAAGTGGAAGCGTCGAGTCGTTGTCCACTTCACCGTTCTTAATCAGGCCGCAGTGACCGTGACTGGTGTATTCGTCCAGACACACGTCGCAGATCACCAGCAAATCCGGCAGTTCTTTCTTGATCGCCCGCACTGCGCGTTGCACGATCCCGTTGGGGTCGTAGGCCCCGGAGCCCACCTCGTCCTTGCTTTCCGGAATGCCGAACAGGATCACGGCTGGAATGCCCAGGTCATGCGCTGACTTGCATTCGCCCACCAGCAGATCGGCTGACCAGCGGTAGTTTCCCGGCATGGACTTAATTTCGTCCTTAACCTGCGAACCCGGACAAACAAAGAGCGGATAGACCAGAGAGCGAACGTCGAGCCGGTTCTCTCGCACCAAACCGCGCAGGGTCTCGGTCCGCCGCAAGCGGCGGGGTCGATGGATCGGGAACGCCATGGCATGCTCCTTCCAAGCAAGTGGCTAGTGCTCAGTGCCTAGTGGTGGTTAGTACTCGGTGATTTGGGGTAGCGGCTTTTGGTTACAGAGTGTGTCCGCTAACCACTAAGCACTATCCACTAACCACTGCCGTTAATACAATCGGTCGCGAGGTTTAAAGTTCCCAAACGTCCCAACGTTCGCTAACGAAAGGGCCACCCGGTAAACGTTTTCTTGCCGGATGGTCCCTAATGAAAAACGCTGAAATTCAACATTCAATCCGAAGCATCCAAAATTATAGCTGACTTGGCCGACCGCGCCAGCCGCAATCTTTTGCACGAGGTTGTAGTTCACACCAAACGCCCCGCTCAACCCTTTGCGATTGAAGTCCCCAAAAGTCGCCAGCAGGTTCAGGAAGTGATAAGAAGTCGTCGGGGTGGTAGAACTGGCGGTTGTCGTTGAGGAGGAACTTGTCGACGTGCTCAGGGGCATAAGATAGGTGTTCTTGTTGATGTAGAAGTCGGTAAAGGCTAGCCCGTAAACGCCGTGCCTGACATGAGAGGTAATGCCGGCGTCGAGAATTCCTTGACCGTTCGGGCTTAAGTCAAGTTTCAGCTCAGTGTCGTAAAATGAAAAGGGGGCGATCTTCAAATCGGAGACGACCGGCGACAAACGTCTACCGGGGAAGAAGTGAAATCCCGTGAGGGAGAGCGTTGGCTCCCAAACAATGGGGTTGTTCGTCCCCAGCACACCGCCGAATGTGGGATCGAAATAGTACTTCTCCGAGACGCGCCAGGAAATAACTTCCCGAGCTTGGGGTTTGTCCGCTGTCCCGTCAGGAACCTCTTTGCGAGCCAGGATAGTATTCGTCAGCGAATACTCCACTTCATTGGTTTGGCAGAGGATGTCCAGATCGTCATAGCGCACCACATTCACTAAATCCTCCGGGTTCCTGGCCTTAACCAGGCGATAAACGATGTCAGGCTCGATGACATGCTTCAGGCGCCTCCCCCCCAGAGACCACGCGAGGACCTTTTCGAGGGAAGGAGGCCGGAGGTCGAATGAGAAATCGCCCAGCAGCCTGCTGAGGGGATGGCTCGCTTCCAGGCTGGTTCCGTATTGGCTCGCCTCGACCCCCGCTGAGGGGGTAATGTGGAAGCCCAGAAACTCCTCGAGGCGGAGTGTGACTTCCGGGTGAACGTCCAGCCGTTCCCGGAGCGAGGGGAGGTCAAGTCCTGGGGCCGTGCGTCCGACTCCGGCGGCGGAAGTCTGGAAGGAAAAGTAAAAGGGGCTCTCACCTGCCTGCTTATCCACTCCCAAGAATGAGAATTCGGGCGTTTGCCGGATGATAATGGAGTTCCCTGGCTTGGCTTGGGCAGAGAGAAAGTCCTGATAGCGGGATGCATAGATGTTGAAACTGTAAGCGTCGAAATCCTTGGTTACGAAAGCATTTTGGTGGGCTTCGGAATTGACCGCCTCGGTGAAAGTCGGCGAATAGGTTTCGCGGAAAGCTAGCGACGAGACGAAATCGACGTCGGCCACGCCACGAAATCCGTAAGGAAGGTCCGTGGTGTCCCCGCTCGCCTTCAGGCTTTCGCCGGGGGCGCGGGTTTGCGGGTTGGTGGTCCGGTCAATTACCTGGAAATAATCCACCCTAAGCTCGGTACTATCGCTGGGCCTGAGGCGGAACTGTGCCCTCGGGGCTGGCCCTCGCCGGCTGTAATTCTCCAGGCCCAGCAACAGGTCCATGCTGGGACTGATGGCCCAGAAAAAGCCTGCACCGACCACGGTCCCCTTCTGCGATGAAGTTCCAATGTGCGGAAGCAAGAAGCCACTATGGCGAGCCTTGCGCGCAATGGAGGTACCCATGAAGGGCATGTAAAAAAGAGGAACGTTCAGGAATCGGATGACCGAGCCGCTTGCTATGGCCTTATCGTCCAACTCCACCTTGGCGTCGCTGGCAGAAAATGACCAACCCTTGGCTTCGCAATCGCAAGTGGTAAATCTGCCATTTTTCACTATGTAGGTGGTCTCATCCCGGCGCTCAATCCTCTCCCCCCGGAGATAAAAGGGGTTCTCCGAGTAAAGCACCTTCGAGCGGTCGGTTTGAATGTAGTAGGGATTCTCCGTGTAAAGCGGCTTGGGCCGTTCGCGCGCATTTGAGTGGAAGTAGGCGACGCCGTTTGAAAACCATCCCTGGTCCGTCCGAATGTTATAGTGGACCTCGTCGGCCGCAATGTGGCTTCGAGGGTCGATGAAAAGCACATGCCCCCTGCCCACGATTTCTCCTGACGCTTCGTCGTAGGTGATTTCGTCGGCCGTGAGCTTCATGGTGCGGTAAGTCACCTCCACATGTCCGTGAAGACGGTGCACTTCCTTCCCCTTCTCCTGCGAATCGGCGCGGATGGTGAGAACTTTGTCGGAATTCTGTAACCCCAACGGAACACGGGACGTCTGTTGCCCCGAGGACATCAAGGGCATGCCTATTGCCAGGGACAACCCTAAGGCAACGCGCGCGCCACTTGTCCGAAGGAGGAAGAGAACGTTCACAAGGTTCATGAGCCAGCCCAGGCATTGTATTCTACCCGAATGAGCTTGGCTCGACCGAATCAATTTGCTAAGATGCCTTAGGTAGTGTATAACGCTGCCCGGAGGATTTTGAGTACCCAGTGAAGTGTCCCAAGTGCGGCTACGTCAGTTATCCCGGACTTACCCAATGTAAGAAGTGCGGTGTCCCTTTTTCGAGCAGGCCTCCGTCGCCATCTGTCGCCTCTGAAACAGCCCCCCTTCCCCCGTCTGCGGCGCCGCTCGAAGGACAGGGTATCGCTCCATCTCCCGCCAGCCTCGAACCGGTTCTGCGCGAGGCCGCGGAAAAGCTTCCGCAAGAGGGGGGAGCTTTCACCACCCGGGGAAGCGCCGCGCCAAAATCCATCCTGGGCCTTAGCGAACCCTTAGCAGAGAAAGCAAAACCCCCCGTGGCGGAAGAAACTCCGTCCTGGAGGCAGGAGCTTTCGGAGCGTGTCCGGAGCTTTCGCCGGCGCCGCGCCCGTCTACGGAATGAACCTTCCCCGGAGGAGTCTCTCGACTTCGAATTCGAACCGCAAGAAGTGAGCGCGCCTCTGGAGCGGGGAGTGGAAGAGATTTTGGAATTCCCGCAGAACCCTCCTGCGGTTGACGCGGAGATCACCTCTTCGGCGGGCCTCGAGGATGTGCTGCAGCATTCGGACGCGGAAACCCTGCAAGAAGGCGAGGCGGAGCTGGAAGTTCCCCATCCGGAGCTGGCTGAAGTGGACCAATTCTCCCTCAAGCCAGTATCGCCGGCAGTTGATAATTTGGAGATCGTGGTGGGGCCGTCAGAAGCTGACGCTGCCGCGGCTGCCGCACAGGTAGAATTACAGGCCCTTCCCGTGGCGTCCCTGGGCCAAAGGTTTCGGGCTGGCTTGGTGGATTCACTGGTTCTTCTGCTTGGGGCGGGATTATTCGCGCTCATTTTTTGGAGGGCCGGCGGCCATCTGACCCTGGTCCCTTCGAACCTCGCCATCGTGGCCCTTATCGTGGCCATTTACGTTTGGACGTACTTTGGGTTATTCACGGCTCTCACCTTCTCCACCCCCGGCCTCACCTGGATGGATATTGAGGTCCGGAATATGGATGGTTGGCAGCCCTCCCTCCGGGAATCCTCCTTGCGCGCTTTCGGCTATTTGGTGTCGATCTCGGCATTTATGCTGGGTTTCCTCTGGGCACTAGTGGATACTGAGAGCTTTACCTGGCACGATTGGATATCGGGGACTTTCTTGACTCCTATGAATCATGAGCCGCCGGGTGAAGAAGTGGAAACGAACGCCTAGCGCCCCGGCTGAATTATCAAAACAACCAGCGCCTTCCTTTCGCCGCGGCAACAGGCCTAAGAGTGGTGGGCAGGACGTAAATCGTTTGGCAGAAAAGCACGCTTTCGTCATTCCATGAACAAAGGACGCTTCTTGAACCAGAAACTCGGCAAGCGGGCCAGCCGCAAGATTGCCCTCCTCAAATCAACCCTTTCGACTATTCGCCAGCCCCGCCGGGCGGAAACCTTAGCCGCGCGCTTTCCCAAGAAGGGCGTCTCTCGCGAAAAAGGTCTATAGCCGAAGCTCAGGTCGTGGGTCAGTTTGGAGCGACGAGTTTTCCTTGCCAAATGGCGGCGTAAAGCCGCCGCTACGTCAAACCGACCCACTGCCGAAGCTCTCGGTGACTTTAGACCGCCAGCGTGCATCCAATGTAATGCCGTGCTATACTCGGAAGTGTGAGGGCCTCGTAGGGCTACCGCTGAAGGAGTTGTCCAGGCAATGACCAACCGCATACGGGTCACGTTAATCTCAGTTTCCAGTCTTTTGGTGTTTTACGCCGTCCTGGGAGGATTGCTCGGCAAGAGCGATTCGAACTCGGAGAAGACTTACCGCGACCTGGGAGTTTATAGCGAAGTATTGAACCGCATCCGCTTGGATTATGTGACTGAACCCGACCTGAAGAAGGTAACGGACGGGGCAATTCGGGGCCTTCTCGAGGCCCTGGACCCTTACAGCACATACTTTACTCCTCAGGAGTATCAAGAATACCTGAAACATCCTGACCCGGGCCCTGCGGACGTGGGCATATTCCTCTCCAAGAGGATGGGTTACGCCACGGTGATTTCCGTGCTTCCAGGGAGTCCGGCTGAGAAAGCCGGCGTGAGAGCTGGTGACTTAATTGATCGCGTCGAGGGTTCAGCCACGCGGGAGCTTTCCGTAGTGCAAATCCAACGGCTGCTGGCTGGGGCGCCCGGGACCGCGGTAAAGCTCTATGTGGTGCGGGCAGCACGTGGTGCCGGAGCCCATCACCTTGACCCGCGCCCTGCCGAATTATCCTCCGGTGGTGTCA
>Ga0187782_10004167_pt1 | contig 10812 bp, 10 predicted proteins | sample 0715_SJ02_MP15_2_FD_132454 | JGI IMG/M metagenome (GOLD analysis project Ga0187782, IMG submission 132454) | Tropical peat soil microbial communities from peatlands in Department of Meta, Colombia - 0715_SJ02_MP15_20_MG | ecosystem: Environmental > Terrestrial > Soil > Wetlands > Peat | place...
AGCCGACGTTCAAGCGCAGCTGGCAAGCATCGAGGCGGCGGAATCCGGGATGAAGGCCGCGGGGGCGAGTTTCGATGCGGCGGTGGCCACGCTGGCGCAACGCCAGTCGGACCTCAGTAAGGCACAGCTTGATTGGCAGCGCGGCCAGCAGTTGTACAAGGAGCAACTCATCGCGAAACAGGAGTATGACGCAGACAAAGCCTCGTATGACAGTGCGGCCGCAGCATTCACTTCCGCCCAAGCCCAGGTGGACCAGGCACGTGCTTCGCGCGAGCAGGCGCGCTCGAATCTCGAGCAAGGCCGTGCCGTGCTGAGGCACACGCAGGACGTCTTACGCAAGACCACCTACACTGCTCCCATCAGCGGCATCATCAGCTATATCGCCGTGCGCGTCGGGGAGAACGTCGTACCGGGGATCCAGGGAACCGCCGGCAGCTCCATATTGACAATATCAGACATGAGCGTCGTCACCGCCGAAGTGAAAGTCGACGAGACGGACATTGTGAGCGTGAAGAACGACCAGCCGGTTGACGTAACGATTGATGCCATTCCGGATAAGGTCTTCAAGGGCCACGTCACTGAGGTCGGCGAACTCGCCATCCTCCGCACTTCGGGCCAGGCCTCGATGACAGAGACAACAGCCAACACGCAGGAGGCGCGGGACTTCAAGGTGGTCGTCACCCTCGACAACCCACCGGATTCCTTGCGCCCGGGGCTTTCCGTGACGGCCAAGATCCAGACGGCGCAGAAGCAAAACGTCCTCACCATTCCGATCCAGGCGCTGGCGGAGAGGACCCAAAAGGAATTGGACGAGGCGAAGAACGGCACGAGCGGAAATGTGACTCTGGCGGCTTCGAAGAGTGAAGGTGACAGCGGCCAAAAGACGGAGATTCAAGGGGCATTCATCATTCGGGCAGGCAAGGCTGAATTCGTGCCCGTACAGACTGGAATCACCGGCGTCACGGACATCGAAATCACGGATGGCTTGCACGAGGGCGACCAGATTGTCACCGGCAGCTTCAAGGCGCTCCGTTCGTTGAAGCCCGGCGCTCCAATCAAGATCGACAACTCAACGCCCAAGACCGAAGAAACATCTTCATCCAGCTAACGCAGCATAACCAGGGGAGCCCAATGCCCATGGCCGTCGAAGAAGTCGGCGCGCAGAACTTTCGCCAGGACCTCGTCGATTCGGGGATCGTCATTCAGACCGAGGATCTCTGGAAGACTTACGAAATGGGGACCGAGCAGCTGCACGCGTTGCGCGGCGTGAATATGGTCATCCGTAAGGGCGAGTACGTCGCCATCATGGGTCCTTCCGGGTCAGGCAAATCTACGCTGATGAATTTGATCGGCTGCCTCGATACGCCCACCAAAGGGAACTACTGGCTCGCCGGGCGGCTCGTCAGCCAGTTGGATGACGACGAGCTCGCGGCGATCCGCAACCGGGAGATTGGTTTCGTTTTTCAGACGTTCAACTTGCTGGCTCGCGCGACCGCCTTGCACAACGTCGAACTGCCGATGATTTACAACGGCACGCCTGCCGAAGAGCGCATCGAGCGAGCGAAGAAAGCCCTCACGCAAGTCGATCTGGCCGACCGCATGATGCACAAGCCGAACGAACTTTCGGGCGGCCAGCGCCAGCGCGTCGCCATTGCCCGCGCGCTCGTCAACAATCCTTCTATCCTTCTCGCCGACGAACCGACCGGCAATCTGGATTCCCAGACCGGCGAAGAAATCATGGCGCTCTTCGCGCGTCTTCATGAGGGCGGCAACACGATCATCCTCGTCACGCATGAGGCTGACATCGCCGGGCATGCCCAGCGAATCATCCGCGTCCGCGACGGCAAAGTCGAAAAGGACGAATCCACGAAGTAGCCTTCTCAACCCCGTAGCGCCGTTGACACTCCTGCGATGCGCCCGTAAGATTTCGGCACTGTGTCCGACCGCGATCCACTCCTTGGAAAGCCCGTGTCTCATTATTCCGTCATCGAGAGGCTGGGCGGCGGCGGGATGGGTGTGGTGTACCGGGCGGAAGATTTGACGCTCGGGCGCACCGTCGCGCTGAAGTTTCTTCCGGACGCTGTTTCACGAGACAAACAGGCGCTGGAACGATTCTTACGCGAGGCGCGCGCTGCGGCTGCGCTCAATCATCCCAACATCTGCACGATCTACGAAATCGGTGAACACGACGGCCATCGCTTCATCGCCATGGAGTTGCTCGAAGGCCAGACCCTCAGGCAGCGCATCGGCGCGAAGTCGCTGCCTCTCGATGCGTTGCTCGATCTAGGCTCGCAGATGGCGGATGCGCTGGCCGCGGCACACGCGAAGGGCATCGTCCATCGGGACATCAAGCCGGCGAACATCTTCATCACCGAGGGCGGCCATGTGAAGATCTTGGACTTCGGGCTCGCCAAACAGGTGCCCCAGGGGCGCGCGGCAGCAGCGCAGACGGAAGCGTCAACGGAGAATGAAGATCCCCACTTGACGAGTCCCGGAGTGGCTCTCGGAACGGTCGCCTACATGTCGCCGGAGCAAGTGCGAGGCGAAGACGTGGATGCGCGGACCGATCTGTTCTCGCTGGGGATCGTGCTGTACGAGGCGGCTACGGGGCGGCAGGCATTTTCGGGAACGACATCGGGGATGATCTTCGATGGCATTTTGAACAAGACCCCGGCATCGCCGGTGCGGTTGAATCCCGATCTGCCCCACGAACTCGAGCGGATTCTCAACAAGGCGCTGGAGAAGGATCGCACGATGCGCTACCAATCGGCTGCGGAGTTGCGCGCGGATCTGCAGCGGCTGCGGCGGGACGTCGGATCGCTGCATTCTGTTTCACCGGCAGCTGGCACGCGTCCTGTGACACGTGGTCCGGCTCGACCAATCGAGAGCAAAGAAAGATCCTCTACTGGGAAACAAAGCAAGGCGATCGATTCCCTGGCGATTCTGCCCCTGGAAAACGCGAGCGGCGACCCGGAGGCGGAATATTTGAGCGACGGGATTGCTGAGACGCTGATTCACACGCTGGCGCAGCTTCGTAAGATTCGCATCGTGCCGCGGGCATTGGCGTTTCGTCACCGCGGTCCAGAAGTGAATCCGCTCGCGGCCGGCCGTGAGCTGGGAGTTAGGGCAGTGCTTTCGGGCCGGATGGTGCAGCGGGGGAACGATTTGATCGTTTCGGTGGATTTACTGGATGTGGAACGCCAAGCGCAGCTCTGGGGCGGGCGATTCAACCGAAAGATGACGGATCTGATTACGTTGCAGGAAGACCTGACAACGGAGATATCGGAGAAGCTCCGATTGCAACTGACCGGCGACGAGAGAAAGAAACTCCGCAAGCGGCCCACGCAGAACAACGAAGCCTTTCGATTGGTGTTGCAGGCGCGACATTACGGGGGAGGACTGTCTCCCGACGGGATGCGCCAGGCGATCGCATTGTGCCAGCAGGCAATCGAGATTGATCCAGCATACGCCTCGGCCTACGCGGGCCTGACCGCGAACTACCTTAACCTGGGCATTCACGGGTACGCGGCTCCGACGGAGGTGTATCCCCGGGCGATGGCGGCTGCGAAGAAAGCCCTCGTGTTAGACGAAACTTTGGCCGACGCACATGTGACCATGGCCTATTGCCTGATGTTTCAGAACTGGGACTTGGCTGGCGCAGACCGCGAGCTGCAACGCAGCAGCGAACTGAATCCCGATCTCGCTATCGGAGTTACAACTTCGGGTTGGGCTCAGATGATTCGCGGGCGTTTCGACGAAGCCATTGCAAAGGCGAAGCGCGCCATCGAGCTGGCCCCTACAGATTTTTTGCCCATCTATCTCCTAGGGATTGTGTATCTCTTCCATGGACAACTCGACAAAGCGATTGAGTGGCTCCGCAAGACAACAGAAATCGATCCCGGCAGTCCCTTAGGTCATTCTTCTCTCGCTTATGCGCACGCTGCTGCTGGCCAACGCGAACGATCCATCGAGGAATCTGACATGGCATTGGCGTTGAGTCGACGATCAACGGTCGTTCTTTTGCGGACAGCAATCTCACATGCAACGCTGGGGGAGACAGAAGGGGCGCGCGGAATCCTGGAGGAAGTTGAGAGGAATTGGAAGCCTGATGGGACGTCGTCATATTGGATCGCGGCCGTTCATGCCTGCCTGGGAGAAGGGGATGCGGCTTTCGAATGGCTGGAAAAGGCCTTTCAGGAGCGCATGGCGTTTCTCATCTTTTTGAAGGTAGCTTCGTACTTCGGCAGCCTGCGCGGCGATCCGAGGTTCAACGATCTGGTGAAGCGCATCGGCATTCCGGATTGACCCCGCTTCATTCGCAATGGAACATATTGGGCAGGAGCTCGCCGGATTTGCCGAGGAAACAATTCGTAAAGGCGAAGCGGTTCGCGGGCTCTTCGGGGCCGACGTAGAAAGTGCGGGCGCGGCGGCGGGCGTGCGCCACAAAGCTCGCGGCAGGCTCGACCACGCCAGAGGTTCCGATCGCAACGAAGACCGTGCATTGATCGAGCGCATCAGAGATTTCGTCGAGGTGGTAGGGCACTTCGCCAAACCAGCAGATGTGCGGACGAATTTGTCCGCCGCAATTGCACCGGGGAATCGCAGCGGGCGGATCGTAGACGTTGATATCGTCGAAGGGTGTGCGGTCGCAGCCGTCGCATCGGCTTTTGAACAACTCGCCGTGCATGTGAACGACGCGGCGCGAACCCGCTTGTTCGTGCAAATTGTCCACGTTCTGCGTGCAGAGGAAGAGGCGATTCTGTAAGGCGCGCTCCAGTTCAGCGAGAGCGCGATGACCGGGATTCGGCTTCGCCGCTGAGGCCACGCGCCGTCGCATGGAATAAAACTCCCACACGAGCCTCGGGTCGCGCCGCCATGCGTGCGGCGACGCAACTTCCTCAAAGCGGTAGTTCTGCCAAAGACCGCCGGCGCCGCGAAACGTCGGAATGCCGCTTTCCGAGCTGATTCCCGCGCCTGTTAGAACGAAGACGCGATCGGTCGCTGAAATTCGCAGCATGCTTTGAAGTGTACCGCGCGCGGAGCGTTGAGTATGATTGCGATTTGAAACGACACGCGCTCATTTGTGCCGTTGGAGTTTTTCTGGCCTTCGTGGCGGGCTGCGGCGAACCTGCGCCGAAGACGGACGCTGAGCTGGGGCTGAACGCTCAGCAAGCCAGTGGGCGCCGCGTCTTTGAGCGCTACTGCGCGGCCTGCCACAACGCGTATTCGTCTTCGGGGAGCAAGGGGCCGAGCCTGCAGCATCTTTTCCGAAAGCAATTCCTGCCGAGTGGATTGCCCGCCAATGACCGATTCGTGGAGCAGACCATCGTCGGCGGCCGCAACATGATGCCTCCCACGGGAGACGCGATCACGCAGCAGGAGCTGGACGATTTGATGGCGTACCTGCACACGCTGTGATTCGGCTGCGGGACAGCTAACTCGAAAAGAGATTGCGGGCCACAAAGAATATGTTCGCGGGCCGCTCGGCCAGGCGCCGCATGTACCACGGAAACCAGAACGTCCCGTAGGAAATCAGCACGTCGGTGCGGTAGCCCTGTCGCGCGAGCCGCAATTGTTCGGCGCGCTGGATGCCATAGAGCATGGCGAATTCGAGATTCTCTTTTGCGATTCCCTGCTGTCCGGCCCACTCGATGATCCGCGCGACGAGGCGGCGGTCATGCGTCGCCATGACGGCGCGCACGCCGGCTCGCCGCGCCTCCGGTCCGAGCAGCATCTGCGCCAGCCGGAAGTAGTTCTGGTCAACGTCCGCCTTCTTCGGATAGGCGCTCTCGCGCGGCTCGCTGTAAGCGCCCTTCACGAGACGCACGGCTGCTCCCATGGAAATGAGCGAGGCAACATCTTTCTCTGTGCGATAGAGATACGCTTGGACGCAAATGCCGGTATGCGGATGTGTCTTCGAGGCGCGACGATGCAAATCAAGCGTAGCGTCCACGTAGGAACTCTGCTCCATGTCGATCCAAACCGTTCTGTCGCTGGAATGGTCGAGCAACTTCGCGAGATTGTCGAAGCAGAGTTCGTGATCCAGGTCGAGGCCGAGCTGCGTGAGTTTCACCGAGATTTCCGCCGGCATCGCTTCGGCCCGGATGCGATCGATGAGGTCAAGATATTGCAGCGTGATCGACTCCGATTCGGCGCGATCGCGGACGTTTTCGCCCAGATGCGTCAGCAGAGTGGAAATACGATCAGCAGCCAGGCGCCGCGCGGCTGCGATTGCGGCGTCGGCGTCTTCGCCCGGCAGGAATCGCGCGGATGCCCTGCGGACGAACCCCAGCCTGGGAGCGCGTTCACGCAGCCACGAACTTTCAGAGGCTTTGACCAGCGCGCGCCGCATCCAATTCATCGGTTGCGATCTCTCATCGGCAGGCCAACTCAGCAGCAGACGACGTCATCCCATGCTTCATCGGAATTGCACCCGGTGATTGCGATTGCGGGTAACCCCCAGTAGAATACAATGGGTTTGCGAGGAACCGGCGGGAGCGGCGGTTCCCGCAGATCGTGCAGTGCCGGGATGTGAGTCCGGCGAGCGTTCCCAACCAGCCCTGAGGGGTCAGACGGCTGCCATGGAGACGCACCTTTCGGTCCACTCGATCGTCGTCGCTTCGCGCGACCAGGTCTCCTGCCCTCTGGGCGACGAAGCAGCCATCCTCAGTCTCAGCAATACGATCTATTACGGGTTGAATCCCGTAGGCACGCGTGTCTGGAATCTGCTCCAACAACCCAGAACGATTGGGGAGCTGCGGGACACACTGGTCGATGAGTACGACGTGGAAGCGGAGCGATGCGAGCGCGATCTGCTCGAAATGCTCACAAAGATGTCGGCCGAAGGACTGATTCTGGTTCAGAGCGCCGCGGCTGGCTAGCACGATTCGGATTTCGTCCGAGCGATCCTTTGACGCCCTGAGGATTCGCTCCACCCAGCCTAAGGGCCGCCGCGCGAGTATGGCGCGACTTTCTTCGAGGTGTAGGGTTGAATGCGACGATAGCTACCTGGCGCAGGTTGTGGCGCCTGAACGCGCCCTCGAGGAAGCTGGTGATCGAGGCCGCGCTCGTGCTCGCGGCGACTTGGGTCGGCATCCGCGTAGCCGGATATCGCCGTTGGAAAAGCGTGCTCGAAAGCCTCACTACCGGAAGCATCCAGCGCGCGAATTCAGGCGATTCGGCCGTCTTGGGATCGGCGCGTGCGATCGCGCGGTTCCAAGGTTCGGCCGCACGGCATTTGTTTCTGCGCACGAACTGCCTGGAGCAATCGCTCGCGCTTTGCTGCCTGTTGCATCGGCGAGGAATCGGTGCGGAGTTGCGGATCGGCGCGCGGAAAGAAGACAACAAATTTGAGGCGCACGCGTGGGTGGAACTTGGAGGTGAGGTGCTAAGCCCCGTTTCGGACCCGCATCGCCACTTCGAGCCGTTCGACAGACCCCTCACGTCCCTCGAGACGGAGACTCTGTGAGCGGCGTCGTCGGAATTTTTCAGCGCGACGGGGCTCCCGTCGAACGCGCACTGCTCGAGTCGCTCACCCATTCACTTGCTTATCGCGGGCCGGATGGCCAGGAAGTGTGGGCCGACGGGTCTGTCGCTTTCGGCCATGCACTGCTCCGAACCACTGCAGAGTCTTTGGGTGAAAGTCAGCCCGCGAGCCTCGACCGGCGGTATTGGATCACGGCGGACGCGCGGATCGATTGCCGGGCGGAACTGGAATCGCAGTTGGCTTCCGCAGGCCGCAAATGCAGGCGCGGCGCGCCTGATCCGGAGTTGCTCCTGCATGCCTACGCCGCGTGGGGAGAAGCGTGCGTGCAGCATTTGCGCGGCGATTTTGCTTTTGCCATCTGGGACGCGCGCGAACGTGCTCTTTTCTGCGCGCGCGATCATTTCGGGCTCAAACCGTTCTACTACGCAGACCTCGGCGATTCGTTTTTTTTCAGCAACACGCTCGGCTGCCTCCGGCTGATTCCGGAAATCTCGGAAGAATTGAATGACCTGGCGATTGCGGATTTCCTCCTTTTCGGCGCCAACTACGACCTCGCTTCCACGGCGTTTCGCGAAATCCGCCGCCTGCCGCCAGCGCATTTTTTGAAGGTGTCTGCGGATGGCCTGCGCGTGGAGCGCTATTGGTCTCCCCCGGTCGATGGCCGCGTCCGCTATCGTCACGCCGATGAGTATGTGGAGCACTTTCAGGTATTGCTGCAGGCGGCGGTTGCCGACCGCCTCCGCACGAGCCGCGCCGGCATCTTGCTGAGCGGCGGGTTGGATTCCTCCTCGATTGCCGCCACCGCGCGCGGATTATCGCTAAATTCCGGCGGAGTGGGAGATCTTCGCGCTTACACGATCACGTACGAGTCGCTCCTTCCGGATCGCGATGGGGAACATGCGCGCGATGTCGCCGAATTCCTGAAGATACCGATTCGTTGCCTCCCGATGGATTCGCTTCAGCTTTTCGAACGCTGGACCGATCCTGAGTTCACGTGGCCGGAGCCGGTGGAAGATCCATTCTTTGCGGGCTTCTTCGACCAAATGCACATGATCGCGCAGGATTGCCGCGTGGTGCTCAACGGGGAAGGCATCGACAACTTGATGCATTTCGAAATGTGGCCCTACGCGCGTCACCTGATGCGGAACCGCGAATGGCGCCGCTTGGCGTTCGATTCCGCGCGGTACCTTCGCTCGCGACCGTCAGTCTTGCCCGGAATCCAGCGGCGTGTTCGCGCCGCGCTCGGAGATCGCTCGAACGCCTACGTTTTTCCGCGATGGCTCGCCCCGGAATTGGTGAAGCGTTTCAGTCTTGAGGAGCGCTGGCGCGAGTGCACCGTCGTTTGCGCTTCACCTGCGCATCCGGTTGTTCCCACGGCGCACGCATCGCTCCTGTTGCCGCAATGGGCTCAGTTGTTCGAGCTGGAAGATGTCGGGGTGACGCATTGCCCCGTTGAAGTCCGCTATCCATTTCTCGATTTGAGGATCGTGAACTACGTCCTGGCGCTGCCTCCTTTTCCATGGGCGTTCGAAAAGGCTCTGTTGCGCGAGGCTATGCTGGGCCATTTGCCGGAGAAAGTCAGGATGCGCAAGAAAACTCCACTAGCGGGCGATCCACTGGTGGAAAACCTTCGCCGGCCCGGCGCGGCTTGGATCGAAGATCCCCGCTGGAGCCGGGAAATCGATCGATACGTCAATCGCTCGGCGCTGCCCCGCCTCTATGGCGAAACCGATTCAGTGCGCGCCAGCGTTGGCATTCGAGCGCTCTGCCTGAACTTTTGGTTGCAGTCGCCTCGTGGAGTTCGGTATAACCTAAATGCGGAGGTTCATAATGGATAAGCCGGTGGAGCCGGAAATCAAGAAACCCTATGACCCTCCCCGCCTTATCGTTTACGGAACCATCCGCGATCTCACTCAAAAAGTAGGTCCCACTCACACCTCAGACAGCGGAAGCTTTCCCAAGAATCGCACCGGTACCCACTAAGGCAATGGGCTGTGGCTACCTGGTTTTCGGTTTGCGGCTTCACGCGAATCGATTCATACCGGGCCTCGAGCCAGTAGAACCTTCCTTCACCACATCGGACGTTGAGATTCACTTCGGAGATGCACCTCCAGCTGCAACTGCCTGCTCCCAGCCGCGCGACACTCTCACGTACGCAAGTTCGATCCTTTCGGAATCGGGCGAGCCGTCGCTGAAAGTTTGGGCGACCGCCGGAGACTCCCTCGTTCGTATGGATTACAGCGACGGTGTGAGATTTTGGCTGAGACGCGAAGGTAAGAGCATCTGGGTCACCTGGCCTGACTCGTCGTCGCCCGAGGACGCCGCCACCTATCTCCTCGGCCCCGCCCTGGGCCTGCTGCTTCGCTTGCGCGGTGTGACCTGCCTGCACGCCAGCGCCATTTCGATGGGCGGGCATGCCGTCGCGTTTGTGGGTGCGGAAGGCGCCGGAAAATCTACCACGGCTGCGGCGATGGCACGGCGGGGCCACGCTGTCGTCTCCGACGACATCGTCGCTCTGGCGGAACACGATGGCGCATTTCATGCTGTTCCGGCGTATCCATATCTTTCCCTCTGGCCTGATTCGGTGACCGCGTTGTACGGCTCCGGAAAAACGCTCCCTGCGTTTTCTGCAAACTGGGATAAACGCCGGCTCGCCCTCGCGGACAATCAATTGTCCTTCGCAGCGCGAGCGCTTCCGCTGAGCGCGATTTTTCTGCTGGGAGAGCGTAGCGCGGACGACGAAGCGCCCTTTGTGGAGCGCTCGGCGCTGCGAGAAAACTGGCTGTCGCTGGTCGCCGAATCGTATGCCACCAATCTGATTGACGCAAACATGCGCGCCAGGGAATTCGAGCTTCTGGGGCGGCTGGTCGCGGCCGTTCCCATCGTGCGGTTGCGTCCCCACCGCGATGCCGCGCGCGTCGATCGCCTCTGCGAGCTGATCGAAAGCATGGCGGACCGCCAGTTGCACCCTCGTTTTTCCATGGTATCGGGCTCCGCCTAGTTCCACCGGCGGCCTTGTTTTTCCAAGATAACTTCGCAAGGCGATCCAACCTCAGCGTAGTATCATGCCTTCCAAGCATCGTCGTTTCAGCAGCACATCTTCAGGGGAGGCAGGCTCGGATGAAGAAGCTAGCGGTGATTTGCGGTCTGGTCGCGCTGTTCGTTGTGCCAGCGATTGCGCAGGACCAGCCGCAATCCGATCAGAACCAGGCTCCCCCCGAGCAGACCGAGCCGGTCAAGCCCAAGCGCACGTTCGTCACGCCGAAGTACGAGATCTCCGCCGGCTACGCCCATCGCAGCTACTACTCAACCGACGGCACAACGCT
>Ga0187782_10004169_pt1 | contig 10811 bp, 9 predicted proteins | sample 0715_SJ02_MP15_2_FD_132454 | JGI IMG/M metagenome (GOLD analysis project Ga0187782, IMG submission 132454) | Tropical peat soil microbial communities from peatlands in Department of Meta, Colombia - 0715_SJ02_MP15_20_MG | ecosystem: Environmental > Terrestrial > Soil > Wetlands > Peat | place...
CGTGACATTTTCGTCACCTTTGTCGTCTGTGATTGGCGAGATCGACTCGCTGGTGCGCCGCGACCCGGCCGGCCGCGGATTGATTTCGACCGAGAGCCATTTCGGGCCGCTCTGTTTCGGGCATCTCTTACGGGCGGCCGAAAACCTGGCGAGCACGGCCCGCTCCGTGGTGATCGTTACCGGTTTCTTCGTCCCTGATGCCGATTTGCCTTGTGCGGAGACCGACGGACCTCCGGGCGCGGTCGTGCTCGCGCGGGCGCTCGAAGCCGTTGGCATCCGCGCGACGCTTGTGACCGACCTCCCTTGCGCCCCGGCGGTGCGGGCTGCAGCCCGCGCGGCGGGGATCGACCTTTCCGTGGTCGAAATCGGCACCCGACCGATCAAGTGGCTGATCGAATTCCTGAAGGGTGATCGCGGTTCGCAGCTGACTCATTTGATCGCCATCGAGCGCGTCGGTCCAAGCCACGACGAGCGATCCTTGTTACGTCAACCGCGAACAGGACCGGCTCCTTTGGCCGAATTCCAAAGAGCGGTGCCACTCGAACATCGCGACCGCTGCCACAACGCGCGGGGCAAGCTGATCGACGGCTCAACGATTCCGCTGCACCTCTTATTCCTGCACGGGCCGCGACGGTTGCGGTCCCTGAAAACAATTGGCATCGGCGACGGCGGAAACGAGATTGGCATGGGCTGCATCCCGTGGGAGGACCTCGCCCGGCGAATCGGGGGAGAAGCCGCGGCCTGGATCCCCTGCCGCGTCGCCACCGATTGGAACATCGTTGCCGGCACGAGCAACTGGGGCGCGTTCGCGCTGGCCGCGGCGACGTTATTGCTCATGAATCGCGTCGATGCCTTGCGACCGCTGGACGAGGAGTTTCACCGTCGAGTGCTGGAACAAATGGTCGCCCAGGGCCCTGCCATCGACGGCATGACGCGCCGGCGTGAGGCGACCGTCGACGGACTGCCATTCGCGACGTACATTCAAAGCTGGCTCGGAATCCGCCGCCTGCTCGGTCTTTAGCCCAGCCCAACCACACGAGGAGCACCAATGACTGGTTACACCGTGCACACAGGATCGTCGGTCAAGTTTTCTGAGGGCTGGGACAAGATTTTTTCCAAAAGTCCCAAGAAGAAGCCCTCAGGCGCCACGTCCGTTGTAAAGAGGACGACGGCGAAAAAGAAATTGAGCGCGAAAAAACGGATCAGCCGCTAACCAGTCGATCTCACTGTTGCCCGCGGTCCAAATTCCTTCGCGCGCCAATGTTCCTGAGCGCGCTGCCCCAGTATTCGCCTGCCGAAACGCGCACTCTCCGCGCCCCCTGCCGAAATTCATGCCGTCCGACGCCGGCAGCCGATTAAAGACGAGAACCATCAGTCTTTGAGGAGCGCGGAGATGGCGGACGACCAACTCGACGGCCAGGCGGACGACGCGGAATACGAGGAAATCACCAGCGATGAAGTCGACAAGGTCGTCGAGCAGCTGGAACGCGTGATGGAGACCGTCCAGAGCGAGAACATCAAGTCCTACATCGAGGACGCCATCAACAGCATCTTCTTCCTCGTCTACGAAGAAGACGACTCCGCCGAAGCGGCTTAGTCGCCGTGGGCATCGGGGCAGCAATTCCGCATTCGCGCTAAAATCGCCTCGTGTATTGGTCGCACACTGTGCGAATAAAGGCGTCGTAGTGCAGCGGATCGCCGATCGCTGGGGCCGGCGGCGAGGTCACGAATTTCGCGGTTGTTCGATCGATGTTGTCCACGCTCACGACGATCGCGCACTTGGCGTCAAGTCCGTAGCCCTTCGGTCCGCCCCGTGCCGACACACTTCGCAACTCGGACATGCAATGCGCGACCAGCCTCGCTGCATCGCGGTGGACTGTGATCTCCCTACGAAGCGGCGACTGGAATGTTGCCGACGCGTTGATGACGAGTACGCCCCCAGCAATGGCGTTATTGTCGTAGTTATGGACGTGCTCATGATGGGCTTCCAAGTCCCGCTTGCGGTTCTTAACCGCCTTGCGATGCTCGGTCATCACTGCCTTGATTTCGATCGCGATCTGCACGGTTGATGGGCTGTCGCGAACGATGGCCCCGGAATCCTTGGGAAGTTGCGCATCGAGCGGCGGTGTTCCCAGAACCAGGTCCACATTCCAGTCGGCCGTCCCCGCGCGGAGTGTCCAGTTCAACGAATAGACAATCTCACCACGGCGGGCGCGTTCGCGAATTGCTGCGCAATGGCGGATGAGATCGTCGACGATTGCTTGGGCGAGCGAGTTGGAATGCTTGTCGGACCTCGGATGATACCCCTCGTCCCTTAAGTGCTTCAGGAACGATGCGGGGTTTGTCATGCCTCCGCGCCCCGAGTCACAAATTCGACGGTCGAATCAAACGGGAGCTGCGAAACACGGCGCCTACCGGCCTCGATGAACGACGGCTCGATCTCGAAGCCAATCGAGGAGCGATGCACGTCGATCGCGGCGATAGTCGTGTTTCCAATGCCCCAAAACGGGTCGAGGACCGTGTCGCCAACGAATGAGAACATGCTAATCAGGCGCCGGGCAATTTCCGCCGGGAACGGTGCGGGATGTTGTTTTTGCAGGTCGCCGGGCACGTCGGCCCAGATTTGTTGAAACCATTTCCGGTGGTCCGCTTTGCTGATGAGCGAGAGGTCCCGCTGCTCCTGCGTCGGATGCCGATAGTCGCCCGGCTTGCGAAACAGGAGGATGAACTCAATGTCGTTTTTCACAATCGCGTTGGGCTCGTAAGGCTTTCCAAGAAACCCCGACCCACTGCCGGCGACTTCGGTTGCCATATTCGCGATTTTGTTCCAAATAATTGGCGCGAGCGGGTCGAAGCCAATCTCCTGGCATTGCACCTGGATGCAAGCGTGAAGCGGCTCGACAACGTGGCGGCCGTGTGCTCTTCGCGAGCGGCACACGTCCCCAACCACCACGCACATGCGACCGCCCGGCACAAGCAGCCGGTAGCAATGCCTCCACACTTTGGCGAGCTCTGCGAGGAATTGCTGGCGGTCCGCGATGTCGCCGAGCTGTGCTGGATTCCCTTTTCCAGGATATTTTTTGAGATTCCAATACGGGGGTGAAGTAACAACGAGGTGCACTTGCGAATCGTTGCTCAGTCCCCGCATTTCGCGCGCATCGCCCAAAAACACGCGATGGTGGTTCTTGACGATGTCCGGGCGGCGATCCCAGGCGCGCTGGTGCGCAGCGACTTTTGCGAGAACTGACGGCTCGCGCCGAACTTGCCGCGTCGCCTCTGCCGTTTGCCGCGCCACGCTTTGCCTCCTGATCGTGACCGAGCGAGCATTTGCTCAACAATGTGAGGGCCGCGCTCCCGTCCTTTTCTAGCGAGTTCAGCCAGAGGTCGCTAGTTGGTCAACCGCGCTTCAGGCGTCTCGCTGCATCGAGCGCGAAATAAGTCAGCACGCCGTCGGCTCCCGCGCGTTTGAAGGCCAGCAGGCTTTCGAGCATCACGCGTTCGCGGTCCAGCCAGCCCTTTTCGGCCGCCGCGCAGAGCATCGCGTATTCGCCGCTGACCTGATAGGCGAACGTCGGGAGGCCGAACGCTTCTTTGACGCGGCGAACGATGTCGAGGTACGGCATGCCGGGCTTGACCATCACCATGTCGGCCCCTTCGGCGATGTCGAGGGCCACTTCGCGAAGCGCCTCGTCGCCGTTGGCGGGATCCATCTGGTAGGTCTTCTTGTCGCCGCTGGCGAGATTCGTCGCTGAGCCGACCGCGTCCCGAAACGGCCCGTAAAAGGCCGACGCGTATTTCGCCGCATAGGCGAGGATTTGCACGCCGTCGAAGCCGGCTTCGTCGAGGGCCCGGCGAATGGCACCCACGCGGCCATCCATCATGTCCGACGGCGCGATGATGTCGCAGCCGGCTCGGGCCTGGTTCAGAGCCTGCTTGCACAAAACGGCGACCGTCTCGTCGTTGACGATCTGTCCCTCGCGCAACAGGCCGTCGTGGCCGTGGCTCGTGTACGGATCGAGGGCCACGTCGCACATCACGCCGATTTCCGGACAGGCTTCTTTGATCGCGCGAACGCCGCGACAGACTAAGTTGTCGGGGTTCAGGGCTTCGTCGCCGTCGGGCGTCTTTTTCCCTGGATCCGTCGCGGGGAAGAGCGCGATCGCGGGGATCCCCAGCTCGCACGCCTCATTTGCCGCTTGGGCCAAGAGATCGATTGAGAGCCGGTCGACGCCCGGCATCGAGGCAATGGCGGCGCGCTTGGTCTTTCCGTCGTGAATGAAGACCGGCCAGATCAGGTCATCGACGCTGAGGCGATGCTCGGCCACCAGACGCCGCGACCAGGCGGTCCGCCGATTGCGGCGCATTCGCGTCGTTGGAAACTGTCCCGGATTCTGCGGCACGCGCGGGCCGTTCATTTTCCCACACGTTGAACTCAGGAGCGGACGATTTCTTCCATCGCGTCCGGGGCCTGGAACTGGAAATTCCGGCTCTGGCTGAAGAACTCGATCGGGTTGTCGTACACAATCCGGCGGATCAGGCTCTCGGGATGGCCGCGGCGACGCATTTCCAGAATGAAATCGGGAACGGCCGTCGGCTTCGACGGACCCCAGTCCCCAGCCGAGTTCACCAACAGCCGATCGGGTCCATACATCTCAATAATGTCGGCGGCCCGCGCGGGCGTGCACTTCGACACCGGGTAGAGCGTCATCCCCGCCCAAAAGCCCTCTTCAAGCACGTGCCGCACGGTGTGTTCTTCGACGTGATCGACCAAAACGCGGTTGCGATCGAGCCGGCTATCTTCGCAGAGCATATCGAGGATCATCATCGTCCCCTGGAATTTGTCTTCCAGGTGGGGCGTATGGATCAGAATCGATTGATCGTGTTGCACCGCGAGTTCGACGTGCTCGAGGAACACGATCGCTTCGTTGGGCGTGTTCTTGTTGAGGCCGATCTCCCCGATGCCCAGCACGGTGGGCTGATCGAGGAACTCCGGGATCATCGCGATCACGTCGCGCGACAAGTGGACGTTTTCCGCCTCTTTCGCGTTGATGCACAGCCAGGTGAAGTGCTTGATGCCGTACTGCGCCGCGCGGCGCTTCTCGAAATCGGTGAGCTGGCGGAAATAGTCTCGGAAGCTGTCGACACTCCCCCGGTCAAAGCCGGCCCAGAAGGCCGGCTCGCTCAGCGCAACGCAACCCATCTTCGCCAGCGTTTCGTAGTCGTCGGTGGTCCGGGAGACCATGTGGATGTGCGGATCGAAGTAGTACATCCTGCTGTCACTCCTCGGCGGGGGCCGGTTCGCCGGCCGGCGGCACGAGTCCAAACTCCTTCTGCCAGTCGTCGTCGTACGGACGCGAGAAGATCAATTGAATCTGCTCGGCCCGGTCGCCGGTTTCGTCCAACAGGACTTTCAGTCCCTGGCGGATCATTTCGGTGCGTCGCTCGTTGGAAGCAACACCGCCGCCGCGATCAAGCCGGTCGAAAGAGGCCGCCAATTCCAGGAGCTTGGCGCGGATCTCCAGAAACTCGCGGTCCAAAACGGCCGGGGCGGCCATGGGGGTCGCCAGCATCGAACGTCCCTCTCTGCGGCTTGTTGGGGCGAGGCGCTTAGCAGCCACGATCCCTCCTCTGACATCGGCGCCCGAGTTTTGACGAAAGCAGCGTCCAGCCTTCCAGTTTCGGTCCGAAATCACCGCAAATCAAGCGGACGACGGCGGGTTTGCACGACGCCCCCCCTAAGACACCGACGGCGACTTGGATTGTGCGGGAAACGGGGGCGAACGGAGCCTTGCACCGACCCTCGTCGTACGAAAGCAAGCCGCGCCGGTTAAAGGATTTACAGGAATTATTCCAGCTTGGCAATCACCTTGACCGGTTTTGAGACATCAGTATACTCCGGCCCGCTTTGGGGGCCGGCCGGGGGATGGAATCGCTGACGAGGACGGGCTGCTGCGCCCCCCACGTCTAACCGGGTCGAGTAAAACGGTCGCGACTTATGCTCTCGAATTTCGACTCGATGACCGTCGGTTTCGTCCTTCTGGCGGTTTCCGCGAGTTATTTTCTGACCGCCGTCGCCAAGGTCGTTGCCCGGCGCACGAGGATGCTCGACCACCCGGACGGCCGCCGAAAATCGCAGAGCGTTCCCGTCCCGCTGCTCGGCGGAGTGGCAGTCTACATCTCCCTGGTGACGACCGTGGTTGTCGGCCATTGGGTTTACCGCTGGAAATGGCTGGTCATCGACGCGGAACAGGGGCTGTTCGTCCCCATGCTCTTGATTTCGGCCGGCCTGTTCTGCGCAGTCGGGCTATGGGACGACCGCGTGAGCCTGCGACCGCGGACGAAGCTGCTGTTACAGATCGTTGCCTGTCTGCCCTTCGTGATTTGGGGTCGTTCGGTCGAATCGCTTCATCTTTTCGACTGGCGCATCGGAATGGGTCTTCTGGGTTCGATTTTCACGGTCTTTTGGCTGGTGAGCTGCTCCAATGTGATCAACCTGGTCGACGGCCTCGACGGCCTGGCCGGGACAATCGGTTTGATCGTCTGCGCGGCGGTGGCCGGGCTGTGCGACATGCAGGGACTGTGGGGGCCCTTCGCGCTGTCGCTGGTGTTTGCGGGAGCTTTGTTTGGCTTCCTGTTGCATAACTGGCCGCCGGCGAGCATCTACCTCGGCGACTCCGGCAGCCTGACGATCGGCTTTGTGATCGGCGCGCTGGCGATTGAGTCGTCGATGAAGAAAGCGACCGGCTTCGCGCTGGCGATTCCGCTCGTCCTTGTCAGCGTTCCGGTCTTCGACACGTTCATGGCAATCGTGCGGCGCAAGCTCAACGGTCGAGGAATCGGCGAAGCCGATCGGGGCCATATCCACCATTATCTACAGGACAGAGGCCTCTCGCGCGCGCAATCGCTGTTGGTGATTTCGGCGCTTTGCGTGGCGATGGCCGCTGTGACGCTCGTCTCGGCGTACTTTCAGAACGACTTGCTCGCGCTTGGGTTATGCCTGATCTTGTTGGTGCTTGTCATTGTGGGCCGCGTCTTCGGCTACGACGAGACGATCCTCTTTTTTCGCTATATCCAGGCGATGAGCACGCTGCTTGCGGGAACTTCGGGCGTGCTCAAAACGCAGCTGGTCGTGGATCGCATCGCCCGGTCGAACGGAGTCCAGCCGATCAGTTACTGGAACGAAATCACCGAATACGTCCGGGCGATGGGGGGGACGCATCTCGACTTCGTCTGCTGGGATGAGCGAAACGACAGCGTCGTTTGCCATCTCCGCTGGGCCGCCGACGCCGGACCCGCCGTGTCTGGGGCCGTCGAAGACCAGCAGGTGAGCGACCAGGGACCGGCGTGGCACTTCAATTACTCGGTGCCGGGGACGTCCGGAGTCCGTGCCACCCTCACGTCCCGCGGCACGCTGCGACACCGCCTCAAGGGGCAGCGGCTGATCGACCTGTTTCGGCTATTCGACACTTTCTGTCAGTCCTGGACGCGGATCGCCCTGCCGGTGCCTTCTCCAGAGGTCGTTGAAGCGCCCGGCGCCGAGGTTCCCGCAACGATTCTGCCCATGCCGGCCGCCGCTTCGCAGCCGGCCGAACCGCGACGCCCACCCGTCCCCGACAAGGACGCGGCCCGACGCGCGGCATAGCCGAATTTGCGGGCCTGCAGTCGTGGCCGCTCGTCTTGTGGCCGCGCGGCAAATCGCCGATAAAGAGGCCGGAGCCCGCATCGCATGTCGTCGAGGCGATGCGGCGGCTTCTCTAGAGTTCGCACAGGCACTTGAGGCGCGCGGTGGCGAAGTTCCTGGTAACGGGAGCGGCAGGATTTATCGGCTTCCACACGAGCGAGCGGCTGCTGGCTCGCGGCGACGTCGTCGTGGGGTTAGACAATCTCAACGACTATTACAGCGTGAAGCTCAAGCGCGACCGGCTCGATCAGCTCCTGGTGCGGCCTGGCTTTTCATTCCACCAAATCGACCTCGCCGATCGCGACGCGGTCGGCCGGCTCTTCGAGCGCGAACGCTTCGAGGTCGTGATCAACCTCGCAGCGCAAGCGGGGGTGCGCTATTCAATTGAGAACCCGCACGCGTACGTTGCGAGCAACCTGGTCGGGTTTGTGAACGTGCTCGAGGGCTGCCAGCGCTCGGGGAGCGTCAAACATCTCGTCTATGCATCGTCGAGTTCCGTCTATGGCGCAAATAAAAAGATGCCGTTTGCCGTCCACGATGCAGTCGATCATCCCGTAAGTCTGTACGCGGCGACAAAAAAGTCGAACGAGCTGATGGCTCACGTTTACAGCCACCTCCATGGACTTCCGACGACCGGCCTGAGGTTCTTCACCGTGTACGGTCCCTGGGGGCGGCCCGATATGGCAATGTGGCTCTTCGCCGATGCGATTCTGGCCGGCCGGCCGATCGACGTTTTCAACCATGGGAAGATGCGCCGCGACTTCACCTACATCGACGACGTCGTCGAAGGCATCGCACGCGTCGCCGACCGTATTCCGGCGCGAAACCCCGAGTGGTCGGCGATCAACCCCGATCCTGCTTCCAGCTTCGCTCCGTTTCGTGTCTACAACATTGGCAATAACCAGCCGGTCGAACTCATGACGATGATCGCGGTCCTCGAGCGCGAGTTGGGGCGCAAGGCCGAGCTGAATTTTCTGCCGATGCAGCCGGGCGACGTTCCCGAAACCTACGCCGACATCGACGACCTGACGCGCGACGTCGGCTTCCGTCCCTCGACGCCGATCGAAGCGGGCGTCGAGCGCTTTGTCCGTTGGTATCGCGCCTATCACGGCGTTTGATCGCCGCGCATAACGCAAAAAAGATTTGCGCGCGGATCCAGGCGTCAAACTCGCCCGAGCTTCGCCTGCCGAGTGAAAGCTGAATCGCTTCGTGCGCGAAACGTGCCGGCCGAAGCTGAATTCCGCCTATCGGGAGCCTCCAACTTAAACGCTTGGATGAAGTTTGCCGATAGTAACGAAAACTCCGGCTCTACTGATCGGAGCGCATCGACTGCGCGGAACGCCGCAAAATCCGCAATCTTGGAAGCAGGTCGTTCAGGGGGGCTTTTGGCAAATGGCCAGAAAATCTACGCGCTTCGGGTCGAGGTTTTTCGACGTTGCCATCCGGATCGCTGGTTGCGCCGCAGTCGCGGGTCTGATGGGGACCTACGGTCTTCCGGTCGCTCACGCGCAGATCATTCCGGGCTCGACGACCTTCTCGTCCGGATCCACGAAATCCAGCTCCGACGGGCGCGTGCGCCTCAACATGCGGGGCGCTTCGTGGAGCAAGGTGCTCAAGCGCATCGCGCGGCACTCCGGGTTGGAACTCGTGATGAAGTCCACCCCGCCGGGGACGTTCACCTGCACCGATCCGCAGGAGCACACCATTCCGGACGCCGTCAGGCTGGTCAATTCCCAGTTGGAGCCGTTGGGTTTTCGCCTGATTCAGCAGGGCAATTATCTGGTTGTGCTGAACCTCGACGGACTGCGCTCGGGTTACAACAGTCCTTCGTTCGTGCGTCCTTCGCGGATGGGCGCCCCTGCCGATGCGGCGGGCGGACAATCCGCTTCTGTGCCGACGAATGCCGTTCCAACGTCGCGATCCTCGGACGTCGTTCCGGTCTCGGGGACGGCTGCGGACGCGTCGGCGGGAACACAAGTCGCTCCGGCGGTGATGGAGCTCAACTCCGACGGCAACACGACCTCGGGCGCTCCGTCGAATGGCGGCGAAACCGGCGCGGCTGCCAGTTCGGCCGATTCCATTCATTTGTCCGGAGAGAGCGATTCCTCCTCCAAGGACGGGGACAAAAAATCACCCAAGACGCCGCAAGACGAAAAGATCGAGAAGGCTGATACCACGCCGCAAATCCGCATTTTTTCCATCTCCCCGAGCTGGCCTCAGGTCCTGCAGAGTGTCTGCGAGCAAAGCGGATTGACGCTGGTCGTCAAAAAGTGCCCGAGCGGGACGGTGCATTTCCGCGATTGGCACAAGCACACCACCGGCGAAATCATCGCCATCTTGAATCACGAGCTCGAAGACCAGCAATCGAACTTCCGGCTCGTTCGCCAAGACAACTTTCTGCTTGTCATCAACAAAGAGGATCTGCGCTCGGACTACGAGCGGCCGATTGTCGGCAATCTGCGGCGTCCCGTGCATTCGGAGATCGAGATGATCACCGGACCGGCGCCGGCAACCGCCGCTCAGCCTCCGGTCGAGTCGCAAGTGTCGACTCCAACGGTCGTCCCGGCCAGCGCGACCACGACATCTGATGACGCGGCTCAGCAGCCTCCGGCGCGCACGATCGAACCGGTCCGTCTCGAGAGCGCGGCGGACGCTCCGGAGCTGTTGCCGGCTCCGACGCCAGAGCCGGCGACTCCCGCCGCGGCCAGTCGCACGGAGCCCATCCGCGCGCCTCGCATGGAAGAAAATGTCTCGCCGTTACTGGCTCCGGTTGCCCCGGCGAGCGGGTCCGCGGCATCGGGCTCAGACTTTCTTCCGCAGCATCGCCGGGTGGAAGCGCTCTCGCGGCGCCTCTACTCCGCTTTGAAGTCACGCTCGCAGCTGATCGACGCGGGTCCGGACAACCTGCCGAGCTTTCGCGTGTTTGACGCCTCCGGAGCCCGGTCCCAAGTCACTTGCACGATCGGAATCGATACCGAGCACAATCGCCTGGTGATCGACGCCCCCGCCAAGAAACGCTCCGCCGTGATGCACGTGTTTGCCCGACTGGACGAAACCGACGAGTTTGCCGAGGACAACCTGCGCCTCGTCTCGGCCGACGTGCCGCGAGCCACCATCGCCCAAAATGTCA
>Ga0187782_10004170_pt1 | contig 10811 bp, 11 predicted proteins | sample 0715_SJ02_MP15_2_FD_132454 | JGI IMG/M metagenome (GOLD analysis project Ga0187782, IMG submission 132454) | Tropical peat soil microbial communities from peatlands in Department of Meta, Colombia - 0715_SJ02_MP15_20_MG | ecosystem: Environmental > Terrestrial > Soil > Wetlands > Peat | place...
ATCATGCGGGTTAATGTCGCCATGGTAGACGGGTCCAGGTGTGCGGGTAACAATTTAAAAATCAACTAGTTAAGGCGCAATGCCGGGACAAAATTGTACAGACAAGCTACCGCCATTCTGGTTACTAGACCCATAGTGATGCCTACTTTTTGAGCAATCGAACTGCCAAGTGCGGATCGGACTGGTACGGGCGCCGTTGTTGCGGGTATAGCGGTATAATGCTGATAATGCGTTATTTAATTGCCTGTGAAGGTCGGCCAGCGGCTGTCGTGAGGGGCGTATTTCGTAGTGACGCTCAGCTGGGAATGTGGGTGAAAGGAACGCTTTTGCCACTATTTGCCCATCGCATGGAGGAATCCAGTTGTCCGGACTTGGCCAAGCGCTGGATGTGGTTGATCCGAAAGTATCGGCCCTTCTCAATATCCTCATAGGTGAGCTTTGCCGCGCGGTAGGCGTCGCATAACTCTCGAGCACCCTGGCGGGCAGTCCACTGCGGCTGGAAGCCTGGCAGGACTCGACGGATCTTGTCGCAATTGATGCGATAGCAGCGCTTGTCAGGTCCTCCATCGGCAGCGTACTCGACGCGACATCCAGGTACAGTCTCTGATACGATTTCCGCCAATTCACTGATCCGGTAATTTTCTTCTGTTCGACCAACGTTGAAGACCTCGTTGAAAATGCGGTCGACGGGCGCTTCGAGAATAGCGAGAAGCGCTGCGGTGATGTCACGGATGTGAACGATGGGGCGCCACGGTGTACCATCGCTCTTCACGAAGATGCGGCCAGTGGTGTACGCCCAAGCAACCAGATCATTCAAAACGATGTCCAGGCGTAAACGAGGAGACACGCCGTAAGCAGTGGCGCTCCGGACATAGGTGGGCGTGAAATTATAGCCGGCCAAAGGTGCGAGGTCGCGCTCTACCAGAACTTTGGATTCGGCATATGGGGTGACAGGATTGAGCCGGGCGGTTTCGTCGTGCATGGACTCACCGGCGGCGCCGTAGGCGCTGCAGGAGGAGACTTGAACAAATCGACGGACGCCAGCGGCTTTACTCAGTTGCGCCAGCCGAACCGAAGCCAAGTGATTGATGTCGTAGGTCAGCTGCGGATCAAGGTTACCGAGAGGATCGTTTGAGAGTGCGGCGAGATTGACTACGGCGTCGAAACCGTACAAGTCTTCTTGTTCAACATCCCGAAGGTCTTTTCGAATGCCGGGGATTTCCGTTGGCGAGGCACCGAAATCACAGCCCGCGAAGAGATCGCTGTCGAGACCAACTACATCGTGTCCAGCAGATTGCAGCAGGGGTCCGGCGACAGAACCGATATAGCCCTTGTGTCCAGTGAGGAGGATTTTCATAGTGTCTCTTTCCGAATGAATTTTCCAAGGAAGTTGCGGAACATAGTCTCAGGATGCCGGGGCGGTTTTCCTGCGCGGCTTTTTGTGAGAACAGTCTGCGCCGGGTTTTGACGACGGTGACGGTTCGAGCAACCCATTTTTGTGGAGAAGATCGGCCGCCTCGCTAATAAATGTGAAGGGAAGGCGAGATCGTTCGGCAATGTCTAACAACGAATGTTTCCCGTCCGAAAGGTTCAGCACCCAGAGCCGGGCGTTGATTGCATCCGAGGGGGAATCTCCACCGGTAGAGCGGTAAAGACCTCTTCGGCCAAGTTGCGGCTCACAAAAGGGGTTGAGATTACGGTAATTTAGGTTTTTCTCTAACACCTCGAACACTGCTAAACATACCTGAAGAGATTCAGCAAGCGACCTTGGTTTAATAAGGTTCAGGTTGTCGGCTGAGGTGTGGTACTCCGGAAAGGTGCCCCAAATGCTTCGCATCAGGCAACCGACGGGCAAGTTGAAACCTGGCGAACAGTATTGACGCTCGTCGTAACCGTAAGGTGAGAAATCCAGAATCTCCGGGGCGTCGGTGAGTTGCGAGAGAACGAGGGCCATTGCGCGGTCAATTTCGGCATCGCCACGGCGGGTCTTCTTATAGTGGAAGTTGGCCTGATCGCCGATACAGGTGAGCACCAAACCGTGTCGTATGCGCGAAACATTCTCTGCGTTGCGGGCAAGCCACGTAATGGCGCCGATCGTACCGGGAATAAACAAGAAGCGATAGGAATAGCGGTGTTCGGAATGGAGTTCCGACAGCATCCTTGCCAGGGCCGTGGCCACAGTTAGTCCGGAAAGATTGTCATTTGCTAGAGAAGGGTGGCAGGCATGGCAGGAGATTAGAATTTCTTCCTTGGAGCGCCCTGGCAAGAAACACTCGGCGTAGGTGATAGCCCCGTCAGCGAGCGTAGAATCGATGCAAACTTCGTATTCGCCTTCGGCTAACGCGAGTAGCTGGTTATGCGAAAGACAAAAGCCCCAATCCTCTTTGTAGTACGAGGTACGATAAGGAATCCAATCGGGATGCTCAGCAATAGTGAACAAGTGCGGCCGGATTGCACTAAGGGGCATGATGGCATGGATGGGCGGGCTATAGTTAAGCACGTGCAGATTGCATTTCTGAAAATCCACGATCCGTTGGCCGGAACCGTCTTTGATGTACGCATCCCGGATATTCCATTCTTTGGGGACGGTCCAATCAAACACTGCGGTTCCTGTGGGAACTTCAAAAATCTCCAGCGGAATACGCCGTTGGACCAGCCGAAGGGTTTCGCGAACTCCTTCGCCGGTGATGCTACGGCAGATGGGGTACAGTTCGACGGCAAGTTCGTACAGCTCACGCGCGACTGTCTCAGTACTGGTTGCTTCTGACTGTTGGAATGACTTCATGGGCAGAAAAAGTCCGTATAGCATGCATCGCGAGCGGATATGACTTCGATCTTATCGGGCCATGCGATGCCGAAGGCAGGATCATTCCAGCGGACACCACGCGCCATTTCGGGATGATAGCACTCGGACATTTGATAGAACACTTCAGAATCGTCTTGGAGGGTCAAAAAACCGTGTGCGCAACCTTCGGGGATAAACAGCATTTGATGATTTTCTGCCGTGAGAATCACGCCGGTCCACTGTTTGAATGTGGGGGAATCCTGGCGCAAGTCGAGAGCCACATCAAAAATGCCGCCGCGGGTGCAACGAACTAACTTTGCCTCTGGGAACGGTGCTGCCTGATAGTGCATTCCGCGAAGTGTACCCCTTCGTAAGTTGCCGGAGATGTTGCACTGCACGAGCCGCGAATTCAGTCCGCGGGAAGCGAACTCCTGTTGGCACCAGGAGCGCGCGAAGAATCCACGTTGGTCATGGATAAGTTCCGGGGAGATTTCGAACACCCCTGGTAGCTTGGTTTCAAGAAACTTCATTCCGGTGCGTCGTTATCGGGTCGGCCGTTCAAACGACTTTGCGCGCAAAACTCAATTTGCCTCGCGTGACTACGGTGTTGTCCACACGAGCAACGCCTTCCACTAAAGCTGCTTCCTCGGTCATTTTTATGACGTTTACTTCCATGATCATGGTGTGGCCCGGTAACACCGGCACCAGGAACTTCATGTCGTTTACCGCAGCTAGCGCCATGAATTCCTTGTGGTTCATGCCCTTCGCGGTGGTGCGGCTGAACAGAATGGAGGCGCTTTGTCCAATGGCTTCAATGATTAGAGTTCCAGGCATAATCGCATAATCCGCGAAGTGCCCCAGGAACTGAATCTCATTGCCTGCCACGTTTTTCAGAGTTGTGATGCGCTTCCCCGGCTCTAACTCCAAGACCCGGTCCACCATAAGCACAGGGAAACGTTGCTTCAAATGTTCTTTTACTTCTTCGAACGTCATAGTTATCGGAGCGGTGCTCGCCAACTCAGTTTTCATCAGATTGCTTTCCAACAGAATTTCTCAACGCCGACGCAGAATCATGGCCAATGCGCGTGGAAGAAAACGCCCACCGGGAACAGGATTGCCCGCATCGGAAACCAACTTGACAACACGAAGGCCCACTTCTTCGGCCATCTTCAGGGGTTCACTCTCGCGATGAAATTCGAAGGTGTGGTCACGCTGGGCGGACTCGATTGCGGTGCTGAAAAAGACCAGGCCGTCGTCCGCCAGATTATGCGCAATCACCTCGAACAACGGACGCGGATCCTGTAGGTGTTCGGCCAGCATGGCGGCAATGATTCCTTGGTAGGTTCCGCGGTTTTCTGGATTCAATTGCAGTGCGTTCTTCACCTCGAAGTTCACGTGGTTACTGTGACCGGAAACGGCCAGCAGCCGTTTGGACACAGCCACCGCCGGCGGGCTGATGTCGAAACCGTCCACGTGGATGTCGGCTCGCGTTTCAGCAGCCAATAGACCCATGACGCCGTGACCAGAGGCCAACTCGAGGACCTTGGCCTTGGGCGCCAAAGCCTTCACAAAATCGTCCCGATACATGGCGATGTGGTTGATCATGGAAGGCCAGAAGGGATAAATCAAAATGGCGGCCCACATGTAAGGCACCATGTAGCCCTCGTCTTCGTACACTTCCGAGACGAGTTCTGGCATGGATTCGGGCGTGTACCGGCCAACCTTCTCATATTGCTGCTGCGACTTCCACACACCCATGCAGTATTTGGCGTAGCCCTTTGCGGCGTCCTCAAATGCGCGGCCTCCGTAGGCCCCTTGCGCCCAGCGGGCGAGCGGATTCAAAAGCCAAGAGCAGAGTTCTTGATTGGCTTGGACGGTAGCCCGTGCAGCCGGTGCAAACGTCTTGGCCTTGGACTCCATTGCTGCGAGAAACGCATTACCATCAGTCATAGAGTTGGCTTCCTCTTTCGTTCAGCATTGAGCGTTCATTCAGTCGAGCTAACGTGACGGACCATTCTGACCATGGGACGAATCAGATCCATTCCGTCCCATGGTGGAACAAAAACGTGCATGCGTCCTAGTTTGACGACGCGATCTACACCTTTCCTTCCCGCCAACAGGGTCACTTGCTTCTCTTTTTCCGGATCGGCCATGCCCAAACCCAGCGTTTGCACGTTACCATCCCACTTGGAAATAGGTTCTAACAGATCGTTTACCTCGAGTACGGTCAAAGTCTTGCCTTGAACGGGATTTGGAAGATCCGCTCCCGAGCCGAGCAACAACGTCCAATCAGGACTGGATGGAAAGACGGCCTGATGCGCAGGGTCGTTCAGCAACCAAGACGCCCGGGCCTGGCAAATCGTCGAAGTCAACACGGGAGGAATTTCGCGGCGCGGGTGCGCCCGATTCTCGGTTTCGAAGGCACGTCGCAGTTCCGAAAGAAACTGAGCCGTCGATTGCCCCGCGCTTCTTTCCAGAAACAGGACTTGAGGTGAGGAACACGCCTGCTGGTCAAATTGCCAGACGTCTCTGGCGAGACGCAAACACCAAGACTGCTGCCGCCTTGGTTCGCTCCAAGTACCAGAGTCCATTGCAGCAACAGAGATGCGCGGACCGAAAACTGCGAGTCGGGCCCAATGCGGGAAGGGCAAGGCACGAATCTGCAAGACCGCCTCTTCTCCTCCCCAGATCATTGCCCCGTCCACCGATTTCGCCATCGCTGCGTGCAGATCCTGGCGGCGATGGTCAAACGAGGCCATGAAAATGCGTCGTGTCAGTCGCGCACCTGGGTCGCATTGCGCCAACCTCTCCATCAATAGGCGTGTTAGGTCGACCAGGCCGCTGGGAATGCGCACCAGGGCGGCATTGCCACCAAGAAGAGCGCAGGTCATCGACAGGAGTGGCTGAATTTCAACGTTGCCGGCTGGCCAGTGGCCCACTACCCCAACCGGGAAAGACCTCAATCTGGCGTGACCGGATTCCGTCCAACCGCCATGGAGAGCATCGGGCCCAAGTTCGCGAGTAATGATGGGCTCCAGTGTGCCTCGCCTGAGCCATATGCGAAGGAACGGAATGCCGGGCAGTCCGTCCAGTTCGCGAGCGTCCAATTTCTTTGCCCACAAATCAAAAATACTTACTACTTCGCCCGGCAGAAGCTGCTCTTCCGCCATCACTTGGCGAAGCTTGACGGCCGCTGCAGAAAGCTCTGCGGGAGACTGAACAGCTTGAACAAGTTCTGTTATCGAAATGGTGGCCGTCAATTTGTCACCAATCGTTTGCTTTCGATATTTCCGCATCCGCGAAGCTCAGCCTTAGGAACCCGCCCGGCAAACCGGAAACTAATCCCTCGTCTTCCACAGGGGCAACCGTCGTAAGCCAGCACTTGAGCCATATCTTCGGTCAGTAGCAAATGGCCTGGAAAACTGGTCGGCAAAACACTGCAAACTTGGACAATCCCATGTTCTCCAGGAGCAACGGGATCAAGTGTGAGTGGGTCTCTCACGATGACATCGCCAAATCCCGGTCCGTGTTTATTGCCAGCCGAACAATCCGGATAAATCACGCCCACGGTCTCGACCATTCCATAGAAATCGACAATGCGGTCGGGAGAACAGCCGAACACCCGAGCCAACTCCCGGTTGAAGACAGGTTTTTCGACGGCCTGGTCCTGCAACCGCTTCCAGCCTCCGCTATGCAGAACTCGAACGTTAGGCAGATTCAGACAGATTCCCGCTGCGGTGAGAGGTTTAACCAAATGGTTCCACAAAATGAATGTGAAACCGTACACTAACAACTCGGTGTCTTGGTGAGTTCGCGCGAATTCCAGCAAACGGTCAATCTCGAGGTTTAGCTGGCCTTGCTCGTCTAAGCGCAGGCAGTGAGTGGTCTGACTGGCGAAAGGCTGCAAGCCTTGAATCGCAGCACCCCGAGCACCAATTTCTCCGCCGGCCTGTAAACCTGGTGTATCCACAACCAAGTAAGGACGCCGGTCGGAGCCGATGTAGTCCCGGACAATGGATACAATTCCCTTGGTCATGCGTCGCGCAGTCGGGGAATCCAGAACCACGCGGCTGGGGGTCTGAGAGGTGGTCGAGCTGGAGGTTAGAGTTCGTTTGATCTCGTCACGATTCACAAAGGACAATGGAGGGTTGGCCTTCAACATGCCCACGGGCAAAAAAGGAAGATCCGCAACGCGGGTAGCGCGCCGGTAGTCCCCAGGCCAGTGCTCGACGAAGTTCTTGTAGCCGAGGTGCCGTTGGCAAGCATAGCCGAGTTGCTCTTTTAGGATCTCCAGCAGATCTGCTTGTCGCTCCTCTGGCGGTTGGCCGTAAGGAGGAATGGAGAGGAGGCGCTCGACTTTGTCTTCAAAGGGCAGCATGGATGTTATTTACTTAAACGGGAAGCGCTGATAGAGCAAGTTTTCCAACAGAAGTCCTGGGCAATTCCGAAACAAAACGAATCGAGTCGATGGCCCAATGCGCGGGGAGGCTACGACGAATTTCTTCTGGACCGATGGTGGCGCCGTTGTCGGGCACGATCAACAAAACCAGCGCTTCTCCAGCTTCCGGATGCTGAACAGCGCGAGCAGCGCATTCATAAACACCCGGCACCGCGATGACCTTTGCTTCCACTTCGGGAAAACTAACGCGCATTCCGCGCATTTTCAGGAAGGATCCTTTGCGTCCCTCGATCCATATATAGCCTTCCCCATCCTGTCGAGCGAGGTCTCCGGTGTGCAGCCAGCCGTCATTGTAAACGCGCTGCGTTTCATCGGGATTGTTCCAATAACCGGAACATATCGAGGGCCCCTGGGCCAACAGTTCGCCGACCTGTCCCACCGGCACAGGCTTTCCATCTTCGTCGACGATAGAGACGGTCAGATTGTCTAATGGACGGCCGACGCTGCCTGGTTTCTGCTCCCACCGTTCTGGCTCCAGGCACGATATGCGAGCGGTTGCTTCGGTTTGTCCGTACATAACGTAGAAATCTACAGCGGGAAAGATTGCCCGCATTTCACTGATTCTTTGGGGAGGCAACCCGCCGCCGGCCTGGAGAAACCGCCGCAAAGAGGGCATGGCAATGTTTCGAATATTCGATCGTCGAAGAAGCACGTTGTATACGGTTGGCACACCGGCAAAGGTAGTGCAAACGAACTGAGCAACGGCTTGGAGAACCTTGTCTGGAAACATGAACCGGCGATCAAACACCACGCTGCCGCCCTGGTAGAGATGCGTGTGCAGGACGCTAGCGCCGAAACAGTAGCTCACCGGAAGAATGAGCATAGCTCTTTCGTCATTGGCCAATCGTTGGCTGCGGATGATGGCTTCGGTATTGGCGATTAGATTTCCATGGCTGACCATGACGAAGCGAGGAACACCGGTGGAGCCAGAAGTGGCCATCAGCGCGGCCAGATCGGAGGATTCAAGGGCAGCAGGCGGTGCAAATTCGATAGGCTGCTTGGCCAATTCTCCCTGCAAGCAAATACAGCCATGATCCGTCCACGTGTCTCCAATGCCGGCTTCGGTCCAAACGGCGTTGGCTTCGGTGGCCTTAAGCAACATGGCGACTGAATCTCTCACCGCGCGATCATCGACCGGCACCGCCACGAGACCTGCGTATATGGCTCCCAAATACACCAAGGCACTAGAAAGAGACAGAGAACAACCAATCAGCAATCGATCACCTTCCCTCAAGCCGGTGGCTCGCAATGCGGCGCCGTATGCCGCGATCATTCGCGGCAGATCCGAGGGGCTGATGGTGCGCCCGGTTGCGGCGTCGACTAAGCGGGAATCCGGTCCGAGACGCTTTACCAATCGCCCGGCAAAATTGCATTCAACAGTGGCTGTCACTCTAGACTTTCTTAGAGAGTTTGGTTCCGATGATACGGACGATCGCTTCCACGCTCTCCATTTCCATCAAGTCGTCGACATCCAAGCTAATCCCGAAAACTTCTTCCAAGTTAGCGGCGAGAGACAAATGTCCCACCGAGTCCCAGCCCGAGACGTCGTCCGCTTTGGTCTGCATGGTCACTGATTGCGGGTCGACGTCAAAGGAAGCTTTGAACGCCTCTTGGACTTTCGGCAAAATGTGATCCGTATCGTTCATCATGGTCCTTTCCTGTTTCTGTAAATCCAATTTTACTGAGAGCTAGTCCCAGGTCGTGCGCACTAGCGGGCTGGTTGTGAAGTGCGCGACTGTAAAAGCCTCCCTGGAGGCCGATTCACATCACACAACAGCAATGATGTGTTGGAGCCCAAAACTTAAGCCACGATACCCATTCCGCCATCCACAACTAGAGTATGTCCAATGATACCCGCCGCCGCATCAGAACACAGAAATTGTGCCCCATATGCAATCTCCTCAGCCGTGGCTAGGCGGCCAGCCGGGGTCCGGCGAATGGTCTCGGCGAGACGTGCCTCACTGTTGGGCATGGCTTTCCAGGCGTCGGTGAGCACCGCTCCGGCGGTAAGAATATTGACCCGAATACCGTGGGGGGCAAGTTCGGCGGCGAGATGACGCGCAAACGCCTCAAGTCCACCCTTGGATGAACCAACCAAGGAATAGTACGGGAGGGCGCGCAAGGCTCCCCAGGAACTAATCACCACGATGCTAGAGCCTTTGGAAAAACGTTGCCTGAGAAGTTTGACCAACTTAAAAAAGGCACGAAGATTCAGGTTAAAGGTCCAATCGAAATGGCGTTCCGTAAGTTGCTCTATCGGGCGGTGAATTCCAGTGGCAGCACAATGGACAAGGCCAGAAAGCTGTGCATCCCCTAGGGAACTACCTAGATGTTCGAGTCCTCTTTCGGTGGTTAGATCCGCACGACACAGGGTAATGGGCAAGTGCTCTTCTTTCGCGATTGCGTCCAGGCACTGTGCTGACTTTTCGTCCCGCAGGTAATTGGCGATCACAGCTGCACCTGAGCGCGCGAAGCGGAGCGAAATGGCCAACCCGATACCGCGTGTGCCACCGGTGATTAAAACTCTCTTATTGTGCAAAGAAAACAACGCATCTCCGCTTGTGCTCATTGCGGATGTAGTCCCTTCGCGAGTATCAAAATGCCGCCTTTAAAGGTTATCCCCGGGTTTTGCCGATACGCCAAGTTTTGGTTTCGGGATCGTATTGCCTGATGATCCTTGCTGGCAACCCAGCCACCAAGGAATAATCGGGGATGCTTCGTGTTACGACGGAATTGGCGGCGATAACACAATTGCGGCCTATGGTTAGCTCTCCTTTTGGACAAATGATTGTCGCTCCGCGAGCAATCCAGCTTCCCCGGCCGATTCGAATTCTGCCCCCCTCGGTGATACCCTGTTCCACAATCGGTACGGCAATATCTTCGTAAGCATGATTATGATCCACGATCAAGACTGACTGGGCGATGAGTACGTCAGGTTCAACATGTATTTTGTTTTTGGCTGAGATTATAGTGTCGGTACCTATCGCGCAATTGTCCTCAATTACGATTACGGGCTCACCATCAGTCTCGTCGGTGGCGACATTGAGCCATGCGTTTCTTCTTAGGGATACGGAGTTGCCGAGACTTATCCTGCAGGCGCGAGTTCGACTGAGCTGACTCCGGTAATCGAGGTCTAATTTGCGTCCCGCTGACGCAAATGGATAAGTCAGACCTACCCATATGCTATGCATCTTAGTGAGTACTCTGGGTACGAATTGTAATGGGTCCTCACAATAACAGCGTGAGCTTTTGGCGGATTGGTGGTGCACTTGTTGCTCCTCAAAAACAATCTTTTGCGTCAGGTGACGGCGAATGACGTCAGGCCCTACACAACGCAATTGGTAAAGGAATCGTCGAGCCCACTTTGCTTTTTCTCTGAAAGCTGGCACGCTGCGCGGCGCAGGTTAGTGTTAAAGTCAAGTAACAGATTCTCGACCCGTTTCTCGATTCAATTTGTGCTCTGCTTCCTCAATCTTCTCTTGCCGAAAACCTTCGACAAGCTTTCCAGCTCCGTACCATACCCTACACTTACGATAAAACCTGCGTCGCGGATCGAACGCCAGCAAC
>Ga0187782_10004171_pt1 | contig 10807 bp, 6 predicted proteins | sample 0715_SJ02_MP15_2_FD_132454 | JGI IMG/M metagenome (GOLD analysis project Ga0187782, IMG submission 132454) | Tropical peat soil microbial communities from peatlands in Department of Meta, Colombia - 0715_SJ02_MP15_20_MG | ecosystem: Environmental > Terrestrial > Soil > Wetlands > Peat | place...
AACAACCAACCGCTTAGGACGCGAAGCGGTTCGTTGCCGACTAATTCGGCGATGGCCGCGACGGTCGAACCGGCCGCCAGGAAGCCGAGCACCGACGCAACCACTGAGGAGTCGGCCGAAGCCGCAACCGTTCCAGCCCAGGTGATCGCCGCCAGCACGATGAACCAGAAACCCAAGGCCGGGAAAGCAGCGCCGTTTGCCGGGATCGTCACTTTGCCGCCCGCCACCAGAAGCCACAGAATGCCGAAGGCCATCCAGAATGTGCCCCACATCCCATGCATTGCCGTGGCGACTCCGTCCCGGGTCTTATAGGCCCACATGCCGGCGAGAAACTGCGCCAGACCACCGAAAAGTGCGGCGAAAGGCCAAAGCACCATGTTCGTCTGGGCCCCTCCGAACCAGTGCGCCATGTGGGCAGCGACCATAAAGGTGGCGCCTGCAAACCCGTACAGGCCCAAGATGGAGGGCGCCGCTAACCGCTCCTGCCAAATGCGGGTCTGCGGCTGTTCCTTCTTTTTTGACGGCATCTGCAGGACTGGACTTACTGGATTGCTACTCATGATCAGACTCCTTTCTCATCCGGGCTCGACAGAACCGGACGCAAGTCGTCCAACGAAGCGTGCCGACTTTCCCACGTGATCGGACTTGATGCAGTTTGTTGTTCTGGGAACCCCACACTAAATACGGAAGCTGCCATTCGGGAGAATGTTGCCTGCCTGGATAGAATATATATCGTAGTACGATATATATGCTGCACTCAAGCTTGGGGGGGGGCCCGCCCGAGCCGCCTCTGCTGGGGTGGTACTCAACTACCCCCGTGGCAAAACCGGCGAAAGCGGGCCACCCCCGGGGTGTCTTCTGTGCGCCATCCTTTGTTGCGCGTCTAGCAAAATTTTGTGTACAAGCTCCTCCCCAACTCATCTCTGATAACGCAAACCCATGAAAATTGCTTTCATAGGAATTGGCGCCCTGGGTGGCTACTTCGGTGGCCGGCTGGCCAAGGTCGGAAACGACGTCATCTTTATCGCCCGCGGCTCGACACTGGAGGCGTTGCGCAAAAACGGTTTGCGGGTGGAAAGCCCGCTGGGCGATTTTGCGCTGCCGAAGGTGCAGGCGACCGGCGATCCCGCTACCGTGGGGCATGTGGATGCAGTTTTCGTGACCACTAAAGCCTGGCAGGTTTCCGAGGCCGCGCAGCAGATTCGCAGCCTGGTTGGGCCGGAGACCGTCGTTGTTCCTTTCCAAAACGGGGTGGAGGCCTACGACCAGTTGGCTGCGGTGCTTGGCCCGGAGCATGTGCTGGGCGGGATGTGCCATGTTATCGCCATGGTTGTCGCGCCGGGCGTGATCCGGCACGGTGGACTCACTGCGCTGATTACTATCGGGGAGTGGAACAATGCGCAAACTCCCCGCCTGAAAAGGCTGGTTGAGTGCCTCAGGGCCGCGGGCCTCGAGACCCGCGTCCCCGAGGACATTCAGGTCGCTTTGTGGGAGAAGTTCGAGTTTATCGCTTCGTTCGGAGGCGTAGGCGCGGTGACGCGGGCGCCCGCCGGCGTGATGCGTAGCGTGCCCGGAACGCGATTGCTTCTGGAGCGCGCGATGCGGGAGATCGTTGGCCTGGCACGTGCCGGCGGAGTGCCCGTGCCAGACGAGTCGGTGGCGAACACGATGAAGTTCATTGACTCGCTGCCGCCCGACGGTACTGCTTCGATGCAACGCGACCTGATCGCGGGGCGGCCGTCGGAACTGGAAGCGCAGAGCGGGGCGGTAGTCAGGCTGGGACGCGCCCGAAACTTTCCCACCCCCGTCCACGAGTTCATTTACAACGCGATGCTGCCCGGCGAACTGCGCGCTCGCGGCGAGCTCATTTTCTGAGTTTCCTTGCCTGCAGCCTAAGCGCTGAAAGACACACTGTTGGAGCCGGACGATGCTGCCGTGACTCCGGCAAACATCTGCATGTCCTGCTGCAGTGAGCCATAGGCCTGCTGCGTGGCCGAGAGTTGCCCGGACTGCAGGTCCTGTCCTAACTGCTGAGACAGCTGGCTGACCCCATTCTGCTGGCTTTCGCCGCCGTGATGATGATGGTGATGATGGAACTGCGCACTCTGGTTTTGCGTCCCCTGGTTCTGAAAATCCTGCTGGATGTTCGCATAGTCCTGCTGCGCCGCGCTGGTATTGCCGGCCTGCAGGTCCGTGGACAGCTGGTTGAAGGCCTGGGCGATAGGCTTGGTGCTCTGCGATGGTGAGCTGCCCTGCGGGGCATACTGCTGCAGCGTGGCAAAGTCGGATTGCGCCGCCGAGATATTTCCCGACTGCAGGTCCTGGCCGAGCTGCTGGAACTCGGTTTGAAACTGCTGCATCCGGCTCTGTATGGTGGTTTGAACGTTGTTACTGCCGAGAGCGGTGGAAATGGCTGAAAGTGACACGCGAATCTCCTCCTGAACGAAAATGGTGCGGTTTCCAGATCTCATCTGCATTCCGTCACTTCACAGGAGACGCGTGATGCCAGCCGCGGAAGATCCGCGGGGCTTCAAGTGCATGGTTTGGCGATAATTAGCCTTTGGCGATCGGCGCTTACTTTGAGAAAAGAAGCCATTCGGCAAAGGATGCCGGGCGAACCCGGCAAGTCTTGCCTACCGTTCACATGAGCTGGCTTGGCGATTGCAGCCAGGCGGGCGAGAGCAAGGTACGCTGCATCTTCTCGGCGAAGTCGGCGGCCGTGAGAGGCTGGCTGAAATAGTACCCCTGGGCTTCGTCACAGTAGTGTGCGCGCAGAAAAAACATCTGCTCTTCGCTCTCGACTCCTTCCGCTAGCACTTTCAGATTCAGGCTCTTGGCCAGGTTAATAATGGCAGCTGTGATTGCGGCATTGTCGGTACCGGCTTTTATGTCCTGCATGAACGACCGATCGATCTTCAGCTTGTAGACGGGAAAGTGGCGCAGATATCCGAGGCTGGAATAGCCGGTGCCAAAGTCGTCGATGGACAGCCTCAGGCCCATTTTTCCCAGTTCGCGCAGCACGGAAAGGGTGACGTCGGCATTCGAGAGCAGCAGACTTTCGGTTAGTTCGAGCTCGAGGTATTGCGGCGCGAGGCCGGTTTGATCCAGTACTTTGCGCACAACTTCCAGGAAGCGCTCGTTGCGGAACTGGACGGCCGAGACGTTGACGGCAACGGGCAGCGGAGGCAGGCCCAGGTCTTGCCATTGCCGGGCTTGTGCGCAGGCGGTCTTGAGCACCCATTCACCGAACGGCAGGATGAGCCCGCTGTTCTCCGCCACGGTGATGAAGTTGCTGGGTGGAACCAGGCCCAGTTGCGGATGGTTCCAGCGCAGAAGCGCTTCCGCTCCGACGATTCTTCCGCTGGCCAGGTCCACCTGCGGCTGATAGGCCAGGGAGAGTTCGTCTCTCTCTAGGGCCAGGCGCAGGCTGTTCTCCAGGTTCAGGCGTTCCATTGCCTTGACGTTCATGTCCTGGGTGAAAAACTGGAAGTTGTTGCGGCCCTTGTCCTTGGCTGAATACATGGCGGCGTCGGCATGCTTGAGCAGGGTTTCGCCGTCCCGGCCGTGGTCGGGAAAGACGCTGATGCCGAGACTGCAGGTAATGCTCAGCCACTGGCCTTGAATCTCGAACTCGCTGGTCATCGCGTGCAGGATGCGATTGGCGCCCACGGCGATGTCGGAGACGTCCTTCACCGCGGTCAGGATGACAACAAACTCGTCGCCGCCCAGGCGGGCCACCGTATCCTGCTCGCGCGCCGATCTCTTGAGGCGCTCCGCGACCTCCTTCAGCAGAAGATCGCCGGCCGAGTGCCCGAGAGAGTCGTTGATGTTCTTGAAGCGATCCAGGTCCAGGAACAACAAGGCGACTTTTTCCTTGCGGCGGCGGGCGCTGGCCAATGCCTTGGCCAGCCGATCATGGAAAAGGGTCCGATTGGGCAAGCCGGTGACGGCATCGTAGTAGGCCAGGAAGCGAACTTGTTCTTCCGCTGCCTTCCGTTCCGTGATGTCCTCCACGGTGCCTTCATGGCGCACCAGCCGCCCATCCGCCCCGCGCACGGCGCGCAGGTTCGACAGGAACCACTTCCTGCTTCCATCCCGGAGATGGGCTTCCACCTCCAGGTTGTGTGCAACCCCCGTCTCTTCCAACAGGGCGGTCAGGTCGCGGAACTGTGTTGGATTGACGAAAATCTGGCGCCCGACGTCCCATACCTCCGTCATCATCTGGTCCGGCGAATCGTAGCCATGCATGCGGGCCATGGCCGGATTGGCGCTGATGATGCGCCCCTCGGGCGTCGCCTGGAAAATTCCGACCACTGCATCCTCGACGATCGCTCGATACTTTTCCTGGGCGTGCAATAGCGCTTCCTCGATGGCCTTGCGCGCGGTGATGTCCTGCTTGATGGCAACAAAATGGGTAATCTCGCCAGTGTCGGCGCGCACCGGCGTGATCGTCATCTCTTCGCGATAGAAGCTTCCGTCTTTCCGCCGGTTGGTGACCTCACCGTGCCAGGCCTTCCCCGAGGAGATCGTCTTCCAGAGATGCGAATAGAACTCCAGATCGTGCTTACCGGAGCGCAGGATGCGCGGAGTTTGTCCGGCCGCTTCTTCCGCACTGTAGCCGGTGAGACGCGTAAAAGCTGAGTTCACCCAGAGGATGGTCCCGGTGACGTCGGTTATGACGATGGAATTGGCCGCAGCCTGGAGCGCGGCAGCTTGCAGGCGCATCCGGTCTTCCGCGGATTTGCGTTCGGCCATTTCAGCCATCAGTCGCTGGTTTGATTGGGCCAGTTCGCGGGTGCGCTGTTCCACTCGTCGCTCCAGCCCGGCATTGAGCTTGCGCACCGCCCGCTCTGCCCGAAGGCGCGTCCGCATCTCCTGGGTCATCCTGAGGGTTACGAGGAAAGCGATTGCCACTGCCACAATCACGGCCAGCACGACGACCAAAAGGGCCAAGGTGCGCGTACGCGCGTACCGAGCTCTGCTCCCGATGGCCGCCTGGTCCATCTGCTCCATCTCGAACTGCATGTATTTGGTCCAGGCATCGTGATACTGGTGCAATGCCGGCGTGGTTTCCTGGACCATGATGGAACGAGCCGCCTCTGGTTGCTGTTCATCAACCAGCAAATGCAGCGCCCGCATGTAACTCGCTATGTATGGCGCTCTGGTTTCTTCAACGGCGGCCAGCAATTGCTTTTCTTCCGGAGAGTCACACCGGCGTTCGAGTTGGTCGACTAACTTGGTGATCTTCTGGGTGTTCTCGGCCCTGGTGGTGAGAAGTGGGGCGACCAGTCGTTGGTCGTTCAACAAGAATACTTCCATCACGATGCGACTGTTGCGGTTCGAGTACATGAGCGCTTCGCGCGCCAGCTGTACTCTGGACCAGCGTGTGGCCAATATTTCGTCCAGATCGCTGCTGATGCGATCCATCCGGTTTACTCCGAGATAGCCGAGCGCGATCAAAAGGGCAATCAGGATGGCAAACGAGGCACCGACAATCAGGCTGATACGCCGATTTTTCAGCGAGTCGGCCGGAAGCGAGCCGATTGCCGCAGATACGTTGGCTTCCGGGAGCTTTGATTCAGGCACGGACCCATCCCATAGACCGCTCACCAGTTCCTCCCTGGTTTGCCGGATGGAGTTGAGAGGGAGCAGCTTGCCAGTTCTGGGAGGGCTTTATCGGTCCTTGCGGGGGACCGGGCGGATCGGAGGCGTTCCTCAGCCAAACTGAGGACGCCGCTGGCGTCCGCCCCGCGCACATAGGCCGCCATGCCGACCCTCAGGTCCAGCTCGAAGGGTGCGCTCGATTCGAGGTTCCAGGAGTCAACCCGTTCCAGCATGCGTTGCATCGCACAGCCCGCCTGAGGTTCAGCGGTTTCAGGCATGATCACAAGGAAACAGCAGGCATCGTAGCGGAGCACGATGTCGGAGCCGCGGAAGGTATTCTTCAGGAGCTGCGCCGCCTCCACTAACATCTGGTCGCCGACCAGTTCACCCCTCTTCTCGACGGCCTTTGACCAGTCGGGAAGCCCAATCAACATGAAGGTGATCGTGGTCCCGTGACGGTTGGCGCGGTTTGTCTCACGGAGCAAAACCTGGTCCAGGTAAGAAAGGTTGAATGTTTGAGTGAGAGGATCGATGAGCGAAAGGCTTCGCAGCCTCTCGCTGTAAATGATCTCGCGCGTCAATTCCTCACGAGCCTTGGCGTAACGGTTCCGCTTGTAAAGGACGTGCCCGGTGAAAAGGATTACCAGCAGAAACAGGCCAACGCCCAGTTCGAAGGCAGAGCGCGGCACTCCGGTCCATAGCTGATGCGAAAAACCCACCAGAAGGACTCCGCCTGCCAACACCAGGACGACGACAAAAGTGAATAGCCACAGTTGCATGTCGTGGCCTGCAATAGCTGCGACTTGGCCGTTGAGCCGTGTGGTTCGTGCCTGCCAGTCCTGATGATCCATGCAATGCTCCCCCGCCTATGAGTGGAGCCCACGCTCCATCACGGCAACCTTGCATTGTTCAGTCTGTGAGATGGCCAGAACAGGGAACGAGCTACCCGCTATGAGCAGCTATCCGATCCACGACCGTACATGTTTCAGATTCTGAGCGTCATTTGGACAGTAGACCGTGATTCAGGTCACATGGCAGATAACCTTGGTAACAGTTCCTGGCTGGAAGTTAACAGGCACATTTTCAATGTTGGGCGGGTTGCGGCTGGGTGGCGGTCCACTGTGGCGCCCATCCTCGTGACGCATGCGAGCCGCGGTTTATGCGAACTTCAGCACAAACGGGAGTCCCACGAGCAACAGCACCGCCAGGTACACTACGCCCATGATGAATCCCTGCCGCCAGAAATCCTTGCCCGCGATGTAGCCGCTGCCGTACCAGATGGGGGACGGCCCGGTGGCATAGGGAGTAATAATGCCCATCAGTCCCAGCGTGTACACGAGCATGAGGGTGACCGCGCGTGTCGGAACGTTCGGGACCGCGACCATCGCGGCGAGGAACACAGGCAGCACGGCTGCGGTGTGCGCTGTCAAACTCGCGAACAAGTAGTGGATGAAGAAGAACAGCGCCACCACGCTGATCATGATGGCGACCGGTGGAATGTGCGTCACCCTTGCTATTGCGTGGTCGGCAAACCACTTGAGGAAGCCGACGCTGTTCAGGCCATCCGCCATGGCCACCAGTGTGGCGAACCATACCAGCACGCCCCAGGCCTGCTTGTTGGCGGCGATGTCGCTCCACCCCACTACGCGCGTGAGCATCATGAGTGAGATCACAGCCATGGCAACCGTCACTGGAGCCATCCAGTGCGAGCCCGCGATCCATGCCACCAGAGCGGCGAGGGCGAGGACTGCCATGGTGATTTCGCGGCGGCTGATCTTTCCCAGCATCTGCAGCTCGTGTCCTGCCCACATCACAACCTCAGTACCGCGCTTGATTTCGGGCGGATAGAGAAAATAAGTAAGCAGCGGCGTAGCGGCAAACAACAATATGCCGACCGGAAGAAAACCCACTAACCATGCCGTCCATGTAATCTCGACATGCGCAATTTTTCTGGCGAGTTCGACGGCCAGCAGATTGGGCGCCAGTGCTGTGAGGAACATGGAACTGGTGACGTTGGTGGTGGCGAACCCGGTCCACATCAGATAGGAGCCAATCTTGCGCGGCTCATGATCCGGCGTCGAACCGTAGAGCGGGGGAATGTTCTTGACTACCGGATAAATCGTGCCGCCGCTGCGGGCCGTATTGGACGGCATGAACGGCGCCAGCGCCAGGTCGGCTAGCGCAATCGCATAGCCGAGACCGAGCGTGCGCTTGCCCAGTAGCTTCACCAGCTCGAGGGCGATACGCCGTCCCAGGCCGGTGGCCTCGTAACCGAGCGCAAACATGTTGGCTGCGAAGATGAGCCACACCGTGTCATTGGAGAAACCGGAGAGCGACCAACGCATGGCCTCGCCGGGCGTTTTTCCCACAAAAACGCAGATAGTGGCGATGGTCACACCGATGAAGCCGACGGCCGGCCCGGGGAGCGGCTCCGCGATCAGGGCCGCGATTACGGCTACGAACAGTGCGAAAAAGTGCCACGCATTAGGCGTCAACCCGCCCGGCACGGGAATAATCCTGAGCCCGAGACCCAGCGCGATCGGAACAACCCATCTCAGCCATCCATAGCCGACAGCGGGCATCGCCGGCGGCTTCGGGGTGGTTACCTCAGTAATAGTCGGTGCAGTGGCCATGGCATGCCTCTGCCCCCTATCTAGCCTCAGTCTGGGCAATTGCGCAGTGACCACCGCCACAGGGCACTGTGAGAGCGAGCAGCGGTGTCAATAACGTGGTGACGAGGAATTGCGCCCGACGCGCCATGTCTCTTGAGAAGAACTTCAGCAGCGCACGATTTTGGGCGAATCGATTCCCTTTAGAGCGTTGCGCGTGTCGATCACCAGCCGCGCTTCCCGCACGATCTGCGCATAGTCGTAGGTGGAGTGGTCGGTGACGATCAGCACGCAGTCGTACTGTGCAAGATTCTCCAAAGGCGCGCACTTCATCTGCAAGTCGTAGTGGCGTCCCTTGCCCACAAAAGGGAAGTAGGGATCGTTGTAGCTGACCTCGGCGCCTTCTTTTTGCAGCAGCTCGATGATGGTCAGCGAAGGCGATTCGCGCAGATCGTCAACGTCCTTTTTATAAGCAATGCCTAACACCAGCACCTTCGACCCGTTCAGCGCCTTGCGCTCACGATTCAGCGCTTTGCCTACGGCGTGCACCACGTGGTACGGCATGGCGGTGTTGATCTCACCCGCCAGCTCGATGAACCGCGTGTGGAAGTCGTATTCCCTGGCTTTCCAGGAAAGGTAGAACGGATCGACGGGAATGCAGTGTCCGCCCAGGCCTGGACCGGGATAAAACGGCTGGAATCCGAAAGGCTTCGTCGCGGCCGCCGCGATTACTTCCCAGATATCGATGCCCATGCGCATGCAGAGCATCTTGAGTTCGTTCACCAGGGCGATGTTGACGCAGCGATAGATGTTCTCCAGCAGCTTGCACATCTCCGCAGCCGCGGGCCCCGAGACCTTAACCGTTTTCTTGAAGATCGCACTGTAAAGTGCAGATGCAGCATCGGTTGCTGTAGCGCTGCAGCCACCTACAACCTTGGGAATATCGCGGCGCGCTACGGTCTCGTTGCCCGGATCTTCGCGCTCGGGCGAGAAAGCCACGTAAAACTCCTGGGGCGTTGCCGGCACATTGTCGCGGGCCACGAGCAGGCCAGCACGGTTGTGCCTTTCGAGGATGGGGATCAGCACCTCTTCCGTGGTGCCGGGGTAGGTAGTGCTCTCAAGAATAATGAGTTGCCCGGCATGCAAATAAGGAGCAATGGCCTGGGCGGTCGCGGTGATGAAGGTGAGGTCGGGCTCCATGTACTCGTTCAGCGGCGTGGGGACGCAGATGATGACGGCGTCCATCTCGGCGATGCGAGCGTATTCGGAAGTGGCACGGAACCCCTGCCGCAAGGCGCCCTGGATCTGCTCGGCGGGAATGCGGAAGATGTACGATCCGCCTTCGCCCAGCGTCTTTACTTTACGGCTGTCGATGTCGAACCCGGTCACAGGGAAGGTTTCTTCCGCGAACAGCAGGGCCAGCGGCAGGCCCACGTAACCCAGCCCGATCACGCCGATCCTGGCGCTGCGACTCGCGATCTTGGTCTTCAGGTCTTCGGCTAACGATACTGCGGTATCCGGCTGCATAGACATTTCCGGAAGTCTAACATTTTTGCGGCCCGGCCCCGTTAATGGGGTTGGGACGGGCTCTTGGCGCTCTGGCAATCTACCCGGCATTGCTGGAGGTGGAAACTCGCGGCCAAGCGGCGACCCGCAGCCGAACACGGCTGCGGGTGCCAATTCGAGTCCGGCTGGTACTGAGGTGGAGTTTGGCTGCGAGATCAGGATCTCTCGTCGCCGTTGCCGTCCGCCACCCGAAAATTCCCGCCCAGCATTTTGCTGATGGAATCCAGATCGCGGGCCAGGGCATGGCGCCAGCGATCCATGGTGCGGTGAGCGGAGTCGTCTACGGCCGTCTCAAAGCCCTGCAGGATCTCCGCAACGTTGGCCTTCGCCGATCCGGAAACCGAGGCCTCAATCTCGTTCTGCATGTTCTTCAAGCGACCGTTCGCTTCTTCGAGTTGCTGGTCGAGATACTTGGAATTGCGGGCCACCAGCCGTTCGAAGAGCGAATCGCCGGCGCTCTCCAGCTGCGCGCGCGCCCCGGTGACGATTTCGCCGGCCATGCGCGAAAGGCGAGTATTCAGGCCTGACTCAAGATTGCGCGCGGTTTCGTCCAGCTCCGCGACACGGTTGCCGAGTTCGGTGAGCTGGGTTTGCAGGCGCGAAGATTCCGCCCCGGATGCCACCTGGAGCGCTTCAAGTTCGCGGCGATAGGCTTCGCGTTCCTGTCCCATGTGCGCCAGCAAGCTCTGCAGGTACTCCTCGCTCTTCTGCTGCAAGTGGACACCAGCGGCCGATGCGCGCTGCTGAAACTCCTGGCTTGCGGTATGCACATGCTGCCGCAATTCGTCCCCGGTCTTTTCCGATATCCCGCGCAGGCGCTGCTCGACAACCTGCAGCTGTTCGCCGACCCAGTTGCGAAATTCCTCCTGGGCTTCGGTGATCTTCAGCTCGATGGCGGATTGCGCGGCGGCCAGCACCTTTTCCGTCTGCTCGCGGGTCTGGTGCAGGGCTTGCGTGCCCAGGTCCTCGCGCAGGCGCATCCAGAGCTTTTCTTCAACCTCCGGCGGGATGTGCGACAGCGAGACTTC
>Ga0187782_10004172_pt1 | contig 10806 bp, 10 predicted proteins | sample 0715_SJ02_MP15_2_FD_132454 | JGI IMG/M metagenome (GOLD analysis project Ga0187782, IMG submission 132454) | Tropical peat soil microbial communities from peatlands in Department of Meta, Colombia - 0715_SJ02_MP15_20_MG | ecosystem: Environmental > Terrestrial > Soil > Wetlands > Peat | place...
CCAGGCGAGCTGCGCGCCGTCATCGGCCCGAACGGAGCGGGAAAAACCACCTTTTTCAATCTGGTGAGCGGTTTCTTCGCGCCATCCGCCGGCTCTATCCTGTTTGCCGGGCGCGACATCACCGCCGTGCCGGCGCATCGGCGGGTCGGGCTGGGCATGGCGCGCACGTTCCAGATTACCGAGGTCTTTCCGGAACTGACGGTATTCGAGAATATCCGCATCGTTACCGAGGTCGCCGCCGGCTATCGTCTGCGCCCGTGGCTCAATCGCACCGAGGCGGCAGAACTCCGCCGCCGCATCGATGAGACCCTGGAATTCTCCACACTTTCCGGAAAGGCCCATCGGGTCGTCGGCGAGCTTGCGCACGGCGATCAACGCGCCGCCGAAATCGCGATGGCGCTCGCGCTCAAACCGCATCTCTTGTTGCTCGACGAGCCGACCGCCGGCATGGGCGATCAGGAGACCTACGACATCACCCAGCTCATTCGCCGCCTGCACAAAGTCGGCAAGCTGACGATCGTGTTGATCGAGCATGATATGCGCGTGGTGTTCCACCTTGCCGATCGCATCACCGTGCTTGATCAGGGCGGTTTCCTCGCCGAAGGCACGCCGCAGGAGATCGCCGCGAGTCCGGCGGTGCAGACCGCTTATCTGGGCCAAGCCGCATGAGCAGAGCCGCATGAGCGCCGCACTCACCGCCGAAGGGCTCGAGACCTATTACGGCAAGAGCCACATTTTGTACGGCGTCGGATTAGAGGTTGCCGAAGGCCAGGTGACGGCGCTGCTCGGCCGCAACGGCGCCGGAAAGACCACGACGCTGCGCAGCCTGTTGGGGCTCACCGCCCCGCGCGAAGGGCGGATCAGCGTTTTTGGCCGAGAGACCACACATTGGCCGCCATTCCGCGTCGCCGCGCTCGGCGTCGGTTACGTCCCGGAAGGGCGCAAGATTTTTCCCAATCTGACGGTGGACGAGAACCTCAAAGTGCCGCTCGAACGCGCCGGCCCGTGGACGAGCGAGCGCGTTTATCGGCTGTTTCCGCGCCTCGCGGAGCGCAGGTTCAGCCGTGGTCGGCAGCTCTCCGGCGGCGAGCAGGAAATGCTGTCGATTGCCCGCGCACTCCTCATCAACCCCAAGCTCCTTATTCTCGACGAGCCGTCGCAAGGACTGGCGCCGCTCATCGTCCGCGAAGTCTTTCGCATTGTAGCGCAGATGCGCACGGAAGGGATCTCCGTGCTGCTGGTCGAACAGAATGTGCGCATGAGTCTGGAAGTTGCCGACCATGCCTATGTGCTCGACGACGGCCACGTCGTTTATTCGGGACCGGCGCGCGAGCTTGCCGCCGACGAGGCGCGCGTCCAATCGCTGGCCGGCGCCAGCGCCGAGGAGTGGAAGCCGCAATAGGCGTGTCAATTTCTGTCTTCATCGCACTCAGGCGCGAACGTCGCATTTTCGTCAATGGAGCGGCTTTTTGAGCAACATCTCCATAGTTCCAACTTTTGTCGGGGCTGGGGGACTGCTCCCACAGCATTGCCCGGACCGGATCTAAGGAAAGCCAACCGGGAAGGAATAGCCCTCGCGAAGCCGGCGGGGGTTTTAGTTTTAGAGCACCAAAACCCGCAACCGCGCATTTGCAACTTCGTCCGGGACATCGCTGTGTCCCGGACTTGATTAACCATCCGTTACCGTTCTTTTAATTCGACTTTTAGTTTGCCACTCGCGTTGGCGCTATATTGCCATCGGGAGATGGAGAGGGGCTAATCGTAGGAGTTTGCCCCGTGAATGATTCAGTGCATCCGGAGCCTAGAGGCACGGATAGGGCTGAGATAGCCAACCACGAAGCCAGCTCTAAGACGAAACGTGACGAAGCTCGCTCGAAAGCGAAGCTTGATGAGATCGGAAAGGAAATAACAGCTCGCATCGAGAAAATGCGCGCAGCTGAGTCAACTGCGATGGATAAAGCCGGTGCGGAATTAAAGCGCGCCGAAGGTCATCGCATAGCAATCATGGAGCGATTGAAGGAAGCGCGGAGGCATTGTCGCTTTTTGCAATTGAGCTTCGACGACTTCAAAGCGAAGTACGCGCCCGACCTCGGCCGAAGCAGTATTTACAAGCTTCTCGCCATTGCTGACGGTCGCACGACCCAAGAACAAGAGCGCAGGAAAGAGCGCGTGAAAAAACGCTGGCAGCGCGCGACCAAGCGTATGCAAGCCGGAGCCGCGAGCGGGGCCGGAACGGCGAGCGGCACGACCGGTAACGATGTTGACACAGAGGCGCGCAAGCCAGCGAACGCCGCAGCCGAACAGCCGACACAAGCCGCTGCCACTGATACTAAGCCGACCGCCGCCGGCGGCACGATGCGCAGCACCGATCAAATCAAAAAAGGAAGCTCGGCATGGTATCTCGCCGAATTTGTCAAAGCGTGCGAGTTGTATTTGCCGAAGCTCAGCCTCGCCGACGTGCTCAAATCGCACGATATCTTCGAGAGGCACTATCGCCCGACCGTAAAACGCTTAGTAGACGCGGAGGCGACGAAGCAGGGGACGACCAGGGAAGAGGCGTTGTTTGCCGCTCAAAAGACGGTCGTGCCTGACTTTTTGTTTTTGACGCATGGTAGTGCGCCGCGGCTGCGGCCGGTTTAGGGCTGTTTTCTCAAAATCCTCACTTAGCGGAGTGCGTCCGCTGGCGCGTTCTTCAACGCTCGCGCATGTATTCCGACCGCCCCCGCTTTTTCGGGCGATGTTGAGCGTATCTACCGCGATTGCGACCTGTCGCGACCGACCTCGGCTGGCCGCGGCATTCTTATCGATGGCTATTCGCGTGCCCGCGGTGCTGTTTTGCCATGATCCGGGCGCGCTCGGTAGTGTGGTCGCTGCCGAACGTGCGATGATCGCTGTCGGGCAAGAATCACTCGCCCAGATACGCCGCCCTCACCTTCTCATCCTTGGCCAGCGCCGCAACGCTATCCGCGTCGGAAGCGACAGAATTGCCCAGGAGCGGTGAAATGACGCGAGTGTCACATTAGATTATGAACGTCTTGGTCGTTCCACAACATTGGTCCAAAGCTGCCGCAAACTATCGACGCCGCCGGCGGTCGAACTCCAAAGGGTCGCATCGCCCACGTACAGATCTCCGGCAAATGTTTCCGGCCGCGATTGGAGCAGGGCATCGAAAGTTGTGCGTCCATTGCGGGTGAAGGGATGGGGTGGAGCTGTCAAATCGATCTTTTGCCGAACCAGTACATCCAATTTCGTGACCGCACCCTGAAGACGTTCGAATTGCGGCAAGTGCGGATGAAGATTAAAGGTATCGACGCCACGCAGCAGGTGAAGGCGATCGAGCGCGCGCTCGGCCTCGATCGCAGCAGGTGATCCATCGCTTTCCGCAGCGGGATGCAGCCCGAAGCGGTTCTCCACGCCTATGCCGAGCCCCGCCAAAAGTGAGCGGGCAAATCCGCCGAAGCGTTGTTGGGGCGGAATCGTCTTATCGCCATGGTGGAGGAAGTCCGCGATCTGCCGTCGCAATCGCTCGTCGTGCGGCAGGTCGGGCACGTCACCGATGTCGTGATGGGGACAGATGAAAACAAGATTGTCCGGTTGGGTGAGAAACCGGCGGACGGCCTCTACTTCGGCGGCGCATGCATCTTGGCCAGTGCGAAGCGAGTCAAAGCTGATGACGACGAGGGTGTCGGCTGCATTTAGAAGAGCTGTATCGAGCGGGACGCGCGCGCCATCGTCGGCTACCCGCTCAATCTCGACGACCGGATGACCGGATTGCCCACGCGCTTGTTCCACGAAGGCAACAAAATTTTGCTTCATGATATGATCCAAAAAGCCGCCGATACTTTGGTCAAAACGGGCCGGATCAGAGAACTCCTCAAATCTGGGATAGAGCATTCGACGGCTCTCAAAGAGGGTCGGAAAACGATCCTCGATAACTTCGAGCGGTGCCCCGATCTCTCCGGGCCGGCTCCACGCGTAATAAACCACGACTTTTCGACCAGCCATTCCACCTCTCCAGAGCGGTAATTGCGCGAATTCAGCCCGACGTGAAGCAAGCAGTCATGATCATACTCCCCAGCTTCGTCGGTGAGGAGACATCCCGTATGTCGCCATATGCAAGGTCCGCAATAGCTCATTTTCGACCGATGCAGATATCCTTCCTACCGCTCTACGTCTGCTTCACCCCGAGAGCGTATCAACCAGATTGCGCCTGTCGCGACCGACCTCGGCCGGCCGCGGCATCCTTATCGATGGCTATTCTGCTCCACCAGGAAAATCCCGACGCCGGCCTCTTTGATCCGCGCCAGCGTCCGGTACAGTTCGCTGTAAAGAAGCGGCGCAAGCCCGAGCGAAGGTCCATCGAGCAAAGGATCGTCGGGGCCGACATCCTGGCGCGCCCGATCGCTCGCCGGCGCCAGTGCCAAGGAGTGGAGGCCGCAATAAGCGTGTGTGCATGCGCGTTCCGTAGCGTGGACCTATTGCGCGGCGAAATTCCGCACGAGTCGATTGCACGCTCCGAGAACGGACGCACCTCGTGATTGAAGAAGGGAAGAAACGCGCCATTGAGGGGAAAACGGAAAAATCACTAAGCGCTCACTCGTTAACCCTTCATTAAAGCTATACCCGCTCGCCCGACGAATAGGCCATTTGCTTAGTTTTTTCTCGTTATGACCCTCAGCGCCACGGGGTCCATCAGATTCCTTTCGGGTCATGAGCGAGCCGCAATCCCAAACCCAAGCCCGATTGCTCGTCGTCGATGACATCGCGAACAATCGCGACATGCTGAGCAGATTATTTCGGCGGCGCGGCTATGAGGTCGCTGAAGCGGCGACCGGTCGGGCGGCGCTTGAGTTGATTAGCAAACAGCATTTCCACGCCGTGTTGCTCGACGTCTTGATGCCGGAAATGGATGGCTTAGAGGTTCTTAGACGAATTCGGGCGACCCATTCGCCGGCAACTTTGCCGGTTATCATGGTGACTGCACTGGCGAGAAGCAAAGACGTGGTGCAAGCATTAGAGCTCGGAGCCAATGACTACATCACCAAACCCCTCGACGTCGGGATTACATTTGCACGTGTGCAGACCCACCTTGCGCGGCGACAGGCCGAGCGTGAATTGACGGAACGCCTATACAAACTTGAGAAGACCAATCAGCAACTCGAAAGCGAGATTGCCGACGGCAAACAATCGGATGCGCGCATTCAGCATCTGGCGCACCATGACTCATTGACTGGATTGAGCAACCGAAGTCACTTCCGGGATCAACTTAAGCGCTCGTTTGGCCGAATAGAGCAGGACGGCGGCAGTTTCGACCTTTTCTTTATTGACCTCGATCAGTTCAAGCTGATCAACGATTCTTTGGGCCACCGGATTGGCGATCTTTTACTCGCAGCCATCGGCGAGCGGCTCAAACGTTCAGTGAATGAGGATGACACGGTTGCGCGTTTAGGAGGCGATGAGTTCGCCATAATCCAATTCGCGAAGAGGCCCGAGGACACCAACCTATTAGTTGATCGGGTAATGAAGGAGATTGCGCTTCCCTACGACATTGAAGGTCATCGGCTTTTTATCGGCTGCAGTATCGGCATCGCGCGCGCACCCGAGCATGGAAACGATCCCGACCTTCTGTTGGCGAATGCCGATCTCGCCCTTTACCGCGCCAAGGCGGAGGGTCGAGGCGGGCGCCGCTTCTTCGAAGCTGAGATGAACGAGCGCGTACAGGCGCGTCGGCTTCTGGAATGTGATTTGCGCACCGCTGCTTCCGAAGTTCAATTCGAGCTGAATTATCAGCCACTGTTGAATCTGGGTCGCGGACGGATCAGTGGTTTCGAGGCTTTGCTTCGCTGGCGTCATCCTGAGCGTGGCCTGATCCCGCCTCTCGATTTCGTGCCCCTGGCAGAGGACATCGGCTTGATCGTTCCGGTGAGTCAGTGGCTGTTGGGTGAGGCCTGTCGGGAGGCGGCCACGTGGCCGGCGGACGTCAAGCTCGCGGTTAATCTTTCGCCGGTGCACTTCCGCAGCGGAACACTCGTCCATGACGTGGTCGGCGCCCTTTCGGCATCGGGTCTTGAGTCAAGCCGTCTGGAATTGGAGATCACCGAATCTGTACTCTTGGACGACAACAAAACGACTATGCAGGCATTGCATGAGCTTCGCCGCTGGGGCGTGCGCATCAGCATTGATGATTTCGGCACCGGCTATTCGAGCTTTACCTATCTGCGCATGTTCCCGTTCGACAAGATAAAGATCGACCAATCGTTTGTGCGAGATCTACCCACGAAGAAGGACAGCACCGCCATCGTGCGTGCAATTATCGGCGTCGCCGACAGCCTTGGTATGGTCACCACCGCCGAAGGAGTCGAAACACAAGAGCAACTTGCCTATTTACAGGCGGAAGGCTGCACCGAGGTTCAAGGCTATCTGATCAGCCGACCGCTCTTGACCAAGGACGTTCGAAGGATCTTTGCTAAGCTCCAAGATATCGAGCGCGACAAAGTTGCCTGAATCATTTTCTGGGAACCAGCAGTTTGCGTGTCAAACCGCGGCGCCCAAACCACCACGTGTGCCGGCGCGCGCTACTTCAGGCTTGGTGATCGCGTTCAACTGACAGACGACGAGATCGCGGATGCGCGGGAGCATCTGGCAGCTCGGCTATTCCAGTGTCTTAGGCTCGAAAAACCGCAGCGTCGACCGCCTAACAGCTCGCGGATTTCCTCCGTGGTACTATTCAATCAATCGTTTAGTATGATGGGGACAGGAACAACTCCGCCGTCGCATTTTAAAAAAAAGTCAAGCATTCAATAATCATAGTGGCCGCTAATATCAGCGGACGGTCAATCGCGCCGTCGACAGGAGGCGGCCATACACGCTGCGGCGGTTCCGGACAATTCAATGTCCCCTCGAGAGCATCAGGTCGGCAGCGTATTGTCGGTGCGAGGCTCGCAGGCAAGTATTGGAATTTTACGCCGCAATGGCGGGCTGTCCGAAGGCGACGGCACGACGGTTGGAAAGTTTCTCGCGATCGTCAGCAAAGAGCTGGTGCTGATTGGATTTGTGACCGAAGTATCGGTCGAAGTGCCCGAAAGCGTCCGCGAACAAGGCTATGTGGGATCAGCCCGCCTCGATCTGATGGGCGAGATCAAACGGAATTTGCACGGGCCTCGCTTCGAGCGCGGCGTAACTGATTACCCATTGATCGGCGATCCCGTGGTCACGCTGCGCGGGGAAATGCTAAAAATTATTTTCGGGGAAAGCGGATCTGACAGCATCATTATCGGTCGCCTTCAGCAGAACGCGAGTCTTGCCGCCTGTATTCAGGTCGACGAAATGTTGAGCCGGCATTTCGCGGTGTTTGGCGCGACGGGGGTGGGCAAATCGAGCGGCGTTGCGCTTATTCTGCAGCAGGTTTTAAAAGCGCGGCCAAATCTGCGCATTTTCCTGCTCGATGTGCACAACGAATATGGCCGGTGCTTCGGCAGCATGGCGCACGTGATCAATCCTAGGAATCTCAAGCTGCCGTTCTGGCTTTTTAATTTTGAAGAGATGGTCGACGTGATCTTCGGCGGCCGCCCCGGCGTTGAGGACGAGTTCGAAATTCTCGCCGAGCTCATTCCGATCGCCAAATCAATGTATGTCCAATATCAGACGGTGAGCCATCGGCCCGGCATCAAGAGGTCGGACGTAAAAGTCCCGGGTTTTACCGTTGATACGCCGGTTCCCTATCGGCTGGCGGATCTTGTATCGCTGATCAACGAGCGAATGGGCAAGCTGGAGAACCGCTCATCGCGTATGAAGTATTTCAAACTCATTGCGCGCATCGAAACGTTGAGTAACGACCCGCGCTACAACTTCATATTTGAAAACGCCAATGTCGGCGGCGACACAATGGCGGAGGTGATTTGTCAGCTCTTCCGTATAGAGCCGGCCGATAAGCCGATGACAGTCATGCAGCTCGGCGGTTTTCCGTCTGAAGTGATCGATTCGGTCGTCTCGGTACTCGGGCGAATGGCGTTCGAGTTTGGACTCTGGAGCGAAGGCGCTTTTCCTATATTGTTCGTTTGCGAAGAAGCCCATCGCTACGCGTCCGCGGACCGTTCGCTCGGATTTGGTCCAACCCGTCGCGCGCTGTCCAGAATCGCGAAGGAAGGCCGCAAATGCGGTGTTTTCCTCGGCCTCGCCAGTCAACGCCCGGCGGAACTCGATCCCGCCATCATTTCTCAGTGCAGCACTCTGTTTGTCATGCGCATGGCAAATGATCGAGATCAGGCGATCATCCGCTCTGCCGTTTCTGACGCAGCCGCCAATCTGGTGAATCTTGTGCCGTCGCTTGGCACCCGCGAAGTTCTTGCCTTCGGCGAAGGCGTCGCGCTTCCAGCGCGAATGATCTTCGGTCAATTGCCACCAAACCTTATTCCCAGCAGTGAGGCAGTGCGTAACGCGCACGCGGACTCCGCGCCGGCCGCGCCGCACGAGCTAGTCGATGCGGTCATTGCACGCTGGCGCGGCGCCACCCCCGGCAACGAGCGAGCGCAACTCCAGGAAACTGCCTGCGCTTCAGCGCCGCCACAGAATGGCGGTGGGCTCGGGCAGCCGGCGCCCGGCGACACTGTTCTTAAGCGTCCCGATATCCTGAAAAAGAACGGCGTACTGATCACGGATCCGGCGCCCAGGTAGCCAACGGCGATTAACGACGATCCGACGCAGGGCCGGAAATGGCTCATTTTCGACCAATGCAGCCCGTCCTTCCCACCGCTCTGTGTCTGCTTCACCCCCGAAAGCGTATCAACCAGATTGCGCCTGTCGCGGCCGACATCGGCCGGCCGGGCATTCTTATCGATGGCTATTCGCGTGCCCGCAGTTCTGCTTTGCGCTGACCGGTTGCGCTCGGTAATGTGGTCGCTGCCGGACATGCGATGATCGCTGTCGGCACGAATCACTCGCCCAGATACGCCGCCCTCACCTTCTCATCCTTGGCCAGCGCCGCAGCACTATCCGCGCCGACAATATGTCCGTTGTCGAGCAGATAGCCGCGGTCGGCGATGGCGAGACTCTGCTTGGCATTTTGTTCGACCAGGAAAATCCCGACGCCGGCTTCCTTAATGCGCGCCAGCGTCCGGAACAGTTCGCCGCAAAGAAGCGGCGCAAGCCCGAGCGAAGGTTCGTCGAGCAAAAGGATGGTCGGGGCCGACATCAGCGCGCGACCAATCGCCACCATCTGCCGTTCGCCGCCGCTCATGGTCCGCACCAGCTGCTTCGGCCGCTCCTTGAGCTTGGGAAAGAGGCTCAAGACGAGCTCGAGATTGTCCGCCTCGCGCGGGCGGGCGCGCGCCGGGTGGGCGCCAAGCGTGAGATTTTCGCGAACCGTCAAGTCGGCGAAAATGCCGCGATCCTCAGGCACGAGCGCAATTCCGGTCTCGACGATTTCATGCGGCGGGCGGTGCGTTATGTCGGCGCCGTCCATTTGCACCGAGCAACCGGGCATCTTGCGCGTCTGCCCGGCCACCGCGCGCAGAAAGGTGCTCTTACCCGCGCCGTTGGCGCCGAGCATGACCACGATCTCGCCCTTCGACACGGCCACCGAAACATTCTCTAGGGCGCGATGGCGGCCGTAAAATACCGATATGTCGCGCGTTTCAAGCATCCTCCTCTCCTAGATAGGCGCTGATGACCGCGTGATCGGCCAATACTTGGGCGGGTGTCCCTTCGGCGATCTTAGCCCCGCTGTTCATGACAATGCAGCGGTCGCAGAGGCTGCGGATCGCATGCATGACATGCTCGACAATGATGATGGTGCAGCCTTCGGCGCGCAGTTGCTCGATCAGCTTTATACCGATTTTGAGTTCGGTCGGATTAAGCCCGGCGAGCCACTCGTCGAGCAATAGGACTCTCGGGTCGGAAGCGAGCGCGCGGGCAAGCTCAACGCGCTTCTGATCGATATAAGTGAGCGACGATATCGGAGCGTTGCCCGCGTTCGGCACGCCGACACGACGCAACAGTGCGTGGGCGTAGTCGTCAAGCTCGCTGCCCCAGCGGCGCGCATGGCCGAAGACGCCGCCGGCGGCGACGTTCTCAAGGACGGTCATGGCCGGCAGCATGCGCACGAGCTGGAACGTGCGGGCGACGCCACGGCGGGCGACGTTGCTGGCGCCAGTCCCGGAAATGGTCTCTCCGTAGAGCCGGATGTCGCCGGAACTCGGTTTCAGCGCGCCCGAGATCAGATTCATCATTGTGGTCTTGCCAGAGCCGTTTGGTCCGATCAGCCCGAGCACCTCCCGTTCGGCAAGCGCGAAGGTCATGTTCTCGACGGCGACGAGGCCGCCGAAGCGCTTGCTGACGCCGCTCGCCGTCAATGCCTCCGCCAGGGACGGACTAAGCATCGCCGCGCTTCTCCGTCTGCAGTTGCGCCGCCGCCGGATCGAGCACGACCGGCACCGCCGCGGGCGCGGCCTTGGTGCGCCGATGCAGGACATTCTCGATAAGGCCGGTAACGCCGTTGGGAATGACGTAGACGATCAGCAGAAAGCAAACGCCGAGAAGCAGCGTGGTCTGATTGGGAAATTCGATGGAGATCAATTCCCACAACAGCACGAACGGGATGACGCCGAACAACGGCCCCCACAGGCGATGCGTGCCGCCGAGGAGCGCCATGATCACGACCTGGAACGATACGAACGGATTAAAGGCGACGACCGGCTCCACGTAACCCCAGCGCGGCGCCACCAGCGCCCCGGCGATTGCCGCAAACGTGCTGGAGATCACGAACAAAATGACCTTGGCGCGCGCGGTGTTGATGCCGCAATGCACGGC
>Ga0187782_10004173_pt1 | contig 10805 bp, 11 predicted proteins | sample 0715_SJ02_MP15_2_FD_132454 | JGI IMG/M metagenome (GOLD analysis project Ga0187782, IMG submission 132454) | Tropical peat soil microbial communities from peatlands in Department of Meta, Colombia - 0715_SJ02_MP15_20_MG | ecosystem: Environmental > Terrestrial > Soil > Wetlands > Peat | place...
GCGAGCTGGCACCCCAACAGTTTCGTCTTCGCCGGCCCACCGCCGCCGCCCTTCGGCGTCCCCGAAACGGCCGCGGTGCCGGGCGGCGGGCCGGTGCGCGCGCTCGTATGCGCGGGGAACGTGTGCCTGCCTCCGGTCACGGACCCGGGGGAGCTCCGCGAGCGGATCGCCGCGGCGGGGCGGCCGAAATGACCAGCGGCCCGAGATCGGTGCCGTCCAAGAGGTAGGCGCGGGCCGGACCCCGCGCGAGGAAGCGCCGGTAGAGGAACGATCGCCCGCGCGCGGGCGACTCGCGGTTGAGCGACTCCGTGCCGGCGATCGGGTTGAACGCCGGCAGGATGACGATCTCCCGGGCCGCCGGTTCCGGCCGCTGGCGCGGTCGCCGCGGGGGGGTCGGGAGGGGCTCGACGCGGACGCGCACCCAGCAGCGGCGCTTCCCCTCGGGATCCGCGGCTGTCGGCGCGAGACGGAATCCCGGATGCAGGTGACCGGCGACGAGCTTCGATGCGCGGAGCACCTCGTGCGACGGCCATCGGTGCCCGTGGAAGATCCCGACCCCCTCGCGGACGATCCCGTCCGCCGGATGGACGACGACCTCCCGCGGGAGGTGGCGCACGATCCCGACGTCGTGGTTGCCGAGCACGAGCTCGACGTCGAGCCCCTCGCCCAGCAGCCGGCCGAAGAAGTCGAAGACGACGGGTCGCAGCGCCGGTGGCGTGCCGACGATCGGGTGCTTCGCGTCGCCCGCGATGATGATCCCGTCCCCGCCCGCCGATCGGACCGACCGCAGGAGCTGCTCGGCGAGGACCTCCCCGGTGCCTTCGACGGGACCGGCGGGGCGTTCCGGGCTCGCCCCGAGGCCGAGGTGCACGTCGGAGATCACGACGGTTCTCGGCCCCCGCCGTCGGGCCGGCGCGATCGTGAGCGCGGGGGCTCCGGGGACCGGTACGAGCCGAGACTCCACTCCGCGGCGCGAGCCGGATGGACCGCATGAGGGTTACCCCGCGCGGCCGCGGGCGAGCGAGAGGTTCCGTGGGGCCGGAACCGCCCGGCCCTCGAGAGAAGTCGTATAGCAGTTTAAATAGAAGGGGTAACTCATTGCAACGGGTGATCGCCGTTGGCGTCCGTGCGCGACCGGGGAATCGAGCGGATCCGTAGTCGGCTCGAACAGGCCGGTTTCTACGTCGCCGACGCCCACGGGATCCGGCCCTCCAGTTTCGATCTCGCCGCGCGGCGGGACTCGACGCTCCTGCTCGTCAAGGTCCTGAAGAACATCGACGCGTTCGACGCGGAGGAGGCCGCCCGGCTCCGCGAGCTCGCGGCGCTCTTTCCCGCCACCGCGGTCGTGATCGGCCAGACGTCCGGCGCCTCCGATCTCGACGCCGGGGTGGTCTACACGCGCTACGGCGTGGCGATCATCACGGAGGAGACGCTCGACGAGTACCTCGAGAAGGCGGTACCGCCGTTCCTGTACGCGAGCCCGGGCGGCACGTTCGCCCGGATCGACGGGGATCGGCTGCGCGAGCTCCGCACCGGACGCGGGCTTTCGCTCGGCGCGCTCGCCTCGATCGCCGGCGTGTCGCGCCGGGCGATCCAGCTCTATGAGGACGGCGCGGGAGCCGAGATCACGGTCATCGAGCGGATCGAGGGATACCTCGGGGAACCGGTCGCGCGTCCGTCCGACCTCTTCGAGCCACCGAACCGGCGGCGCCCGGCCGGGGACGAGTCGGTGGCGGAGGAGCGCTCCGAGCTCCCGCGTCGCCCGAGCGGCGATCCCTGGCGCGACAGCGTGCTCCACCAGCTCGACGGCCTCGGGCTCGAGCTCACCGTCACTACCCGGGCGCCGTTCGACGCGCTCGGCCGGACGCCCGAGGTGCTGCTCGCGGCGCTGGGGAGCCTCCGGACCGCCCTCCACCGCGCCGAGGTCCTCCAGGGGCTCGCGCACGTCGCCGAGGGCCACGCGGTGTTCGTCGTCCGCGAGGAGGTCCACCGCGCCTCGATCGGCGGGCTCCCGATCCTGAACGCCTCCGAGCTGCGCCGCCAGCGTGACGCGGACGACCTCCTGGAAGAGATCACGGAACGAGAAGGTCCGTGATCTCCGCGCGGATCCCGCCGGACAACTCGGTACTCCTCCTCGCCCCGGTACGGGGACTGCATTCGGAGGTTGCCCCCGCCCTCGCCTCCCTCGGCGAGCACCGGCCGGAGTGGGTCGGGCTCGGACTCTCCGCGGAGGAAATGCGCGGGCTGATCGACTACTTCGTCCTCGCCGACGCGGAGCCGGTCGTCTCGCTCTCCACCAACGAGGCGAGCGAAGTGCGGGGACTCTGCCGCTTCGGGGAGGTCCGGGTCCCGAACCCGTCGTTCGTCGAGGTGCTGCGCTGGAGCCACGATCGCGGGGTCCCGGTCGACCCGCTCGATCCGAGCGACGAGGAGTCGGCGGCGCTGTTCACCGAGCACATCAGCTACTTCGAGCTCGTCCGTCGGACGGTCGGCGAGCGCGGGGCCGCACGTCGCCCTCCGACCCCCTCCACGCCCGACGAGTACGCGATCAAGTGGGACCGGAAGGTCGCGGCGGGCCGAGGCTCCCGGGACCTCGCCGACGCGCGCGACCGGCACCTGGCCCGCGAGGTCGTCCGCCTGCGCCAGGGCCGAGCGCGGACGGCGGTCCTCGTGGACCGCGAGCGCTACGACGGGGTGCGGAAGCTCCTGACCGAGGGAGTCCCGCCCCGGATGAGCGACGAATAGACCGCTCAGTCCTCGCGGGCGAGGACCTTCTCGAGCAGGCTGCGGGCGGCGCGGCGGAACTCGTCGAGCGTCCCCTCGTTGACGAGCATCCCGTCGGCGAGCGAGAACGCGTTGCCGATCCCCCATTTGAGCTCGCGGCGGTCGCGGTCGTAGAACTCCTGGAGGCCGCCCGCGTCGTCCGGTCGGCTGCGGTTCGCCATACGGGCGTGCCGGGTCTCGGGGGAGGCGAAGATCCCGAGGACGAAGAGGTCGCCGAAGTTGTGGCGGAAGACCGTCACCTCGGTGTCCGAACGGCAGCCGTCGACGAGCATGCGGGTCTCGGTGAGCTTCGGGAGCGCGCGCTGGGCCCAGACCCCGGCGCCGTGCTTCTCCCGCTCCTCCGATGCGATGCGGGCCACGTTGGCGTTCGTGACCGCGAGGCCCCGGCGCCGGGTCTCGTCGCGGACGAGGTCGCCCATCTTGAGGGTCGCGAGGCCCATCGAGCGCGCGACCGCAATCAGCTCGTCCTTGCCCGAACCGGGCATTCCGACCGTGACGATGAGTTTCATAGGGTGCCGGGCGGCTCGTCCCCGATCGGGGACTTTGCCGGGGCAGCCGTTTGGGCTAGATGAGTGGCGACGTCCTGCTCGGCGACGAGCTGCAGGCGGTCGGCGCGCTGTCGGTAGGCCGTCGCCTCCGCCTCGGCGAAGCGGGCGGACTCGACGTACCGGTCCGCCTTGACCTTCAGCTCCGCCATCCGCTGCGTCTTCGTGGCCGCGCGCAGCTCGAGCGCCTTGCTCTTCTGGGAATAGTCCGCGACCTTCTGCTGGAGCTTGCGGATGCGGTAGCTCAGCGCCGTGACGTCCGAGCCGGCGCTCGGACCGTCGGACCCCCGCCCCGTGGCCTCGACGTCGCGTTCGTACTGTTTGATGCGCTGCTCGACCGGAGGGATCTCCGCCAGGACGTGCTGGCTCTTCTCGCGCAGGACCGTCGACTGGTGGCGCAGCTTCTCGATCTTGGTGTTGAGCCGCGTCGCCCGCTGGGTCGCCCGGCCTCCCGAGCGGTCCTGACGGGCCGCGATCTCCCGCAACTTCGTGATGTCCGCGTACTCCTCGCCGATCCAGCGCGCCCGGCGCGCCGCGATCGGTCCCGCGCGCCCGACCGACTCGGTCGAGCTCGCGTTGCCGGTGGCCGTCATGATGGCTCGACCCGGTGCCCCCGGGATAAAGTCCTTCTCTTGCTCGCGCAGCGCTCTCCGACCGGGCTACCCCGCCGAGGGCCGGGGCGGCCGGGTCGACGCGAGGAGCCTCGGTGCGAGCTCGGCGACGGCGAGCCGCGACTGGGCCTTCGAGTCGCGCTCGCGGACCGTCACGGTGCCCATCTCGGGTCCGTCCTCGAGCGTCGCAGCGTCGACCGTGAGACAGAACGGCGTTCCCGCCTCGTCCATCCGCGCGTACCTTCGCCCGATCGAGCTCGCGTCGTCGTACTGGACCCGGAGACCGGCCGCGGCCAGCTTGTCGGCGAGCTGGGCGGCAAAGCCCGCGTGGGCCTTCTCGATCAGCGGGAAGACCCCGGCGGTGATCGGCGCGAGGTACGGCGGCAGATGCCAGACCGTGCGCTCCCCCTCCCGTGCGAGGTGGAGGTCGCCGAGCGCCCACACGTTCCGGTCCACGCCGAAGGTGAGCTCGAGCACGTGCGGGCGGACCGAGCGGCCCCCGGTGACGGTCACCGAGAGGTCCTTGCCCGAACCCTCGGAGTGCCGGGAGAGGTCGTAGTCGCCGCGGTAGTGGATCGCCCCGAGCTCCCGGTACCCTCCCAGGCTCTCGAGGCGAACCTCGGCGTCGAACTGGAGGCGATTGTAGAACGCCCGCTCCGTGTCGGACTTTTCGAAGAAGCGGATCCGATCGGCCGGATGACGGAGCACCTCGGTGTAGAACCGGTAGAGGTGCACCATGTGGTAGACATAGAACTCGGGGAGGCCGCCCGACGCGACGAGCTCGCCCGCGGCGAGCCACTCGGGATCCTCGGCGCCGTTCTCCCGTCGCGTGACGCGCAGGAGCGGGAGCTTCACGTCGCGCACGCGCTCGAACGGGAGCGGGAACTGCTCGGGGTCGAAGAAGATCTGGAGTTCCGCCTGGGTGAACGCCCGCATCCGGAAGAGGACCTGGCGGGGTGCGATCTCGTTGCGGTACGCTCGCCCCACGACGGCGATCCCGAAGGGCAGCGCGTGGCGCCCCACTTCCCACATCCGCGGGAACGCGAGGTAGCTGTTCTGCGCCGTCTCGGGCCGCAGGTAGGCGCGCTCCTTGCCCGTCACCCCGAAGTCGACGCCGAACATCATGTTGAACGGGGTCGGCACGCTGAGCGCCTCCGATCCGCAGTTCGGGCAGCGGACGTGGTGCGCGTGCACGATCTCGCCGATCTGGGAGGGCGTGAGGCCGTCGACGCCCTCGGGTCGGACCTTCTCGAGGACCGTCTCCGCCCGGAAGGCGCTGTGGCACTGCTCGCACGTCACTTCGGGGTCGGTGAAGTTCTCGAGGTGACCGGACGCCCGCACGACCGGCTCGGGCAAGAGCTCGGCCGGCTCGATCCGGTAGTAGTCCCGGGAGAGGCCGACGAACCACGAGGTCCAGGCGTCCTCGAGGTTCCGCTTGAGCGCGGTCCCGAGCGGACCGTAGTCGTAGAGCCCCTGCGCTCCCCCGTAGATCTCGGCGGTGGGCCAGAGCACGCCGCGCCGAAGGAAGAGGGCCAGCAACTCCTCGCTCTTCACCGGCGCCCGCCTCCCGGGTCCGGCGCCGGGGGCCGGAGCCGGACGATAAGGTGTTCGGCGACGCGCGTCACCACCTGGTAGGCAGGGTCGTCCGGCGGAAGCCGGAGCACGAGCGGTCGCGCGGGCGAGCCGGGCGCGATGCGGGCGGCCTCCGCCCGGCCGAGCCACTTCCACGGCTCGACGAACGCGGCCCGGGCGAGATAGGCGGCCGACACGGGTCGATGACGGAGGCGGGTCCCTACGTAGGCGAACTCGAGCTCCCGCCAGATCGACGGGGCGTGGAACATCGCGTTGTCCGTGCCCAGCATCATCGCGAGCCCCACCCGCTCCATCGCCGCGAGGTTCGGTTGGCGGCCGAACAGCGCGTTCGAGCGCGGGCAGACGACGACCGAGACCCGTGCTTCCCGCACCGCGACGAGGTCGTCGTGGGTCGCCTTCGCGAGATGGACGACCAGGTCGGGTCGGGGATCGAGGTAGCGTTCCGGGGGTTCCCGGACCGCCTCGCTCGCGTGCAGCGCGTAGCGCTTCCCGGCGCGCCGACAGGCACGCGCGATCGTTCGGCGGGTCTCCTCGCTCTCGTCGCGAGCGCTCGACAGCCCGATGCCGTCGGACGCGACCAGGACCCGGGCGAGCTCTCCCGGGTCGATGGGTCGAGCGACCGGCCGTCCGAACAGGAACGTCTCGAGCGCGACACCCCGGGACGCGGCCCGGAAGAGATCCACGCCCGCGCGACCCTCCTCGCGGAAGTCGATCACGGCCGCCACCCCTTCCCGGGTCATCCGATCGAGCGCCGCCCGGATCGCCTGTCGCTTGGCGGATTCCGAGGACTCGGCGAGCAGGCGGAACTTGTAGCCGCGGGGCGCAGCGACCAGCTGGCGCACCGGCATCGACGGTGGTTCGCGCACCGAGACCGCGTCTCCGAGGTGCGTGTGGGAATTGACCGGCGAGGGGATGACGATCCCCCGGATCCGGGTCCCGCGCCCGCGGGTCCCGTCGGTTCCGATCGCGCCGGTCGCCACGATGCGACCGGCCCGGAACTGGACGTAGGCCGGCCGCGCGCCCTCGATGTCCAGGATCGCCCCTTCGACCAGCATCGGACGCCGGCGCGGGGAGGCCCCCATGGGCATAAGGGGGCCCGGCGTCGGGCCCCCGAAGGCCTATGGGCGCGGGCGGTACCCGGGGGGACCGGCATGGTAGGACCGATCCCTGAGCGGCCCCGCGACCTGCTCGTCGCCGGCCACGTCAACGTTGATCACTTCCTCGCCGTGCGTGAGTTCCCCGCCGCGGACCGCACGGTACCGCTGGGGAGCGTCCGCGCCGAGCTCGGCGGGCCGGCCGCGACGATCGCGCGGGTCGCGAGCGGCTACGGCGTCCGGACCGGCATCGCCGCGCTGATCGGGGACGGCTTCCCGTCGGAGTTCCGGGACGTCCTCGCCCGGGCCCAGATCGATCTTCGGGGGTTGGTCCGGGTCCCGGGGCGATCGACCCCCGCCTGCTACATCCTCGTCGATCGCCACGGCGGGCAGCGCACCCTGATCGACCAGGGCCCAATGGGGGACGACCCCGGCGGGCCGCTCCCGACCGAGATCTTGGGAGAGTACGCCTGGCTGCACGTGACGACGGGACCGCCGGACCGACACCTCGAGCTCGCCCGGAGGGCGCGGCGGGCCGGCCTTCGCGTAGCGGCGGACCCGGCGCAGGAGCTCCATTACCGGTGGGACCGGCGACGCTTCGGGGCGCTCCTCGCGGAGTCGGAGATCCTCTTCGGCAACCGCTCGGAGATCGCCGAGGCCTGCCGATTGGTCCGGGTCCGCTCGCCCGCCGAGCTCGTCGCGCAGGTACCGTTGATCGTTCGGACCGAGGGACCGAACGGGGCGACCGCGTTCGCCCGAGGGATCCGGCGGCACGTCGCCGCCGGCCGCCCCCGCCGATCCCGGTCGTTCGTGGGCGCGGGCGACGCGTTCCGCGGAGGATTCTACTCGGCGTGGTTCGACGGTCAGCTGCTCGAGCGATGCCTCACCGCCGGGGTCCGCGCCTCGACCCGCTGGGTGGAAGGTACCGGGGGGTGAGGTCGGGCCGATGGAGATGCGCCCGTTCGGTCACCTGACCCGCGTCGCCGTCGCCCAACGGCGGCTCTGGGCCGCCGCCCGCCCGATCGTGCGGACGGAGGCCCTTCCCGTGACCGAGGCGTTCGACCGCGTCGCCGCGGCCCCGGTTCGCGCTCCGTTCCCGGTGCCGGCGTTCGCGCGGACGACCTGGGACGGCTACGCCCTCCGCGCCGTCGACACTCGGACCGCCTCCGCCCGCCGGCCGGTTCGCCTCACGGTCGTGGGCGAGGTCTTCGCCGAGGAGGCATTCCGGGGGCGTCTCGGTCCGGGTGAAACCGTCGAGATCGCCACCGGGGGCGCGATCCCCCGGGGTGCCGACGCGGTCGTCATCTTCGAGTCGGTTCGGCGGATCGATCGCACCATCCTCGTCGATCGGCCGATCTCGTCCGGCGAGCGGATCGACCGGCCGGGCCACGACTTCCCCCGCGGAGCGCGTCTCGTCCGGCCCGGCGAGGAGTTGAGCGCCCCCACCCTCGGAACCGTGGCGGCCTGTGGTGTGCCCCGCGTGCGGGTCTACGCTCGACCGATCGTCGCGATCCTGCCGAACGGCAATGAGCTGCTCCGGCCCGGCGACCGACCGGCGCCGGGGAAGATCTTCGAGAGCAACAACGCGAGCCTATCGGGGGCGATCGTGGCCGCCGGGGGCGTCCCGTGGCCCGAGCCCCCTGCGCCCGACGACCCCCGGGCGATCGAGCGGAGCCTGCGGGCCGCGCTCGCCCGGGCCGACGTGGTCCTCGCCACCGGAGGCAGCTCCGTCGGGGAGCGGGACTACCTGCCGAAGATCCTGCCGCGGCTCGGGACGCTGCTCTTCCACGGCATCGCCGTCCGGGCGGGCAAGCCGACGCTCGCCGCGCGGGTCGGCCGCAAGGTTGTCATCGGCCTCCCGGGGCACCCGACGTCCTGTCTCGCCAACATGTACTGGCTCGTGATCCCCGCGATCCGCCGGATCGCCCGGCGGCCCGGGCCGGGGTGGACCGAAGGGTGGGCGGTGCTCGGCAGCGACGCCGTCGCCCCCACCCCCGGGCTCTCCACGATGGTCCCGCTGCGGTTCGAGAACGGCCGGGCGTACACGACCAACCGCGGCTCCTCCGTGATCACGAGCCTCTCGGGCGCGACGGCGTTCGCGATGCTCCCGCCGGGACGCCGCCGGGTCCGGGCCGGTCAGCGCCTCAAGGTCTTCCATCTCGATCCCCCGCTCGGCTCGGTCCGCCCGGACGCGCGGCCCCGAAGCTGATCCCCGCGGCCACAGCTTAAGGCGTCCGGCCCGCTCCTCGGCCGTGGGCCGGAAGAAGCTCGCGATCGCCCTGATGACGATCGAGGGAACGAACTGCGATGACGAGCTCCGCACGGCGCTCCGCGACCTCGACACCCGACCCGAGATCATCCATCTCAAGCAGTTCGAGGGTCGCGAGGTCGAACCTCGCGAACGCCGACGGCTCGCCGACTACGACATGCTGCTCGTCCCCGGGGGGTTCTCCGCCGGCGACTACGTGCGCGCGGGCGCGATCTTCGCCGCGCGGGTCCGGGCCTCGATCGGCCCCGAGCTGGAAGGATTCGTCCGCGAGGGCCACCTCGTGGGGGGCATCTGCAACGGCTTCCAGGTGATGACCGAGCTCGGGCTCCTCCCCGGCCGGCCCGGCGGCCGCCTGGGTCCCCCCGAGGCGGCCCTGATGACGAACGACTCCGGTCACTTCGAGTGCCGCCCGACGTACCTCGCCTGGCAGGGCGGGAACTTCCCGGCGCTCGCGGACACTCCCCGCGGCACCCGATTTCTCTTCCCCTCGGCGCACGCCGAAGGCAAGCTCGTGCTCGGCGGGGACGCGGACCGTCGGGTCCGCGAGCTCGAGTGCTCGGGCCAGATCCTGTTCCGCTGGGTCGCTCCCGACGGGGGTCCCGCGCGCTACCCGTGGAACCCGAACGGCTCCCAGGGCGACATCGGGGGGCTCACGAACCCCGAGGGGAACGTCTTCGGGTTGATGCCGCACCCCGAGCGCGCGTTCTTCCGGGCCCAGACGCCGGATTGGACGCGGAGCGGATCGAGCGCGGGGTACGCCGACGGCCAGCGGTTCCTCGGGGCGATCGTCGACTACGCCGAGCGGCGGGCGTAGGCCGCCAGAATCGGAGCACCTCGAGGAGTTCGCCCTCGAGGCGACGGGCGGCCACGGTCTCGACGCGGCCCCGCCGCTTGGCCCAGCGCGCGAGGATCCGTCGGCGGGCCCGGGCGTCCTGCACCGACGAGACGACGACGTAGGCGCTGGCGCCGGCCGCTAGGTGGCGGCCGAGATCCTCGAGGAACCTGGCCAGCACGCGACACCCATCGGGACCCCCGTCCAGCGCGAGCCGCGTTCCCCGGTCGGGATCGCGTGCGGTGGGCCCGGTCGGCAGATAGGGCGGATTGAGGAGCACCCGGTCGAACCGCCCGAGACCGGACATAAGGTCGGTCCGAACGACCTCGATCTCGAGGCCGTCCCGGCGCGCGGACTCCCGCAGCCCGCGGAGCGCGGTGCGGTTGAGGTCGGTCGCGACGACGCGGGCCCCGCCCCGGGCTGCGTGCACGCTCGCGAGTCCGCTTCCCGCGCCGACCTCCGCGAGGGTCGTCCCGGGCCCCGGCTCCGCGAACGGGAGCAGGAGAAAGCTGTCCTCGCGCGGCGGGTACACCTCGAGGTCCGGGCGGGGCCCGGATCTCCCTCGAACCGGTTCGGTCCCGTCACGGCGCGACGAGCTATTATCCACGCCACGCCTAGAACGGCCCGCTTAGCAACTTTTCCATGCCCCGTCGTCTTTCGCCCCCGGTCAAGATTGGGATTACCGGGCTCCCCGGCGCAGGGAAGACCCAGACCCTGCTACGGATCATCCAGCTCCTCGAGGAGGAGGGAGTGAAGGTCGGCGGCATGGTCACCGAGCCGATCGTCGAGCGTCAGCGACGCACGGGCTTCCAGATCACCGATTGGCTCACGAAGGAGCACGAGGTCTTCGCGCACGAGGGCCTGAAGTCGCGCGTACGTTCCGGGCGCTTCGGGATCAACGTCGCCGCGCTCGAGGGGCTCGGCACACGGGCCCTCGCCGAAGCGCGCGAGGGAGCCGACGTGATCGTCATCGACGAGGTCGGCAAGATGGAGGTCGACTCCGAGACGTTCACCCAGAGCGTCCTCGAGACGCTCGACGTGAAGAAGTCGATCATCATGACCCTCCACAAGAAATCC
>Ga0187782_10004174_pt1 | contig 10805 bp, 6 predicted proteins | sample 0715_SJ02_MP15_2_FD_132454 | JGI IMG/M metagenome (GOLD analysis project Ga0187782, IMG submission 132454) | Tropical peat soil microbial communities from peatlands in Department of Meta, Colombia - 0715_SJ02_MP15_20_MG | ecosystem: Environmental > Terrestrial > Soil > Wetlands > Peat | place...
CCTCCCAGAAGATTCACCGCGTACCAGATGCTGTGGTGAGAAATGTAACCGTAGAGCAGGGCCGGAATGACCATGGCGATTCCTCCGGCGATTCCGCCCTTCAGCCCCGAAACGATCGGGTAGGTCTCGACGGGCAGGTAGGCGCGGTGACGATCGCTTACCTCGAGACGCGCGACGCTGGTTCTCTCCGAGACTACGGCGACGACGGGCCCCACGACGGGGACTGTTTCGTGATGTTCCTGAGGCAACACTTCACGAAACCACCCGATACAACCGCCGATCATGAGCAAGACGCCGACGACAGCAAGGGCGGCGTTGGTCACCATGCTCGCCAGCAAAAGCGTGAAGCCGAATGCGAGCACGATGGGCCACGCCGTCGGAGCGGGCAGAACCACATTCTTGGTCTCGCTCTGCTGAGTGTTCTCCATGAATTCCTCAACGTCCTATGATGTAGACGACCGTAAAAACCACGACCCAGACCAAGTCCACGAAATGCCAGTACATCGCCAGAACAGAGATCCTCTCCGCATGTTTTTGTCCGACGCGCCGCCCGACGGCAAACAGAAAGACGAGTGTCAGCATCGTCAAGCCGACCACCACATGGCTCGCATGAAGGCCCACCAAGGAGTAGTACGTCGTGCCGAACAGATTTGTACTGATCGTCAGGCCGTCGTGATAGATCAGTTTGTGCCATTCGATCGCTGTCCCGCCGAGAAAGATCAGACCTAAGCAGATGGTGCCGCCGAGCCACAAGGTGAAGGCGTTCATGCGATTTCGCTCGATGGCCCGTTCTGCCAGCCGGATGGTGAGACTGCTCGAGAGCAGGCATATGGTCGCGAAAACCGGCACGTCTAAGACCTGCTGCGGGGTCGGGCCGGACAAACTTTTCCCAATATAGAAAACGTACGCCACCACGAAGATGGTAAAGATGGCGGATTCGCCGATGATGAGGGCAAACATGGCGACCCGTCCCCGAGACGGGGTGCGCCACTCACCCGGGTAGGTTGCCGCAATCCCCGAAGCCGCGCTCATCCTTCATACTCCCAATCCGGATCCTCCGGGTGTTTCAAGTCCCACAAGGGTCGTCGGCTGCGCACAATCGGATCTTCTGCGAAATTGTAGGGAGGTGGCGGCGAGGTCGTGCCCCACTCAAGGGTCCAGGCATCCCACGGATCGTTGCCGGCTTGCTGCCCGCGAAAGTACGACCAGATGAGATTGACCGCAAAGAGCAAAACGGCCAGGGCCTGAATAATCCCTCCGGCGGAGACGATCAAATTCAGTGTGTTCCACCCGCGATTCGGTTCATAGGTGTAGATGGAACGCGGCATGCCGAGGATTCCGACGAAGAACATCGTGTCGAAGGTGACATGGTAGCCAATGAGGAAAAGCCAGAAGTGCCATTTCCCCAGCTTCTCGTTGAGCATTCGACCTGTGGCTTTGGGGTACCAGTAATAAATCCCCGCAAAAATGCAAAACACGATGGCGCCCACCAAAACGTAGTGGAAGTGAGCGATGACGAAATAAGAGTTGTGCAGTTGCCAGTTCCAGGGAGCTACCGAAAGCATGATTCCGGTGAGCCCCGCGATTAGAAACTGGTAGAGAAAGGCTGTGCAGAAAAGCATGGGAGTCGCGAAGCGGATTTTTCCACCCCAAATGGTCGCCAGCCAGTTGAAAATCTTGATCCCCGTGGGAATGCCGACGAGCATGGTGGACAGCACAAAGAAGGTGTTGGAGACCGAAGTCATGCCAATGGTGAACATATGATGCGCCCACACGCTTAGGCTGATAAAGGCAATGCCGACCGAGGCGGCGACCATGGCCGGATATCCAAAGATCGCCTTCCGCGAAAAGACCGGAATGACTTCGTTGGCAATCGCGAAAGCAGGAAGCACGAGCACGTAGACTTCGGGATGGCCGAAGATCCAGAAAAAATGCATCCAGATGACCGCCGACCCGCCCGCTTGCGTGTCAAAGAAATGCCCGCCGAGATATCGGTCAATCAACAGCATGATTTGAGCAGCGGTCAGCGGTGTAATGGTGATCAAAGTGAGACCGCTGACCACCAGCATGAGCCATGAGAAAAGAGGCAGCCTCATCATCGTCATTCCCTTGCAGCGCATGGAAACGACCGTGGCGATGATGTTGATGGCGGTACCTAAAGTCCCAAACCCGCTGACAATCAGTGCCAGCGCCCAATAGTCGGTGGCATGGCCCGGAGAAAACGCCTTCGCGGTCAGCGGTGCGTAGGCCCACCAGCCGACGTCGGGCGCCGAGCCGACACCGTAGAGCCCTCCGCCTCCGAGGAAGCTGTAGTAGAGAAACAGTCCGCCGAAGGCCGTCAGCCAGAAGCTGAAGGCATTCAGGCGCGGGTAGGCCATGTCGCGCGCGCCGATCTGCAGCGGAACGACGTAGTTGCCGAACCCAAACAGAATCGGCATGCCCACGAGAAAAACCATGGTCGTCCCGTGCATCGTGAAAAAGCGGTTGAAGGCCTGCGCTACCAGGAAATGGTTTCCCGGGAAAGCCAATTGAATTCGAATGGCGACGGCTTCGGCGCCAGCTACCAGCAGGAAGAAAATGGCGTAGACAATGTAAAGCATCCCGAGGCGTTTGTGATCGACGGTAACCACCCATTCGTGGAGCCACTCCGGAAACGTTTCAGTGAAACTGCGGGATGGCGCGAGGTCGATCGAACCAGGCAGCCGCAAAGAGTTTTCACCCATTTCCGTGTCCCCACCTCAGCGAAGAGTCGCTAAATAATCCGTGACTTGATCAAGCTGCTGATCATTCAATTGCATGGCGGGCATCAGGCACGCGCTCTTGAAACTCGCCGGGTTCTGAATCCACTGCTTGAGAGTTTGGACGTTATTGTCGGCCGCTCCCGATGCCAGGGTCTGTCGGCTCATCAGGTGAGTAAGATCGGGGCCGAACCGGCCCGTCGCCGCCGTCCCCCGGATCGTGTGACAGCTCATGCAGGCCTGCGTTTCGAATACCCGCCTCCCCGCGGCCACACCGGGGTCTTCGACAGCCGGTTCCTGCTGATTTTTTGCCCAGGCGGAAAACTGGTCGGGATCGTCGACATAGACGCGCAGAAGCATCAGCGCGTGCTGCGCCCCGCAGAATTGCGCGCACTGACCCACGTAGAGCCCCGGCTCCAACGGGTTGATCCAAGTCGCGTTGGGGTGGTTGGGAATCAAATCGGTCTTGCCCGCCAGTTGCGGGACCCAAAAGCTATGGTCCACGTCGGCGGAGAGAAGAGTGAGGTAGGTCGGTACGGGCGCCTGCTCGCTACTTAATGGAACATGCAGTTCATTGGCCGTGACGATTCCCAGCTTCGGGTAGCGGAACTCCCACCAGAACTGATGCCCAATGACCGTTACATCGAGGGAAGGCTCGGGTTCCGGCGCATCCTGAATTGCGAAAATCAGGCGTGCCGTGGTGAGGAACAGGACGATCACGATGAGAACCGGAATGACGGTCCAAGCAAGCTCGATCTGGGTGCTGCCGTAAATCTGCGCGGGTTCGCTCAGCTGGTCGGCTTGCTTGGCGCGATATTTGATGACGCTGTAAGTGAGCAGTCCCGCCACCACCAGAAAAATGCTCCCCGTAATGGAAAGAACAAAGAACGATAGAGCCTTGATCTCGTAGGCTGGCGTGGACGTCGGCGCCATTATGCTCGGGGTGGCTTGTGGACCTCTTCCCGCGATCCAAAGGAAGGCTGATGACAAGCACCATGTCAGACACGATCGAAGCGAGAAAGAAAGCATCGGAAGCATGAGTCACACGTTCCATCGCCACTCTACTCTGTGGCTAAGAATTTCCATTGCGGCTGGGGGCGGGCTCTCGTTTCGTCTTCCCTCGGATCTAGATTTGCGTCGACTCAACAACGACGCAGGATGTGCTTCAGGTCAGGGTGTGTGGTGACCAGGGGCGCCTGCCGATAACGCGACAGACTCGAGTTTCCAATGGACGTGGGTGGCCTGGCAAGGGTGCCAGGCAGTCAACTAAGGCCTCCGCACGGCTCCATTCGGCCGTTTTCATCCCCTACGTTACAAAACACAGCGACAGTCGTCAATCCCTTCGCTTTTCCCCACCGGGCGTTACCCCGGAAGGTAAGGCCAGGTGGTTTTGATGATCCGCAAAAGCCTCATTCCTGTCGTTCCCGATGCTCCTAGATTCCGATCGGCGATTCGCTCATCGCCAGGAAGGTGACTCACACCACAAAATAAAACGGGCCTCGAGCGGCACCAACGCTCCGTTGTGCTGCGGAATCAGGCGCGGTGTGTAGTCAGCCACAGGACGGGCAGCCGGAACCTGTGCCGTATAGGTGAAACCGTTCGCAGAACCGACCAGCCGCTCGCCACGATTCATGGGATGTCGAACAGGGGAACTGCCGTTCTGTCCTTCTGCATAAAGTTCGGCGGCTACGGCGTCAGGGCCCAGTTCGTCCAGAAAGATCTGCGCCTGAAAGAGGTATTGCCCCTGTTTCTGTTCCACCGTCGCCGAGCCAAATCGCACGGCTGGCCAGTGCTTTGCGAGTTGGGCTTGCCAACGAAGCAAACTCGCTCCCATCGCCCCCTGGTTCGCGGCACGCTCCCCGAAGCCCGACGCAGCGGATAAGTACAGCTGCTCGGTGTACTGGCGGACCACGCGATTCGCCGAGAAAAGCGGGGTTAATCTGCACATGCTCTCCCGCATGCGAGCAACCCAACCACGGGGAATTCCTCGATCGTCGCGTTGATAGAATTCGGAGATGATTTCTCGTTCCAGTAGTCCATAAAGAGCTTCCGCCTCAGCATCGTCCCAATGGGGATCGTTGCCGTGCTCGCGCCCGTCGCCGATCGCCCAACCGACGTCTGGCGAATATGCTTCCGCCCACCAGCCATCCAATTCCGAAAGATTTAGGCCGCCATTCACGAGTACTTTCATGCCACTTGTGCCACTTGCCTCCCAGGGGCGGCGCGGCGTGTTCAACCAGAGATCGACGCCCTGGACCAGGTGCCCTGCCATAAGCAGATCGTAGTCGCTCAGAAAGACAACCCGAGAACGAACCTCCGGACGGCGGGCAAACTCGATCCACTGGCGAACCATCTCCTGGCCCTCTAGATCCTGGGGGTGGGCTTTGCCGGCCAGGACGAGCTGCACCGGACTTTCCGCGCGGGTCAAGATGCGTACCAGTCGATCCGGATCGTGCAAGAGCAGGTTGGGCCGCTTATACGGAGCAAAACGGCGGGCAAAACCCAGGGTCAGAGTATCGTTATCAAGCGCCCGGGCGGCCTGGGCAAGATCCTCCTGGGAGGCTCCTAGAGCTGCGACTTGCCGGGCGTACCGCTTGCGCACGAACTGGACCAGCGAGCGGCGGCCCTCGGCGCGAAGCCGCCATAGATCGGAGTCGCCGACCCCCCGAAAACAATCTTCCATCCCCTGCAAAGTCTCCCTCCACCGCTCTTTTCCGCAAGTGGCTTCCCACAGTCGATCGGCTTCGACAGAGTCCCAGGTGGGTGTGTGCACGCCGTTGGTGACGTGCGTGACAGGCACTTCCTGTTCTGGCCACCTGGGAAACAGGGTTTGAAAGATGCGCCGGCTTATTTGACCATGCAACCGGCTGACGCCATTCACCGCGGCGCTTCCCCGAATGGCCAGAAAGGCCATGTTAAAGGGCTCGGATGAATCTTCCGGGTCCCTTCGTCCCAGCGCCAATAGATCGTGGAGTGAAATCGAAAGGTGCTCCTCGGCATAGGCTTTGAGGTGTCCTTCGATCAGACTGGGAGCAAATCGGTCAAAGCCCGCCTCAACTGGAGTGTGGGTTGTGAAAAGATTGCCCGCACGCGTGATGGCCAATGCCTGATCGAAGGGCTGCTGGTTGTCCACCATGTAGGAGCGGGCGCGTTCCAGCACCGCAAAGGCGGCATGCCCTTCATTGAGATGGCATACCTCCGGCCGCAAACCGAGGGCCCTCAGGAGTCGCCAACCTCCGATGCCGAGGACCAGTTCCTGCTTCAGGCGTAAGGCCGGGCCGCCTCCGTAAAGCTCGCTGGTGATGCTTCGATACCCGGGAGCATTCGCGGGATCGTTTGTATCGAGGAGATATAGTTTCGTCCTGCCTACCTTCGCCTGCCAGATACGGATCCACAACTTGGATCCGGGCAAGTCGATGGACAGGCGAAGCCATTCACCGTCTGACCCACGCACCGGTTGGATGGGGAGTTGACCAGGATCATTGAAGGGATAAAGGGCCTGCTGATGGCCCTGCGCGTCGATTTCTTGACGAAAATACCCTTGCTGGTAAAGCAGACCAATCCCAGTCACGGGCACGCCGAGATTGCTTGCTGTTTTGAGCTGATCGCCAGCTACGTTGCCGAGCCCGCCCGAATAAATGGGCAGCGCCTCGCTCAACATGAACTCCATGGAGAAGTATGCAACGGCGGAAAGGCCAGAGTGCGGATGCGCTCTTTGAAACCACGCCTCGGAGCCCTCGAGCATCGCTTTCTCCCGATGGAGATCAACCAGCAATTTTCGGAAATTCGGATCGGCGCTGACACTCTGCAATCTTTCGCGGGATACGGTCTGCAGAACGACCCAGGGGTTATGCGTCAGATCCCAAAGCTCGGGATCGAGTCGTTCCCAGAGTTGGTCGGCCGAGTGGTTAAAGGACCATCGCAGGTCCAATGCCAAGTCTCTGAGAGCGTCTGAAACAGCTGTATCGGACGAGCGGTTGAACGCAGGGCTGCTCATATGGATTCCTCACTGGGCCTTTAGCGGCCGCTGCAATCGCTCGCAGGAAGTGCCCATCTCCCAAGTGCGCGCCGAGGGGCTGGGGGCTGCCCAAGCGAACGCTACTGCTTTCGCCCGGTGCCTCGAAATGAGCGGGCTTATTCTGATCTACGGACGATTCAGGTACCATGAGGCCTGCCATTTTAGACCACCAGGGCAGTGGTGAAACAAGAATCTGTCCGGCGCGCAATCTGTTGGGGCCAGCAGAATGAGCGCGGGTCGAAGGCGCGCGGAAAGCCAAAAGACATGAACCGCGGCAGCGTACGCATGCCACCATTTCCCGTGGACTACCGCTCCTCGGGTGTCCTGCTGCATGTCACTTCGTTGCCATCGCCTTATGGCATTGGCGATTTCGGACCCGCTGCCATTTCTTGGATCGACCGTCTGGGCGAAGCGAACCAAGGCTGGTGGCAGGTGCTGCCTCTCGGTCCCCCGGGTTCCGGCAACTCGCCCTATCAGCCCTTGTCGTCTTTCGCGGGGAACACTCTGGTAATCAGTCCCGATTGGCTGATCGAAGACGACCTATTGCGACCGAGCGACTGCGCCCACAGCGCTTTTTCTCTCGAGAGCGTTGATTACGACGCGGTCACGGCATTCAAGCGCCGGCTGCTTGAAAAGGCTTGGCTGCGATTTAGAGCGGGCGTTCGGCCCGACCTGCGCCCTGCCTACGAGCAATTCTGTCACGACCAGGACCATTGGCTGGGTGACTACGCGCTGTTCCGGGCTTTAAAGGCCAAGTTTGATGATGCACCTTACTTGGAGTGGCCGGCCGAATTGGTCGAGCGCAAGCCAGCGGTGCTCGACCAAGCGAGGCGCGAGCTTGCCGAACAAATCGGTCGAGCCTGCTTTGCACAGTTCCTTTTGTTCCGTCAGGCGGAGCGCGTGAAGGCCCATGCCCACGGCAAGGAACTGACGTTGATTGGCGATATGCCCTTTTTCGTATCTCCCGATTCAAGCGACATGTGGGCCCATCCGGAGCTGTTTCTGTTGGATGAGCGACGTCAACCGCGCTTTGTTGCCGGTGTGCCTCCCGATTATTTCAGTGCCCAAGGACAGCTGTGGGGCAATCCCGTTTACGATTGGGACGCGCTTCGCCAGTCCGGCTATCGCTGGTGGATCGATCGCTTGCGTTCTCGCCTCACGCACGTCGACGTCATTCGTTTGGACCATTTCCGCGCGTTCGCGGCGGCTTGGCACATACCGGCGGGGGCATCGACCGCCCAGTTGGGAACCTGGATGCCAGGTCCCGGGGCTGAGTTTTTCCGCGCTGTCGACGGAGAGTTGGATAGGTTACCGTTCATCGCCGAGGACTTGGGACTGATCACCCCCGACGTATACGCGCTCAGAGATCAATTTCATCTTCCCGGAATGCGGGTTCTTCAGTTCGCCTTTGACGGTCACGCGGACAACCCGCATCTGCCAGCGAACTACGTCACCAACACCGTGGTGTACACGGGTACACACGACAATCCCACGGTGCGCGGCTGGTTTGAGGATTTGCCGGCCGAGCAACAAAACAGAGTCTGGAAATACCTGGGAAGGCAAGGAGCGCAGAGCCGCGATCTAGCCGCGGCGTTGATAGAATTGGCTTGGTGCTCCGAGGCGGCCCTGGCGATGGCTCCTTTACAGGACATCCTGAACTTGGGCCGGGAAGCTCGCATGAACGTCCCCGGCCGCGCCGACGGCAATTGGCGATGGCGCTCGACACAAGAGATGCTGTCCGACGCGGCCTTTGCATGGATGCGCGATCTGACGAAAACCGCGAAGAGGTCGAAAGGCTCGATCACTCCCCGAAAAGCCTTGGAGGTCGTGTCCAGCAACCCGAGGGAGGTGACAGGATGAAGGCGACAGAACTGCTGCACAATTTGGGTCAGAGCATCTGGCTCGACAACATTACGCGTACGCTCCTCGATAGCGGCACGCTCAAACGCTACATCGAGGAGCTATCCGTGACCGGACTTACATCGAATCCAACGATCTTTGACCAAGCGATTAAGAGCAGCGGCGCCTATGACACGGCCATCCGTGCGAAAATGAGCGCGGCCCCATCGAGCGAGACGCTGTTTTTCGACCTGGCGCTGGAAGACATCACCCGGGCGGCTGCTTTGTTCCGACCCATTTACGACCAGACCTATGGCGTGGACGGGTGGGTATCGATCGAAGTTTCCCCTTTGCTGGCTCATGACACATCCAGCACCCTGGCCGCAGCCAGGGATTTGCACATGCGCGCTGGCCAGCCGAACGTATTCATCAAGATCCCCGGAACCCAGGAAGGCTTGCCGGCCATCGAAGAGGCGATCTACGCCGGAATCCCCGTCAACGTCACCCTGCTGTTCTCCCGCGAGCAGTATTTGGCGGCGGCCGAGGCATTCCTGCGTGGCATTGAACGGCGCCTCGACGCGGGACGCAAACCCGGTGTCGCCTCGGTCGCTTCGCTCTTTGTCAGCCGCTGGGACGTGGCTGTGATGGGGAAGGTGCCCGACTCGTTGCGCGACCAGCTCGGTATCGCAATCGCCAAGCGCACCTATCGGGCGTACCGGACCCTTCTGGATTCTCCACGCTGGCAGCGCATTTTCCATGCCGGTGCGCGTCCCCAGCGGCTACTTTTTGCCAGCACCGGAACCAAGGACCCCAAGGCATCGGACGTCCTCTATATCAAGGCGCTTGCCGCGCCACTCACCGTTAACACCATGCCGGAAGCAACCTTGCAAGCCCTTGCGGATCATGGTGAAATCGGCTCGATCCTGCCTGTCCACGGTGGCGACTGCGAGGAGGTTTTGGCGCAGTTTCAAAAAGCCGGCATCGATATCGATCGCTTAGCTGCCCAGCTTCAGGAAGAAGGTGCAAAATCCTTCGTGGGGTCGTGGAACGAGCTGATGGCGGTCATCACTTCCAAGAGCGCTGCGCTCCAGCAGGCGGCAGCACAGTAAGAGGAAAGGAGCAGGAACATGGCAACACGCGCAACATCGAATGCCCCAACGCCCGCCCGCGAACCGCTGACTGAGCGCAAAGCGTGGAAGGCACTCCAAAACCACTATCAGAAAATTCACGATGTGCATTTACGAGAACTCTTTGCGGAGGACCCTCAGCGCGGTGAGCGAATGACGGCTGAGGCTGCGGGGTTGTTCTTGGACTACTCGAAGAATCGCGTCACCGAGGAAACCCTCAAGCTCCTGATCGAGCTGGTGGAGGAATCGGGCCTGCGATCGCAGATCGATGCTATGTTTCGCGGTGACGCCATCAATTTCACGGAGAGGCGCTCGGTCCTGCACGTGGCGCTGCGGGCCCCGAAAGGGGCGTCGATCGTGGTGAACGGAGAGAATGTAGTACCCCAGGTCCATGCTGTCCTCGATAAAATGGCCGAATTCTCCAATCGGGTCCGCACCGGTGATTGGAAAGGGCACACAGGCAAACGCATTCGGAATGTTATCAACATCGGTATCGGCGGCTCCGATCTCGGGCCCGTGATGGCTTACGAGGCGCTAAAGCATTACAGCGATCGCAGCATGACGTTCCGGTTTATTTCCAACGTGGACAGCACTGATTTCGTGGAGGCCACGAGCGGGCTTGACCCATCCGAGACGCTCTTCATCGTTTCCTCGAAGACTTTCACGACGCTCGAAACGATGACCAACGCTCACTCGGCTCGTGCCTGGTCGATGGCGGGGCTCGGTGGTGAGCAGAAATCAGTGGCCAAGCACTTCGTCGCGGTATCGACAAACGCGACGGAGGTGGCGAAGTTCGGCATCGACACGGCCAACATGTTCGGTTTCTGGGACTGGGTCGGCGGCCGCTATTCGATGGATTCCGCCATCGGCCTGTCGACGATGCTCGCTGGCTTCCACGAGATGGACGAGCACTTCCGCACCGCGCCGCTGAAGCAGAACCTGCCGGTGCTGATGGGCCTGCTCGCGGTGTGGTACCGCGACTTCTTCGGCTGCCAGACCTACGGCGTCATGCCCTACGAGCAGTACCTCAAGCGGTTCCCCGCCTACCTGCAGCAGCTCACCATGGAGTCCAACGGCAAGCAC
>Ga0187782_10004175_pt1 | contig 10804 bp, 10 predicted proteins | sample 0715_SJ02_MP15_2_FD_132454 | JGI IMG/M metagenome (GOLD analysis project Ga0187782, IMG submission 132454) | Tropical peat soil microbial communities from peatlands in Department of Meta, Colombia - 0715_SJ02_MP15_20_MG | ecosystem: Environmental > Terrestrial > Soil > Wetlands > Peat | place...
CTGTGGAAGCCCTCTCCCTGCCGGTCCGCACACCGCACGGCTTGGACCACGGAGAGGTCCACCTCGCCGGTCACCCGGCACTTTACGCAGTAGGCAAGAGAGGGTGATTTCACAAATTTCCCCTTTACCTTGAATTCCCGGCAGTGGATGCAGAGCCGGCAGTGTTCCACCGGCTCCCGTTTCTCCGGCAGACACTGCACGGTGCCTTTCTGTACATCAAGATCCCGGTATGTGTCCGATCCCATATCCCATCTCTCTGTAACAGTACTGTTTGTCCGGGCACTATACTTAAAGCAATTCAGCGCCAACGTGTGAATCATGAAGGTGTGTATCATGTGCGGGGGCGAAGGTACACGCCTGCGCCCTCTCACCTTCGAACGGCCAAAGCCCTGCATCCCGATCGTCAACCGCCCTTCAATCCAGCACCTGGTATCCCATCTCTCCAACCTGGGGTTCCGCGAAGTGGTGATGACCCTTGGGTACATGGGAAAGGACATCGAGGCGGCCCTTGGCGATGGCTCGCTTTTTGGTGTCGATATCACGTATGTCCACGAGAAGACTAAACTGGGGACCGCCGGCAGCGTGCGCAATGCAAAAAAATACCTTGACGGCCAGGACTTCCTCGTGGTCGGCGGGGATCACGTCACCGATGTCAACGTACTTGAATTCTACCGGGCCCACCAGAAGGAAAAGGCCATTGCCACCATCGGCCTGATCTCGATCGACGACCCCGGGGAGTACGGTATCGCCGAGATCGATGTCAGCTACGAGATCAAACGGTTCAAGGAAAAGCCCGCCCCCGGCGAGATCTTCTCGAACCTCGCGAGCACCGGGATGTACGTCTGCAGCCCGGAGATCTTCGACCATATCCCGGCCGGGAAGAAGTTCGATTTTGCCCGCGACCTCTTCCCCCACCTGATGGAGGAAGGCAGGTCCCTCAAGGGCTGGCTTGCCCGCGGGAACTGGACCGACGTGGGCAGCCCGCACATGCTCCGCCAGGCCGAGCGCTGGAAACTCCAGGACCTCACCACCACTGATATCATCGGCGACCTTTCCATGCACGGTGCCCGGGTGCAGGGGCCGGTCAACCTGGGGGATGCGATCACTCTCGGGAAGAACACCCGGGTGATCGGGCCGGTCTCTATCGGATCGGGCACCATCATCGGGAACAACGTGCTGATCGGGCCCTACACGAGCATAGGCGAGCGGTGCATTATCCGGAACAATGCGAAGATCTTTTCCTCCTCGCTCTACAACCGGGTGACGATCGGGTCAAACAGCACGATCTCGGGGAGCATCATCGACAACGACACCCATATCGGCGAAGGGTGCAGCATTGAAAACGATACGGTGCTGGGTCCCCGGGTGGTGCTGCGCAACCACGTGGTAGTCCACTCCAAGACCCGGATCTGGCCTGAGATCGTGGTTGGCGACGGTCAGGTTATCAAGGAACACGTGCTCAACGATAAGTTCGATCTCCGGTGCGAGGGATCGTAAGAGAGCGCAAAAACAGGTTTTTCTTTTTTACTGCCGTTTTACCAGCCGGTGCGTGATGGCCACGAGCGGGTGGCGGGCATAGTCGAGCACCTGGATATCGTCGAGGGTCTTGAGGTTCATGGTATGGGCGGTCCGCTCCATGCCGAGCTCGATATCCTCCTTGATCTCGATGATATAGGCATCGAGTGCCGTGATACCCAGCCGTTTTGCGGCAACGGCCCGGTGGTGCCCGTCCACGAGGATGGTCCGGCCCGGGCGGCGCACCACGATGATGGGCTCGGCAAGCCCTTTTTTGATCTCGTAGATCCTGCCTTCGAGCTCGTCCTGGTAGATCTTGGACTGGGTGGGGAGGAGATCTTTTACCGGAACGATCCCCCGGTTGAGGGTGGGGTCCACGCTGTAGAGTTTCTTGAGCGTGGTCATGAAATTGAAGACCTTCTCGGGGGAGACGTGCTCGATCTGCGAGCGGATTACATCGGAATTGGAGATGATGCCGAGGAGGTGGTTCTTCTCGTCCACCACCGGGAGCTTCTGGATGCCGCTGCGGAAGATCACCCGGGCCGCATCGTTGATGTCCATCTCGGGGTCGGCGACAATCAGTTCGCCGGACATGGCGGTCTCGATGGTTTCGCCCGGTTTTACAAAAAGAAGGTCCCGGGCCGCGATGTACCCCACCACCACGTCCCCGTCAAGGACCGGGAATCCGTCATGCTTGGTCTGCTGGATCTTCTCGATGACCGATTCCACTTTCCCGTGGAGATCCACGCTGACCACGTCGTAGGTCATGTAGTCCTTGACCTTTTTCTTATCCATCCGTACAATGTCCGGCGCTCGTGACTTTAAAGGAATCGGTAATGGAAGGGCAGGAAAGGAAGCCTTAAAAAAAGAGGGGTATGAGGGGTAAGGAGTTTTCCTCGATAGCGATGCGTGAGGATGGTGAAACCGCCTTGCGTTTGAGGTGGACCCGCAGGACACTGTTTTTGAGGTTTGTTATTGCGTCTTCCTGGCCAACGTCTGCCGGAAGTGCCACGATGCCCCCTCCTTTTTCTAAGTGAGGGGAGGTGGGTGGGGGCCACCCCCCTCCCCCCACGTGTTGTATCCGGTCCCCCTTCTTCGCATGGCCGCACCGGGAATTTTCCTTGAATTGCCGTCGTGAAATCTGCACTGTGCAGGATTTTGCGGGGGGAGGGGACCCCCCCTGGTGCGTACATGAAGCAGGAGGGGTGGGTGGGGATCACCCTCCCCCCACTGTTCCGCGAAGGGTCCCCTGAGGTTGCGGGACTTTGCTCTTTTTTCCTGATGCAGGCAGGTGCCACCTCCCCGGGCACTTAACCTATATCACCCGGCCCGTCCCAGATTAGTGTAAAGAATAGCATACACACGCTGAAGGTGTCAGAACGTGAACTGGTCATATTTTACCGATAAGAGGAGGCTGCTTGTTGCAGGACTTGTCGTCCTTTTCATCCTGGTCTCCCTCTTCCTCCGCCTGGTCCCCATGCTGACCGGGAACCATACCGATATCCTCTCCATGGTGGCAAGCGACGACCCCCAGTACGACCTGCGGCTCGTTGAACTCTCCCTTGCCAACCATTTCCAGTACCCCTGGTTTGACCCGATGACCTATTTCCCGCACGGCAATTCCCTGTACTGGGGCCCGCTCACCATCCTTATCGCGGATATCGCCTGCACGCTCACCGGTGCGGTCACCGTCCCCCAGATCATCGCAACCTGCCTCTGGGTGACGCCGTTCTTTGCCGCTGCAACCGTGGGCCTGATGTACTTTGTGGGAAAGGCGTTCGGCGACTGGAAGACCGGGCTGCTTGCCTCTGGATTTACCTCGGTCATCTCCGGGACGTTCTTCCTCTATTCCCTGTACGGCTACTTCAACCACCGGGACGGGGAGGTGCTCTTTTCCACCCTGTTCTGCCTTGCCTACCTGTATATCCTGCTCTCGGAATCGGGAAAGACCATCGATCTCCGTGATTTCTCCACCTGGAAAAAGACCGCCCTGTTGTCCGCCCTTGCGGGCATCGCGTACCTGCTGGGCCTCTTTTTGATGCCCACCATGATCCTGTTTGCCTTTATCGTGGGCGTCTTTACCCTTGTCCAGTTCATCCTTGATTTCTATCGCGGCAGGGAAAGCACGTACCTGCTCGTGGCAAACAGCATCATCTTTGCCATCGCTGCCACCGGCCTCTTCCTGTTCGGGTTCAAGAGCACCGGAACTGACCTTTCGACCTATTCTGTCGGCCACGTGTATGCCTATGCCTGCCTGATCGGCGGGACGGTGCTGCTCTACCTCCTGGCCCGGTACCTGAAAAACCGGGAAAAGTACTGGTATCCCCTCTCCCTTGCCGGCTGCGGTATCGCCTTTGTCCTGTTCCTCTTTGCCGCAGCACCGGCTCTCTATACCCTCTTTGTCAGCGATCTGTACGCGTTCTTCGGGCAGGCTGCCGTCACCCAGACGGTCATGGACGCCATGGCCTGGACGCCGGCAGAGGCATGGGCTTCCTTTAACTACGGCCTCCTGCTGCTGGCAGGCGGGATCGCGGTCACGCTCTATACCAATTACCAGAAGGAGCGCCCGCAGGAGATCTTTGCGGTGGTCTGGGCGCTCATCATCCTCTTTGCCACCTGGCAGCACGTGCGGTACGAATATTACCTTGCAGTTGTCATCGCCCTCTTATCCGCGGTCTGCATCCACTTCGTATTCGAGAAGGGATGGGACGACCTCCGCCGCATTGCCGGGGGATTTTTCCCGTCCGATGCAGCGGGACAGTCCGGGGAGGACGAGGGCAGCGGGTCGCGCCGGGCAAAAAAACAAAAAGCTAAGAAGACCGCAGAGCGCCTGCCCGGGATAAATTACTCCCTCCTGGGTGTGGTCGTGATTGTTTTCGGCCTCGGCATCCTCTTTGCGTACACCTCCCTTTCGTATAACTACGAGATCGCATCCGCCGGCGTAAACCAGATGAACCCCGACTGGGAGACGGCACTTTTGTGGCTGGGGAACAACACGCCCGATACCGGTGTGGATTTCTACACGATCTATGACAAGCAGACCTTCACCTACCCGCAAACGGCATACGGGATCATGTCCTGGTGGGACTATGGCCATATGATCACCAACATCGCTCACCGGATCCCCAACTCAAATCCGTTCCAGCAGGGGGTGTCCGGCCCCGATGGTTCAGCAGCGTATTTCATGTCCACCTCAGAGGATACCGCAAATGCCATACTTGATGCAGACGGCACGCGGTACATAATCACGGACATTGATATGGATACCGGCAAGTTCTGGGCAATGGCAACGTGGTACAATGCAACGGCTGCCGGTACCCCCTACCAGCTGGATATGCTTGTCCCCGACCAGACCAACTCGGGGGAGTACGAGTCCGATTTCTTCAACGAGGCGCCCTACTACCAGACCATGGTATCCCGTCTCCACAACTTCGACGGGTCCATGGTCACGCCCACCACTGCGTTTTACGTAGAGTATGCCGATCCCTCGGTCACCCACATGTCCCTGCCGGCCGTTACCAATGCAAAGGTGATGAATGTGACCGATGCTCTTGCCGCGACTGCGCAGTACAACCAGGATCCCCAGCCCGGTTACCATGCCACCGTGGTAAGTATCTCCCTTACCCAGCCGATAACGGATATCCCGGCGCTCGACCACTACCGCCTCATCTACGAGTCCCCATCGGATGCAACCGCCGGGACAGTGGGTCTTAAGTACGTGAAGATATTCGAGTATGTCAAAGGAGCCCCAATCAAGGGCACGGGAATCATTGATATCCCGCTGGTCACCAACCAGGGCCGGAACTTTACCTACCGCCAGCAGAGCGTTAACGGCGAATTTATCGTGCCCTATGCCACAAGCGGCAGTCCGTACCCGGTGAAAGCTACCGGCCCGTACCAGATCGAGGGTACTTCCACGACATTCGAGGTGCCGGAGTCGGCAGTGGAGAATGGGACTGCCATTAATTAGCCGAAGAATTCCCGCCGGCCTGGGTGAGTGAGAGGAAAACCCCGTTTTTCCCTCGCGGGGAGGTTGCCCGGGCGATCCCCGGTCTTGCGTCTGACACCGCCAGCGGTTATTATTCCCGCTGGTCGACCGGCCCTGCCCGGTGCCACCCTGTCCGGCTGCGGGGGTTACGGCATCCCCTGTTTCCCCGGCCTGGAGTGCTGTTTCCCGAAACCGGGAAAATTACCCGGTCTTCCCGGCGTTCTCCTCGATTTCTTCCAGGTGCCGGTTCTCCACAATCCTGTCCGCTGCCAGTGCGGCGATACTTACCAGGGCAAAGACCAGGGCACCCTCAAAAGTGTACTGTTTTAGGATCGCAATCAGGGCAGTGATGAGGACTGCATAGAGCAGCGTGTTCGTGATATGCCTTTTGTACCGGTAGTTCATCTTTTCACCCCGGGTTTATTCCCGGTTACCTGCTCTTCTCCTTTCACCCTGATGAAAGAATCGCAAAGCCCCGGCAACCCCCGTACCACACCGCCCGGATCTCACCTGCCACGCCCCTCCTGCCACTCTCAGAATAGTTTATGACCGTTCAACATGGAATTAGTAAGGAAGGTTTTAGGAATGGGCACGAAAAAACAGGCAGAGAAATCAAAGAAGCTCTGGATTAAGGTAATTGCCGTCATTGTCGGGGTAGTTTTTGTAGTCCTGATGGTGGTCTCGGCCATGGGTTCGAACTGGATCTCAGGCCTTGCCACGGCAAAGCCCGGTGACACGGTACAGGTAGACATTACGCTCAAGAATGCACAGGGGTCCCCCATCCTGACCACGAACGCGAACCTGTACACGCAGCTTGCCAAACAGGGTTCCGCAGTCCTGTACGCAAAACCGCTGACCATCACGGCCAACCAGTCGTATCCGGAGAATGTGTACCCGATCGCGTTCTATACCCCGTCCACCGGCTGGTCCACCGATAACCAGTTTGCCCTGTTCCGGAACGAGTTCGACGCTATCAGTTCCGGCGTTGTCGGCATGAAAGTAAACGACCAGAAAACGATCACCCTGACCTCATCGCAGCCCATGACCCAGTTCTGGTCGGCTGACCAGCTTGCGGCAGGCAACATGAGCCTCTCCTCAATCAATGTCGGGGACTACCTGAACATGGGCGTATCCAACACCCCCTCCATGGAGGACAATACTACTCCCACCTATATCCGGATTGCCCAGGTAACCAACAAGACGGCTGACGGCATCACCATCGATTTCTCCTACCCGAGCGCAGATGTCACGGTTGACTCGATCAACGCAGCATCGAGCTGATTTTTTAAATCCTTTTTTTAACGCTGTATACTTCCCCGGTACACCCGGGTCTTTAAAAAAAAGCAGAGGAGATTAAACCCCTCCAGGGCCCCGGCGTTATTCCCGCCGGGTTTCCGGGCCTGTCCCCGGGAACCCCGTCAGGACCGGACCCCGTACACCCGCTTGATCCGGCGGGCAAAGGTCTTCCAGTCCGGCTTTCGCATCAGGGGGCCGTCGCGGAGCTTGATGTGGGAGAGGGTGAAGCGCTTCCCGTCCACCACGTACTTCTGGCCCACCACGAACTCCTCCTCGCCATCGCATTCCATGTACAGCGGGATGGTCTTCCTGCCGTCGTGAATGGAGATCTTCACCACCACCCGGTCGATGGTCCGGGTCCAGAGCGTAGTGATGTCCCTGACCTTTGCCCGCTGCGGCCGCTTTTCACCGCACTCGATGGCGGTGACCTCGACGCCGTAGGCCTCGTCCCCGGCCTCGGCAACAAGGTGGTCGTCTACGGAGCACTCCTCTTCGGGGTCAAACTCAATGGTCCCGGGGATGGACATCCATTCGCGGGAGATGATCGTCTTGACCACGAGCGGCTTTACCTCTTTTTCCTTGGGGATGTGGTGGTGATGCCCGCATGCGGTGCAGCGGACGAGCCGGTCGCGGGATTCGGAGAGGACCTCGTGCTCGGTCTCCTCCTTGCACTCGGGGCACGGAACGGTGATAAACATTAAAATATGAATGGCAACCCTCACATGATAAAGCATGGAGGCGCAGGAGATCATCCGCTGCCGGGGCCATCCCCTGGTTCTTGGCACCCACCCGACGACCTTTGAGGTGACGTGCGAGGAGCACCTTACGGAGAACGGCAACTGCATCATCGGGGTCTTTGCCGACAAGGGCTGCGCCGGCCTCCATCAGGAGTTCCGGGACCTTCTCTGCCACGATGATGCGGTGCTCACCACCCGGCTCGCGTCCGGGGGGGTTACCGCAGAGATCCACTCAAAAGGTTCGGATCAGCTCACGCTCACTCATCCCACCGACCTTGTCTGGCGGAAGAGCACGTTTGTCTGCGGAAGGACCCTCGGCATCTGCTCCGACGTGGTGGCCGCCACGCTGCCCCGGGAGCTGATCGCCCGGCTCCGGCATGGAGACGATCTGGTGGTCACCCTGACCGTTACGCGTCCCGGGCCAGGGTCGTGATCTTCTCTTCTGCATCGGCAAGCAGGGTCTCGCACTGTTTCACGAGCGCCGCCCCCTGCTCGTAGAGTTTCATGCTCTCGTCAAGGCTTGTCGTGCCATCCTCGATTTTAGCGATGATCTGGCGCAGCTGTTCGATCTTTTCTTCATAGGTTTCCGTCATGGTCCACACGCTCCACGATGACCTTTCCCTTCCCGTCGTAAAAGTGCAGGGAAAGGCGGTCGTCCTTTCTGATTGCACCCGCGGATCGCACCACGGTGCCGTCTTTTTCTGCAACGCAGTAACCCCGGGCAAGCACAGCCCGCGGGCTCCTTCCTTCAAGCGCCGTCCGCAGCTCTGCGAGCACGAGCCGGTCCCGCTCGATCCGGGTGGCAGATGCCCGTTCCAGCCGCTCGGAGAGGTCGGCGGTGGCTTGCCGTTTCTCGCTGATCTTCCGGCAGAGCCTCTGCGGGCGGAGCCGGTCCCGGAGGTCCGTCACCTCCCGCTTGGCCCGGTCCACCCGGGCAAGGAGTGCCCCGCCCAGCTGGCATCTGAGCTCGCCAAGCGCAGCCCGGAGATCCCGCCGGTCCGGCACCACGAGCTCCGCTGCCGCGGACGGGGTCGGGGCCCGGATATCGGCCGCCAGATCGGCAAGCGTCACGTCCACCTCATGGCCGATGGCCGAGACCACCGGTACCGGGCAGGCGGCAATCGCCCGCACAACCCGGGGGTGGTTGAAGGGGAAGAGATCCTCGAAGCTCCCCCCACCCCGGGCCACGATCACCACATCGGCGTGGCCGGCAACCCGTTCAATGGCCCGGGCAATCTCCGCAGGGGCTTCATCCCCCTGCACGGCCGTGGGGGAGAGGACAATCTCCACCGGGAAACGGCGGGCTATCACGGTCCGGATATCGTGGATCACCGCCCCGGTCTCCGAGGTGACCACCCCCACCCGGGCAGGAAATGGCGGCAGGGGACGTTTCCGCTCTGCGGCAAAGCATCCTTCTGCGGCCAGTTCCTTTTTCCACTGCTCCACAAGGAGGTACTTCTCCCCGGGGCCGCCCCGGGTCATCTTTTTTACCTGGATCTGGTACGTGCCCGCGGGGGCATATACCCGGATCGACCCGGTGATCACGACCTCCATCCCATCCTCGGGATCGAACGTGAGCCGGTCCGCATCCGACCGCCACATCACGCAACGGATCACCGCCGCCGTGCTCCCGCCCCCTTTTTCGGAAAGGGAGAAGTAGCGGTGGCCCCGGCTGTGGTGCTTGTAGTTGGTCACCTCTCCTGCCACCCGGATATCCTGGAGCTGCGGGTTATCGAGCAGGTCTTCGATGAGGCTGCTTACCTCGCCCACGGTGAGCGGAGCCTCAGGTACCGCAGGCGCTGCCGGCCGGTCCGTCTCGTCCGGCGTTTCGGTGCGGTAAAACCAGTCCATGAAGGAAATATTATGCACTAAAGCGCTTATCAATTAGTATTATCATGACCGCCTACGGCGTTTCGAGCATGTTCTTCCACGAGTACACCACGCAGGAGATCTTCTCGTATGTCTCCCGGGCGGGACTTGACGGGATCGAGTACTGGCTGGAGACCCCCCATTTCTGGCTCCGCGATCTCCCGGCAGACGAGGTGATCGCTGCAAAAAAATCCCGCCCGGGGATCACTACGCTCACGGTCCATACCCCGGTCCTCGATCTCAACCCATGCTCCATCAATCCCGATGTTGCGGAGGTCTCGGTAGGATGGGCGGTACGGTCTCTTGCCCTGGCCCAGTTGCTCGGGGGCGGGATCCTTACCGTCCACCCCGGGCGGCGGACGGCAAAGCGCCCTCCCGGGGAGGCTGACCTGGCCCGGTTCGATCATTTCCTTTCCGCACTGCGGGAGGCCGCCCTGAAGGATACCGTGACCGTGGCCATGGAAAACCTGGAGCCCGCAGTAAACGCCCTTATCTGCACGCCGGAGCGGATGCGGGAGGTGCTCGATGCCGAGCCGTGGCTGAAGTTCACCCTCGATACCTCCCATGCCCTTGCTGCCTCCGAGGAGACTGTGATGGAGTACATAGATCTCTGCGGGGACCGGCTGGCACACGTGCACCTCAGCCGGGCAACCGGTGGCCGGCTCCACCTCCCCCTTGACGAGAGCCCGGCAATGGCCCGGATCCTCGCCTCGCTCCGGGACCATCATTACCGGGGCGCCCTGATGCTTGAGATCGAAGACCTCAATTTCCCGCACCCGCTCTCTGCCGGGGAGAAATGCACCGTCCTTGCCCGGGATCTCTCTTTTATGCGGGAATGCATGGAGCCGGACTGATCTCTTTTTACGCCGTCCGTTGGTTTTATGTAATTCCGTCCCCCATATCTCCGGCAGACTACGAAATGAACCAAGGATGCCTGCGTGCCTGTGCACGGTGTGAAAGAGGATGATTGAGGACTTTTTTTATCTCCCGCTTTTTATCATCTGCATCCTGCTCTCCGCGTTTTTTTCGAGCGCTGAGGTCGCCCTGATCTCGATCACCCGGGCACGGGTGCGGACACTGGTAAACGACAAAAAGCCTGGTTCCGCGGCCCTTGCCATGCTTAAGGAAAACCCCGACCATTTCCTGATTACGATCCTTATCGGGAACACCGTTGTCAACATTGCCGCCGCATCCATCGCCACCGCGATCGCGATCAACGCCTTTGGGAATATCGGTGTCGGGATCGCCACCGGTGTTGTCACGATCATCCTCCTGGTCTTTGGCGAGATCGGCCCCAAGATTTATGCATCGCGGGCACCGGATACCTATCCCCGTGCGGTTGCTCCGGTCATCCTTGCACTCTCCCGGCTCCTCTCACCGGTCATCTGGGTCATCGAGA
>Ga0187782_10004176_pt1 | contig 10804 bp, 8 predicted proteins | sample 0715_SJ02_MP15_2_FD_132454 | JGI IMG/M metagenome (GOLD analysis project Ga0187782, IMG submission 132454) | Tropical peat soil microbial communities from peatlands in Department of Meta, Colombia - 0715_SJ02_MP15_20_MG | ecosystem: Environmental > Terrestrial > Soil > Wetlands > Peat | place...
GCCTTTCATGTCGGCGACGCGGGGGTGCGTGGTGCATACATAGAAGGCATTGTGTGCGCCACCCACGAAAGAAAGAATCCGAGCAAGATTCCTCGCTGCGCTCGGAATGACATTGAAGGGCTGGGGATGACATCGTTGCATGACGTTTCTCGAAAGCGCCGGTTCCTGCCGCTTCGTCGCCTGTGGGGCGTGTACGCAGAATTCATCCGCGTGGGGTTTGTCAACACGCTCGCTTACCGCCTGCGCTACTACACGGGTATCGTAACCTACTTCATCTACGTCACGGTCTATTACTTCATCTGGAAAGCCATTTACGAGCACAGTTCGACCATCGCGGGCTTCGACTTCAGCCATATCCTGACCTACATTGCCGTGGGCTGGATCATCCGTTCGTTCTACTTCAACAATGTGGACCAGGATATGGCCAATCAGGTCATCGAAGGCAAGCTGGCCATGGACCTCATCAAGCCTGTCAACATTCAATTCATGTACGTGGCGCAGGCATTTGGAGAGTGTTTGTTCCGCGCCGGCATGCTGAGCTTGCCTTCGGCCCTCGTGCTCATGCTCATTTACCCCTTGCGCCGGCCTGCCAGCCTTCGCCACTTCCTGGCCTTCCTCGTCAGCGTGCTGCTTAGCTTCTTCATTGTAGCCGCCATCAATTTCGCCGTGGGGACGCTGGCAGTGAGGTTGAAGTCCATTCTGGGTCTGCTGCGCGCCAAGTATTTTCTGCTGGAACTTTTCTCCGGCTTGCTTTTGCCCATTTCCTATTTCCCGGAAGCCTTTCAGAAGGTTTTCAAGCTTCTTCCCTTCCAGTACGTCAGCTACATCCCGGTGATGATTTACCTGGGGAAAATCAATGGCAGGGCAATCGCCAGCTCCGTTGCCCTGCAACTATTTTGGGTGGTCGTGCTCTTTGTTCTCGGGGACGCCATGTGGAGATGGTCGAGCCGGAAGATCACCATACAGGGGGGCTAGGGGCTGGGGACTGGCGCTTGCGAGGTCGGGGCTGGGGTTGCGCTGCAACGATGAATAAACACTCAACGCCCTTGTGCCCCAGTCCCTAGTCCCCAGCCCCTAGCCCCGTTCTTAAGATGAAAAGGCACTTTAGACTCTTCGCTTTTTACTTCGCCCAGTACGCCAAGGTGCGGCTGGCTTATAAGGCCGATTTTTTCATTGCTTTTTTTTCCTCGATGGCCGCGACGGTTCTGGGATTCGGCTTTGTGCTGGTGCTCTTTACCAACATTCCCAAGCTCCAGGACTGGTCGTTTTACGAAATCCTTTTTCTCTACGGTTTCTCACTGATTCCTCTGGGCCTGTTTAACGTCATCAGTTGGAATCTTTATGAGTTCGGGGACATTTACATTATTCAGGGCAGGTTTGATCGCCTCCTGCTCCGCCCCGCGCATACGCTCTTTCAGGTTGTTTTCGAGAAGTTCCGGCTGGAATCATTGCAGGAAGTTGTAACAGGAACGGTGGTGGTCGGCCTCTGCGTCCGGCACTTACACTTGGCCTGGCGAGTGGCGGATTCGTTCTGGTTTTTGTTGATGGTAATCTGCGGGGCAGTGATTTATCTCGCCGTGTTTCTCCTTCTCACCTCGGTGGCTTTCTGGTTCGAGGACCGCGTGGGCATCGTGCCGCCGGTCTTCAATATGCTTACCTTCGGTCGCTATCCCCTGACCATTTACAACGTCTTCGTCCAATTCCTTCTGAGCTGGATCATCCCCTTTGCCTTTGCCTCTTTCTATCCCACTACACACTTCCTCGGGCGGCGAGCGTTCGCCCCCTATTTTTATTTGGTGCCGGCTGTGGCGACGGGTTTCTTCCTGCTTGCTGTCTTTGTTTGGAACAAAGGGGTCGCGAACTACAGCAGTACAGGATCATGAAAGAGCCGAAGGGCAAGTCAAAAGGCAAAGCTTGAAGAACAAGTCAAAAGGCAAAACGCAAATCGCAAATGGCAAAGGCGAAGCGTGGACCAGAACCCTCGGCGCGTTTGAAGGTGTCATTCCGAGCGAAGCGAGGAACCTCGCTCTGATCTGTGGAGGAAGGACTCAGGGCCAGATTCCTCGCTTCGCTCGGAATGACACTGCAACTCCAGATATCCTTCGCCCGCTGAAAAGCATGGCGGGTGCAGGATGACAAATCGGCAATCGACAATCGAAAATCGGCAATCCCTACAGGGACAGCGTCTCGTCGTAGACCTGAAGAGTCGCCTCTGCCACTCGTCGCCAGGAGAACTCTCGAACCCGCTCGATTCCCTCCTGGATCATCTTTCCGCGCAGTTCAGAATCCTCGACGGCGCGCTGGACTTTTTCCGCGATGTCTCGAGGATTGTGGGGATCTATATAAAGGGCCGCTTCCCCGCCGACCTCAGGAAGCGACGCCGTGCGGGCGGCTACAACGGGCAAGCTGTTCGCCATAGCTTCCAGCACCGGAAGCCCGAAGCCCTCTTCCAGCGAGGGGAAAAGCAGCACGTTGGCGGACTGATACAGTGCCTGCAATTCCCCCAAGGCCACGTATCCCCGCACTTGCACTCGTGGCCCAAGCCCCTGGCAGCGTATGTACTCGTGAATAGTTTCGCTCCCGTAGCCGTTCCCACCCGCCAGAATCAGCCGGTACCGCTCTGGCAGCATTTCGAGAGCCCGCAGTGCATTCAGCGTGTTCTTTCGGGTTTGGAGCACCCCCACGCTCAGAATCATCTGGTTCCCTTCTCCCACCCGCCTCTCCCGAGCCAACAGACGCTCGTGCGGCGACAAGGTCAAAGAAGGCGGATCGACTCCCAAAGGAATGACCCGAAGCTTGCTGCGTGACACCGAAGTGTGCTGCACTAATTGCTCGGCCGTATAACGTGATGCGGTGATAACACGAGTGGCGCGATCCACAGCCTCGCAGAGCAAGGCGGAAAATTTGCGTCGAAACTCCGCGCTCGAGTACTCATGACCAGTAATGGGGAAGATGTCAAAGACGGTGACGATCTCCCTTTTGAAATGAAAGGCGGGAGGGCGCTGCGCCAAGCTATGAAACAGGTCCGCTTGCCAGGGCAACCAGAAAGTCAAAGGCTCTTGGAATAGCCTTACAGAGAAATGCGATTCTCGAGAGCCCGGCTTTGGCGCGGGACGCAGGAACTCCCGGCGCCGGGCTAACCGCGACAGGCGATAGCAGAGCAAAAACCGGTGAGGAGTCTCGAGGCCATCGAGAGCCTCGATCAGCTTACGGGAATAAACGGCGATGCCCGACGGTTCGGGCTCGACCGTGTAGGTGGCATCCAGAGCTATAGTCGACATCAGAGTGCCACGTCTTCCAAACCGTATTCTTTCAGTTTTCTGTAAATGGTTGTCTTCCCGATACCGAGTAACTTCGCGGCGCGGAGCCGGTCGCCTTTGGTCGCCTCGAGCGCCTGAAGTATGTGGCGCTGCTCGAGCTCCCGGAGAGTTGCGAGGGCCGCAACGTCGTGGCGCGGTCGACCCACGAAGTAAACGAGATTCGAGGGCAAATCCTCAACTCGAATTAAAGACGTGCTGCCCAGCGCCAGGGCGCGCTGGAGGCAATTCTCCAGTTCCCGGACGTTCCCAGGCCATTCGTAGCTCATCAAGCGCGCCATTGCCTCGTCGGAAACGCCCGTAATGCCGACCAGGCTCGCTTTATGCTTCGCAAGGAAAAATCGAACCAAACCGGGAATGTCCTCCCGGCGCTCGCGCAGTGGCGGCAACTTGATGGAGACCACATTGAGCCGGAAGTATAGCTCCTTTCGGAAAGTCCCGCATTTGATGGCAGCCTCGAGGTTCTGGTTGGTGGCGGCAATGATTCGCGCCTTCACAGGTATCCGTTCGTTGCTGCCTAAAGGCCTGATTTCGCGCTCTTGGAGGACGCGCAGGAGTTTCGGCTGAAGCTCGATGGGAAGCTCCACAATCTCATCCAGAAACACCGTCCCTTCGCCGGCGGCAGCCAACAGGCCCTGCCGACTTTGAGTCGCCCCGGTAAAGGCCCCGCGAACGTGGCCGAACATTTCGCTCTCAATCAGGGTCGGCGTCAGCGCACCACAGTCTATCGGTACGAAGGGCCGGTCCCGCCATGGGCCTTTCCAGTGGATCGCGCGCGCCACCAGTTCTTTTCCGGTCCCGCTTTCTCCGAGAATGAGAACGGGATCCCGCTTCACGGCGACCTTGGCGATGAGGTGGTAAACCCTCTGCATTCGAGGCGAAGCGCCGCTTAAGTCCGCGAAGTCCCCTTGATATTCAGCGGTCTCAACGCGCGATGCAGCCTGCGGAATTTCCATCTGCTCCCCAATTCTCAGTAGCCACCGCCCAATATACCCACGTAGGCATGAACAGTCAAAAGAGAAAAACCAGGGTTCAGGAGTCAGGAATAAGTTGTAGTATAGTTCAAGAGGGAGAAGCTGTTGCTGTGGCCAAAAACGCCAAAATCTTGATCGTCGAGGACGACGCCAATGAGCGGCAGGGGCTCGCCGAGCTTCTCTCCCTCAGGGGCTACGAAACCGAGACCGCCGGTGACGGCTCCGAAGCCCTGGAAAAGGTCTCTTCCTTCAACCCTGCCGTGGTGATCTCGGATCTTCGCATGCCGCGCATGACGGGCATGGAGCTGTTGCGGCAAGTCCATGAAGTCCATTCCGGATTGAACTTCATCATGCTGACCGGGCAGGGCACGATCGAGGAGGCGGTAGAAGCCACCAAGCTGGGGGCGTTCAACTTTCTCGAGAAGCCCGTGGATATTAAGCGACTCGAAGTTGAGCTACGCAATTGCCTGGAACGCCATGAAAGCGAGCGGCAATTAGAAGCAGCCCACCGGCGGCTGCGGGATTTGGGATTCCTGGGCAACATTGTGGGACGGTCCAAGAAAATGCAGGAAGTGACCTCGCTAGTGTCGCTGGTCGCGCCCTCCCGCGCCTCGGTCTTGATCAGCGGCGAGAGCGGTACGGGCAAGGAACTCGTGGCTCGAACGATCCACGACCTGAGTCCGCGCCGTGCCCAGCCTTTCGTGGCGGTGAATTGCGCGGCGATACCGGAGACTCTGATGGAAAGTGAAGTCTTCGGCCACGAAAAGGGGGCTTTCACCGGCGCCCTCGAGCGCCGTGTAGGTTGCTTCGAGCTGGCTGATGGTGGGACCCTGCTCCTCGATGAAATCGGCGAAATGCCTTCTGCCACCCAAGCCAAACTGTTGCGGGTGCTGGAAGACTCCAAGGTGCGCCGGCTGGGAAGCAAATCGGAAATCTCCGTCAATGTGCGCGTCCTGGCCGCCACCAACAAAGTCCCGGAGGAAGCGGTTGCCAAAGGCCAGTTGCGAAGCGATCTCTACTTCCGCCTCAACGTGGTCCACATCCTTTTGCCGCCGTTGCGCGCACACCTGGAAGATCTGGAGGATTTGACGGCGGCCTTGCTCGACGACCTGAGCCGAAAACACAACCGCGCGGTGAAGGGCGTGGATAGTGACGTTCTGGAAGCCTTTCACCACTACAACTGGCCGGGGAACGTGCGCGAGCTGCGCAATGTTTTGGAGCGGATGGTCGTGACTTTCTCCGGCGAGCATTTGACCGCCAAGGAGTTGCCGCGCACCTTCGGCCAGCCCGGCATCGCAGAAGTGGAGGGCGAACTCCGGCTTCGTCCCGGCATGACGGTGGCCGAGGCGGAACGCCGTCTCATCTTCGAAACTCTGACCTCCACGGATAACAATAAGACGCGCGCTGCCGAACTGCTGGGCATCAGCCTGAAAACTCTCCATAACAAGTTGAAGGAATATGGGGCTCAGTCTGAAGATTAAGCTTACCGCGCTCACCGCCCTCCTGGTCCTGTTCATGGTCCTGGGCATTTCGACGGTCTACCTCTCTCATCTGACCCGGCAGGCCCTCATCGGGGTTGGAAGTCGAGGGGAATATGTGGCCAACGAGATTTATCATCAGGCCAGCACAAGTCTGTCGCAGGCGCGGATGCCGCGGGGCTCGAACCCCTTGGATTTCCAAGCGCTGAGTAGCTTCGTGCAAAAGCAATTTGCCGGCGACGCGGGCCTGAGCTCACTGCTCGAAGATGCGGTCGGCTACTCACCTTCCATTTATTACGCCGCCATCACGGACACCCTACGGGTTGTTCTGGTGCACAACGATCCGACAAAAATCGGGCAGGTGTTGGCCCCGGCTCCACGCTTTGACGACTTGCTTCATGCGGGGCTATTGAGGCAGCTCCGGGTGATTTATGGCCCCCGGAAGGTGTATGAGGTCGTGCTGCCCTTTAAGATTGGAGATAAGCCATTTGGCGACGTGCGCGTTGGCGTCTCAACGCTCTTCCTCAGCAAGAACGAAATCACCCCTGAATTGCGCTCTGCCGTCACCCTTGCGATTGCCTGTATCATCCTCACGACTCTCTCCGCCGGTCTGCTCTCCTTTACCCTCTTGCGTCCCCTAGCCACCATTTCCCGAAGTGTTGACCTGCTGGCGCGCGGCCAATATACCGACCCGGTGCGCCTAAACCGGACCGACGAATGGGGCATGCTTTCCTCCAAATTGAACCTTTTGGGCGAGCAGATGCGAGGCGAGAAAGCCGCCTTCGTCCAAATGAAGGAGAACCTCGACCAGCTCTTCTCCAAGCTCAGCGATGGCCTGCTACTCTTTGAGCGGCAAGACCGTCTAGTCCTGGCCACGCCCGCCGCCGCCCGTCTGCTCGGTTGCCGAGCGGAAGCCATCCTGCATCGCCAGGCGCAAGAGGTGTTTTCCGCCCAAAACCCTCTTCACGATCTTTTGCGGAAAGCCTTCGCTACGCGCCAATCAACTCCCTGGCGGACCCTAGAATTAGGCGGCGATCCCCCCATGCGCCTCGCCGTGAATGTGCGATTCGTCAGCGAGCAGGGTGAGGCTATGGGCTGCCTGGTTACCTTGCGCGACGCCAGCACGCGCGCTCAAATCGAGGACCAGATTGATGTCACCACCAAGCTGGCGGCGCTCGGCCGGCTCACTTCCGGAGTGGCGCACGAGGTGAAGAATCCGCTCAACGCCATGGTCCTCCAGCTTGAACTCCTGAAATCCAAATTGACCGACCAAGGTGGGAGGATCGGCCCGCATCTGGAGATACTTTCTAGCGAGATTAAACGCCTCGATCGTGTGGTAAAAACCTTCCTCGATTTCACCCGCCCAGTCGAGCTCCGCCCCGTCCCTACCGATGTGGAGGGTCTGGTGCGCGAAGTCTTTCTGCTGGCCGAGCCGCAGGCCCTGAAGAATAACGTTCAGTTGATCTTTGAGCACCAAGGAGCCGTCCCGACTATTAGCGTTGACCGCGACCTTATTAAACAGGCGCTCTTGAACCTGGTGCTGAACGGCTGCCAGGCTATGCCCACAGGAGGGCAACTTAAAGTCAAGCCGCAAACAGATGGTCAATATGTGAGTCTGGAAGTTTCTGACCAGGGCGTGGGCATTCCGCCGGAGGCGCGTCAGAAAATCTTCTCTCTCTTCTACACCACCAAACCTGGTGGCAGCGGTATTGGACTTGCCATGGCCTTCCGAGTCCTTCAGCTCCATAACGGATTCATCGATTTCTCGAGCGAAGGGCAACACGGCACGACGTTTCGTGTTTTCATTCCGGCAACCTGATCGGATTCGGTTTGCGGGTAGTGTCCTAATTTGGGCCGTGACGCCGGCTTCCAGCCGGCACTGGAGCCGCCAAGAGGGCGGCGCTCCGCCCAAACTAGGAAAGCACCGGTTTGCGTTTTGCCTTTTGACTTGCTCATGCACTCTGCTAGTATTTGGTATCCGACTATCGACCTAAATGGACGCGAAGCCTTCACCGCCCATGCCCATTCCAAGTGCCCCGCCTCAGCGCTGGAGCACCCAGGCGCCAGTTTCGGCGGCGGGCGCGATTTCCTTTGCGCTCGACGATACTCTGGGGCTTCTATTTCGCCCCTTTGATGTCTGGAGGTGGGCTAAGCTCAGCATGCTGTGCCTTCTGCTGGGTGGCGGCACTCTCACTGCAGCCTTTCAGTGGAGCCTAAGCGCTCTGCCCAGTGATCTTCGCCTGCCCGCCTTGATAAGCCGCGCGCGCCAATTCGTCGAGCAACATCCTTCTCTCATCTTCCTGAGCGTCGTTTTCGCTCTGGCGCTAGGGCTCTCGATCCTTTACTTGAGGTCGGTGTTCCGCTTCATGCTGGTGGATTCACTGGTCAACAGGGAGGTGGCTCTCGGCCGCGCGTGGTTGGATCTTCATCCCCTGGGAGAATCCTATTTTTGGTGGCTAGCGGGAACGCTTGGGGGGCTCGCTACCGTATTCTCACTCATGGTGATTGTCGCCCTTCCCGGCCTCCAGGCCGCTTCTACCTCAGCCCCGGGCAAGCTGTTCGCGACAGCGTCTCTGGCCGTGATCCTCCCTTTGATAGTCCTCATCGGACTGGCCGTTGCCCTCCTGATTATGCTCACCGATGATTTGGTAGTTCCCCTGATGTACGCCGAGCGCTTGCCCTTAGCTTCGGCTTGGCGGAAGCTCTGGCAGAAAATGCGCCAGGACCCAACCTCCTTCGCAGTCTACGTTTTGCTGCGCTTTCTGCTTTCGGTTGGGGTCAGCGTCGCTGTCCTTCTCTTTCTGGTCCCTTTACTCGTCGGCCTTTTTTCCGGCGCGGTAATTGTGGCGGCGGTGGTGGTCCTGGCGCTGCATTGGGTCGGCCTTGCCTGGGTATGGAGCCTGCCCACCATTACCCTGACACTCGCTGCGTTGACGTTGCTGATCGCCTTGTTGGTAGTTCTCTTAAGCGGGGTCGGAATGCCTGGACAAGTCTTTCTCCAAGACTTCGGCCTGCGCTTCATCGCCGCGCGCTCCCCCTCACTTGAAGCACTTTTCCCCGTGCCTGGCAACGAATTGCCGTTATCCGATTGACGATTGCTCCCCCGCGCTTTCGATCGACAATCGTCAATCCCTCGCATAGCCCTCCGTGGCAAGTCGATGACCAGAAGCAAGGTACCCCGCGGGCGGCATGTCTTGGACTCCCGTCGCGTCGCACCAGCGATTGTAGAAGTTGAAAAGCGCACAAACCGAGATGGCATCGTAGATCGCCTCGTCCGACCATCCCGCACCTCGAACCTCTTCAACATCCTGGGAACGAATGCGGTTCGATTCCCGGTTTACCTTTTCCAGAAACTTGAAAAGAACCTTATCTGCCTTCGAGAGGGGCGCCGATCGATAATCCTTCAACACCGACGCCACTAATGTTGCGTCTCCCAGCAATTCCACCGCGACCGCGGCGTGCGAGCCGATTCAAAACGGGCACTGGTTGCGGCTGGAAGTGAAGGCGGCAATAAGCTCCCTCTGACCAGGAGAGAGCGGTGAAGGCCCCCGCATCAACTCTTGAGTGAAGCGCGAAAGATGCTCGGTCATTTGAGGCTTGAAGGCGAACAAGTAGAGAATTTGAGGGACGGGAATGCCCTGAGATTCCATCTTGGCAAACTCTTCGCCCGCCGGCCCCAGTTTCGAGGCCCGTTCGACACCTTTCAAAAATATAGGATCCATCACTTGCATCCCTTGTGAACTTTATCAGTCTTCGCCCTGAATATCGCCGATTATGCCTGCATGCCATGCCAAGGGTCAATAATCTCAAGGAGGGATTCGAGGCTGATTTTTCGATTATCAGCCGCCCTGAAGACTGGCCTGGTTGAACACCCCTCCAATTCTGCGGTATTGTCTCAGTTTGAGGTGGCACGGGCATCCTGCCCGTGTAGGTTCATGGCCAAGATGGCCATGCCACTTCAAACTGAGGCACTACCAAATCTGCTCAGAACTTGACAAGGAAGTAGTGTTAAAATCTCTACTGAAATGAAACCAGGGGCCGGGCCACTCTTGGCGTGTGCTTTGTTGCTGTTCATCGGAGGTTGCCCGAAACGGCAAGCTCCCCCGCGCATCGTGTACGTTCCTCCCCCAGCCCCGGCGGCGACACAGTCCACCCCCGCCGGAGAGGCGACGACAATGGTGATCGAAGAACCCGCACCGCCAGAACCCGCGGTAACCACTCCACCCCTGGAGACCTCCACCCCCACGGTGACACCCGACAAGCATCGCAGGCTGCGGCGGGAACCGGCGGCCGTCACACCCGAAAACAGCCCGGAGGAGGTCGAGCAACCCGCTCCCCAGGTGCCCTCCTTGGAGCCGCACGAGAGTTCTGCCGAGGAGGCCTCTCTCCGGAGTCAAATCCAGGGGTTGCAGGATGACGTGCGGGAGCGAATCGCCAAACTTAGTCACGCGGGACTATCCGGCGCGGATCGCAAAACCCTCGACGACGCCAGTACCTTCTTCGCGCAATCCCTTCGGGCTCTAAATGAAGCCGACCTTCAACGCGCCCTCATGTTGGCGCGCAAAGCCTCTCTGCTGGTCTTGGCGCTCGAACACTAATCCGGCCCCGCATAAACGGATTGGGTTGAGAAACGATTATGAGGGCCTTTGCTCACGTTTCTCGCAAAAGGCCAAGTCGGGCTGCCGTGGGCAGTTAGGCTCCGTCCTGCGCAGTGTGCGGGAACCAGACGCTTGCGGACAAGTGTTACCAGGCTGTGGGAGAATAAGAGCGAGTGCGTTCATTATGAGCCTTGCTTCTTGATCTTGGCGGCAAGGGCTTCCTTCTCGGCCGCGCGCGCTGTTTCGCCCATTTCGCGTAGAAGGGCTGCGTAGGCAGTGAGTGTATCCACCACCTCGGGATAGTAACCTCCGTCGGGCCTGGTGGAGAGCGACAAGGAGCGCTCAAACAGCGCCGCTGCCTGTTTGAGCTGGCCACGCGCCCGAGCGCATTCGGCAAGGCCCTCGAGACTTTCGGCTACCTCGTGGTGTTTCGATCC
>Ga0187782_10004177_pt1 | contig 10804 bp, 16 predicted proteins | sample 0715_SJ02_MP15_2_FD_132454 | JGI IMG/M metagenome (GOLD analysis project Ga0187782, IMG submission 132454) | Tropical peat soil microbial communities from peatlands in Department of Meta, Colombia - 0715_SJ02_MP15_20_MG | ecosystem: Environmental > Terrestrial > Soil > Wetlands > Peat | place...
CTCCTACCTTGAGACCAGCCTTTCGGGCCAGGCGTTCCCCCACGAGGACATCTTCGGAGTTGTCATCGGGCCAGGCACCCTCCACTTTCCACCAGGGGTGGGTGATGCGCACGCCGGTGAGGAAGTCCTCTTTGCTAAAAGTGAGTTTCCTCAAGAAATAGGTTCCGACGAGGGTAAGCTGGTTCGCTCCTCTCACGTCCACGGTGGCCTGGACCGGTAACATGGGGGCGAAGCCGACGATGTTGTTATGCCAGAAGGTGCCGCGGATTTTGGGAAGATCCGCCTCGTCCAGATAGCTTCCGTCCCCGGGCGGCTTCAGATTCACGCCCCCGATTTCGAGATCGAGTGTGTCCTGTTGGGGGGTGACCAGCAGATTGGCGCCGTAGCCGCGCAACTCGCGGTTGATTCTGTCCCCGATATCGGTGGCTACGGCGATCATCGCCGTGGCTACGGCAACACCGAGCACAATGGCGATGCCCGCCAGAGCTTTCCTGCGCTTTTGTCGCCGGAATGACTCGAACACCAGCCGCAGAAACATAGCCTATTTCTGGAACTCGCGACTGTGCGCCGCGATATCCGCCTCCTCGATGATGACGGAGTCGGAGGTAATCTCGGCCGAAAGCGGGATGGGGTTGCATCCGCCCGGCATTCCGACCGAGCGCTGGTTAATGGGGGCGGCACAGTTCTTGCAGATGATGGTGTTCTGCCTTTTGTAGAAGCCGACGGCGCCGCAGATCTGGCAAGCATCGAGGACGGTGGCGATCTTGCCATCCGGCTTCTGGTAGAGCCAGAAGCGCACATCGACCCCGTTTTCCTTGGCATCATAGCGGTGCAGCTCGCCGTCGGAGAGTTCGCGCAGCGGAATCTTCACCCGCCCGTTGACGAAGGTCACCGGCGTTGCCGGAGATAACGCACTCACGCTCTTGGCATAGATGAATTCCGCCGTGACCAGCACGATGAACACGAACGAGCTCGCATACACCGCGATCATCCATAAACGCTCCCGGCTTGCCCTCCACTGAGCCTTGCGGCGCTCGGCCGGGGACGCAGGTACAGCCACGGGTTGGCGGCGCTTGGCCTCAAACAGCACCATCAGGGCGGCCAGGGCGAGAATGGTGATGAGGAAGAACACGTCATTGCGGACAATCGGCCCAATCAGCGCCATCTCCTGTTTCGAGGAGGGAAGCACCCCATTCTCCGATAGCTCGTGCAGGCCCGAGACCAACAGCTGAGCGGCCACAAAGAACAGGATCACGGTGGTGACGCGAAAGAACTTTCCGAGGTCGATCCTCACACTGCCCTTCACGAAGGTAACCCCGAACACGATGGCGGCGACCACCCCGGCGAGGGTGCCAAGAAAACTGGCGAGCGACGAGGAATTGAGTGACACCGCGGCCAGGGTCAATACCGTCTCCGCGCCTTCCCGCAAGACCATGAGGAAAACAAAGAGAAACAGGCCAAACCAGGCATTTTCTCCCACCAGCGAGCCCACCTTGCCTTCAATTTCCCCCTTGAGCTTGCGTCCTGTCTTCATCATGAAAATAATCATGGTGACGACAAAGAAAGCGGCGGCGAGCATGATCCAGCCTTCATAGACATCCTCGTTCCAGTTCATGCGGGCGACCAAAACGGCTCCCCCGATACTTCCCAAAAAGGCCGCGACCAGCGCCGCATAGACAGCCTTGCGGAGCTCCGGACGGTTGATTTTATCGAGGTACGCCAGGGTGATACCCACGATTAAGGCGGCTTCGACGCCTTCCCGCAAGGTGATAATGAATGCCTGTAACATCCCTGCCCTTTTTTCTTTAGTCTACGAGCGTTAGTGCCTCAGTTGGTGCCTCACGAGCAAAGACCCGATCAGTTGTTTCATCCCCGGTACCCTCTGGAATGTGCGTGCAGATCCCTAGAGTGGTCTGAATCTGCGCGTGTCCCAGTGCAGCCTGTGCTTCCTTGGGACCAGCCTTCTTGTAGACCCAAGAACCAGAAGTATGCCTGAGCAAGTGCAACCCATCCTCTCTTGGTGGCAGATGAATGCCCAGCTCCTCACGCAGAATGTGTTGAAGCAGCATGCGGAGCTGGTCAGGATCGACCGGATTCCCGGTGGATGCGGCGAACACGTAATCAGTCAGAGCCGTGTAGTGTGTCATCTGCCGGTGAAGCAACAGAGCCTTAGAGAGCTCCTCAGTCATATGGCGATCACGCTTGCTTTTACGAGTCTTGGGAGTGCATTCACGCCAACGGTAGAACTGCCGTCGAACACGGAGGGTGCGAGTGGCGAAGTCCACATCCTCCCACTTCAACCCCAGAGCCTCACCACCTCGAATCGAGGTGAACATCAAAACGCCGTAGAATGCACGAAATCTATTGTACTCCGGCCTCTTCAAGATGTCCCACAGCTGCCACCACTGATCGCTGGTCAGAATGGCCTTCTCTTTGGGCTCAACCTTGGGACATAGCTGCTTTAGTACCGGACTGCCAGGCATTAGGCCCAGTCTAGTGGCAAAGGTACACATGGTCACCAGGAGACCGTGTATCGTTCGTCTGCTCCTAGCGCCGAGTCCCTTCGCCGCCATCACCATATGGAAAGCACTCACATCCGGTGGACGTATTCCCATGAGGGGCATGTCACTGAGCCTCTTGATAGTCACCGTGGACCATCAGGGCATGCCGCTGGCCGTCCCTCGACCACCTGAGGAGATACCGCTTGCCCTGGACCCTGGTGACAATCGAACCCTGTTCTCTTGGTCCAGCGCGTTTCACTTCTTCCCTCCTTTTTTAGACCAGCGAGCCTGTGCCGCCGTCTGTGCTCGAGCCTTCCGGCCCTTCTTCCCAAGTTTCTTGGCCAGAGATCGGGCACCCTTCCGGCCCCTCTCAGCCATGAACTCCGATATGATTTGCTCTCTGGTTGGCATTACACCTCCTCTGTGGCTTTCCGGCTCTCCACGAACTCCTGGTGCTTCATTGCCCAGGCCAGAGCCTCAAATGCGGGGCAGGAGATCTCAGGATCGATGAAATGATCGCAGAGCTCGACCACAATCTTCCCGTCTTCTGTCCGATCAATTGTGCAAAGTGGTTTGTTGTGGAGGATGTAGTTGATTGTGTGCAGGGTACTTCTAATTTTGTCGAACATCTACTTCAACCTCAAATTCTGCGCCACTTGTCACGGATTATACACATGGTATGCTTGCTTGTCAAGCATCATCATCGTGCATCATGGTGCATTGTGGAGCATCACTTCCTGGTGCGGAAATCAAACGTGTGATTCTGAATCCACTGCTCCAGGTCCGACCTTCTGAATCGAACTCGAGGCTTCACTCCTTGACCACCAGGGATCCGTACATTGGGGGAAATTGTCATAGTGGTAGGCCAGCCATTTTGCACTCATGCCGATCATCTCCGCAGCCTGGGGGATCGTCAGCAGGGAATTGCTGGCTGGAGGAGCTGGCTTGCGTTGGGCTGGTGCCGGTCGCAGGGGTGGGAGATCGTCATCATCATCTCGATTTCCGAAATCTGTTCCAACGTTAGCAACTGCATTTTCTACTACCTCAATTTTCGCTGCCATCCGGCACCTGACACAGTCACACTCCGGCGAGTGTGGGAGAGCCCGGTCATTCTTCCAATCGTGCCCTCGAGATTTGCCAGCAGGGGCCGCAGTCTTGTGCCGTCCAAAGTGTTGCCCTGACCGGCTCCTGCAGACCTGAGTGCATTGCTGGCCGCAGTGAGGACAAGTTGCAGTGCATCGCTGGCCTAGTTGGTTCAGTCTGGACGCCACCTCCCAGGTACCTCTTGGCAAACATGCCCGTTAACGGACATACAACCTCGCCACCTCGACCGCCAAAATTGAAAGGGTGATCGGGATCAACCACCAAAGGGTATTCAGGGCCTGCCACGGCCATAGCACTTTGCGAACGTCGAGCTGCGCTCGACCTTTGCAGCTCTGCGCCAATATCAGTTTACTAAGCTGATCACCTTGACTGTGATATTCATCACAGACTCGACAGGGGGCTTGCGTGTTAGCTGATACCAAGCCTTTACCCCGCCAAGGGGTGAGGGATCTAACCCAGTGAGGAGGGGCATCGAGGGCGCATCCCTTGGTGTCCCCCTCCAAGTCCTATCCTGCTAATGCCAGCGCTTAACCGGTCCCAGTAGACTCAACAGGTTGCAAGTGCCCAGGTGCCAGAGATTGGCATTCTGGTGCCGGAGATCCATCCAGCTCCACGCGATCCCAGGCAGCTCTATAGTGCTCTGACGGCGCTGATCGTCCTGGGCCCTCCCTGCTCGCCGCCGCGCACGCCGCGCCACCGTCGCGCAAGACGCCAAAGAAGCTGCAAGCACCACCCCAGCCAATCGCACCCAGCTGCCAGTACCATCCGTATAGCCCACCGGGGGGTATGGGATGCACGCGCATAGGCCGCCACCCGTCGACCAACGTGCGTGATGCACCGGGAAATTTCGCTGAAAAACCCTCTGGTCTTGACTGGCGCTATGGGAGCGAGGCGCTAGACTAATATTAGGATTCGCATATGGGAACGATTGCCGTAGGCACAGCGCAGCTTCCTGTTTGGGGCATAGTTGCGGTTTGGGCTTACATTGTCTACATGTTCCTGAGTACTGCCAGAGCCGAAGAGCGCAGACGGCGTGAACAGGGGCAGCCGCACACAAAGCTCGATACCGCGTTGCTGCTCTTAACTGCTCTGTGCGTCGTTGGGGCAATCTTATGCGCTATTCTCTTAAAACCTCTGAACGTGCTTGTTAAGTCACGAGCAGGCTTTGCAGCCATGATTCTATTTCTTGCTGCCGCGTTCGCGCTGGCGCAGTCCGATTCCTCACTTCTTGCCGCTCAACTGAATGCGCCAGAAGCGCATGGGATGCGACTGGGTTTGTCTCAGCCCAACCACTCGCGCCGCCGCCAAGCCACGCCGCAACTAACTCAAAACGGGCCATTCCAGTTGTTACACAAGTTTCAGAACAGCCCTGACGGAGCGGGTCCGAACGGCGCCCTGATCTTCGATTCCAAGGGAAATCTCTACGGCACCACAGCACAGGGCGGTTCCGGAATCTGTGGCACCCCACCTTATGACTCCTATGGCTGCGGCACGATCTTCGAGTTAAGTCCCAACGGAAGCGGGGCGTGGACGGAGACCATTCTCTACAGTTTTCAGGGTGGCAGCGACGGACAGTATCCTCAAGCCGGATTGATTTTCGACCAGGCCGGCAACCTGTATGGCGCAACTCAATTCGGAGGGAGCCAAGGCGTCGGCACAATATTCGAACTCAGCCCCGAGGGGAGCGGCGGCTGGACAAAGACCATTCTTTACAGTTTCGGAGCCTCCAGTGCGGACGGTGCACAGCCGTCAGGCGGCCTGATCTTCGACAGTAATGGTTTTTTGTTTGGCACGACAACTTCGGGAGGCTCTAAATCCTGCCACGGCGGAACAAACAACTGTGGAACGGTCTTTGAACTCTACTCCAACGGGCATGGGAGTTGGTTCGAAGATGTCCTTTACAACTTCGGCACCAGCGCCAGCGATGGATTCTCCCCGAATGGCGCGTTGATTTTCGACCATAATGGAAACGAACACCTGTACGGCACAACCGCATACGGTGGCGCTTACGGGCAGTGCGATTGGCAGAGTGTACCCGGCTGTGGGACTGCCTTCGAGGTTAATCCCATCGGAAGCCTCTGGGAAGAAAGCATCCTTCACAACTTTCAGGGCGGCACCGACGGACAGAATCCTCAAGCCGGGCTGACGTTTGATCAATCTGGGAACCTGTACGGCACGACCTTGCTGGGAGGAACAGGAAATGGCACGAACTGTCTCGGCAACGGCAACCCGGGCTGCGGTACGGTTTTTGAGCTCAGTCCCATCGGCAGCGGAGGTTGGACAAAATCTGTGCTCTACAACTTTCAGGGTGCCAACGATGGCTACGGGCCTTACTCCGCAGTCGTTTTCGACTCGAAGGGAAATTTGTACGGCACAACCGGTGCAGAGCAGCCCTACAACACCTGCACCAGCACAGTCTTCGAGATGATTCCCAGTGGCAGCGGGGGATGGACCACAGCTACCATCTACTGCTTTCCGGGTGCCCAAAACGCCGCACCTCCCAACGGCTTCGGTGCCGGTGGGGTAATTCTCGATCAGAGCAGCAATCTATATGGCACAACCGGGTCGGGAGGAACTGGGTCTTGCATCGTTGGGTGCGGAGTGGCATACGAGCTTCTCGCAACGCCCCCAGATTTTTCTGTGACTCCCGGCCTTTACTCGCGCGCGACCGCGACACCGGGTCAGACTGCCCAGTTCACGGTAACGGTAGCTCCGCTGGGCGGGTTCAGCCAGACAGTGACGCTGAGCTGCACCGGCGCGCCAACAATGTCGACGTGCTCGGTGTCACCCAGTTCAGTGAAACTCACTGGTCCCCCGGTAACTGTGGACGTTGCTGTGGCCACAACCGCACCGTCGGCTGGATTAACGTACCCTGCCGGCTCTGGTCCGGACAATAAGTTTGCGCTGTGGTTGACGTTCGCAGGCTTGCCGTCGTTGTTATTGTTCGGTGGTGGGGGAGGGGCATCGCGCGTGCGGCGTACTCAACTAATCCTCGTCCTGTCGCTTCTGTGTGTTCTTGGTCTGGCCATGACCTGGTCTGGCTGCGGTGGCGGGAGCGGCAGTAGCGGCGCAAGTGGAACGCCGCTCGGCACCTACACCTTGACGGTAACCGGCACGTATAGCTCCGGATCAACGAATTTGGAACACTCCGCCAAGTTGACGCTGGTCGTGCAGTAAGCGAAGCATGACATCGCGGTAGACCTGGACAGAGAAGTTATCCGGTAGTTGGCGATTTTCGCCAAGAAAGCCATCAATTGCCTCGTACGTGCCGGACTGGGATGCTTTGTTGTTAGGCATCATTTAATTCCCATCAGCAGGTCATCCGCTTCGAGCCGCCGTTGGCATCGAATGGTTTGTGGTCTCCTCTGGCAAAAAGCCGGTAAGGCGTGGGCGGTTGTTAAAGGTGATGGGTTCCGCTGTTCTCGCCACCCTCATTCTCGGATCCCTGATCTGGCTGAACTATGGCTGGATATGGATATTCTGGAATGTGCAAATGCAGGAGAAGAATGCGCCGTGGAAAACGGGCTTTGGAGGGTTGGCACTTCAGGCTTTTGGAGACGATTGGGAACGCCAGAGTCGAAAGCTAAGTGGTCCCCATGCGACCAATTGTGGACGAGTAGGAGTCCGTGGAAATCCGAAGGCTGCCACTGAATGCGCTCTCAAGGCTTTCCGCGAGGGTAAGCCATTTCGTGTGCGATACGACTTACAGGGAATTGATTCCGCCGTTTCTGCTGGGCTGGTATATACGCCAGAAGGCAAGCTGTACGGGCTGGATTTCGATGGCGATCCCGCCGGTGGAGGTGGGACGTCTTGGTCGAGGCAACGCGTCGGGAAAATGGCATGCCCGTTGCCCTTCCAGATGTACGTCAACCCGAACGGTCGCCTGAACTGCTTCGGTAAAGAGGCTGTGCCGCCGCACGACGTAATGTCACCGAACTCCGAGTCCTATTAGTGGCGTAAAATCGGCAATAACGCTCATCGAGGGTCAATTATGATGGTTATCCTTCCTAAGAGTTACGGCGCTCAAATAAAGCGACTCCTGGTCCCGCGTCGGTTCAGTTTGGTATATCCGCAGGCAGAAGTGACTGGCCAAGCAGATTTTGCCGAAGGGGGCCTACCGCCCACTCCGACGCTAACCCAATAGGGGGGATACCCAGGACGCTCCACTAGTTGCATGGTGGAATGAAGCGCCTGCAAACAATGATTCGCGAGCGTGAGCAGAGTACCATCCAGGAAGCTGCCTAGCCCACACCAATCGGGAGAGCCGCTCTAACCCTCCCCCAGAGTGAGGTGACTCCCCATGATCTCGTGGCCGTCCAGGTACACAGTCACCTGGATACCAGAGATTCCCACATGGGAGCCACCAGTGCGCTGGATCATCTCCTCTCGATTCCTGTAGCGCACCGGCCAGCTTATTGTCCCGTCAAGGTATCCATCCTCATCGTAGTCATTGGTCATGGCTGTGCCCCTGATCGTGCCGTCAGGGTTCGATTCCAGCTCGTACACTTGCCGAGCTTGCACGTCCTTCACCCTGGAGTGGAAATGTGGTGTGCATTAAGATTCGAGGATTTGCAGGAAATTGTCAGTGATCTCTGTACACGCTCAGGTATCCCAGGAATCTCTTACATGCTTCCGGTGCCTGCGGTACAGTTGGGGCCATGACGGCAACTCGTACCATCAGCGTGACGGTGAAGATGTCCGAATCGGACTGGGATCAGGTGGCGCGTGCTGCTGAGATCCTCTGGCCTCGAGCACCACTCACCAAGAATTTTCTGCTGACCCTGGCCAAATCGAAAGCGGAGTCAGTGCTGGAGCAGCAGCCCACCAAGAAATCCAGGTCGTGAAGCTTCGCTTTTTCTTTGGTGCCTGAGTGGTGCCTCAGAGGGTATTAGTTGGGGGTATTTCCACATAATCCACAAGAGGGCGACGAGAATACCAGACTCCTAAGTACCTGAAATTGCAATCATAAGTATTTGAGGGTAAAAGAGATGGCAGGGAATGCCTGTAACATACCCGAAAACGCCCGACGCAATTTTGAAAATGAATTTCATAGGATAGTCTGCGAGCTCCGCACTGGGCAATCGACCGAAGATGCCAGTCGACGGGTCACCCCGCAGCGGGGAAGAAGCAAAAGAGGCTTTGGCCGAAGAGGCTTGGGACTGGCCTAGCCAGGCGATGCCCGCGCCGCTAGGAACCGCGAGCTTGCCCCGCCTACAACTGGCGCAAGAAGTGCTTCGCCCGCTCCAGCTCGGGGAACAGCCTCTCTTCCGCCTGAAACTCGTGCGAATGTACAGCTCGGCGGCTACCGCGCAATTTTACCGGATGCCTGAGGTGCAGCATCTCGTGGTACAAAATGTACTCCACAGCGTAGCGAGGCACGCGCCGGTCATCGAGGACCCGGCTGACGACGATGGTATTGCGTGCGGGATCGTAGTGGCCGAGGCGAGTGCGGGAGTGATCGCGGCTCCAGGCAATCTGCGGACGGGCCAGCAAGCCGTAAAAGAAGCGCGCATTCAGCTCCTCAAAGATTGCTTCCAGGTTATAGATCTTGCCCCGGGTGGTTGCAATCCGCTTACGTCCGCGGATTTCGCGTATCAGGTGAGCCTTCCTTCTGACTTCCGAACTCCAAACATACCGGCGGTAACGGGTGCAATGTTCGCGCACAATTGGCTGGCGGTATATCTTCGCCAGCAGGATATGGGCAATCGACTCGAGCACGGCTTCGGGTGCGCCCTCGAGCAGGTCGGAAAGACGCACCAACAGTTTTCCCTTCCGCAGGCGAATGGTGCTGGTGATGTTAGCGAAGGCGAAAAACTCGATGCTGAGCTCGGGGATCGGTGTACGCAGTCGCAGTTCGCGATAGCTCTCTTGAAAGATCTCAAAAAGCCGTTGTCTCACCTTCCGGCTAGCTTAGCATGGTCCTGATCGGCGGTGAATCTGTGGAAGCGAGATGTGCTCGACGGATCAAAGCGCTCGAATGGGACGTCGAATCTAAATCCTCGGGATTCACGGTGCCCGATTGCCGGATCGCTTGGAGTGGCATGCCAACCAGCTTGCTGACAGCTCTTTCGATATCTTCCCGATGAATGCTCTAAGCGGGATTCTCAAGCTTGTATTTTTCGCCGGGTCGGTCAAGAACCAAACTGTGAGGCTTCGTAGCCTCGAAAGAAGATCACTTGACGCGCCTTTTCGTCGTAGCGCTCAAACATGGCTGTTCTCCGAACCTGGAGAGGAAAGCTTAAGTCTAAGAGATAGCGGCAGGCGCGTCCATTTGAGCAGCTACGATGGATTCACCGAATGGGAATTTACAAGCCGATGGCGATTTTCACGAACTACATCAAGACCGCCATCAATTCGAAGCCTTTGGGTGGTGCAGTTAGGATCTTTTAGTTGGTTTCTGGATCGATCTTCTGATCCAAATAAATCCAGAGCACACGCGCAAGCAACGTCAGCATAGGGACGAAGGGAAGGAACAACAGCACGGCCAAGATTACGATCTTGTCTACACGCCAGCCGGTCAGCGCCCATAGAGCTGCCCCAATCAGGGCAATCACGGCCAGGGCGAGTCCGTAACTGATGTACATGGCTCCAAGAAAATATCCCGGTTCGCGATTGAACAGGAGACCGCAATGGGGACAGCGATCATGCATGGCAGGGAGTCCCCAGTAGATAGAGGAGTGGAAGATTCTGGCCGAGCGACATCGAGGACAAACCTGGCGAAGGATGCTGCTTACGGTGGATGGCGGGGAATGAGGCAAGAAGAAATAATAGAAGAAATAATAAAGTAATAAGTGGATAGACTAAGCTGTTGACTCTAGAGGTGATAGCTGCCGACACCTCGCCAACAGCAACAGTTCCAGGAAGCTTGAACCCCCACGGGCACCGGCAGCAACCGCTTGACGCTTGCCCAGTCCCTTGTTTCGCGGTGGCACGGCTTAAAAAGTGCTCGACGCGTAGTTCCACCGAACTCAATCGAATGTTCGGTTTCGCTACCGCGTGTCCCACTATCGCACACGAGGTACGGGATCAGGATAGGTTAACACCGGTAAGTCATGCGCAATCATTTGCTTACCGTAGGCCGTAGAATGGGCGGGAACATGCTTAGAATTATTCAATCGTGTCGGGGGTGCGTCGATGACCTCGTTGTGGGAAGACATACGATACAGCTTGCGGGTCATCGCGAAGGCTCCGGGGTTTGC
>Ga0187782_10004178_pt1 | contig 10804 bp, 10 predicted proteins | sample 0715_SJ02_MP15_2_FD_132454 | JGI IMG/M metagenome (GOLD analysis project Ga0187782, IMG submission 132454) | Tropical peat soil microbial communities from peatlands in Department of Meta, Colombia - 0715_SJ02_MP15_20_MG | ecosystem: Environmental > Terrestrial > Soil > Wetlands > Peat | place...
CCGGAAATCGTCGAGCTCAATATCGGTCACGCCATCGTTGCACGCGCCGTGTTCGATGGGTTGGCGAAGGCCGTACGCGACATGAAAGAGCTGATGCGCCGAGCGCGATGATCTACGGCATCGGAATCGACGTGCTCGAGGTCGACCGCGTCGAGCGTGTGCATGCCAAGCACGGCGAGCGCTTCATCGCGCACCTGTTGATGCCCGAGGAGCGCGCCCAGCTCGAGCGCACGGCTCGTCCCGTGCGCTTTCTCGCCATGCATTTCGCCGCGAAGGAGGCCATCGTCAAGGCGATGGGCACGGGTTTTGCGCACGGCGTGTGGATCCGCGACGTCGGCATCGTACAGAACGCCTGGGGCCGGCCCGAGATCGTGTATTCTGAGCGCGGCGCCAAGGTACGCGACAGCTTGAGAGTGGGCGAGGGCCACATCACGCTCACCGACGAGGCCGGCTTGGTGGTCGCCGTCGCCGTGCTGATGCGCCGATCCGCCGCCGGGCGCGACGACCCAGCGCAGTGAACACCCTGGTCTTCGACATCGAGACCGTGCCCGATACCGACCTCGGACGCCGGCTCTACGGCCTCAAAGGCCTCTCCGATGAGCAGGTCGGACGGATCATGCTCGCCAAGCGCCGTCAAGAGACGGGAAGCGAGTTTCTCTCGCATGAGCAGCATCGAGTCGTCACGATTTCGGTGGTCATGCGGTCCCGGGATTCACTCAAGGTGTGGAGCTTGGGAGACGAGAGCTCGTCGGAGAGGGATCTCATCGAGCGCTTTTTCGACGGATTGGACAAGTTCACGCCGGAATTGGTCTCATGGAACGGCGCGGGCTTCGATTTGCCCGTGCTGCATTATCGCAGCCTCCTGCACAGCATCACCGCGGCTCGCTACTGGGAGACGGGTGAGGGGGACTCGGGCTTTCGCTACAACAATTACCTCAGCCGCTTCCATTGGCGACACATGGATCTCATGGATATTTTGTCCGGATTCCAAGGGCGCGGCCGCGCGAGCCTCGCCGACGTCGCTTGCCTCTTGGGGCTGCCGGGCAAGCTCGGCATGGACGGAGCCGAGGTGTGGGACGTGTTCCTCCAAGGGGGCATCAAGCGCATCCGCGCTTATTGCGAGACCGATGTGCTCAACACGTACCTGATCTACCTGCGCTTTGAGCTGCTGCGCGGGCGCTTGAATGCGATCGAGCACGCGCGCGAGATCGCGCGCGTGCGCCAGCTCTTGAAAGATTCCGCAGCCGTCCACTTTCAAGAATTCGCAGCCGCGTGGCCGGAGAATTGAAACCAGCCGAGGCGCTCGAGGCGGATGTCGTGGATCTTGCGCACGATGGGCGCGGCATTGCCCGCGTGGGCGGCAAGGCGGTGTTCATCGAAGGGGCGCTTCCCGGCGAGCGGGTGCGGTTTCGAGTGTTGAAGCGCCGCCGCCGGTTCGATGAGGCGGCGATGCTCGACATCTCGAGGGCCTCGCCGGATCGGGTCGTGCCGCGCTGCGCGCATTTTGGCGTCTGCGGCGGATGCTCCTTGCAGCACCTCGCTCCGGCCGCACAGCTCGCCGCCAAGGAGCGCCAGCTCATCGACAATCTCGAGCGCATCGCAGGCGTGCGCCCCCAGCGGCTGCTCGCGCCGATCGAGGGGCTCACGTTCGGATATCGACGCCGGGCCCGGCTCGGTGTGAAATTCGTTCACAAGAAGGGCCGGGTCCTGGCCGGGTTTCGCGAGAAGGGCAAGCCGTATCTCGCCGACTTGCGGCGCTGCGAGATTCTCGTCGAGCGCTTTGCGACCCTCCCACAGGATCTTGCAGAGCTGGTCGGAACGCTCGCACTGCGCGAGCGGGTGCCCCAGGTCGAGCTCGCCGCCGGCGATGAGCGCGCCGCGCTCACGTTTCGGGTGATGGAGGCCCCCAGCGCGGACGACGAGGCGAAGCTCAGGCGCTTCGCAGCGCTGCACGACGTCGAGATTTACCTTCAGACGGGCGGGCTCGAGACCGTGCGGCCGCTCATCGATCCGCCCTCGCCGCTGAGCTACGCCATCGACGACGGGGCCATCACGCTCGAGTTCGGACCCGTCGATTTCATCCAGGTCAATCGCGAGGTCAACGTCGGCATGGTCGCCAGGGCCATGGAGCTCTTGCAACCCGAGGGCGACGACCACGTGCTCGACCTCTTCTGCGGGTTGGGTAATTTCACCTTGGCTCTCGCGAGGCGTGCAGCGAGCGTGGTCGGAGTGGAAGGCGATGCGGCGCTCGTTGCCAGGGCCCGAGGCAATGCCGCGCGCAACGGCATCTCCAACACCCGCTTCTTCGTGGACGACTTGTTCGATTCGGCCTGCTCGGCAGATTGGGCCCGAAGGCCCTACGATCTCGTGCTCCTCGACCCACCGCGCGCCGGCGCTCTCGCGGTGATGGAACGCATCGCACACTGGGCGCCGCGTCGAGTCGTGTATATTTCCTGTCACCCGGGCAGCCTGGCGCGGGACGCCGCTATCCTGGTTGAGGCCCGAGGGTTCCAGCTGACGGGAGCAGGCGTCATGGATATGTTCCCACATACGACGCACGTCGAGTCAGTCGCGGTGTTCGAGCGAGACGCATGAGCTCGCCCGAGCGCATCGCAGAGGTGGGCGAGTGAGCTTGGGACCGCTCATGGTCGACCTCGCGGGTCCCGAGCTCTCCTCCGAGGATGTCGACCTGCTGCGCCACCCGCTGGTGGGCAGCGTCCTCTTGTTCACCCGCAACTACCGCAACCCGGAGCAGGTGGCGGCGCTCTGCAGCGCGATTCGATCGCTGCGCACGCCGCAGCTCCTGATCGCGGTCGATCACGAGGGCGGCCGCGTACAGCGTTTTCGCGAGGGCTTCACGCAGCTGCCCGCAGCGCGACTTCTCGGGCGGCGATTCGACGAGGATCGGCGCGAGGCGCTGCGCACGGCCCACGCGATCGGCTGGCTCATGGCGGCGGAGCTGCGCGCCGTGGGTGTCGACTTCAGCTTCGCGCCCTGCGTCGATTTGGATTACGGCGTGAGCGAGGTCATCGGCGATCGTGCCTTTCACCGCGATCCCGAGGCGGTGGCGGCGCTCGCGGCGGCGCACCTCGCCGGGATGCGCGAGGCGGGCATGGCCGCGGTCGCCAAGCACTTCCCCGGTCACGGTGCAGTGGTCGCGGACTCGCACATCGCCCTGCCGGTCGATCGGCGCGAGTTCGCGGACATGGAGTCCGATCTGCGTCCGTATCGATTGCTCGTCGAGAACCAGCTGCCCGGCGTCATGGCGGCGCATGTCGAGTATCCGGCCGTGGACGCGCTGCCGGCGAGTCTATCGCGCCGCTGGATCGGCGATATTCTGCGCGGCACGCTGGGCTTTCACGGGTGCGTCTTCGCGGACGATCTGAGCATGGCCGGTGCAGCCGCATTCGGCGATATGGTGGCGCGTGCCCGTCTCGCGCTCGCGGCGGGCTGCGACGTGCTGCTGATCTGCAACGATCGGCAGGCCGTGCGCACGGTGCTCGACAATCTCGATCCTGATTCGGCAGCTCCCGCGTCGCAGGCGAGGCTCGTTCGCATGCGCGCACGCGGCGAGCCGCCGCAAAATCTCAAGGACGACCATCGCTGGCGCGAAACTGTGACGAAGATCACGGACCTTGCGGCAGCCCCTCCGCTGGTATTGAGCGTGGGGCAGCCGTGACCGTGAGGCAGCCATGATCGGCTTCGATGCAGATTTCTTTCGCCGTCTGGTCGAGACATCGCCGGAGGGAGTTGTGCTGGTCGATGCGCAGCAAGCGGACCAGCCGGTCCTCTATGTGAACCCGGCTTTCCAGACCCTGAGCGGGTACGCCGCGGCGGATCTCATCGGACGGAACCTGCGCATGCTGCAGGCCGATGACCGTGAGCAGGACGGCCGCCATCGGCTGCGCGAGGCGCTCAGGCTGGGCGAGCCCTGCCGGGTGTTGCTGCGTAACTTCCGCAAGGATGGGACGCTCTTCTGGAACGAGATGAGCATACTACCGCTGCGCGACGCGAGCGGCCGCGTGACGCACTTCGCCGGGCATCATCGCGATGCCGGTGATCGACTGCGCATCGATCCGAAGCTCTCGCGCGACTCCTTGAGCGGGGCGCATCAACCATCGGGGGTCGTCGTGCGCGACGACCGCCTGACCGGCTTGTACACGTTGCCGTACTTGCAGGAGTTGCTGAAGCGCGACTGGGCGATCGCGCAGCGGGAACATCGCAGCATCGCCGTGTTCGCCATCGATATCGACGCGCTGGACGTGTACAACTCGACATTCGGTCGGGCGGCGGGCGACTCGACGATCCGCCGCGTCGCGCACTGTGTGTCGGGGTGCCTGCGCCGCTCGAGCGACGTGACCGCACGCATCGATGGAGGAAGCCTGATGGCGTTCGCTCCGGGCTTGACGCTGGAGCAAGCCCTCGCGCTCGGGTCGCTCATGGCCGAGCGCGTGCGCGATCTCAGGATTCATCACCCGCGCTCGGGGGTGTTGCGCTACATCAGCGTGAGCGTCGGGGTGTGCGCCGCGGTGCCGGGACCGAACGATAGTCCCGCCGCACTGGTGGAAAAATCCCAGATGCAGCTCAAGCTCGCGAAGAAATCGGGGCGCAATCGAGCCGCTTGAAGACAGGCGTGGGGTGCGCCCCCGCGTGAGGGGCGCACCGCGCGCTGCGAGCCGAGGCTATTTCGGCGGAATCTGATTGCTGATCCCGTTTTCCTGCTGATTCAACACGTGCTGCTCGCTCTTGGTGATGTGGCCGCCATTCTGGCTCGCCATATCGCGCTCCTCCTGGCGCACCTGATGGTCCTCCTTGTGCAACTGAGCGGCCTGACCCTTGCTCAGGGTGCCGTTCTTCACGTCGGCATTGATGCGCTTGTTCTGGTTGGACAGGCGCGAGTTCACCTGGGCGCGCCGCGGATGGTCTTTCTGCCAGGTCGTGTCCGCCGAAGCGGTGCCGACGAGCACGGCGAGCGAGGCGATCGCGGCCGCGAAGGTCAAGGTCTTGCGAGTCGAGTTCAACATAATCATCCTCCGTTTTCCGTAGTTCGCCGGTACGCCGGCTCTCGAGTACTGACAACGCGGAGGCCACCGACGTGGCTACGCGATTACGGCGAATTAATGCCTATATCGCCCGCTGCCGAGCGTGAGCGATTTCGCACGAAGCGGGCGCGTTATGTGACGCCGTTCAATCCCCCGCGATTTGCTGCCCGGGGGCGTTTCGAAACGGACCTGACGTACGGCACTCGAGGGTCGATTCTGGTACGAAGGAGCGCATGAACATTCGGACGAAGGTGATCTCGCTTCTCGCGCTGCTGTTCGTCACGCTGATCGTGGTCGAGATCGCGATTCAGCGGCAAGTGATCATGCCGAGCTTCGCCGAGCTCGAGCGCGACGACGCCAAGGTCTCCATGAAGCGCATCTCGTATGCGCTCGATATGAGCCTCGACGGGCTCGAGGTGACTGCCGCCGATTGGGGTAATTGGCAGGACGTGTACCGCTACGTGCAGGTGCCGAACGAGGAGTTCGTGCGCGCCAACATCACGCCGATCGCGATGAAGCAGCTGCAGGTCAATGCATTGATGATCGCGGACTTGAGAGGCGAGGTGGTCGTGTCGAGCACGCTCGACTTGGTATCGGGCGAGCATCTCGACCTCGACGTGGCATCCTGGAAATCGCTGCCGCCGGATTTTCCGTGGCGGCAATATCTCGCGAGCGGCAAGCCCGCCCGGGGGCTGATTCAAACCAATCACGGGCCGATGATGATTGCCGCGGCGCCCGTTCTCGACGGAACCGGCAGCGGGCGCTCGCTCGGCATGGTCATCATGGGGCAGCTCCTTACCGCCGTCGAGGTGCGCTCGCTCGGCGCGCGCGCTCAGGTGAACCTGTCGATGATCCCGAGCTCGCGCTCGACGCCGCCCGAGAAGGTGACCGAGACGGGCGGGGCGACGCAGGTGGAGCGCTCTTTCGAGGACATCTACGGCAATTCCCTCATGACTCTGCGAGTGGAGCTCCCGCGGAGAATCACGGCGCGTGGCCACAACGCCGTGACCTATGCCTCCGCTTACCTCATCGGCGCGGCGATCCTCGTGCTGGTGCTGCTGCTCATCATTTTAAATCGCGTCGTTCTCGACCCACTCGCGCGGGTCACCCGGCATGCACTCGTGATCGGCGAGGGAAGCGATCTCACGGCGCGCCTCAACTTCGCCGATAACGACGAGATCGGCGGTCTGGCGCGGGAATTCGATCGCATGGTGGCCCGTGTCGAGCAATCGCGGCGAGAGCTGGTGGACCAATCCTTTCAGTCCGGATTCGCCGAGCTCGCGAAAGGCGTGCTGCACAACCTGGGCAATGCCATGACCCCGCTGGCGGTACGCCTGTCGAAGCTCGAGAATCGCCTGCGCGACATGCCCATCGGCGATATCGAGGCCGCACACGCCGAGCTCACCAGCGAGCATGCAGGCACAGCGCGCCACGAGGAACTCAGGGAGTTCATGCGCCTGGGTTGTCGCGAGATGGCGCAGGCCATCGAGGAGTCGCAGGCGGACGTCGCGGTGATCCAGCGCCAGATGCGCATCGTGCATACGGCCCTGGGCGAGCTCATGCGCTCGACGCACACGGAGCCCGTGATCGAGTCAGTGCGCCTCACGGACCTCGTGACTCAGACGCTGGAAATCGTGCCCGATGCCTGTCGCCAGCGGCTCACCGTGGATGCCGGCGAGTCGCTGCGCCGCCTCGGCGCCGTGCGCGTGGCGCGCACGGTGCTGCGCCTGATTCTGCAAAATCTCATCATCAATGCGGCGGACGCCGTGCGCGATGCCGGTCGGGACAAGGGCACGCTGCGCGTCGAGGCGGAAATCGTCCGCGAGCACGAGCGGGATCAGCTGCACCTCCTTTGCGCGGATAACGGCGTGGGGATCGCTCGTGAGCATCTCGAGCGCGTGTTCGAGAAGGGATTCACCACCAAATCGAAGGACACGAACCACGGGATTGGACTGCATTGGTGCGCGAATGCGATCGCCGCGCTCGGAGGCCGAATTTGGGCGGCAAGCGAGGGCCGCGGCCTCGGGGCCTCGCTCCATCTGATGCTGCCGTTGACGATTCGGGAAACTTGAGGTAACAACCGTGAACGACTTAAGACGACCGGCAATCCGCGTGCTCATTGCCGACGATGAAGCAGAGGTGCGCGAATCCTATCGCCAGGTCCTCACGGAAGCGGACATGAGCGGTGAGACCGCGGTGTTCCGAAACCTGAGGGAGCGGCTCTTTACCAAGCCCGTGGCCGAACAGGTCGCGAAGAAGTTATCCTCGCGCAGCACGGTCTTCGTGCCGGTGTTCTGCGAGGGGGCGGAGGCCGCGGTCACCGCCGTGCGTGAGAGCCTGGCCGCAGACGAGCCCTTTGCAATCGCCTTTCTCGACATGCGAATGCCGCCCGGTCCGGACGGGGTGTGGGCCGCCGCACGCATTCGGGAGCTCGATCCGGCGATCGAGATCGTCCTCTGCACGGCCTACTCGGATGTCGACCCCGCCGACCTGAGCACGATCGTGCCGCCCGAGGAGAAGCTGTCCTATCTTCAGAAGCCGTTTCACCCGCACGAGATTCGGCAGATGACGATTTCGCTGGCGAGCAAATGGCGCGCGGAGCATCGCATCGTGAAGCTCGCCTACTTCGATGCGCTCACGGGATTGCCGAATCGCGAGCAGGCACGCAACCGCCTGGCGAGCGCGCTGGGAGCAGCCCAGCAACACGAGCGGATTCTCGCCGTGCTCTATCTCGACCTCGACAACTTCAAGCGGGTGAACGACACACTGGGGCACGCCGTGGGCGACGAGCTCTTGTGCTTGGTGGCCTCGCGCATGCGCAACACCCTGCGGGGAGACGAGGGCGCCGCGGCTGATCTGCGTCCGAGCCCGCGCAACAATCACATCGCCCGGCTGGGCGGTGATGAGTTCATCGTCATATTGCCGGACATCCGCTCGCCGGGCGATGGGGCCGCGGTCGCGGAGCGGCTCATCGGCGAGCTGCAGAAGCCCATGCACCTCGCCAGGCATACCCTGGTCATCACTCCGAGCATCGGCATAGCGATTTACCCGAGCGACGGCACGGACGTCGATACGCTGCTGCGCAATGCGGACCTTGCGATGTATTTCGCAAAGCGCAAGGGGCCGGGCATGCATGCCTTCTTCGACACCTCGATGAATGACGCCGCGCTGCACCGGTTCACGCTGGAAGCGAAGCTGCGCGGCGCGCTCGAGCGCGGCGAGTTCACGCTGTACTACCAACCGCAGTTCGACGTGAGCGCCGGAACGGTATCCGGTATGGAGGCTCTACTGCGCTGGACTCATCCCGAGCTCGGCCCGGTGCCCCCGACCGAGTTCATTCCGATAGCCGAGGAGACGGGCCTCATTCTGCCGATCGGTGAGTGGGCTCTTAGGACCGCATGCCTGCAGGCCAAGGCGTGGCACAACGAGGGACTGCCGATCGTGCGCATGGCGGTGAATGTGTCCGGGCCGCAGTTTGCGATGAAGGAATTCCCCAAAGTCGTTGCGGCGATCATCGCAGAGACGGGAATCGAGCCGTCGATGCTCGAGCTGGAAATCACCGAGTCGGTCGTGATGAAGGACGAGACCTGGGCGGAGCAGGCCCTGGCGGAGCTCAAGCAACTGGGAATTCTGCTCGCGATCGATGACTTCGGCACCGGTTATTCGAGCTTCAGCCGTTTGCGCAACTTCGCGGTGGATCGACTCAAGATCGATCAGTCCTTCATGACCAGCTTGGTCGAGTGCAGCGACGACCGCGCGATTGCCGCCGCCATCATCGCGATGTCGCGCTCCCTGCGAATCAGCGTGACGGCCGAAGGCGTCGAGAATTTCCCGCAACTCCTTTTCCTGCAGGAGCACTTCTGCCACGAGGCTCAGGGGTTCCTCTTCAGCCGCGCTCTGCCTGCCGAGGAGGCACACAAACTCCTGCGCCGCGCGGCTGCGGCGACCGGCGGCACTCGCACGGCGAGGCTGCGCTCATTGATCGGCTGAGTCGCCGTTGGAGGCGAGCTGAGCGCTCGCCTCGCTCACCAGGTAGGCTCCTTCAGAAACACCAGCAAGCGGTTGAACGCGGGCAAGTCGTGATCGGCCGTGAGCCTGAGCCCGTACGGTCGGGCCAGCTCCTCGACCGCCTCGACGTCACGCAGACCGGATGCGGGATCGCGCTCTTGCAGCATCCGATCGAAGTCGCGGTTGCTATCCGAGGTGTAGCGCCCCTCGTAGCGAAACGGCCCGTAGACGCACATCACGCCGCCTGGTGAGAGGACGCCGCCCACGCCGTGAAACAGGGCGACGACCTGGGGCCAGGACAGGATATGGAGCGTGTTGGCCGTGAAAATGGCGTCCACGCTACGCAGCGGCCAGATGCGCTGGCGCACGTCGAGCACCGTCGCGGGGCGGAGGTTTTCTCCACCTTCCAGCTGCACGCGCGCCGCCAGATCCGACAGAGCGCTCAACTGCTCGGTCGGATGCCACACGAGGTGGCGCAAATGGCGCGAGAAGTGCACGGCATGCTGTCCCGTACCGGCGCCGATCTCGAGCACCTGCAGGCGGTCGGCGAAGCACGCGCGCAGCACCGCGAGGATCGGCTCCTTGTTGCGCTCACAGGCTTCCGAAAAGGGCAGCATCGGTGAGGCTATTCAATTGCAACGCCGCAGAAACCGCAAGACGGAGTGGGCGCACTCACCGGGACGCACCTGCAGCAAAAGGTGAGGCCCGTCGATTTCCTCGACGTGCGCGCCCGGCAAGCCCCTGAGGAGCCTCGAGATTGCAGAGCGCGGCACGAGACGGTCGCTCCGTGCGGTGAGTATCAGCGTCGGGGTGCGCACGCGGGCCAGGGACCGCGTCTCGTCGACCGCGAGAATCTCGCCGATCCGGTGCCGAATGACCGGGGTCGCAACGCTGCTGGTAGCGCGCATTCTCCGCACGGGTGCGCTGCGTGGATCCGCCGAGCCCCACAGGAGCGGCGCGCGCAACCACCGGGGCAGGGACTTGACCGGAAAGCGAACGGCCAACGGACGTGCCCAGCGCAGCCACGGGTAGGGATTTCGCGCAAACGTCCCGCAAAGGATCAGCCCCGCCAGATGCGGCGGCGGATCGGCCGCGATGCGGATGGCGAGCGGCCCCGAGAAGGATTCGCCGAGCAACACGAAGCGCCGATCGGTCGGAAGCGCCGCTCGGATGAGCCTCTCGAGATCGGCATACCCCAGGGGCTCATCACAGGGATAACCCACGACCCTCGTCGCCACGTGCGGTCCCAGCCGGCGGACGAACTCGCCGAGCCGAATCCCGGTGCCGTCCAATCCGGGCAGGATGAAGAGATTCAGCCGCGAATCAGCGAGCATGGGGGATCAGGGGCATGAGCGATGCGCATGATGGGCTGCCTTCATGGCGAAATCGTGACCAGAAGGCGGGATTTTCGATAAAGTGTCGCCCGCTCAGCGACTTCAAGGGGTTCAGACCATGTCGATCTCGATTTACGATGTCTCCATTCCCGTGCTGATCCGCGGGTTGACCAACCTGTCCGTGATTCTCGAGAAGGCCGAAGCGCACGCCACGACCAAGAAGTTCGATCCCATCGTGCTCGCGCAGGCACGCCTGTATCCGGATATGTTCCCACTCACCCGCCAGGTACAGATCGCTTGCGATATGGCCAAGGGAGCCGCGGGACGATTGGCCGGCATTGAGATTCCCAAGCACGAGGACACCGAAGTGAGCTTGGCCGAGCTCAGGCAGCGCATCGCGAAGGCTTTGAGCTTCGTGAA
>Ga0187782_10004179_pt1 | contig 10802 bp, 9 predicted proteins | sample 0715_SJ02_MP15_2_FD_132454 | JGI IMG/M metagenome (GOLD analysis project Ga0187782, IMG submission 132454) | Tropical peat soil microbial communities from peatlands in Department of Meta, Colombia - 0715_SJ02_MP15_20_MG | ecosystem: Environmental > Terrestrial > Soil > Wetlands > Peat | place...
ACCATTCCATGGCTCCTCGCGAACAACCCGACTCCTCTCCTCGACCGTTGATTCGTGGCCTCGGCTTAGGCGGCGCCACGGCGCTCAATATGATCGACATGATCGGGGTCGGCCCCTTCATCACCATGCCTCTCATGGTCAGCGCCATGGGCGGGCCGCAAGCCATGCTGGGCTGGGTCTTGGGTGCCATGTTCGCCATGTGCGATGGCCTGGTCTGGGCGGAGCTCGGCGCGGCCATGCCGCATTCCGGCGGATCCTATGGATATTTGCGCGAGATCTATGGTCCCAAGCGCTGGGGACGGCTGATTTCGTTTCTTTTCATCTGGCAGCTCTCCTTCAGTGCGCCCCTCTCCATCGCCTCCGGAGCCCTGGGACTCGCCGGCTATGCTGCCTACTTGTGGCCGCGTCTGGAGATTCCGTATGCCAACGGCAATTGGGCTCTGCCGCTCCCGTTCGTCGGACGGCTCGAAATGGACTGGCTCGCGTCAGGCACGACCTTCCTAGCCATCGGAATCATCCTCCTGGCTACGCTTTTCTTGTACCGAAAAATTACCAGCATCAGCCGGATGTCCAAGCTGCTCTTGGCGGGCGTGGTGGGAACCATGGGGTGGATCATTATCGCCGGTCTCAGCCATTTTGACGCGGCCCGAGCCTTCAGCTTTCCGCCGGGCGCGTTTCACCTCTCTCGCAGCTTCTGGCTCGGTCTGGGGTCTTCCATGCTGATCGGAACTTATGATTATTGGGGTTACTACAACGTCGCGTTCCTCGGCGATGAAATCAAAGAACCGGCCAAAACGATTCCGCGCGCCATCCTGCTATCTATTTTGCTGGTGGGCTGTCTATACGTGGTGATGAACGTCAGCATCCTGGGGGTAGTGCCGTGGCAGGAGATGATCGCCCCGGGGCATGAGAACCGCGGATTGTATGTGGTCTCGATCTTCATGCAGAGAATTTACGGGTCCTGGGCCGCCAGGTTGGTTACCGGACTGGTGATGTGGACGGCTTTTGCCTCCGTGTTCTCGCTGCTGCTCGGTTACTCGCGCGTTCCCTACGCGGCGGCTCTCGACCAAAATTATTTTCGGGTGTTCGCTCGCATTCATCCCGAACGGCGTTTCCCCTACGTATCGCTCGTGGCCCTGGCCGGAGTTGCCGCGCTGTTCTGTTTCTTTTCTTTGGCCGATGTGATTCGCGCCCTGGTCGTCATCCGCATCGCACTGCAATTTCTGGTACAAGCCGTCGGTCTAATCGTGCTGCGCATTTGCCGGCCCGAGCTGCCTCGACCATTTCGGATGTGGTACTATCCTCTGCCTGCACTGATCGCATCCTTTGGGTTCCTGTTCATCTTGATGGTCCGGGCCAAGTCGTTCGTACAAATCGGCTATGCGCTAGTGATTTTGCTGAGCGGAGTTGCCGTTTACATCGTGCGCGCATGGCGCAATCAGGAGTGGCCCTTCGGACGAGAGGTCCCGGCCGAGGCCGAGAGGCTCCCAACCCACTGATATGACAGACTTGGCGCACACCTCGGTGTCGAGGAATCTCGAACCTCGAGCACACGCTTCGCCGTGGGCGCCGTTAGGGGAACCGTTGTTTCGCTCGCTGTGGGTAGCCGCCGTAATTTCCTACGTTGGAACCTGGATGCAAAATGTGGGCGCGGGCTGGCTGATGACTCAGCTCACCATGTCTCCCCTGATGGTCAGCCTGGTCCAAGCCGCCTCCACCATGCCGGTTTTTCTGGTCATGCTTCCTGCAGGTGCCTTGGCCGATATGGTGGATCGCCGGCGGTTGTTGCTGATGACTCAAGCCTGGATGGTCGCCGCCGCGGCGCTGCTGGGCGTATTCACCTTGCTCGAACACGTGACGCCGTGGATCCTTCTGCTCTTCACCTTCCTGTTAGGAATTGGGGCGGTAATGAATGATCCGGCATGGCAAGCGATCACGCCGGAGATTGTTTCTCCCAGACAGCACGCGTCGGCCGTCGCCTTGAATTCTGTCGGGTTCAATGTCGCTCGCGCCCTCGGTCCCGCCCTCGGCGGGCTGGTCATCACGCTCGCCGGCTCGGGAATGGCCTTTCTGCTCAATGCCGCTTCCTTTTTTGGCGTGATCTTATTTCTCTACCGCTGGCGGCGCCCTCATTTCGAAGACATCGCCAGGGGCAGCCTGCGGGACGCAATTCTGGTCGGGCTGCGATACGTTCGCACCGCAGCTCCGGTGCGTTGTGTACTGATCCGCACCGCTGCCTTCAGCCTGGGAGCCAGTTCGTTGCCTGCCTTGCTGCCTCTGCTGGCACGACCTCATGGCGCCACCGGCTACGGCCTGCTGCTCGGTTCCTTCGGACTGGGTGCCCTGGGCGGCGCGACCTGCATACCGCGGTTGCGCAACTGGCTATCGCTCGACGGTGTGGTGTCGTTCGCCATCGTTTTATTTGCACTCATGACGTTCGCCGCAGGAGAGGTGCACCGCTTCGGTCCTTTAAGCGTGGTCTTGTTCGTAAGCGGCACGGCATGGATCGCAATTCTTGCTTGTCTGAACGTTGTCGCCCAGACCATGTCGCCCATCGTATTGCGAGCCCGGGCGTTGTCCGCTTACTTGCTGGTGTTCCAAGGCGGGATGGCAGCGGGCAGCGCGTTCTGGGGTGCGGTGGCCAGCCGCATTGGGGTTCCCAGCGCGTTGCTGTCGTCCGCGGCGGCGCTGGTGATAGGATTGGTCGCCGTGCGGCGATATCGTCTCACCGCCGAGCAACTGGAACTTGCACCATCGGTGGTTCGCGATTAGGCCACTTCGATCCGAGGAGGTGATTTCCATGCATAGGATGAAATCGGTTCCGCTTTCGGTGCTGGTGCTCTTCTGCGCCACGGTTGCCCCGAGCCAGACCAAACCGGCGGAGCATCCCACACTCTCTCAGATCATGGATCACGCCGTGGGCCAGGTCGAAAGCGAATTTGTGCCCGCCGCTGATGCCATGCCGGAAGACAAGTTTTCGTTTGCCCCCACGAATGGTGAGTTCAAGGGCGTGCGAACCTTCGCCGAGCAGGTCAAACATGTGGCGGCAGTCAATTACCTGATCGCGGCCGCCGTGCTTGAAGAAAAGCCGCCGGTCGAACTCGGCGGTGAAAATGGTCCAGGTTCGATCACCACCAAGGCGGACATCCTTAAATTTCTCAAGGACTCGTTCGCTTACAGTCACAAAGCCATGCGCAGTATCAACGAGAAAAATCAGACCGATCAGATCAAGTCTCCTTTCGGCGATGGCACGGTAAGCCGCATCGGAATCGCCAACGTGGCCCTCTGGCATCCGTTCGATCACTACGGGCAAATGGTCGTATACCTTCGAATGAATGGCATCATTCCTCCCGCAAGCCGGCAATGATCGACCCGATCGACGATCGAGGCAGGAGGCGGTCGGGGTTTTCGACGGCTATCGCTGGCTCGGAGACCTCGGTGATCCTCCGCGGGTTGTAATGCGGGTGGTGATCAATTGCGCGCGCAGACCACGTATCTCGAGATGCTCGCGGATGCGTTTCCGGGCGCTCGTTACGTTCAGCTGAGGGTGGAGGAAAATCAGAACCGACGGACCGGCACCGCTCAGTGCTACCCCCGCGATTCCCTTGGTGCCGGTTAAAGATTGCAACGCCGGAAGAAGCGGACAAAGTGTGGATCGATAGGGTTGATGGATGCGGTCGGCCAGGGCCGAGGCCAGCCAGTCCCGGCGTCCTTCGGTAAAGGCGGCCAGCAGCAGCATGGAATTCTGAATATTGGTGACCACGTCCGTACGAGAGTATTGCTCCGGCAGGACGCCCCGGGCTTCTTCGGTCGGCAGAGCTTCATCGGAAATCACCAGCAACAACGGCCAGTTCCCTTTTGGCGTAATGCATGCCATCTGCGCCTGACCGTCTGCAGCCATGCGGGCGATGACCAAACCGCCCATCCAGCAGGCGGCTGCATTGTCAGCATGGTGCTCGCGCCGGGCTACTTCACCCACGATGCGATCGTCGGTCCAGCGCAATCCGCCAAAGTGATTGGCCAGACCGACGCCGGCCAGACGGGCGGCCGCAGAGGATCCGCAACCTTTGCCGATTGGAATCTCATTTTCTATCCTCAGCGCCAGCGGGATGATCGGCTTACGCTCATCCTCCAGCACCTCGCGGTAGGTCGTCAGAATGAGATGGTTTTCGAGCTGGCCACAGACTTCTCGGTCCCGGCCCCGGGCGACAACCGAGAACCTGGGCGCGGCTTTGGCACTCAGCTTGAGAAATATCGATAAGGCCAGGGCGGCGGCATCGAAGGCAGAACCCAGATTGGCAGAGGTTGCCGGCAGGGTGATGTGGAATCGACCGAAATGACTGCTTTTTCTGGATGGCATGGGCTTAGAGCAGCAACGAGATATTCATATCAACCGCTCGACTCATAGAAGTCTTCGGAATTGAGAAGCAGCGTGCTAGGCCTCGGATCTTTCTTCTGCCTGCTTCAGGGCAGATATCACCGCATCGCCAGAAGCTTCAAGTACGATCGGAGCGCGCCGGTAGGGCGCCAGAATCTCAGCTTCCCTCGGGGGCGGTCCACCTCCAAACAGTTTCCCGCGATGAAACTTCAAGGTGAACTCCGGGTCCTTGAGCAAGTGTCCGGTCAGGATCAAGACTACGGACTCCCCCGGCTTCACAAATCCGCCCTGCACCATTTTCTTGAGCCCCGCCAGCGTGACCGCCGAAGCCGGCTCGCACCCGACTCCGTCGGCTCCGATCTGGGCCTTGGCCCAGGCAATCTCGACTTCACTGACCTCGGCGACGGTGCCGCCTGTTTGCTCGAGTACCCGGACAGCTTTTTTCCACGACGCAGGGCTGCCAATCGAGATGGCGCTCGCTGCAGTTTCCGCTTGAACAGAAATCAGCTTCTTGCCGCCGGTTTCTCGCATGGTGCGCACCAGCGGGTTGGCGCCTTCGGCCTGCACAATCGAGAGCTTGGGCAGGCGGTTAATGAACTTGAGCTCTTCGAGCTCGAGGAGTGCCTTCCCCAGCGCGGACGAGTTTCCCAGGTTGCCTCCGGGAACAATGATGTGGTCGGGAGACTGCCAATCGAGTTGCTCCAATAGTTCAACGGCGGCTGTCTTCTGACCCTCAATGCGGTAAGGATTCACCGAGTTCAGAAGGTAAACCGGCATGCGGTCCACGACTTCATCTAAAATTCGCGAGCAGCCGTCAAAATCGGTTTTGAGCTCGATCGTAATCGCACCGTAATCCAAGGCCTGGGAAAGCTTTCCCCACGCAACCTTGCCATGCGGGATGAGCACCAGACTGCGCATTTGAGCGCGGGTGGCGTAAGCCGCCATGGAAGCAGAGGTGTTTCCCGTGGAGGCGCATCCCACCCAGCGGAAACCTTCCCGCCGCGCCACCGACGCGGCCACCGTCATGCCGGTGTCTTTGAAGGAGCCGGTAGGATTCATGCCTTGGTGTTTGGCAAGAAGGTATTCAATCCCGACCGCGCGAGCCGAAGACGGCAGGCTGTAGAGGGGAGTGTTGCCTTCGCGCAGGGTAAGGATCTTCTGCTCGTCGGAAAAAGGCGGCAGCAGCTCTCGGAATCGCCAGACTCCGCTTTGATCAATGGGCACCAAAGATTTTCGCCGGGTACGCCAAAGCGCTTTGAGCGTGGCCGCGGTGCACTGGGCGGCGCGCATTCCGTCACTCGTATTCCAGCCCGGGTAGATGATTTCGAGCAGGTCGGCACACGCGGAGCAACGAAACCGACGGCCGGGTTTGCCGTTGCGAAGACCACAGCCAATGCATCGAAGTTCCGATATCGCCGCTGGCTCGGAGGCAGTCAAGTTCGTCATGCAGTTTACAGGACTAAGACCAAGTATCTTCGATGACATGGCATGGCGCAACCATCGCTGCTGTGCGGTCTGCCATGTGAAAAGAGATTCGAGGGTAAGCTGTTCCGAGCTCTTTCCTACCCTAACTCTTCCGATCGGTTGCTGCTCCACTCCCACCGACTTCGTGATAAGTTCTTGGCGTCGAATGGTCAAGGGGTACCCCATGGAGGGGCCCATGAAGCATGCCGGAATCACCCGGTTCGGCGTTTTGCTTCTGCTCTCGACCTGGTTTGCGAATCTCATCCCGCCCGCGCTCGCCCAGGAATCAGAGCCTGGTCCGAGCAACGAGAAGGCCCAGACCCTCAAACAGGACGATGCCGCGAAAACAATGCTTTCAGAAGTTCCTCGACTTGAACGCCGGGGACAGTTTGGGACGACAACGGGCACTGCGCTACATCCATGATCCTGAACTGGTGCGGGCCCGCAGTGGCGCCGCCTTTCGCCGTTACCACGCTCGACGGCCAGAACATCTCTCTCGGGCCGACGGTGTGCTCGAGGACGAACACATCGGCGATGCTCGAGCGAGGGCAAGTTGAAGAAACTTGTGAGTCGGGCGAATGATTTCGAGGCGGCAACTCCTGCCAAGCACTAGGCACATCCTGTCAACGTAGCCTGCTGCCGACGGCCCGCCTAAGCCTTGCCTCCGCGCAGGTATTGATCGGTCTTGTTGATCCAATCCTCGCGGGGCGGGTGGAACACATCCAGGTCGACCGTGTCCGCCAGGGCCTCGGCTTTGTGCGGCATATGGGGAGGGATCGTCAGCACCTCACCGGCGTTGACCACGATCTCCTTGCCATCGATCCAAAATTTCAGGGCTCCTTCGAGAATGTAGGTGATCTGTTCGTTATGATGGCTGTGCAGGGGAACGACGCAGCCTTTCTTGAGCAGCACCCGGGCCAGCATGATGTCCTGCCCGATGATAAAGTGTCGCTGCAACAGCGGCTTCAGATCTTCGACGGGTACGCTCGTCCAGGGAATGTGGCGAAGTGCGACCTCCGGAGCGCGTCGGATGGGCACCGGCTCGCTGATCTTCGTCTTCGACTTTGGTTTCGGTGTCCGCTTGGGCGCTCGTAGAGTTGCCATCTTAATGTACCTTCCCTGGGTAGATTCCCACCGCGTTGTCGTGCAGATATCCGTGCGCCAACTGGAGCGCCTGAGCCTCGGTGATCTCCTTTTCAGAGATCATCTCGGCCAAGGCAGCCGCTAAGGCGGTACGGCTCGATTGGACTCCGAGCCAGTAACTCTCTTCCGCACCGAGTGCTTCGTTGTAGGGGAAGCAGTCGGTCCCAAAGGTGATCTTGTCGGGGTAGGTTTCGAGCCACTGCTTCAGCAATTTCTTAAATTCCGAAGGGTAGAGCAAAATCTCCGTTTCCGAGGTGTCCAGGTATACGTTCTTGACGGCCGCCAGCCAGATGGACTGTCGATCGTAGGGATAGCCGCCGTGAATCATCACGAAGGTCGTGCTTCGATAGCGGGGGTCGCGAAGCACGCTTTCGAGGTTCAGAATGTTGCTTTCCGACAGGTTGAAATAGTCCCCGATCCCGACCGCCGAATGGACATGCACGGGCAAATGCAGTCTGCCCCCTTCCCGCACCAGATAGCGGAAGATGTAATCCTGAAATGTGCGGTATTCCGCTTCGCTCGGAACTCCGCCCCCAACATACCGCTGGTAAATAGCTTCGGCCTGTTCGCGTGTCGGGTCGGAGAAACGAGTCGTACGGAAATAAGCCACTTCAAACTTCTGGGCAATCGCGCCCTTTCTCTGGTTTTCTTCGAGAGTATGGCTCACGAACGTCAGATAATCACTGAAATTCGAGGGCAGCTTCCGAAGACCTTGCTGCGCCATCCAGCGATCGAGCATTTTCTCCTGCAACGGGATATAGACTTGCTCATCCGGGTTCCGCGCAGTCTGCTGCTGATTGTCGAAGGGCCACATGAAGGAATCGGCAAAGAACACCCATACAAAGCGCTTCGGGTCGAGATAGTCGGCCATCATGGCACGATTGGCGACACCCTGCTCGATGTTGAGTTTGTCGAGAATGTCGGAGAAGTACTGATTTCCGCGCTGCTTTCGAACCTCGGCTTTTTTTTGAATCAGCCACTGGGTGTGCTCGGCCGACAAGTCGTTGTAGGGATACCCCCAGAGTGCCTGGGCCGCCGCCACCAGCTCAGGATTCGTATCCCGCGTGCGCACCGGGGCACTGCCCGGCGGCGCAGCCATGGCATCGACGTCGGGATCGTCGGCAAACCCGGGGTGGGCATGATGATCGAACATGGGGATCTTTTCAATCTGCGGAAGCAGACGCTGATAGATCTGTTCCACGTCAGGACCAGCCAAAGGACGAGCCTGAGCAGCGGCCAGGGGGGCCGCACCGGCTGCGATGACGGCGATCAACATGGTTCGCATCATTGGATCCAGAAACCCTCCATTCTCCGATGTCCGCGCTGCCCATCCCTTGGCCTTACTTGAGCGTGGTGCGCGACTCCTCAAGCTACAGCCATCGTATGCTAGAAGCCGGCCGAACCCGACTTCCGAGTCCTGTCGGCCATCTTAAAGCCCCTTATACGTTCCCCCATCCACCAGAATCGTCTGGCCGGTGATATAGGAGGCGCGCTCGGAGGCCAGCCAGAGGATCGTATCTGCCACCTCCCGCGGCTCACCGATGCGCTTGAGGGCAGCCGTCTCAGCCCAGCCCGCAATAATTGCCTTTTCTGATTGGCCGAGGGCTCGCGCCCGCCGCTTGGCCAGTTCGTGTAATCGCTCGGTCGCGGTGAACCCGGGGCCGACATTGTTCACCAGTATGCCATCCTTGCCGAATTCGTTGGCCAGACTCTTGACCAGGCCAACCACGGCGGCACGAACTGCGTTCGAAAGCACGAGGTCGGGAACGGGCTGCTTGGTGGTGATCGAGGTAAGAGTAATAATTCGTCCCCAGTGCTGGCGCTGCATGTGAGGAATCACCTCGCGTGCAAAATAAACCGCGCTGAGGAAATTGGCCTCGATGGCTCGGCGCCAGTCTTCGAGGCTCGTGGCGAGAAATCCTTTGGCTGGAGGGCCGCCGGCATTCGGAACGCAGACGTCGATGCCGCCGAACCGCTTTACAGTTCGCCTGACGAATTCGTGCACCGCCTGGGGATCGGTGACATCGAGCGGCACGGAGAGCACCTCAGCACGGTACTGCTTCCTTATCTCACCCGCCGCCCTATCCAAAGCTCGTGCCCTGCGCGCACACATCGCGATGCGGTATCCCTCGGCGGCAAATGCTTCGGCGATGGCGCGCCCGATTCCCTGACTGGAGGCCGCCACGACAGCGACTCTGTTCTTTAGGCGCGTACCCATAGCGCTGGAATTATAAACGCAACGCCGTGAAGAACACCCTCCCGTCCCTTTTTCCGTAGCCTCTGCCGCAGGCTTACAATCTATATTCAAGAACCTTTCGCAGGGAGACCGAATGAAACCGAGAAAACACCGTTCTGAGACAAAAGCCGTCCGAGGAGGAGCCGACCTCCGCAAGAAAAATGGGCCCGTTTCTACCCCGATCTATCAGACAGCCACGTTTGAAGTTACCGACAACGATCAGCAACTGCGAGCCACTCCCACCGACATGTTCTATACCCGCTACGGGAATCCCACCCACACGGTGGTCGAGCGGGCCGTCCGAGAACTCGAGGGTACCGATCGTGCGTTGCTATTTGCCTCCGGCATGGCAGCCATTACGACCTCGGTTCTGGCCTTGCTCAAAAGCGGCGATCACGTCGTGGCGCAGCGGGATATCTACGGTGGAGCGGCAAAGTTTCTCGGCGAGTGGCTTCCCAAGCTGGGAATCGAAACCACCTTCGTGGATACCACCGAGTATGAGCAGCACGAGCGTGCCATTCGTCCTGCTACCAGACTGTTGTACCTAGAATCGCCGACCAATCCAATCGTGCGGGTGGTGGATTTGAAGCGCGTGGTCGGTATTGCCAAGAAGCACAGCTTAATCACCATGATCGACAGCACTTTTGCCACGCCGATCAATTCGAGGCCGGCGGAATTTGGCATCGATCTCATCATGCATTCGGCGACGAAATATCTCGCCGGGCACTCCGATCTAATTGCCGGAGTCGTGGCCGGCCGCTCCGAGCTGATCGAGTCCATTCACGCAACCCGGACGACCTTGGGGGCGAGCATGGATCCACATGCGGCATGGCTGCTGCTGCGCGGCATGAAGACTCTCGCGGTTCGTGTGCAGCGGCAAAACGAGAACGCTCTGCGCATCGCCCAGTTCCTTTCGCAACATCCGAATGTCCGGAGAGTTCATTACCCGTTCTTGCATGGCCATCCTCAGCGGCCCGTGGCCATCGAGCAGATGCGTGGAGGCGGAGGCATCGTCAGCTTCGAAGTCGAGGGAACGGGCCAGGAAGCGCGCAAGCTAAGCGAAGCCCTGAATCTGTTCACCTTGGCACCGAGTCTTGGAGGAGTGGACTCGCTCGTCTCGATTCCCGTGCTGACTTCGCACGCCATGGTTTCCGCCGAACACCGGGCGAAGATGGGCGTGACCGAGCAGCTGATTCGTCTGTCTGTAGGCATCGAACACGCCGACGATCTGATCGCGGACCTGGAGCAAGCCCTGGCGGCCATCGCTTCGCCTCGCGAGCAGGTACAGGTAGGCTGAGCCAAGGGGATCAAGAAGAGGGGGGAGGGGGGAGGGCTGCCCGTAGGGGGAGGGGAGGGCTGCCCGTTGGGGCAGCCCTCATTCCATATCGAAATTCAATACGGCGCTCAGAATAGGAACTTCAGTGCGAATTGAAGCACACGTGCCTCGTGAGCACCTCCGGTGTGGAGGAAACCATTCTGGGTCGGGCTGTACGTATTGGCGTACGAGCTCCATCCGTTGTAGGCGCCGCTTCCCGCATCGCCAGCGATGGGCAGCCACTCGGTGTGATTAAAAATGTTAAA
>Ga0187782_10004180_pt1 | contig 10800 bp, 10 predicted proteins | sample 0715_SJ02_MP15_2_FD_132454 | JGI IMG/M metagenome (GOLD analysis project Ga0187782, IMG submission 132454) | Tropical peat soil microbial communities from peatlands in Department of Meta, Colombia - 0715_SJ02_MP15_20_MG | ecosystem: Environmental > Terrestrial > Soil > Wetlands > Peat | place...
CGCGGGAGTTCAAAGGGCGCCCGGGACACGACCCCGGCGTCGGGAACTCTCCCCCTCAGCGCCTCCCCCCTCTCCGCGGTCCCGGTCGTGCTCGAACTGACCCGCGGCGCCTCGGTGGTGCGGAGCCGTCTGCGGGTGCCCATCGGGACCCCCATCCGCGCGGCCCTGCGGAAGGCGGGGTGTTCGCCCGAGGGCAGCGCAGTCCTCCTCGACGATACGCCCGTGCCCCTCGACCTCCCGATCGATGGCCCGATGCGCCTCGTCGTGATCTCCACGTTCAGTGGCGGATAACCCGCGGCGGGATCCCGGGGGCCCTCGGCGGACCGGGAAGGGAAGTGCTTAAGGTCCCATGCATCGATTTGTGAGGGTATAGGACGGCCCCGTGCCCTCGAGTTGTCCGATCTGCGAACAACCGATCGCCTCGACGGCCGTCCACTGCTCCGTCTGCGGTTTTCCGACGGATCTCGCGATCGAGGGACTGCGCGCGATCAACGAGCTCGACGCCGAGACCCCCCTGACGGAGGGCTCGGTCGTGGCGGTCGAGATCCGACCGGCCCGCGCCGTGCCCCGCCCGCTCTCGCCGGAGGAGGAGCTGGCCGCCGCGATCAGTCGCGACCTGCGGGCCAAGATGGAGCTCGTCCGCGCGCTCGGTCCGGGACCGGACGTGACCGCCGAGCTCTGCCAGGCGGCGCTCAGCGAGGCGCAGGGGCGCATCGCCGAGGCCCTCGACATCCTGCGCTCCGCGCAGCAGCGCCTCGAGACCCAGACCGACGAGGTCCTGCGCAGCCGCCTTCGACTGCTGGGCGAGCGCCGGGCCACGCTCGAGCGCACCGGCATCCGCATCGCGATCGGTCCGGAGCTCGCGCACGCGAGCCGGGCGCTGGACGAGGGCGCGCGCGACGAGGCGGCGAACGAGATCGTCGCGGCCGAACAGGAAATGAACCAGTTCGAGGCGGACTGGAAGGGCCTGCAGGGCCTCCTGTCGGAGATCAACGGGCTGCGCAACGACGCGCAGGACCTCGGCATCCCCCTCGGGGAGATCTCGAGCGAGATCGACGGGATCCGCGACCAGCTGGCCGAGCCCGTCGTGACGCACGACGCGCTCGACGCGATCGCCCAGCGCGCCGCCCAGACCCTGATGCTCCTGCACGAGGCGGTGCCCGCCGCGCTCGAGGAGGAGCTCGCCGCGGACGAGGTCAAGCTGAACCAGTACCCGGACGATTCGGCGGTCTGCGCCGCGGCCCGGCGGTTGCACCTCGAGGCGGCCCGCCATCTGAAGAAGGGACGTCTCAGCGAGGCCGTGCAGAGCGTTCGCGACCTGCGCGTCGAACTCGCGGAGCTCGAACAGAGGGCCCAAGCGCCGGCCATCGTCGCCCCGGTCGCGGAGATCCCCGAAGAGACCGAGGAGGAGATGCTGAACCGCCTCCTGAAGAAGGCCCGGACGCTCGCGGGCCGGGTCCGCACGCTGCCGCCCGAGAGCGAGACCGCGCGGGAGGCGGCGCTCCAGATCCGCGAAGCCACCGAGCTCCTGCGCGCCCGCCAGCTGCGGGAGGCGGACCTCACGCTCAGCCGGCTGATGCGCATGCTCTCCACCGACGCCGCGGAGGCCTAGACCCGTGGCGATGTCCCACCGCGCCACCGAGGACCTGACCGCGCGGCTCGACGCCGTCGTCGAGCAGGGCCACACGCTCGAAGAGGAAGGGCTCCCGTTCCCCACGCAGCAGATCCGGTCCGCCTACGAGGAGGCGCTCCGCAGCGGCCGCCTCGCGGACGCCGCGCTCGTGGTGAAGCGGGGCGAGGCGCTCCTCGCCCGGATCCGGCCGGACTGGACGTGGGTCCGCGAACTCCTGCGCCGTGCCGACGAGCTGCGGACCGTCGCGGAGACGATCGGCGTCGACGTCGCGCATCTCGACCGGCGCGTCGGCAACCCGCGCCAGCGCCTGCGCAACGAGCCGCTCAGCATGGGATCGCTCGAAAAGGCCGCCGCGAGCGCCTCGCTGGCGCTGGCCGTGCTGAACGACGCGATCCCGAAGTTCGTCGTCCAGGAGGCGCAGCAGCTCGGCATCTCGATGCGCCAGGCGCGCGATCGCGGCGAGGACGTCACCGAATGCTCGCGGATCTTCTCGCGCCTCCTCCAGGCGCTCCAGGACGAGAACATCCCGACCGCTGCCCAACGCCTGGTCGAGTGCCGGCGCGCGATCGTCCGCATCCCGCGCGCCCCCGCGCTCCCCCCGATCGCGCCCGACGAGGAGGCCGAGATCCTGCTCGAGGCGCGCAACCTCGCCCGCCGGCTCCAACGGATCAAGGGCCGGGCCCAGAACGCGCAGAGCGCGGCCCGACTGATGGCGCAGGTGCGCGCGGCGATCAGCGAGGAGCGTCGCACCGGGACACCCGAAGAGGAGATCGAGCAGCTCTGGCAGGAGGTCGACCGACTCACCCGAGAACGCAAGCGCGCGTCGGAGGGCCCGACGTTCGAGCGGGCGGGACCGGCGCTCCCGACACCGGCACCCGAGCTCGACGCCGACGAGCCCGAGAAGGACGACGAGCGCGTCGCGGAGGTCAGCCCCTCCTACTACGTCCCCTACGTCCCCCCCGAGATGACCGGCCCAGCCGATGCCGACGGGGAAGCGAACGGCGTCCCCCTCGAGAGCCGCTCGCGGCCGCGCCCCCGCCCTCGGGCGTAATCTTCAAATACGTATCGCAAGTCGTTTATACCCCTTGCCGAAGTCCGCCGGGCCCTCACCACCGCGCGAACTGGGCACCATCCTATCCGTGACCCCCACCGGGCACCTTACCGTCCGCGCCGCCGGCGCCGAGTTCGCGCCGGAAGGCACTTCCGTCCGGGACTCCCGGGGTCTCGTGCGCGGGCGTGTGGTCCGCGTCTTCGGTCCGGTCGCCCGGCCGTACCTTTCCGTCCGTCCCCGCCGGATGCCGACGCCGGCCGAGGGCCTCACGCTGATCGGTAGCGCGCTCGTCCGGGAGTGACACGTTCCTCCATGTCCGGCATGCAGAACGAGGAGACGCCGGGCGATCCGGAGAAGGGACCGGGACGGGCCGAGGACCTGGCGGTCCCGACCCGGTGCACGAGCTGCGGTTCGACGCACCTCACGCGCGACTACGAGCGCGGCGAGCTCGTCTGCGACGAGTGCGGCCTCGTGCTCGAGGAGTCGATGATCGACCAGGGACCGGACTGGCGCGCCTTCGATGCCGAGCAGGGCGAAAAGCGGGCCCGGACCGGCGCGCCGACGACCCTCACGATCCACGACAAGGGACTCTCGACCGAGATCGGCTGGAAGAACCGGGACCCGTACGGCAAGTCGATCCCGACGCGCAACCGCGCCCAGCTCTACCGGCTCCGCAAGTGGCAGCGGCGGATCCGCGTCTCCAACGCGACGGAGCGGAACCTCGCCTTCGCGCTCGCCGAACTCGACCGCATCGCGTCGGGGATGGCGCTCCCGCGCAACGTGCGCGAGACCGCGGCGATGATCTACCGCAAGGCGGTCAACCGCAACCTGATCCGCGGCCGGTCGATCGAGGGGGTCGTCGCGGCATCGCTCTACGGCAGCTGCCGCCAGTGCAACGTTCCGCGCACGCTCGACGAGATCGCCTCGAAGTCGCACATCGGCCGCAAGGAGATCGGCCGCACCTACCGCTTCATGACCCGCGAGCTCCAGCTCAAGCTAATGCCGACGCGGCCGCAGGACTACATCCAGCGGTTCTGCTCGGAGCTCAAGCTGAAAGGCGAGATCCAGACCCGCGCGAACGAGATCCTCAAGGACGCGACCGAGCGCGAGCTGACGAGCGGCCGGGGCCCGACCGGGGTCGCGGCGGCCGCGATCTACATCGCGAGCGTCCAGTGCGGCGAGCGTCGCACGCAGCGCGAGGTCGCCGAGGTCGCCGGCGTCACCGAAGTGACGATCCGGAACCGCTACAAGGAGCTCACCGAGAAGCTCAACCTGCGCGTGATGCTCTGAGCGTCGCGCTCAGGGACCCGCGCCCACCCGGACGAGAGCGAACCCGTCGTAGCCCTTGCGGCCCACCGTCTGGATCACCGTCGCCCGGGCGCGCGGTTCGGCGGCGACGCGCTCGAGGAACCGTCGCATCCCGACGACGTTGGCGTCCGTGCTCTGCGCATCGGCGAGCGAGCCCTGCCGGACCACGTTGTCGACGACGATGAGCGCGCCCGGGCGCGCGAGCTTCATCGCCCAGTCGAAGTACGCCGCGGTGGAGGGCTTGTCCGCGTCGATGAATATCAGATCGAACGGCGCGGCGTGCTCGGCCGCGAGCGTGGGCAGGCTGTCGATCGCCCGGCCGACGCGGATCTCGACCTGGTCCGAGAGGCCGGCACGGGCGACATTCGCGCGGGCGACCTCGGCGTGCCGCGGCTCGGCCTCGAGCGAGACCAGCCGACCCCCCGGAGGGAGCCCGCGCGCCATGCAGATCGCGCTGTAGCCTCCGAGCGTCCCGACCTCGAGGACCCGATGCGCTCCCGTACCGGCCACGAGGAGCTCGAGGAGGCGCCCCTGGGCGGGACTCACCTGGATATCGGGAAGGCCCGCGGCGGCGCTCGCGCGGAGGGCCTCCGCGAGGGCGTCGTCCGCGGGTACGACGGTCGTCTCAATGTATCGGTCCGCGGCGTCCCACTTCGGATCGGTCATTCGCGTCGCCGGGACCCGACCCGCCGGGACGAATAACCCGGCGCACCTCCCCGGAGTCGTCGGCACGCGTGAAGTTTATGGGAGCCGCGGGCTCCCGCGGAGGGAAGGCGCCCCCGGATGGAGGATCTGGTCCGAGCTGCGCTCGCGGCCGCCGAGTCGACCGACATCCGGTACGCCGACGTCCGCGTCGTGAGCCCGCAGCGCGCCCTGCACCTCGCCGTGCGCAACGGTCGGGCCGACGCGTTGACCGATGCCCGCACCGAGAGCCTCGGGGTGCGCGTGCGAACGGCGGGGGCATGGGGGTTCGCGGGGACAACCGAACTCACGGCGACGGCCGCGCGCGAGGCCGCTCGCCTCGCGGTCCGCCTGGCGCGGGCGTCGGACCGATCCGGCCCGGGCCCGCTCGCCGTGACCGACGACCCTCCCACGAAGTCGGGGCAGTACCGCACCGAGGTGCGGCGCGACCCGTTCGAGGTCCCGCACGAGGAGATCGTCGAGATGCTGACGCGCGCGGAAGCGCGGCTTCATGTCGCCGCCGACGTGAAGAGCGGCCTCGCGTCGTTCCAGGCGTGGGACGACACGAAGTGGTTCGCCTCGAGCGAGGGGGCCTCGTTCACGTCGCGGACCGTCCATGTCGGCGCGGGCATCAACGCGACGGCGATCCGCGGATCCAATGTCCAGCGTCGGAGCGCCCCGAACTCGTTCGGCGGGGATTTCCACCAGGCCGGCTACGAATACATTGAACAGCTCAATCTCCCCGAGGAGGCCGAACGGGTCGGGCGCGAGGCGATCTCGCTCCTGGACGCGCCCGCGTGCCCGACGGGGACGATGACCCTCGTCCTCGGCTCCAACCAGCTCGGCCTGCAGGTGCACGAGAGCGTGGGGCACGCTGTGGAGCTCGACCGGATCTACGGCAGCGAGGCCGCCTACGCGGGGACGAGCTGGATCTCGGCCGCCAAGATCGGCGCGCTGCGCTACGGCAGTGATGGGATGAACGTCGTCGCGGACGCCACCGAACCGGGCGGGCTCGGGACGTTCGGCTGGGACGACGAGGGGGTCCCGGGCCAGCGGGTCCCGATCGTCGAGCGCGGAACGCTCGTTGGCGTGCTCTCCTCCCGGGAATCGGCGGCCGAGCTCGGCCTCGTCCGGTCCGGGGGAACGGCGCGCGCCGACGGCGCGGATCGGCTGCCGCTCGTCCGGATGACCAACGTCGATCTGCTCCCGGGCGACCACAGCTTCGAGGAGGTGCTCGAGGGCGTGCAGGATGGGGTGTACCTGGAAACGAACCGCTCCTGGTCGATCGACGACAAGCGGCTCAACTTCCAGTTCGGGACCGAGATCGGCCGGAGGATCATCGCCGGTGAGCTCGGGGAGATCGTGCGCAATCCGATCTACGCCGGCATGGGGCCCTCGTTCTGGAGCTCGATGGACGCGGTCGGGAACCGCGACACCTGGCACCTGTGGGGCCTGCCGAACTGCGGCAAGGGTCAGCCGGGCCAGATCGTCCGGGTGAGCCACGGCGCGCCGATCGCCCGGTTCCGCAACGTCTCGGTCCGGGGAGGCTGACGCGCATGCCGACCCGCCGCCGGACTCGGGAGCCGATCGCCGCGGCCCTCTCCGACCTTCCGAGCGGCGTCAGCGCGGACGTTCGCGTCCATCGTACGTCGTGGACGACGATCCGATTCGCGAACGGTCGGATCCACCAGCCCCATTTCGAGCGGGCGACCCATGTCTCGTTCCGCGTGGCCGAGGACCAGCGACTCGGCACCGCGACGACCGTCGATGCATCGGCCGAGGGCATCGCCGCGGTCCGGGACGCGGCGCGGGCGCTCGCCCGCGTGGCCCCCGTCGAACGGACATTCCCCGGGTTCCCCGCGGACGGAGGTCAGCACGGGAAGGCCCCCCCGTTCTCGAAGGCGACCGCCGAACTGTCCCCCGAAGAGGCCACCCGTCTGGCGGAGAAGGTGCTCGCCGCCGCTCGTGATGGGGCCCCCGGGGGCCGGATCGCGGGCGTCGTCATCGTCGGCCAGCAGGAGCGGCGCGTCGTGAATTCCGCGGGCCTCGATCGCACCGGCGTCTTCTCCGCGGCCCAATCGAGCGTGCTCGTCGACCGTCCGGAGCGCGACCCCCCGCCGTCCGGGTGGTCGGAGGGGGGCCACTGGGACCACCGCAAGTTGGACTTTGCCGAGCTCGGCCGCGAGGCGGCGGAACGGGTCGCGCGGTCCGAACCGAAGTCGGTCGAACCGGGCGACTACGCGGTCGTGCTGCGCGGACCGGCGATGTCCGAGGCGCTCGCCTTCCTCGCGAACCTCGGTTTTTCGGGGCACGGCGAAGTGGAGGGATGGAGCTGCCTCCACGGGTCCCGCGGGAAGGAGGTCGCCCCCGAGTTCGTCGATCTCGTCGACGATCCGAGGTCCTCGGCCAGCATCCCGTTCGCGATCGACTGCGAGGGAGCCGCCACGCATCGTTTCCCCCTGATCGACCACGGGGTGGCCGGCGACGTGGGCACCGATCTCGTGACCGCGGGTCGGCTCGGTCGCACGCCGACCGGTCACGCGCTCCCGCCCGAAGCGCCGTGGGGAGCGTACGGCCCCGAACCTGTGCGGCTCGTGCTCGGCGCCGGCGACGCGAGCGAGGACGAGCTCGTCCGGACGACGCGGCGGGGGCTCCTCGTCACGCGGTTCCACTACGTGCGGATCGTCGATCCGGGGCGAGGGATCATCACCGGGATGACGCGGGACGGGACGTACCGCATCGAGAACGGCGAGGTCGCGGGACCGGTCCGGAACCTGAGGTTCACCGAGAGCGTGCTCACGCTCCTGAAGGGGATCACGCAGCTGGGCAAGGACCGGCGGATCTATCCGGCCGAGCGGGCGGTTTCGGCGATGACGACCCCGGCCGCCGCGGTCCGATCGTTCAAGTTCACCTCCTCGACGCTCTTCTGATGGCGGCCGACGCGCGGGCGCGCCGGCCGCTCTCGATCGCGATCTTGGCGTCGGGGGAAGGCACCACGCTCGACGCGCTCGCCGATCGGGTCGAGGACGGCACGCTTCCCGCCCGGATCGCCCTCGTGCTCACGAATCGCGCGGACGTCGGGGCGATTGCGCGCGCCCGGCGCCACGGCCTTACGACGGTCGTGGTGCCCAACCGCGGCGTCCGGACCGAGGAGTGGGCGGACCACGTGACCCAAGAGCTCACGGCCCGGGGCACCGAGCTCGTCGTCCTCGCCGGCTTCCTCGCGATCCTGCCTCCCTCCTGGGTCCGGCGCTGGTCCGGCCGGGCGATCAATCTCCATCCGGCGCTCCTCCCGCGCTACGGAGGCCGCGGGATGTACGGAGACCGCGTGCACCGCGCGGTCCTCGCCTCGGGGGACGCGTTCACGGGCGTCACGGTCCACCTCGTCACCGCGGCCATCGATGGGGGGCCGATCCTCGCCCAAGCGAAGGTCGCCGTCCTCGCGGACGACTCGCCCGAGCGCCTCCGAGCGAGGCTCCACCCGATCGAGGTGGAGCTCGTCGCGGATACGATCCGGCGCTTCGCCGAAGGGGCCCTGCCGCTGCCCTATCCGGAGCCCGACGCCCCCGCGCCGCCGCGGCGCGACGGCGCCGACGACGCGGCATAGCTTCGCTTGGCCCGGGGGGCGAGAAGGTCGGCGAGGGGCACCGGCCGGGCGGGCAGCTCGACCTGCGGATGGTGGCGGGTCGACTTCGGCGGGAACAGGTGGCCGACCCGGCCCCGCCGGACGACCTCCTCCTTCGAGACCAGCTCGCCGGGACGCCACGGCTCGACGAGGACGTCATCGGACCCGTAGTCGATGAGCCACGCCGGCACGCGCTTCGCCCCGAGGCGCTTCAACGCGGCGACGCGGTGGTGTCCGTTCAGGATGACGTGCGATCCGCGGGCGACCCAGACCGGATCGGCGACGACGCCGGCGGCGCGGATCTGCGCGGCGAGCTGCGCGACGGTCGTCTCGTCGATCTGCTCGTGCGCCCGCAGGCGCGCAATGGGAAAGAGGACGAACTCGGGCGGGCGGCTCATGCCGCGGGTCCCTCCCGGGCCTCCGCGAACGCCCGTCGGACGTACACGCCGATCATCCGGCGCCGGTAGTCCGGCAGCAGGAACGTGTTGTGGACCGGCCGCAGGCGCCGGGTCACTTCCTCGGCCAGTTCCGCGACCCGGTGCTCGCTGAGACGTTGGCCGACGATCGCGTCCGTGAGGTCGTCGAACCGGCTCGGATGCGTCTCGACGCCCCCGATCGCGAGCCGCGCGCGCTCGACGCGCTCCTCGTCCCACCGCCCGGCGACCGCGACGCCGAGCTCGGGAAAGTCGAACGACGGTCGGACGCGGAGCTTCTTGTACCGGCCACGCTGGCCGGCCGCCCCGGCCGGCAGTCCGACCGCCACCACGAGCTCGCCCGGTCCGAGGCGCACCCGTCGGATCCCGTCGCCGTCGGCATCGTACAGCTCGGCGAGAGGGATCGTTCGGCGCCCCGCGGGCCCGGCGATCTCCACGCTCGCGTCGAGCGCCAGGAGCGGCGGCGCCAGATCGCCCGAGAACGTCGCGTAGCAGCGCTCCTTCTGGGGCACCACGTGGCAGCGGTCGCCGTCCGCCTTGAGGCAGAAGCCGAGGCTCGCGCGCCAGAAGTAGCTCTGGTTGAAGAAGAAGCATCGCGTCTCGACCAGTAGGTTCCCTCCGACCGTTCCGCTCGCGCGGACGAGCGGTGTCGCGACCTCGCCGAGGGCATCCGCGACTCCGGGGTACGCGGCGAGGAATGCCGCGTCCTCCTCGAGGTTGGCGAGGCGCTCCATCGCGCCGATGCGGGTCAGCGAATGGCCGGTGAGCTCGGGTACCCGGTCGAGCGCGACCAGGTGCGCCTTGAGATTGATGTGCATCTTGTAGTTGGGCAGGAGGTCGGTCCCGCCTGCGAGGAAGTCGAACCGGCCGGGGTACTCCTCCGCCAGGCGTACCGCGTCGTCCACCGACGTGGGCCGGTGCAGCTCGAACGGATCGAGGTGCATCGTCGGTTACGCGCCCTTCCAGGCGCGCGCCTCCTTCGCCCGCAGGTCGAGGCCCCGGAGGACCCGGTCCGGCGTGATGGGCAGCTCGGTGAACCGGACGCCGATGGCATCGTAGAGCGCGTTGCCAACGGCCGGCAGCGTCGCGATGAGCGGTCCCTCGCCCGCTTCCTTCGCGCCGAACGGTCCCTCGGGATCGTCCTCCCCGACGAGCAGGATCTCGACCTCGGGCATCTGCTGCGGCATCGGGATCTTGTACTCGAGGAGCGAGGGGTTGAACAGGCGCGAGCCCCGGTAGCTCATCGTCTCCCCCATCACCTGTCCGAGCCCCATGTGGATGGAGCCCTGGATCTGTCCCTCGACCGCGAGCCGGTTGAGCGGGCGACCGCAGTCGAACGCCGCCCAGATCTTCTCGACGCGATACTCCCCGGTCTCCACGTCGACGCGGACCTCGGCGACGTAGGCCGCGAACGAGTAGGCGGGCGCGGTGCCCGCGCGCGCGCCCTTGAACGTCCCGCCGATCGGGCGGGTCTGGTACGCGCCGGAGGCGGTCAGCGCGCCGGTGCGCTCCATCGCCCGGTGCAGGGCCTCGAGGAACGGGACCGAGCGCTCGGGGCGGCCCCGGACGCCGAAGCGCTCGTGCCCGACCTCGATCTCTTCGGGCGCGCACTCGAGGATCTCCGACGCCCCGCGCACGAGGTGGCCCTTGAGCTCCTCCGCGGCGGCGCGTGCCGCATTGCCCATCATGAACGTCACCCGGCTCGAATACGACCCGAGGTCGATCGGGCTCACGTCCGAGTCGACGCGCTGGACGTGCACCCGCTCGAGATCGGCACCGAGCACCTCGGCGACGATCGCGGCGAGAAGCGTGTTCGACCCCTGGCCGATATCGGCCTGCATCGAGTGGACCGCGATGCCCCCGTCCATGTCGACCTTCAGGTGGACCGTCGACTGCGGCATCTTCGGCGTGAAGTGGATCGGGCTGTTCGACCCCGAGATGTAGAACCCGCACCCGAGTCCGACGCCGCGGCCGAACGGCATCCGGCGGCACTTTTGGACCCAGCTGCTCGCCCCCGGCGCGGCGGAGCGCGAGCGAGAACACGCCGGACGCACCGCCGTCGGACCGA
>Ga0187782_10004181_pt1 | contig 10797 bp, 11 predicted proteins | sample 0715_SJ02_MP15_2_FD_132454 | JGI IMG/M metagenome (GOLD analysis project Ga0187782, IMG submission 132454) | Tropical peat soil microbial communities from peatlands in Department of Meta, Colombia - 0715_SJ02_MP15_20_MG | ecosystem: Environmental > Terrestrial > Soil > Wetlands > Peat | place...
ACAGGCCAACTCGCCCGCCCTGTGCTGTTGACCTGTACCTTCATCTATTCTGCGCCGCTTCCGTCCGCAGTGCGTCCGCAGTAAATCCGAGCACCGAGTCAATCGCGTCCCGTGTCCGGTCATCGGAGTCCGGCCATAGATGGCTGTAGGTGTCCGACGTTTCGACCGCGCTGGCGTGGCCCAGACGGGACTGGACCGTCTTGACGCTTTCGCCGTGGCGAATCAGCAGGCTCGGCTCGCGTGGTAGTGGCGCAGTTAAGGGCGCCGGCGACGAGCCCTGCCCCTGCACCGTGACGAGTTGGCGGTCCACGTCACGGTCCGCTCAAGGAACCGCACCCGGTCGACCGTGAGGCCGAAACGCCCTGGCGCATCCCCGTGCCCGCCGCCACCGTGACGAGCCCCTGTAACGGGGATGGCAGGGCATCGCGGACCGCCGCCACTTGCTCGGTCGTCAGCGGAACAATCTGCTTGCGTTGCGCCTTTGGCAGTTTCGTTCCGTCGCACGGATTCGACGCGATCCGCCGATCCCGGACCGCGGCCCTCATCACGGTGGAAACGATGCCGTGTATGACGCCAACGGTGGCCGGCGCCAGCTCCAATCCCTTAACCCACACCTGTACGTCGCTGGGCATGACCGATGAGAGGCAACGATCACCCGGCACCGGGTAGGCGTGTCTGCGAAGCATCGTTTCGACATGCGCCCGTGAGCTTGGACGTTGTACCTGTATCGTCCGCCACCGCTCCGCATAGTCCCGGAAAGTCTCTTGACTGGCCTTCGGGTCTACGTACTGTCCGGTGACCACGGAGGGTGAATGCGCCCGCTCGGGAGCCGAACTCGTACAGCCTTATTCCGCAGGGCACCCTGGCGCTGTCCGGGAACCTATGGGGGCACCCATCGCGACGACCACTCAAATCGCCGCCGGCACCGCGCTGGTGATGTCGGCGAAGGCCTGCGCCGGAATCTTCTGGCAGCGCCTTGGGCTCAGGGTGGAGTTCAATATGTGGAGCGACTCCTACTGGAGCGCCAATACGTACGGCTTCCGCGCGGAAGAGCATGTGGCGCTTAGTGTTCCGCGCCCCAGCGCCCTGAACATCGTCACGGGATTGCCTAGCTCGTGATGCCCATGGTTGCGCCTCAGAGCCCGGTCGGTGCAGATCTGCACCAACCGGACCCTGACGAGCCGGTGGAAGTTTCCCCGGTGGCGTTCGTCGAAGTCGAGCTCGAGAAAGAGGTCAGCATGGCGGTCCGGGCAATCAGGGATGCGGTCGAGGCCGCGGTTCCTGAGATCGTGAAGGTGCGCGTGCTAAAGCCGTACCGAGTGGTATGGGAAGGCAAGCCCTATGTTGGTGGCGACGTCGTTGAGATCCCCAGCGACACGGCTAAGTCATGGATCGGATCGAAATGGGTTGAGCCAGTTCCTGTTTCGCAGAAGAAGGAGATAGCGTAATGTCTGGACTTCAAACCGGGCAGGTCAGCGCCGGAACTACCGCGACACTGGTCTGCACCGTCGGGAGCGTCCCTGACGCCGAGGGCGTGCTGATCAACTCCAGCGCCGCGGCGTTCATCGGCGGCAGCTCGAGCGTGACGGCTTGGACGGGTTTCCCGGTCGCGGCTAACACGCGTGTTCATATGCCAGTGCAAAGGAAAGGGGCGTCGCACACATTGCCGGGGCAATAGGTTCGGTGTGCGGCGTTGACCAAGGAATCGGTCTCTAACAACGTAATGTTCTTCTTGGCCAACTCGGCGTGGAGGTCGTCGGCAATTTGTTGTGGCGTCCAACCCCAAGTGAGGTCGTAGCAGACGTCGTGCGCCTCCGCGATGAGTGCGTGTTCGGTGTTCGGCGGCCAAGTGAGGCCGGCGGCGCGCAGTTGAGCGAGGTACGCGTCATCATCGGGATTGGCAGTCGCAATCGCAGCGCTAGCAACGAGGGCAGCGCCAGCCATCATGGGGATGGTAAGTCTGGCCAGCCAGCGAGGTGAGGGCATTTGCTGCGCTTCCTTTCTTCTTGGCGTTGACGATGCCGTCAGTGGGCGGGTCCAAAGCGGCACGAATATGAACGACGGCTGCCTCAGCTTAGACCAGTGGTTTTATCGAACAGCCAACACAGCTAAGACGAGCAACGACCAGATGACAGCATCCGGCTTACAAGCCAGCTCGCCCGCCCTGCCGGCTCACTTCGAGAGCTTGCGCAGTGCTTTGAAGAGTTTCCGCAGCGCCGGCTCGAGCTGCCGGAGGTATTCGCGCGCCAAGTCTGAGTCCTGCTGGTGGAGCAGCCCATAAGTGAACGCGTCCTCGCACGCCGCGTGCGCGGCGTCGGCTTGCTCTGTCAGGTGCTCGCGGCTGACCACGCAGTCCTGGCGATCACCGAGCAACGACTGGACTTTTTTCGCCCGCTTCGACACCTTCTTCGCGTCCATCGCCGTCGCGGTGTAGCGAAGCCGCTTGGCGCGCTTACGGATTCGATGTATCGCCTCGTCGAGGTCCTCGTCGGCGGCCCGTCTTGCGGTCTTGGCGGCCTTTCGCACCTTCTTGCCGGCGGCGGCGACGGCGACGGAACGGGACCCCTGGCCAGTCGGCGGAGTTGTCGCGACCACCGCCTCTAGGGCGTCGAGCAAACGGAAATACCGCGGTGAACGCATCGCGGCCAACGAACGCCGCACCCCGGCCCGATACCGCTGCTCCGCGCCGTCGATCAGCCGGTCCCGAATAGGCCCGCGTGCCAGCTTCGGTGGCAACTTGTCGAGAGCGGCGCGGTAGCGCTCGGCCAGCACTTCGGCGTCGCGGGCCTCGCCCAATACGTTGGCCAGCTCGCGCAGCTCGTCGAGGATTGACGTGTCATCGGCCCGTCCGAACGAATCCGGCGAGGCCTGCAGCACGCTGCGGATCTTGCGGGCGGTCACCCGCATCTGGTGCACAGCGTCGTCGGCCCCAGCGCGTACGGCGCGATCCCACACCAGCAGCTCATCGAGCTGCTCGGCGACGGCCCGATGGAGCGGGTCGGCGGCTCGGGCAGCCAGATCGTTCGGCGTCGTGCCGAGCACCCGCGCCAACTTCGAACCGTGCCCCGCGGGTGCTGCACCGGCGCCAAGCAGCCGATCGCTCAACCTGTCCATCAGCCCGGTGTTGGTCGCGGGCTGGGCGAGTTCGAGCTCCCACTCACGCCACCGCTGCTCGACTCCGGGCGCGTCGGGGGTGGCTGGCCGCGACGCGATGACCCGATCGTCGCAGAATTCAGCCAGCGCCGCGTCGTTGGCACCGTAGAGCTGGTGGACCTGCCGCCTGGTCGTTATCCGCGCCACCGGGCGCACCGGGCGGTCCCGGACGATTGCCAGCACCAGGTCCAGCAGCTCGGTTGGCACATCTTCGTGACCATCGTCGTCGCTGCCGTTCGCTGTACCTAGCGGCGCACGAACCTCGGTGCGGGCGTCTGGTCCCGCCGGCAGCTTCAGGTGCCAACCGGCATCGTCGCCGCCGGTGCGACGGCGCAACGTGATTCGCCTGGACGCCAGATCACGCGCCGCGGTGTCGTAGTAGATGGCGTCGAGTTCCTGCGCCGGGAGTCGCTCCACCCGGAGAACGTCCGCAATACCGGCGAACGACGGTGAGCTCGTGGACTCGCCGACGTCGAACTTGCGCTCCACCTCCAGATAACGCGACGTGCTCGGGGCGCTGTCAGCCATCGTCGCTTCTAGTGAGTCCCTCGTAGTGTGCTAAAGCAGCGGCGTTTAGAAGCTGTGCTCGTCGGCCGGGAAGGCCCCTGCGGCGACTTCTTCGGCGTACTGGGTTGCCGCGCGGTGCAATTCGCCTCCGACATCACCGAACCGCTTGACGAACCGAGCGGTTTTGCCGCTGGTGAGCCCGGCCATGTCTTGCCAAACCAGCACCTGGGCGTCGCAATTGGGTCCGGCGCCGATGCCGACGGTCGGAATGGTCAGCTTGCCGGTGATCTGGGTGGCCAGCTCGGCCGGCACCATCTCCATCACCACCGAGAACGCACCGGCCTCGGCAACCGCGATCGCGTCAGCGATGGTCTGTTCGGCGGCGTCCCCTCGACCCTGCACCCGGAAACCGCCCAGGGTGTTGACGCTTTGCGGGGTGAAGCCGATGTGTGCCATCACCGGGATACCCGCGGCGGTCAGGGTCGCGATCTGCTCAGTGACTCGTTCCCCGCCTTCCAGCTTGACTGCATGCGCGCCGGCTTCCTTCATGAATCGGGTCGCGGCGGCGAGCGCGGCGACAGGCCCGGCCTCGTAACTGCCGAACGGCAAATCCGCTACCACCAGAGCGTGCGGTGCGCCCCGCACCACGCCGCGCGCCAGCGGGATCAGCTCGTCGACCGAGATCGGCACCGTGGTGTCATAGCCGTAGACGACGTTGGCGGCCGAGTCGCCGACCAGCAGCACCGGGATGCCGGCGTCATCGAAGATTCGGGCGGTGGAGTAGTCGTAGGCCGTCAGCATGGCCCACTTGTGGCCTTCGGCTTTCATTCTCTGCAGGTGATGGACGCGGACCTTGGTCCGCGGCGTGCCAGCAGCATCACCCGGCAGGGCGGGGTGCGCCCGGTAAACAGCGTGCTCAGACATCATTGTCCCTAGTTGTGGTCGGGTCGATCCTCGTGGCCCAGTAGGGTCCCCGGGTTCGTCTGACGTTGCCAGTCTGCCACCTGCCGTCGCGCAAGTGCACACCCGGTTCAGTGGACTTCCTCACAGCGGTACCCATCGCTACGATTCCCGGTCCGCCGTGCAGCCGCAGACATACCATCGGCGCATGCAGCGGCTCAGCGGACTCGACGCCAGTTTTCTGTATCTAGAAACCCAATCGCAGCCGCTGCATGTCTGTTCGATTCTCGAGCTCGATACCTCAACGATGCCGGGCGGCTACACCTTCGATCGGCTCCGCGACGAGTTGGCGGTCCGGATCAAGGCAATGCCGCAGTTCCGGGAGAAGCTCGCCGACAGCCCGCTGAACCTGGATCACCCGGTGTGGTTGGACGACAACAACTTCGACGTAAGTCGGCATCTGCACCGCATCGGGCTGCCGCCGCCGGGTGGACGAATAGAGCTCTCCGAGATCTGCGGTCACATCGCCGCTTTGCCGCTGGACCGTACCCGGCCGTTGTGGGAGATGTGGGTCATCGAGGGCGTCGCGGGCACCGATGCCCAGCAAGGTGGCCGTCTGGCGGTGATGACCAAAGTGCATCACGCCTGCGTCGACGGCGTGACCGGAGCGAATCTGATGTCGCAGCTGTGCAGTACTGAAGCAGATGCGCCGCCACCCGAACCGGTGGAGGGAGTTGGGGGCGCCAACCAAATCGAGATCGCGTTGACGGGAGCCGTCAAGTTCGCGTCCAGGCCGCTGCGCTTGGCCAATGCGCTGACGGACACCGCGTCGTCGGTGGTCAAGACAGTGCTGCGGGCGCGCAGCGGCCAGACCATGGCGCCGCCGTTCGCGGCACCGCCGACCGCCTTCAATGCGAGCATCACCCCTCACCGCAACGTCGCCTACGCGCAGCTGGACCTGAAGGACATCAAGAAGGTCAAGAGTCATTTCGATGTCAAGGTCAACGACGTGGTGATGGCGCTGGTGTCCGGCGTGCTGCGGCAGTTTCTGCTTGACCGTGGCGAACTGCCGGACTCGTCGTTGGTGGCGATGGTGCCGGTATCGGTGCACGGGCGATCTGATCGCCCTGGGCGTAACCAGGTCTCGGGAATGTTCTCAAAGTTGGAAACCCAGATCGCGGATCCGGCGGAACGGCTCAAGTCCATTGCCGAAGCGAATTCAGTTGCCAAGGAACATAGTTCGGCGATCAATGCCACTCTTTTGCAGGACTGGTCGCAGTTCGCCGCGCCGGCGGTGTTCGGTTTGGCGATGAGGGCATACGCCCGAACCCGGCTGACCAAGAGTCGTCCGGTGCACAACCTGGTGGTTTCCAACGTGCCGGGGCCACAGATGCCACTGTATTTGCTGGGCAATGAGGTGAAAGCGATGTATCCGCTCGGGCCGGTCTTCCACGGCTCGGGTCTGAACATCACCGTGATGTCGCTGAACGGCAAACTTGACGTCGGCCTCATCGCCTGCGCGGAGCTGGTGCCGGACTTGTGGGAGTTGGCCGACGACTTCACCGTCGGGATGGAAGAACTGCTGCTCGCGACACAGTAGAGCGCCCGGTCGCCGTGCGGCAACAGCAGCCTCGCGTCGACCCATGGCAGCATAGGTGGACATGGGGATCCCTCGCGGCGACAAGATCGCGCGCTCGATGCTGATCTGGACCGTGATGGCCGTAATCGTGGCGACGGTGGCCAGCTGCACCCACGTCACCAATGGGCGTGCGGTGCTGGCCGGGCCAAGGATCGGTCAGCCAGTGGAGTGGGGACCGTGTCGTGTCTCCGGCGGCGGCGGCGGCACCGGGGTGATGAGGCTTCCAGGTGGCGCGCAATGCGGCAAGTTCGCCGTACCCGTCGACTACAGGCACCCCCGCGGCGATGCCACCACATTGGCACTGATCAGGTTTCCGGCGACTCGAGACAAAATCGGGTCGCTGGTCATCAACCCCGGCGGACCCGGCGAGTCCGGCATCGAGGCCGCAGTGGGCCTGCTGCAGTCGTTGTCGCCGCGGGTCCGCGAACGGTTCGACCTGGTCGGATTCGATCCACGCGGGGTCGCGGCTTCGCGGCCGGCTATCTGGTGTAACTCCGATGCCGACAACGACCGGCTGCGCACCGAGCCGCAAGTGGACTACAGCCCGGCGGGGGTAGCGCATACCGAGGACGAGACCAAGGCGTTCGTCGGCCGTTGCATCGACAAGATGGGCAAGAAGTTTCTGGCGCACGTTGGGACCGTTGACGTCGCCCGTGATCTCGACGCCATCCGCGAAGGCATGGGCGACAGCAAATTGACGTTCCTGGGCTACTCGTATGGAACCCGCATCGGCTCTGCTTATGCCGAGGCCTACCCGAAAAAAGTCCGGGCGATGATCCTCGACGGTGCCGTGGACCCGAATACCAGCTCCATCGAGGCCGACCTGCGGCAGGCCAAGGGTTTTCAGGACGCATTCAACGACTTTGCCAAAGACTGCGCCGAGTCTCCCAGCTGTCCGCTGGGCACCGACCCGGCCAAAGCCGTTGACGTGTACCACAGTTTGGTCGACCCGCTCGTCGACAAGAACAACCCGATGATAGGCAGGCCGGCACGCACCAAAGATCCACGCGGCCTGAGCTACAGCGACGCCATCGTGGGCACCATCATGGCGCTGTATTCGCCGACCTTCTGGCATCACTTGACCGAGGGATTGACCGAGCTGGCCCACCATCACGGCGACACCCTGCTTGAGCTGGCCGACCTGTACATGCGCCGGGACAAGCACGGTCATTACACCGACGCCACTGACGCCAGGGTGGCGATCAACTGCGTCGACGATCTGCCGGTCAAGGATCGCGCCAAAGTCATCGACGAAGACCGCCGCTCGCGCCAGATCGCACCGTTCATGAGCTACGGGAAGTTCACCGGCGACGCACCCTTGGGCACCTGTGCGTTCTGGCCGGTACCGCCGACCAGCAAGCCGCACACTATCTCTGCTCCCGGGCTGGCGCCGACCCTGGTGGTGTCGACCACGCGTGATCCGGCGACGCCGTATCAGGCCGGCGTCGACCTGGCGAGTCAGCTTCACGGCTCTTTGCTCACTTTCGACGGCACCCAGCACACGGTTGTCTTCCAGGGCAACAGCTGTATCGATGACTATGCGACGGAATACCTCGTCAGCGGCACTGTGCCGGCGGAGGGGGCGAAGTGTTAGCTCCGGAGGCGCCGGGCCCAAAACGTAAAGACCGCGCAGGAGATAACGAGACCAAGGTGTGACCATTGGGATCACTACCCGTGGCCGATGCGTGGGACGATTGGCAGCCATGTGGCGCATGAGACGGTTGTGCTCTGCGCTGCTTTCTTTGGTGCTATTGACAGTGGCAGCCGTGGCGACGACGCCGATAGCAGGCGCGACACTAACCTGGGGCAACTGCGGCCGGTTCGTCAGCCACCCTGACGACGTTCCCAGCGCGCAGTGCACCACCGTTCCGGTCCCCATCGACTACGACAACCCCAGTGCCGGCCAAGCTGAGCTCGCGGTTATCCGAATTCCGGCGACTGGTCCGCGGATCGGCGCGCTGCTGGTCAATCCGGGTGGACCCGGGGCATCGGCGGTCGACATGGTCGCCACGCTGGGAGCCGATCTGGCAGGCTCCGAGATCAGCCGCCGCTTCGATTTGGTGGGATTCGATCCCCGCGGCGTCGGCCACTCCACGCCGGCGCTACGCTGCCAGACGGACGCGGAGTTTGACGACTACCGTCGTGAACCGATGGTGGACTACAGCCAGTCCGGCGTAGCACACATCGAAGGCGTGTATCGGCAGCTGGCGCAGCGCTGCCTCAACCGAAATGGCCCGGCGTTCTTGGAAAACGCCGGCACGGCGTCCGTCGCACGCGACATCGATGTGGTGCGCCAGGCGCTGGGCGACGACCAAATCAACTATCTCGGCTTCAGCTACGGCACGAAATTGGGGACCGCCTACGTCGAGCGGTTCGGCGACCACGTTCGCGCCATGGTGCTGGACGGTGCGATCGACCCAGCCGTCGGCCCGATCGAGGAAAACATCAACCAGCAGGCCGGGTTTCAGACTGCGTTCAACGATTACGCGGCGGATTGCGCCCGCTCGTCGGACTGCCCGCTGGGCACCGATCCGGCCCAATGGGGCAACCGCTACCACCAACTTGTCGACCCGCTGGTGAGCAAACCGGCTCAGACGTCGGATCCACGCGGACTGGGTTACGCAGATGCGACCACGGGCACCATCAATGCCCTCTACACCCCGCAGTTCTGGAAATACCTGACCAGCGGTCTGCTCGGTCTGCGTCGCGGCACCGATCCCGGTGACCTGCTGATGCTGGCCGACGAATACTACGGCCGCGACGACAAAGGGCACTACGACAATTCGCAGGACGCGTTCAACGCGGTCCGCTGCGTCGACGCCCCCGCGCCGAAGGACCCTGCGGCCTGGGCGGACGCTGACCGCCGGATGCGCGAAGTTGCGCCGTTCCTGTCCTACGGGCAGTTCACCGGGTATGCGCCCCGCGACCTGTGCGCGCTCTGGCCGGTACCCGCGACGTCCGCGCCGGCGCCCGCAGCGCCCGTCGCTCCGGGCAAAGTCGTAGTCGTGTCCACCACCCACGACCCGGCCACCCCGTATCAGGCAGGCGTGGACCTGGCCCGCGAACTCGGCGCCCCGCTGATCACATATGAGGGCACCCAACACACCGTGGTGTTTAACGGTGACCAATGCGTCGACAACGCGGTGGTCAGCTACTTCGTCGACGGGGTGGCGCCGGGAAACTTACGGTGTTCGGCGCCGTAGTAACACAGAGTTAACTGGCTTTGCATATTGTTCCAGTTATGGATCGACAAAAGGAATTCGTGCTCCGCACGCTGGAGGAACGGGATATCCGGTTCGTCCGGCTGTGGTTCACCGACGTCCTCGGTTTCCTCAAGTCGGTCGCGATCGCCCCGGCCGAGCTTGAGGGCGCCTTCGAGGAAGGCATCGGCTTCGACGGATCGTCCATCGAGGGCTTTGCCCGGGTTTCTGAGTCCGACACGGTAGCTCACCCCGACCCGTCGACCTTTCAGGTGCTGCCCTGGACCTCCCGCTCCGGCCACCATCACTCGGCGCGGATGTTTTGCGACATCACGATGCCGGACGGCTCGCCGTCGTGGGCCGACCCGCGGTATGTGCTGCGACGGCAGCTAGGCAAGGCCAACGACCTCGGCTTCTCTTGCTACGTGCACCCTGAGATCGAGTTCTTCCTGCTGGAGCCCGGTCCGGAGGACGGGTCGATACCCATTCCGCTCGACAACGCCGGCTACTTCGACCAGGCGGTGCACAGCGCGTCCAACTTCCGTCGCCATGCGATCGACGCCCTGGAGTTCATGGGCATCTCGGTGGAGTTCAGCCACCACGAAGGGGCGCCCGGTCAGCAAGAGATCGACCTTCGCTTTGCCGACGCACTGTCGATGGCCGACAACGTGATGACGTTCCGTTACGTCATCAAAGAGGTCGCGTTGGAAGAAGGCGCGCGGGCGACGTTCATGCCCAAGCCATTCGGGCAGTACCCCGGCTCGGCCATGCATACCCACATGAGCCTGTTCGAGGGCGAAGTCAACGCGTTCCACAGCCCGGACGATCCGTTGCAACTCTCGGATGTCGCCAAGTCATTCATCGCCGGGATCCTCGAGCACGCAAGCGAGATCAGTGCAGTCACCAACCAATGGGTCAACTCCTACAAGCGGCTGGTGCTCGGCGGCGAAGCGCCCACCGCCGCGTCGTGGGGCGCGGCGAACCGGTCGGCGTTGGTCCGGATTCCGATGTACAGCCCGAACAAGACCTCGTCGCGGCGTATCGAGGTGCGCAGCCCCGACTCGGCGTGCAATCCGTACCTGGCTTTCGCCGTGCTCCTGGCGGCCGGGCTGCGCGGTGTGGAGAAGAATTACGTCCTGGGCCCGCAAGCAGAAGACAACGTCTGGGACCTGACGCCCGAGGAGCGCCGCGCGATGGGTTACCGCGAGCTGCCATCCAGCCTCGACGAAGCGCTTCGTGCAATGGAGAGTTCCGAGCTCGTCGCAGAAGCCCTGGGGGAGCACGTCTTCGACTTCTTCCTGCGCAACAAGCGCACTGAGTGGGCGAACTACCGTCGCCACGTCACACCCTTTGAGCTGAAGACTTACTTGTCTTTATAACCCTCTCTACAGCGTTCCC
>Ga0187782_10004182_pt1 | contig 10797 bp, 7 predicted proteins | sample 0715_SJ02_MP15_2_FD_132454 | JGI IMG/M metagenome (GOLD analysis project Ga0187782, IMG submission 132454) | Tropical peat soil microbial communities from peatlands in Department of Meta, Colombia - 0715_SJ02_MP15_20_MG | ecosystem: Environmental > Terrestrial > Soil > Wetlands > Peat | place...
AGCAGAGCATAATTGGCCCCTCGGCCCCACTCTACGTTCAAACCTGGCTCACATAAGGTTCCTCCCCATGATTTGGCCGGACGAGCATCCGTTGGTCAACACAATAATTAGGACTGAGAAGGCACGTTGGGGCGCCCTATTCCCTGAGCGCGCGTCCAAAATCTGTACGAACCCTGCCCGATAGGTGACATTACCACAGGAGGAGAAGATGAGTACTCTGGGTAAAGCGAAAGCAAAGGATTCCCCCTCAGGTGAAGTCCATGTAATGAAAAAACAGCAAACCGCCCGGCAGCTGTTGATCCGAAGCCTGGTGCAACAGAATGTCAAATACATATTCGGCATACCGGGTGGGAAGATCACGCCGACCTTTGATGTATTGCGCGATGAGGGTCCGCAGCTGATCGTCTGTCGCCACGAGCAAAATGCCGCCTTCATGGCCGCCGCTGTAGGGCGTTTGACCGGAAGGCCGGGAGTCTGTCTTGTCACCTCCGGCCCGGGTACCGGCAATCTCGTGACCGGTGCCGCCACGGCCACCACCGAAGGTGATCCCATGGTCGCCGTCGGAGGCGTCGTTCCCCTGACGGACGCCCTCAAGCAGACTCATCAGTCCATGGATTCGGTCGCAATCATGAAGCCGGTTACAAAGTTCAGCGTCGCGATCAATGCCCCGGAAGCGGTCGGCGAAGCAGTGGTGAATGCTTTTCGAGCGGCGGTGACGCCTCGTCCCGGAGCATCCTTTATTGCTTTTCCAACGGACGTGCAGCGTGCCCCGGCGGAAGCCAACGTGCCGCCGTTACTACCGCTCCCGGAGTTGGGGGCAGCCCCGGAAGATATGATTCGCCGGGCTGCGAAAAGAATATCGCAAGCGAAGAGCCCGGTCGTCCTTCTCGGCATGGGGGCTAGCGAACCTCGTGCAACCGCGGCAGTGCGCGCTCTGTTGAAGCGCCACGCCTTACCCGCCGTGGGCACATTTCAAGGCGCGGGAGCCATATCGCGCGAATTGCTTCCACTATTCTTCGGACGCGTGGGACTTTTTCGCAACCAGCCCGGAGACAAAGTGCTGGCCAGGGCAGATGTAGTCCTGACTGTCGGGTACGATCCTGTCGAATACGATCCGAGTTTCTGGAATGTGGGTAAGGCGAGGGCCATCATTCATCTGGACAGTTATCCCTGCGACATCGATAACCATTACGAACCGGAGTTGGAGCTTCGCGGATCAGTTCCCGCGACAGTGAGTTCCCTGGCGTCAATGCTCGAGGAGCAGTCGTTTACTGCAGGTCCAGAGCTGCAAGCGATTCAAGTGGAGTGGAAGGCGCTACAGAATCCTCCTGTTCCGAAATCAAACCAAGCAGTTCATCCCTTGAGCATCGTGCTCGGGCTGCGCAGTCTGGTCGATGATGAAACCATCATCGCGTGCGACATGGGGTCGGTGCACATCTGGATGGCGCGCCACTTCTTTGAGTTTGAACCACGCAAACTCCTGTTCAGTAACGGCCAGCAAACTTTGGGAGTAGGAATTCCTTGGGCTATGGCGGCGAGTTTCACTTATCCTGCCAAAAAGGTGGTGGCCGTCGTGGGCGATGGGGGCTTCCTCTACTCCTCGATGGAACTGGAAACAGCGGTTCGGTCGAAGCTGAACATTACAGTCATTGTCTTTCGCGACGGCGGGTACAACATGGTCGCCTTTCAGGAGGAGAATCTCTTTGGGCGAACATCAGGCACCGATTTCGGAAATCCAGACCTAGTGAAGTACGCGGAAAGCTTCGGAGCCACGGGTATGAGGGTCAACCGACCTGATGAACTGTTGGCGACTTTACGAAAAGCGCTCGAAACCCCCGGAATCGTGGTGGTCGACATTCCGGTGGATTACAGCAAGAACGCGGAAATCGCCCAACACGTGATTGCCGAAGCCTGGGATTGAGAGTTTGAAAGTTACATGAAGGATTCACTGGTATCCGGCTCACTCGCGATGATCCAGCCGGCGTGGCACCACGTGTCCGGCAGCACCGATCATCGAGCGGGAGAGTTGTATCAGACCTCCTTGATGTCTGCTTTGATGGCCGGGATTTACGAAGGTCAGACCACATACGGAGAGATCCGAAAACACGGTGACTTCGGCCTTGGCACTTTCAATGACCTAGATGGCGAGATGGTCGGGTTTGACGGGACGTTCTATCAGCTTCGATCCGACGGCTCGGCTCGTCCCGTCACGGCCGACCAAAAGACGCCTTTCGCTGTGGTTACGTTTTTCCAGCCGGAGCAAGAGTTGGATGTGGCACAGCCAATGACGAAGAGCGATCTCCTGGCGATGATTGAAAATGAGACGAATGCCAACCTCTTCAGCGCGGTGAAAGTGGACGGCATCTTCGATCACGTCCGCACCCGAACCGTCGAACGCCAGGTCAGGCCGTTCCCTCCGCTCGCAGAAGCAGCGAAACATCAAAAAGAGAACGTCCTCAGCAACGTGGAAGGGACCCTCGCCGGATTTCGTTCTCCGACGTATGCGCAGGGTATTGGCGTGGCGGGGTTTCACCTGCACTTTCTGCGGCAGGATAAACAGGCCGGAGGACACGCACTGGACTATCGCCTTCGTGCCGGTAGGGTACAGATTTGCACGGTGCATGATCTACGGATCGAGTTACCTACGTCGGCGGAATTCCTGAAGACCAATTTCGAGGATCAGGGGCTGAGCCAGAAAATCAAAGCGGCGGAGGGATAGGCAGCTCTCTTCTGTGAAATCAGGCTGAGAAGCACTCTGGTTTGGGTCACGATTCGGGGGCCCGTGAATGGAATGCTTGAAGCAACTTTGAGGAGGTCAGTCATGTCGCGCGTATCAACCGCAGCAGCAGCGTCAACCAAAGGCATCTTGCACGAACCAGCCCCACCCAAAACAATAGCAGCAACCACAGTCATCGAGCACGTTCTGTCGAGGCTTAAGGACATCGGCATATCCAAAGTATTTGGCGTTGCCGGGGACTACGCTTTCCCCATAGAGGACGCCATCGTAAAGTTCCCAGGGATGGAGTGGGTCGGATGCTGCAACGAGCTGAATGCCGCATACGCAGCCGACGGATACGCTCGCATCAACGGAATTGCCGCCGTCAGCACTACCTTCGGTGTAGGTGAATTGAGCGCCATCGGCGGAATTGCCGGCTCCTATGCCGAACATCTACCGGTGTTCCACCTGGTCGGAATGCCCAACCTGCCCACGCAAGGTGCGCGCGCGATCGTGCATCACACACTGGGAAACGGGGAATTTGACTTCTACTACAAAATGACCGACCCAGTCGTTTGTGCGCGCGCCATCATGACTCCGCAGAATGTTGCTTACGAAACCGAGCGGCTGATTGCGGAGGCGCTTCATCACCGCAGGCCGGTATACATGGCCTTCCCATCCGACGCTGCGAACCAGACGGTGGTGAGCGATGCAACGCCGCTCGATCCAGCGAAGAGTGATCCTGCTTCGCTCGAAGCGGCGGTCCTCGCGATCGTTGAGGCTCTCAGCGCAGCCAAGACTGCCTGCATTCTCCCAGGGCTCTTGGCGAATCGGGCGGGGTTGCAGGGCGAAGTGCAGGCATTCATCGATGTTTCCGGGCTCCCCTTCGCCACAATGTTTGCAGACAAATCTGTACTTGAAGAGCAACAACCTGCCTACATCGGGATGTACGACGGAAAAATCATGGACGAAGCAGTTCGCGAGTTCGTTGAATCATGCGACTGCGTCGTCCTGATCGGAGCCATTCTGTCGGACTTCAACACGGGCGCCTTCACCGCGAACCTCAACCAGGAAAAGACCATTGATATTCGCCACCATCGGACGAGCGTAGGCACAAAGGTGTATCCCAACGTCGAAATGAGAGATGTCCTGGCTGAAGTCGCGCGACGCGTTGCGAGACGAAATCAGAAGCCTTCGCTGCAACCAGGTTCGCTGGGACCAGTCAAGGGCGCCGGCAAGGATCCCATTACCGCGGACGCGCTTTATCCTCGCTGGGCAGAGTTCATCAAGCCGGACGACATCCTCATTGCGGAGACTGGAACTGCTTCGATGGGAATGGCTTTCGCACTTCTGCCGAAGGGCGCGAAGTTTTACAACCAGACATTGTGGGGTGCCATTGGATGGGCGACGCCGGCGGCTTTTGGAGCGGCGGTCGCGGCGCCGAACCGGCGCGTTGTACTCATTACCGGCGAAGGATCGCATCAAATTGGCGCACAGGAGATCAGTCAGTTCGGACGACGCGGGCTGAAGCCAGTCGTGTTCGTCCTTAACAATTCGGGCTATCTGATCGAACGGCTGCTCACGAATAATCCCGAGTTTGAGTACAACAATCTGGCCGAGTGGCACTACGCAGACTTGCCGAAGGCGCTTGGGTGCGATGACTGGTTTACAGCGCGTGTGACGACGTGTGGAGAACTCGATCAGGCCCTTAAAACAGCATCTCAGGGCGAGCGGGGAGGATACATCGAAGTTGTGACAGATAAGTATGCTGCGTCTCCGCTGTCCGTGAAGCTCCACGAAAACAAGAAGATTCTCTACAAGGAGTAGCGTTCGCGACGAAGATCGCCTGCGCGCTGATCGTTGAGTCACCCAGGCCGCACGGGGACAGCAATTCCTGTGCCTTCCCGCACCCTCGGATGATCGCTGAGAGCCCTCAAGGGACTCTGGCAGAGGGCGCATCAAAGTCCACTTGGCGACGGCGGTGTTACCTGCTTGCGCCCGGCCGATTCCTTGTAGGTCGAGTCAATCGGCATCACGCCTGCCTTACCCCCACGTGATGCACTTGTAGTACGTAACGTTCGTCTGGTTTGAGCAGCTGTTTCTAACTGCCAGCCGTAAAGGAGATGAGTGATGGCGACGCTAAGGCAAATACCGGCTCCCGAGCCGGTCACGAAAAGATCTGTACGCGATGCAACTTATCAACTGCTGCGTGAACTCGGTCTCACAACCGTATTCGGCAACGTCGGCTCGACAGAAGAACCATTCCTTGAGAACTTTCCGGAGGACTTCCGCTATGTGCTGGCCCCGCAAGAGGCATCTGTAATTGCGATTGCGGACGGCTTTGCCCAGGGTACACGTCGTCCAGCATTGGTCAACCTTCACACCACTGCAACCGCCAATTCGATGGCGAATCTCGCAACGGCGTTCCAGAACAAAACGCCACTGATTGTGACGGCCGGGCAGCAAACGCGGGAGATGCTATTGATGGAGCCGTTTCTCACCAACGTTGAGTCCACAATGCTTCCACGGCCATGGGTGAAATGGGCGTACGAGCCCGCCAGGGCCGAAGACATTCCCGCGGTGTTCATGCGCGCTGTTGCCACCGCCCTTCAACCACCAGCAGGTCCGGTGTTTCTTTCGTTGCCTCTCGGCGATTGGGATAAGGTCTGCGAGAGTCCGACCGTGATACGAACTGTGAGTCGGCGCATTGCGCCGGATCCCGCGCGTTTGGCCGAATTTGCCAAGATCCTGTCTGAGGCAAAGTCGCCCGTGCTTATTTACGGCGCTGCAATTGCGCGCGGAAGCGGCTGGGATCGTGCCGTGGCGTTTGCCGAAGCCCTTGGTGCTCCGGTGTGGGCCGCTCCCGCTTCAGAACGAGCTCCCTTTCCAGAAAACCATCCCCTTTATTCCGGTGGTTTGCCGTTTGCGATTGGACCGCTCAGCAAAAAGCTGGAAGGCCACGACGTGGCACTGGTAGTCGGCGCGCCGGTCTTCCGCTACTACCCCTACGTGCCCGGTCCCTACGTGCCAGATGGACTCCGGTTGCTCCATATCTCGGATGATCCCGCTGAAACCGCGCGAGCCCCCATCGGTGACAGCTTGCTCGGGGACCCGGTGCTATCTTTGGAAGGCTTGAAAGCTCTGTTGGGCGATCACAATCCCAGAACCACAAAGGCACGCGAAACTCTTGCTCATCGTATGGCGCCGCATGGGCCGGGTACACCAAAACGGTCGGGTGATGGCATTCTCACAGCCGCTCAAGTTTTTCGAGCTCTCAATGAAATTCGGCCTGCGAATACCATCCTGGTCGAGGAAAGCCCTTCCAATCTTCCAGACCTTCACACAGAATGGTCGATTACGGAGCCCGACACCTTTTACACCTTTGCCAGTGGAATCCTCGGCTGGAATCTTCCAGCCGCAGTGGGTATTGCCCTGGCCGAGCGCGACTCGGGGCGCAACCGTCCGGTGATCGCGATCATTGGCGACGGTTCGTTTCAGTATTCGATTCAGTCTCTTTGGACGGCCGCGCAACTGCGCCTCCCGGTTTTGATTGTCGTGCCGCGCAACGACGAATACGCCATTCTGAAGTCCTTCGCTGTACTTGAGGACACGCCGCGAGTTCCAGGCCTCGATATCCCCGGCTTTGACATCGTGTCGATTGCAAAAGGGTATGGGTGCGATGCCGCCCGCTTAGATGATCTCGAGGCGATCAAGAAAGCAGCGCTCGAGGCGTGGCGAAAATCGAAACCCACCGTGTTGGAGGTACCAATTTCCCCACAAGTACCTCCCTTGATCTGACGTCAGAGACCGTTACCTAATCTGTCCCGAACGGCTGTCGCGCGCTCGGCTAGGGGAATGTTGTAGCTCCTAATCTAAGGATCTCTCCCGTATGGCCGACCATTTGCCCAGAACGCCTATGTCCGCTGCTCTTTACCGGCCGCCACGCTAATAAGATGCCGAAAGCAGTTCGTCATTGTGCACAAACCCTCGATGATCTTGAAAACCCTGCATTCCATCGCCATTAATTGGATCTCGTGCAGCAGGCGAAAGTGCGCAGGCTAGGAACGAAGGAGAGAGGGGGGAACCAGTCTTTCCAGTGTAATCTTTCATGTTGACATGCCACAGGAGAGCGCGCATACTCCTGTGTGAATGCAACAGGAGGGGCAATGACGGAAACGAAGCCGGGGATTCTGCAGGGGACATTGGACTTAATGGTGCTGAAGACGCTCGAGGCAATGGGGCCGCTGCATGGATATGGGATCGCGCGGCGGATCGAACAGGTCAGCGAAGAAGTGCTGCAGGTCAATCAGGGGACAATTTACGCATCGTTGGTGCGGCTGCTGCAGAAGGGTTGGATTTCGTCGGCGTGGGGCACGTCGGAGAATAATCGGAAGGCAAAGTTCTATTCCCTAACCAAAGCGGGGCGGAAACAACTTGTCGCCGAAGCAGAAAACTGGGAGCGGATTGCGGGCGTAATGGGCCGTGTGCTGCAGCTTGCGGTGCAGAGGTAGATACATGGTGGGCTGGATGAGAACTATGATGGCACGCCTGCGCGGAGTTTTCTCGAACCGCGCGATGGATGAAGAGTTCACGCAAGAGCTCGAGACACATCTAGCGATGCTCACGGAGGAGAGTATTTCGCACGGAATGGCCCCGGAAGATGCCCGACGAGCGGCGCGTTTGCGGCTGGGAGGGGTGGAACAACTTCGGGAAATCCACCGGCAACAATGGGGAGTACCGTTGATCGAGACATTCTTGCAAGACATTCGCTACGGGCTGCGCATCCTGTCTAAATCTCCTGCCTTCACGATTGTCGCCGTCCTCACTCTTGCCCTTGGTACCGGCGCGAATACTGCGATCTTTTCGATTGTCAATTCGGTGCTGCTGCGCAACCTTCCGGTGAGGGATCCGCAGCAACTCGTCTTCCTTACAAATCCTAATGAGCAGGGAATGGAGCAGGGCTTCGGAGATGGCGACCGAGATCTTCTTACCTATTGGGAGTTCCAGCAGTTGGAACAAAACAATCGAGTCTTCTCTGGTCTGCTCGCGTCTTCGAGCTTTGCCCAGTCACTTCCGATTACGATCGAAGACCCTGGCAAGAGCCGCGATCTAGTGTCCGAACACGTGAGCCTCGTAAGCGGCTCGTACTTTTCAGTTTTGGGTATTAGTCCAGTTCTCGGCAGGACGTTCACGAACGAAGTCGACAAGGTACGCGATGCAAATCCAATTGCGGTGATCAGCTATGGCTTCTGGCGAGACAATTTCGCAGGGAGCGCCGCGGCCCTGGGGCGCAGTGTCCGCATTCACGATACCTCTTTCACCATCATTGGTGTCATGCCGCCGCAATTTCGTGGCGAAACCGTTGGGGTTTCGCCTGAGATTTGGGTTCCGTTGAGCATGCAAGCTGAAATCTATCCCGGCCGTGATTATCTTTCTCTCGAGACTCAGCCGTTTCACAAGTCCGAATGGCTGCATGCTATCGGACGATTGAAGCCGGGCATCACGCTGGCGCAGGCGAAGGCCGAGATCAACGTGGAATTCCAGCACTTAATGGAATCTCAGACTCCAGGGATGTCGGCGGATAAGAAGAGACAATTCTTGAATCAGCATCTGGCCGTCGTCGAAGGCAGCCGGGGTGCTTCCACGCTTCGTGAGGGCTTTGGCAAACCGCTCGAGATTCTGATGGCGATCGTGGCCCTCATCCTGCTGATAGCCTGCGCCAACATTGCGAATCTCTTGCTGGCGCGCTCCGCCGCACGACAAAAAGAAATTACCGTGCGCATCGCTGTGGGGGCGGGCGGCTCCCGTCTTTTGCGGCAAGTGTTCACAGAGAGCATTCTGCTCGCCTTGATCGGAGGAGCCGTCGGTCTTGTCCTTGGGCGATGCGCCGATGTTGCCCTGCTTCAGATGGTTTCACGCGGCCCGAGTCCAATTGTGCTGGATTTGCATCCGGACGCAAAAGTACTGATGTTCACCCTTGGTATTTCCGTGCTAACTGGCATCCTATTCGGGTTGGCTCCGGGGTTGCGTGCTCATCGCGTCGACCTCGGTGCCATTTTGCGGGGAACGTCGCACGCTGTGGCAGGAAATCGAAGTCACGTCGGCTGGCTGCCGCTAGGAAAGGCTCTGGTTGTTACCCAAGTGGCCGTGTCGCTGCCGCTCTTGGTTGTTGCGGCATTGTTCGTGCGCAGTTTTCAGAGGCTCGCAGAAGCGCAACTCGGTTATGATCGCGACCATGTTTTGACCTTCAGCATGAGCCCTATCTCGTACGGCTACAAGACGGCTGAAATCCCGCAACTCTATAAGGACATAATCGAGCGTCTCGATTCCGTGCCCGGCGTTCGCAGTGCATCACTGATCGACCATGGATTTTTTGCCGGCAGCGATTCCAGTTCTGCCGTTACGATCGAAGGAGAAAAGCCGAGAACAGGCGATGATGCTGAATCGCGCTGGGATCTGGTCGGTCCAAATTTCTTCTCGACCGCGGGCATTCCGATTCTGGAGGGCCGCGAAATCGTCCCGTACGACTCAGGTAACGGTCAGCGCGTAGGAGTGGTGAATGAAGAGTTTGTGCGCTACTACTTCGCCCAGCGTTCAAACCCGATTGGAAAGCGCGTCCACGTGCGCACGACCTTGGGCGACTCGGATTTTGTCATCGTCGGTGTGGCCGCCAACGCGAAGCAGAGGAGCGTGCGCGAAAAGCCACGGCGACGTTTCTACGTGCCGTTCCTGAATCCGATCGGCGAAGCAAACTACGCCAGCATCATCGTTCGCACGATTGGCAATCCAGCGGGGGTCGTGTCTTCAATTCGCTCCACCGTGAAGCAGGCGGCGTCGAATCTGCCGCCGATTGAAATCAGGACGATGAAAGAGATAGTCAGCCAGACGCTTGTGCAGGATCGAATGATCACGCAGCTCTCGTTCACGTTCGGTGTGCTGGCGATCGTGCTGGTTTGCACTGGGTTGTACGGAATCATGGCTTACGCCATCTCTGGGCGCATCAATGAGATCGGAATTCGCATGGCGCTGGGGGCCCAGCGAGGTAACGTACTTTTGCTGGTATTACGGGAATCGCTGCTCTTGGTTCTCATCGGCATCACGATCGCATTGCCGATCGTCTTTGGCGCAGGGAAGTGGGTTTCGAGTCTGCTTTATGGCGTAAAAGCAGCTGACCCCGCCGCGCTCACTTTCGCAACCATACTGATGTTGGTGGTTGGCATGTCTGCGTGCTATCTCCCGGCGCGGCGCGCGACACGCGTCGATCCGATAGCGGCGCTGAGGTACGAATAGTATTCATTCCAATAGTGTTGCCACTGATGGCCGAAAGCACGCAGGACCGCTACAAGGGCGTCATTAAGAATTGCCTGCCCCGGCATTCGGAAAGCTTTGCCTGCGCGACCTAACAACACTGACCATTCAGCGGTATTTCTCGGAAATGGCCGCATCGCCGATTGCACATGAGTCCAGGGATAAGGTTCGGGACGTTCTATCGAGTGTCCTTGGCTCAGCGGTCCAATATGGCCTGCTGGTAAGAAGTCCTGCGGAAGGGATTCGTTTGCCAGCAGAGCGTAGAAGGCGCAATCGGGCGAAGCCATTCTTAACCCCTGCACACTTCGACCAACTCATAGAAATCGTGGGTTCAAAAACTGCCCGCCGCCCTGACTACAATTGCTGACCGACCTCCCTCCTCGGCACGCGACTTGTCGGCGAGGCCGATCCCAATGGTCGAAGGGGAGAAAGATCACTCAACGAATCATATGAAGCGTTTGAGGTCCCTTGCTCACTGCATCAGTAACCAGTCGTTGATCAAAAGTGGCCAGTTGGCCCTCGTGCATGCGGGCCAGCGCCAAAAGATAACTATCCGTGACGTGAGCGGAGTCAAGAAGCCGTGCTGCGTTCACATGTTCTCGGTCGAACAAAGACACATCGTCGGGCCAAAACGCGTGGCCAGACAACTCCCGGAAGCTGGCCAGCAACTCAGCGACTGCCGCGGGAGAGCCCGGAGAGTTTGGGTATCTAGGATGGCCGACAATGCGCAGCACTCCATTTTCCGTAACCGGACAAGTGGCCCAAGCCTTTTG
>Ga0187782_10004184_pt1 | contig 10794 bp, 7 predicted proteins | sample 0715_SJ02_MP15_2_FD_132454 | JGI IMG/M metagenome (GOLD analysis project Ga0187782, IMG submission 132454) | Tropical peat soil microbial communities from peatlands in Department of Meta, Colombia - 0715_SJ02_MP15_20_MG | ecosystem: Environmental > Terrestrial > Soil > Wetlands > Peat | place...
GAGAAAATCCATCAGACGACTCTCGAGGCCTTTCAGGTTCTGCGGTGTCATGACAGCACTCTAGCACATACCGCAGTGACTAGCAAGAACTACTTAACCTAGTATTACCAGCAGGCTGCGGAATAAGGCCGTAGCGGCGGGTTTACCCCGCCATCGCGTGTTGAAATCAAAGGGGAAGTGGCGGGATAAACCCGCCGCTACCCAGTGCTACGAGACTTTTCCGCAGCCTGCTAAAAATCGACGTAGAGCGACTTCATCATTCTCGAGTTGGGTTTTTGCAAGTCCCAGTGGGGCTTCTCATCCACCAGGCGAAGTTCGGGCAGGCGCGCCATCAAAGTCGAAAACACAATCCACCCTTCGGTACGGGCAAGCGTTGCGCCCACGCAAAAGTGGGCGCCCAAGCCGAATGCCAGGTGTGGGTTTTTCTCACGCCGGATGTTGAACCGGTCCGGCTCTCGAAAGTAGTCAGGGTCTCGATTGGCCGCGTTGAGCATCTGAAACAGCATCTGCTCCTCGCGAAGCTGCTTGCCGCCCAACTCCACGTCACGTTTCAGCAAACGCGGCTGACGAGCTACGGGGCTTTCGTAGCGCAGCATTTCCTCGATGGCTGAAACGAGCAGTGACGGCTCTCGCCTCAGAGTTTGCCACTCCTCCGGATGGCTCAGAAGCGCGTAAAGACCGTTGCCGATCAGGGAGGTGGTGGTTTCGTGTCCCGCGACCAGCAGGGTGATCGAGGAGGAGACCAACTCCGTCTCAGAGAGCCTGCCACCCTCCGCTTCAGCTGCCGCCAACTCGCTCAGCAAATCCGGGAGCGGCTCGCGCCGCTTGCGCTGGATAAGTTCGCTTAAATACGAACGAATCTCGAGAAGCGCTGTTTGCGATCGTTCAAGCAGCTCGATGGCAGGCTTGTTCACGCCCTGAAAAGCCAGCAAATCATCCGCCCAACCCTTGAACAGTGGCAAGTCGGGTTTCGGCACGCCGAAGATTTCCGCCAGCACGGTGACCGGCAGGGGAATGGCAAGGTCCTTGACAACCTCCATACGCCTCCGGGGCCGCACCGCATCCAAAAGCTCGTCGGTGATGGCTTGAATGCGCGGCCGCATCGCCTCCACCACTCGAGGAGTGAAAGCCTTGGTGACCAGCCCGCGCAGCCGCGTGTGGTCAGGTGGGTCAGAGTGGATAAGACTCTTCTGGCGGTAGTGAGCCTCGATGCCTTGGAATCTCGCCCGAGATTCGGGCGGTAGATATTCGACGGTCCTGGCGAGCCGGCCTTCGTTTGAGAAATGAGCCACATCCTTGAATGTGACTACGATATCGTCGTACCGCGTCAGAATCCATGCGCCAATGGAATCGCTCCAGTGCACGGGATCTTCCTCGCGCAAGCGGCGCAGGATGGGGTACGGATCTTCCATGAATTCTCTGGAGACCAGCGATTCATCCAGAGCCTGAAGAGAGATTCCAGACATAGATTCGTCCTTTCGCGGTGTAGGGGTAGGGCTTGCCCTACCCTCGGGCCGGCGGCCCGCAACAAGGGGACGGCAAGCCGTCCCCCTACGTCGCTTCGGGGATGACGGACCGGACTTCTTGCGCCGCTTGTTTCACCGAACCACAACTTCCGCTGAACACTAACGCCAGAATGAGCAACCCAAACAGGGTGTCTTCTTCGCAAGGGGCAAGCCGGTAGCTGGTTTCAAATCGGCTCTGGATGACTTCCCGCAGCACTTCGAGCCTGGTCGCCAGCCCTCCCGAGAATACAGTGTTTTTCCACGCCCGCTGGGGCCACAGGCGGACAGCATGCGCACAGTACTTGTCGGCCATATCGTTGAAAGCCGCCCGGAAAAGGTGCCCCACCGTGAGATTGTCTCCCCGGATCTTCGAGATCGCCCCGTGCTCTTCTTGCCGCTTCGGAAAGAAGGAGAGGTCAACCTCGAGGTCAGTCGCGGCGACCTCCTTCACCGATTTCGCAATGAAGGACCAGGCATCATCACTGCCTGCCCCGCCCAATTCACTCAGTAGATCGACCAGGACATTCAGCGAGCGGCCGCCCGGCATATTGGTAAACGTGTTGAGGAATTCGCCGTCGAAGAAGGGCCGGGTCTGATAATTCCCCAGCGACAATCCCGGCGTCCGGCGGCTGACCTGCCCGCCCGTGGAAATATTCAGGGAGATCTCCTCCTCGCCAAGCAAGGCCCCAGCCAGTGCGCACTGATAGTCGCCCACCGGAATGTGGCAAGGCACGGAGCGGGACCCGATCTTGATCGAGCCTACCACCTTGCCTTGCGCGCTGAGCGGCAGCCAGTTCAGATGGTCCAGGCCGAGCGCGTGAATCACCTCGCGATGCCAGTCCATGGCTTCGAGATTCAGGGCGCCAGACGCTGCCGCATTGGTGGCCTCGACGGCCGGCTTCGAATTGCAAAGTTGGCTGAGAACAAAGTCCGGCAAGGAGACAGGCGTGAGGCCGGGCTCGAGCTTTCCTTTTTGCGCCAGCCAGAAGAGAATGCAAACTGGCCTCTCAATTTGTAATTCCTCACCCAACTGCCGGCGCTGCGCGGGGCTCACTCGCCGCGTAATCTCGTCGAAGTACGATCCAGAGGCAGAGGGATGCGGCGCGAGCGCCCGCTGATCACGCCAGGTGAAACAATGGGATGCCGGCTCGTTGCGGTCGTTGACCAGCACCAACCCATGCATCTGCGAGCACATGACGATGCCGGCACACTCCGGGGCGTGCAAAGCAAGCTCCTCGATGAGGGCACGAGCCTGCGCCACGATTTCATGCGGATCAAATTCCCACCGGACAGGGTCGGCGGGGTCCAGCCGTTCGGGGAATGGCCTGCGTTGCACATGCGTGAGAGAGCGCGCGTCAAGATCCAGCACCGCGCCTTTGATGAAAGTCGTGCCTAAGTCGACTCCAAGGAACCGCGTATTCATGGCAAGTGTTCACTATAACAAAACAAGACAAGTACAGTACCGCTCCACGGGGTGTCAAGGCGATTTTTGCCGACCCTAATCCGTCGGTAAGAGGGGCGACGACGCTCGGGCGCGCGGCCCGTGCGCCGCCCGCCCTCTTCCCCGAAGGGGATGACGATGAGTAGCCGTAGGTGAAACCTACGGATACAAACGGAAAAACCCAGGTCCCGACCCCGCAGGGGTCGAACGGTTCGACCCCTGCGGGGTCGGAGAAAACGTGGGGGTTCGTTCCTAATCCGTAGGTTTCACTTACGGCTACTCATGTTGTTCCCCTTCGGGGAACCCGGTTGAAAGGTGCGCGAGTTTCGTGCATGCCGCAGCTAATTTGGACAGGCTTGGGGCTTGCCCCACCCGCAGGCCAGCGGCCCGCAAGAAGGGGACGGCAAGCCGTCCGCCTACATCGTCTGCCGTCATCGACGGATTAGCGAGCCGAACGAATGCTGCTCGAAACACTCCTGTCGCATCTTGGGCGGCGCTTGGTGTAAAGTGAAGGTAAAGAGGCAAATCATGCAGACTGCAAATGTGAGCCAAGCATTGGGCGAAGAAACCAGCGTACGTCCGAAGCTTCAATCGCTGAACCCCGCCACCGGGGAAGTGCTGGCCGAGTATGAACCCGCCGGCGAGGCGGAAGTTGAAGCAGCCGTCAGCCTGGCTGCGCAGGCCTTAAGCAAGTGGCGCTGCCTGAGCATCAGGGATAGAACATCCCATTTATTTCGCCTGAAGGAAGTGCTCTACGGCCGCCGCGAGGAGATTGCGGCGCTCATCACCCGCGAGGCCGGCAAGCCTCTCGTGGAGGCGATGTTGACTGAGGCCTTAGTGGTGCTCGACACGCTTGAATACTTCGGGCGAAGGACCGCAAAGTTCTTATCCTCCCAACTGGTCCCCCATCACAACCTGGCGATGAAGCTGAAGCGCGGCCGTCTCGAGTACGAACCTTACGGCGTCATTGGAATCATCTCGCCGTTCAACTATCCCTTTTCGACTCCCTTAAGTGAGATGGTTCCCGCACTCTTAGCGGGGAACACCGTGATCTTGAAGCCCTCGGAGTTTACGCCCCAAGTCGGCCTCGCCATTCGCGGACTCTTCGAAGCTGCCAAGGTGCCGCCGCACGTCGCCCAGGTGATTCTGGGCGATGGGCGAACGGGGCGGGCTTTGACCGCGGCGGCTATTCAGAAACTGATTTTCACGGGAAGCGTGGCGACCGGCAAGCGCATTCAGGCTGCCGCGGCCGAACGTCTGCTCCCCACGGTGCTCGAGTTGGGCGGCAAGGACGCCATGATTGTCTGCGCGGACGCGCACCTGGAGACGGCCGCGAGCGGGGCCGTGTGGGGCGCCTTCACAAACGCGGGCCAAACTTGCGTGTCGGTCGAACGGGTATATGTCGCTCGCGAGGTGGCCGACAGATTCATTACTCTGTGTGTGTCGAAGGCCAAACGCTTACGCCTGGGCCGCGGCGACGATCCCGCCACCGACGTTGGCCCGCTGATTCGCGAGCGCCAGGTCAGCATTGTGGAACGGCAGGTGGCCGAAGCGGCGGCGCAAGGGGCGCAGGTTTTATGCGGAGGGCGACGTCCGGATCTTCCCGGCCTGCGCGGGTTCTTCTACGAACCCACGGTCATCACCCGGGTGAATCACCAGATGCGCCTGATGCGGGAGGAGACTTTTGGTCCGGTGCTGCCCATCATGGTGGTGGAGAATGACGCGGAAGCTGTGGCGATGGCCAATGACTCCGAATTTGGTCTCTCCGCGAGCGTCTGGACGAGCGACCGAAAACGGGGCGAGCGACTGGCACGCCAGATTGAAGCGGGCGCGGTGATGGTGAACGACTGCATCAGCTACTTCGGGATTTCAGAGGCTCCGCACGGCGGCGCCAAGGCGAGCGGCATTGGGCGCACTCATTCGCGCCTAGGGCTGATGGAAATGGTGCGCGTGAAGTACATCGACAGCGACTTAACCGCGGCCATACCCAAAATGTGGTGGTATGGTTACGGCGTCAAGGCCCTGCGCTTTGCGCAAGGTTTCGTGGAGTTTTTGTTTGCATCGGGGCCGGTGAGGCGCGCCCGGGGACTGGGCGCGATGCTGGCAAACCTGGGAAAGAAGCTGTGAGAGCGATGAATCGCCCGCCCGAAGCGCGAAGAAGCCTAAACCCGTCATTCTGAGTCCGTAGATTTCACCTACGGCTAATGACCTTCATGCCCTTCGGGCATGTTTGGCGACCCAACCCGCCCTTAATCTAGCGCCTACGGGGAAGAGGGGGGAGGGGGTTTGGGTGAGGTCGTTCGCCTCATGAGGAAAGCTTGCCCGCTCCCACCTCGACTCTGCTTTCGGCGGCATCGTTCCAATCGTTCCTGTCGGCCGGCGGCACAAAGCCCATGGCGCGTTCCGTCAGAGCGCAAATGGTGAGGCTGGGGTTAACCCCCAAGTTAGCAGCAACTACCGAGCCATCACACACATACATATTTTTATATCCGAAAACCCTATTTCGGCTGTCCACGACTCCTTCCGCGGCCGAGCCTGCCATCGCACAGCCGCCCAGGATGTGCGCCGTAGTCGGCATGTCGAACAGGATTTCCGTGATCATGCTCATGGCGGTGCCGCCGACCATCTGCGCGATCTTGCGGGCAAACTCATTGGCTTTTGGAATGAAGGTCGGGACGCGAGGGCCGCTGGTGGCCAGCACTTTCCGGAAAGGCCAAAACCAAGGCCTTCCCAGACGCATCTCGAGGTGGCAATCGAGAGTCTGCATGCAGAGCAGGATGAGGACTTCCCTCGCCCAACCAAATGGCCGCAGGGAGAGGAGCGTCTTGATCGGATGGCGCAGCAAGCCCGCAAAGAGGTTTCGAACCATCAGCAAGATGCGCGTCCAGCCGGGCCGCCCACTGGTCAATAGCATGCACAGCAAGCTCATGGCGTCCGAGCCGCGCGGATAGCGTACGGCCTCGATATGGGTAAATTCATCCAGGTGGATGCCGGAACCGATCGAGATACCCTTCGACAAATCCTGGCGGCTGCCCGGAATACGGACGCCGATCAGCGATTCCGCATTGGTGCGCACGCCGTGACCCAGGCGGTCGCTGACGGCAGGCAGCGAGCCCTTTTCCTTGAGGCGAAACAACAGGTCCATGCTGCCCAGCGCGGACCCCGCAACAACCACTCCCCGGCAGGTGTAGCGCTGGGGCTGCTTGCGCAGCCACGCGGTGGATTTCACGGTGCGCACCTCGTAGCCCTCGCTGCCGTCGGGTTTGCCGTTTAAGCAGGCCACGTCCACCACCTTGGTTTCCGCAAAAACGCGCGCGCCGTGCTTCTCCGCGAAATAGAGGTAATTCTTGTCGAGGCTATTCTTAGCGTTGTGCCGGCACCCTACCATGCACCCGCCACACGCGGTGCAGGAGGTGCGCGAGGGGCCTGCGCCCCCGAAGTAGGGGTCAGGATGCGTCACACCGCCGGCATCCCCTTCCGGACCCTCGAAGATGCCAACCCGGGTTCGATAAAACGTGCCTCCCACACCCACCGCCTCGGCCGCTTGCCTCAACAGCAAGTCGGAGGGACCCAGCAACCGGTTCTCAGTTACGCCCAGCATCCGGCTCGCCGCCTCGTAATGGCGCGGCATCTCCGTTTTCCAGGGCGCGAGGTCCGCCCAGGAGCCGTTCTCCCAAATCGAGTCCTTGGGCACCAACAGGGTGGCGCAGTAGGTGATGGAACCGCCGCCCACGGCGCAGCCGTGCAAGATCACCACGTGACGGAAGAATTCCATATTAAAGAAGCCGCGCAGTGCCAGGCCGGGCCGCCAAATCCAGCGCCAGATCGACCACGTCGTGCGAGGAAAGTCCTCCGCTTGCCAGCGCCGGCCCATTTCCATCACCGCCACGCGGTAACCCTTCTCCGCCAAACGGAGAGCGGTGACACTGCCGCCGAAACCGGAGCCGATGACGATGAAATCGAAGTCAGTCGAATGCATGGCTTCCACCTCGCACAACCTCGTGCCCCGCCACGGCTAGTGTCCGAGCTTGATGCTGTAGCGGCGAGTTTAGCTCGCCATATGGCGGCGTAAAGCCGCCGCTACGCCAACCCGAGACAATACCCCGCGACGATTTTTCTGGACACCCACTCCAACTTGCCCTACGCTAGCGCCAAAGAGAGGATACCTTCATCATATGCACAAACTCGTTCCCGTCGAAGAAGCTACAAAACTGATGAATCAAGCCAAGGACTGGTCCTTGTGGCGGTGGCTCCTGGAGAAAGGTCGAGTGCGAGCGGCCGCCGATCGAGCCGTTGACGCCTTGGCCGACGCACAAAAACAGGTGAAACATACCTGGAGTGACGACCTCACCAAGGCTTACCGCGAACTCGAGGCGGAGCAAGCTTTCCAAAAGGACCGCCGGGCGCGTCAGCGCTACGAAAAAGCCAAAGAAGAAGCCAGCCAGATCGACCCTCAAATCAAGCTGGCCGTACAAAAAGTAAAGGAAGCGGACGACGAAGCCGAGAATGCACGCCTGGAGGCGGAGGACACCTTCGCGGAAGCGGAGCGCCAACTGAACACTCAAATGGCCCGCGACGGCACCCAACAAGCCGTCCACTCCTGGGAACTCCGTATGAAAGCCATCCGCAAGGCGGAGGCGCTGGCGAAGACGGACAAGTCGGCAGATGGGCAGGGAGGCAGATAGGCAGGTGGCCAGAATAGGAGTGGGCGTTTGCCCACCGATCTCGGATACTTGGCTCCGCTGCTATGCGTAGAAGTCACCCCTCACCCGTCCCGCTTCCCGATGAAGTGCATCGGGACAGCGGGACACCCTCTCCCCCACGGAGAGGGCTGTTCTTTCGGACCCACTGCCCATCTGCCTACTGCCTACCTGCCGAGCTTTCAAAGACTGTACCGCCCTACCGCCAGGACGTGCTTCGCGATCTGCCGGCCCAGGGCAATCGTGTCAGCCGGTTCGTGCTTTGAGAGCCGCCGTACGATGGCCATCTGCGTTCTTAGCATGTCGCCTTCCGCTACCGCCGCAATCACTTTACGGACCGAGGCTTCGACGATCTGCATGGCTTTAGCCGCGTAGAAGGCCGCCATGGCAACGGCGGCGCTCGCCGCGTCCTCACCTTTCGCTGCCAGCAGCTTTTCCGCGCGCAGAATGCAGGACTCCATGGCGTAGATCTCGATGACGCAATCCGCGATCGCGGCCATAACTTCCTGTTGCTCGGCAAGGGCCGTCATATATTTCTGCGAGGCCGCGCCGGCCGCAAACAGGCCCAGCTTCTTGGCTTGTGCCAGCATATTGTGCTCGCGCGCCAAGGGCCCCTCGCGGTCCTCAACGGCCAGGGAAGGCGAGATCACCTCGTCCATCAGTTGTTTGATAGCCGCCAGCAGCGGCAACTCGCCCTTCATTGCCCGCTTCATCAGCCAACCGGTGATAATCAAGCGGTTGATTTCGTTGGTTCCTTCAAAGATCGGATTGATGCGCGCGTCGCGGTAAGCCCGCTCAGCGGGATATTCTTTCACGTACCCGTACCCGCCGTGGATCTGCACGCAGTGGTTGGCGACCATCTGCAACATTTCAGAGACCCACACTTTGACAATTGAGCATTCCACCGCGTACTCCTCGATGCGTTTCTCGATCTCGCGCACCGGCACCCCAGCCTGCAAGTCCAGATCAGCCAGGGCGGCGTCGATCATGGCGATGGTGCGATACACCATCGACTCACCCGCGAAAACTCCCGCCGCGCACTCGGCAAGCTTTTCCTGAATGAGACCGAATTCAGCTATGGATTTGCCGAACGCTTTGCGCTCTTTCGCGTATTGGATGGATTGGAGCAAAACCTGGCGGGCTCCCCCGGTGCATGCCGCCCCGAGCTTGAAGCGGCCGAGGTTGAGCGCGTTGAAGGCGATATGATGTCCCTTGCCCGCCTCGCCCAACAAGTTCTCCACTGGAACCCGGCAGTCGGCCAGAATCAGTGGGCAGGTTGAGGAACCGTGGATGCCCAGCTTGTGCTCCTCCGCGCCGACCGAGAAGCCCGGCGTGCTCCGCTCAATCAGGAAGGCGGAGAGCTTCTCGTCCGCGCCCTTCGCGAAAACGATGAAGAGGTCGGCGAACCCGCTGTTGGTGATCCACATCTTCTCGCCATTGAGCACGTAGTATTGGCCGTCTTCGGAAAGGACGGCTCGCGTACGGCAATTGAGGGCGTCCGAAGCCGAGGTGGCTTCCGAAAGGGCGTACGCGGCGATCCATTCGCCGGTCGCCAGTTTCGGAAGGTACTTCTGTTTTTGCGCCTCGGTGCCATACCAAACCATGGGCAGCGTGCCGATGCCTGCGTGCGCGCTGAAGGAGGTCGAGAAACTACCGATAACGGCGATCGACTCCGCGATGACGGCGGAAGTGACCTTGTCCATTTCCATCCCGCCGTACGCCTGCGGAATATCCACGCTCAGCAACCCAAGCTCGCCCGCCTTGCGAAGCAACCCCCTCGTCACCGCAAAATTCTTGGCTTCGATTTCTTGAATTGCCGGCAGGATCTCGTTCTTGGCGAACTCCGCGGCCGTCTTCGCAACCTGCCGTTGCTCGTCCGAGAGGTCCTCGGGAGTGAAAATATCCTGCGGCTCAGATTGCTCGATGAGAAAACTGCCGCCCTTGGCTTGTTTGACGGAAACTGCCGGCAGCGTTGACTGCATTGTGGCCATAGCTTTTCCTCCTCATTTCGGTTCGCGCTGTCGTAGCGCTTCTTGAGCACAGCTTCCAGGTGATTGCCAGCGCAGGGCCGCATGCACCTCCGCTGACGTGGAGTCAGAAACCATCAAAACGTTATTCCTCGCGCGCAGAGGCAACCCTTGCGGTTACCCGAGGGCGGCCACAGGGCCGCCCCTATACTTCTTTTCACGAGCCTGCTAACGGTCAGCGCCATTGGTTCCCGCCAAGCCGCGCGTCAACGTCCGCGCAAATTGCGAGGCAATTTCTTCCGCGGACAACGCTCCTTGCGGTTCGTACCACATGCAAATCCAGTTCAGCGCTCCGGCGATCGAAAACGCGGCGACCTTGGTGTCGCACGGCGCGATCGATCCATCCTCGATTCCTTCCTGGATGAAAGAGCGAAGTCGCCGATCGATTTTCCTTTTGTAGGCGCGAACTTGTGCGCGCGCCTCTCCGGATAAATCGCCCTCGTCGAGCCGCATCACGCATCTTCCGAAATTCACCGTCATCAGGTTGGCGTAAGTAAGAATGAAGGCTTCGACTTTATCGAGTCCCGTTCCGCCGTGCCCGTCGATCTCGGAAAGACCCTGTTCGATGAGCCGCGCGCCCCAGCCGTAGCACCCCAGCAGGATGTCCTCTTTGTTGTGAAAATAGTGGTAAAGCGCAGGCTTGGTAATGTTGAGACGCCGGGCAACATCGTCGAGCGCGGTACGTCCGTAACTCTTCTCGAGAAACAGCTCGGCGGCGGTCTTTAATATCGCCTCGCGTTTGGTCACGGGATCGCGACGCCGGCTGGCGAACGGCTTCCCGGACAGTTCTGCAGCGACCGTAGCTTTCATGATCGGTTGAGTCGACAAGCCCTCGGTTGACAATAAAGCCACCGGTTGATATCTTACTCGAAGGTAAGATATAGAATCAAGTATAATATTGGGACATGCGCAGTGCGTGAAGAGAAACTCCTTCGGGCGCGCTGGTGACGCGGGTCACAGGCGCGGAATCGCGGTGGCGCCATGCACACTGTTACCAAAGACGATCTTCCACTCCCGCGGCTCTATCGCTGGGAGCGCGAGCGGCCGAACCAGGTATTTCTCACCCAACCGTTCGGCGGGGGGAAGGTGCGCGAATGGACCTGGAGACAGGTTGCCGCCGA
>Ga0187782_10004185_pt1 | contig 10794 bp, 8 predicted proteins | sample 0715_SJ02_MP15_2_FD_132454 | JGI IMG/M metagenome (GOLD analysis project Ga0187782, IMG submission 132454) | Tropical peat soil microbial communities from peatlands in Department of Meta, Colombia - 0715_SJ02_MP15_20_MG | ecosystem: Environmental > Terrestrial > Soil > Wetlands > Peat | place...
AGCGACGAAGGTGTACAGTTACAGTACATCGAGGAGCAGATGACGAAGGCAACAAAGATAGCGCCGAGTTAGAATTGGAATAATACAGATTATCGAGGCGAGTGGCGCAAGGGGGAGGGTTCCCCTTGCGTTCATTCGCCCAGCGAAGGACGTAATCTTCACCTTCCGTCAACATTCCATGCGGTGGGCTGCTTCCTGTATCAGTGACTATGCCCATCATTAAAAAAGGTCACTAATATTAATGGAAATAGAGCTGTCAGCTTGTCCGGTCACTCGTCACCATCCCTCAAAGATGTTGTTTTGTTCGTACGCCCTTTTCTTGTCTTATCCTCAGCACCCCTGCGCTATAATTCCTCCCACAGGCACACATCGGTAAAACAAGAAGCTTCGACGAATTACGTTACAGGCTGTCTCCTCCATCCGGTTAACCGACCGGATGGCCGATAAATGCAATTGCTCTCGCGCTCACAACTTTTCCGTGGCACTCCTCTCGTGAGCGGAGAAAGTCGTCCGGGCCAAGGTCACATTGCCGGGATGCCGAAAAGCAATAGCTGGAAACTGCTATTTTTTACCCGGAACTCGGCTAGTTTCTTGACAATTTACGGATACTATGATAATGAAGCTAAAACAGGGAGCAATGAGAGGGACGATAAGAAAGTCGGGCTGCCTTTCGCGCGACTTAATGGATGTCCTCTACGTCACGAGCCGGGCATTCGAGTGCCGCCAGGCAGACGAGCTGCGAAAACAGGTCCTTGACCTGCTTCAGCCCATTTTCGGAGCGGACTCATCAAATTTCTTTCTTGCATCGTCGGAAGAAGACCGGATTTCATTCCGAAGGGTCGTAAGCAATGGTATTGAGGAAAAATGGATCTCCGACTTCCGTCAGCATTATCACAGGTACGATCCGTTCGTCAAGACGCTTTTTCACTGTACGGCGGCGTGCACCACGGAGCAGGTCATCCCCTATGAGAAGCTCGTAAAGACCTGTTACTACAATGACTTCCTGAAACCCCAATCGATCCATTCGCAACTCACCCTCTACCTTCGCTCCGGCAGGAGGCTCGTCGGGATCATAGCCCTCTTCAGGCCGAAAAGCAGAGAGGTTTTCTCAGAGGACGACAGGGAGAAGGCAGGCATGATGACGCCGTACCTCACAGGGGCGCTGGAGATGTCGATCGCGGTCGAGCGCGACGCAAAAAACCAGGCGATCCTGGGTGCCATCTCCTCCGAAATCACCCATGAAGGAGTCGTCATCCTCAATGAGCGCTGCGAGATAGTCTACGCAAACGATGCCGCCAGGGAGATAATGTTCGTCCTCTGCGGCGGAAGAAAGTACGCTGGCGCCAACGTCCTCTCCCTTCCCGACGGCCTCTCGCGGCGCCTCTTCGATTGCCTTGGCTGCGAGGGATCTTCCGAAGGTTTCGACCTCTTCGCGAAGGAGACAAAACAGCGCGTCTCTGTAGTCGTCAGCCAGCAGGCGTTTGCAGGCAAGCCGCTCTACAAGCTGATCCTCAGGCCTGAGGAGGAGTCGCTTTGTTTGTCGAGAAAACTTGCGGAGATCGGCCTCACCGCGAGACAGTCAGAGGTCGTCTCTCTCGTCTCGAGCGGCTTCAGCAACAGCGAAATATCGGATAAGCTCTGCATAAGCCAATATACGGTCGAAAACCACTTGCGCCTCATCTATGAGAAGCTGAATGTCAGGAACAGAACGAGTCTCACGCGCCTGGTTTTCTCCCTCACCCGCCGTTTCCCCCTCAACGCGCCCTCCGGAGCATAACGGCCCGTCGCGAACGCCTCTACCAAAAAATGACGGACTCCCGTCATTGACCGGTCTTTCCTCATATGGGATAAAGGAGATGGAACGCATTGACTTCACGCAATGAGGTCGGGCGCAGCGTCTAACGGCTCCGAAGGGACGGCTCCGGCCCGTCCAATCGGCTTCGACGGGGCCGGCCAGGAGCGCGAGAAACTCGTACAAGGAGGGACCATGGCCTTGAATGACGAAATACTTGTGGGCGCGTATAAAAAAATGTTGTTGGTAAGGGCACTTGAATCGAAGCACAAGCAGCTCCTCGCGGAGGGGAAGATCCAGCTTATGGGCCATTTCGGCCGGGGCCAGGAAGCGGTCTCCATAGGGGTATCAGCGCCGCTGCGCAAGGAGGACATACTCTTCGGGACACACCGGGGCGTGGGCGAGTACATCGGCAAGGGCATGGACCCCAAGGACATCTGGTGCGAGTACATGGGAAAGAGGACAGGGTTGAGTAAGGGGAAGGGCACGCTCCATCTCACAGACAAGAGCCTAAACATCCCCTTTGTCGTCTCGAGCCTCGGCGCTGACTGGTCAATGGCGGTGGGAGCTGGACTCGCTGCCAAGATGAAGAAAACCAACCAGGTGGTGCTTTACTTTGTCGGCGAGGGCACGTGCAACCAGGCGGACGCCGGCCCGTCGATGAACATGGCTGCCCTCTGGAAGCTCCCCATCGTCTTCGCGATCTGCACAAACCAGTTCTGCGAGATGTCGTATATGGCCGACCACTTCCCCACCGCGGACGTTGCGCCCAGAGCCGCCGGATACGGCATACCCTTCGAGATCGTAGATGGTAACGACATAGAGACGGCTTATGAGGCGACGGCAAAGGGCGTCGAGCACGCACGGAGCGGCAAGGGGCCTTACTGCGTCGAGTACAAGACTTTCAGGATGGAGCTTCATTTTACTGGCGACCCAGGGGGATACGTAAAGCAGGAAGACCTAGACGAATGGGGAAAGCGGGACCCTATCGACCTTGCTCAGCGGAAACTTTTCGATCGTGGCGTCCTCACGCCAGAAAAGGACGCACTACTGCGGACTGAGATCGCGTCGCAAGCGGACGCCGCCATCCAGGCGGCATTCGATGCGCCCTTTCCCACGGAGGAGGACCTACTTACTGACGTGTGCGAAGAGAAGGGGGTGCTCTGATGGCGCGGACAATAACATTCATGCAGGCAATCAATGAGGCAATGGCCGAAGAAATGCGGCGCGACCCTTCAGTCTTCGTTCTTGGCGAGGACGTCCGGGTAGGCGCGTTCGGGCAGACGACGGGCTTGGTGCAGGAGTTCGGGCCGGAGCGGGTTCTCAACACGCCCATCTGTGAAAACGCGCTCGCCGGCGCAGCCGCCGGTGCTGCCCTGTTCGGCCTACGTCCGGTTCTCGAGCTGATGTTCTGCGATTTCGCCATGCTGGCCATGGACGAGCTATGTAATCAGATTGGCCAGTTCCGCTACGTGAGTGGAGGCAACTACCCGTGTCCCGTAACGATCCGGACGGCGACCGGGGCCGGCTTCAGAATGGCGTACGGCCATTCCCAATCCCTCCAGTCGCAACTCATCCAGGCGCCGGGGCTGATCCTCGCCGAGCCTTCGACGCCCGCCGATGCGAAGGGCCTTCTTAAATCGGCGATCCGCAGCAACGACCCGGTCATCTTCTTCGAGCACAAGAAGCTGCTCCTTGGCGGCGTCTCGGGCGAAGCGCCCGACGGCGACTACACGATGCCATTCGGGCAAGCCGCGATCAGAAAACCGGGCAAGGACGCGACCGTCGTCGCCTTTGGCTTCATGGTTTACGAGGCGTTGCAGGCCGCAGAGGCGCTTGCGGCGGAAGGCATAGACGTCGAAGTCATCGACCCGAGGACCATCGTCCCCCTTGACAAAGCGACGATTTTCAAGTCAGTCGAAAAGACGGGGCGCCTCGTCACCGTGGAGGAAGGAAGGCTCAGGGGAGGGATCGGTGCAGAGATAGCGGCCCTCGCATGCGGCGAGTACTTCGACCTCCTCGACGCCCCCGTCCAAAGGGTTGCGGCGCCCATGTGCCCGGTGCCGGGCAGCCCTGTCCTGGAGGACCTCTACCTTCCTAACAGCAAATCGATCGTCGGTGCGGTGAAGCGGGTTTTTGAGCGCGGGTAAAGTCTAAAGCTTCTGAAGGGGCGCGATCCAGTTACGAGGAAGGAGGCAGCAGATGCGACTCAAGGATAAGGCGGCTATCCTGACGGGCGGCGGAGGCGGGTTGGGAGAGGGCATAGCCCTCTGCCTCGCGAGGGAGGGTGCACGGCTGGTGGTGAGCGACGCGAAGCTGGACCTTGCCGAAGTTGTCGCCGGTAAGATAAAGAAGAAAGGCGGCCAAGCGATAGCCGTTAAGACCGACGTGCGCAGCGCGGCTGAGTGCGAGGCCCTCGTCTCCCACGCTGCCGAGGAGATGGGCGCGCTCGACATACTCGTGTGCGCTGCCGGCGTGAGCGGATTTTCGCTCCGGCCGGAATCAGACGATCCGCCGTGGCTTGAGAACCTCTCTGAAGACGATTGGGACCTCACCATAGACGTGAACCTGAAGGGGGTTTTTCTTTGCAACAGGGCGGCCGTTCCGTATTTCAAAAAACAGAAGAGCGGGAAGATAATAAATCTTTCTTCCATTGCCGGCCGGAAAGGCGTTGACTTCATACCGCACTACTGCGCGAGCAAGGCAGGCGTGATCGTTTTCAGCCAATCCCTGGCTCTTCAGCTTGCCCCCTTCAATGTCAACGTCAACACGCTCTGTCCGGGGCTCATATGGACGCCCATGTGGGAGGAGGCAGCTCGGGTCCTGTCGATGTCATATCCGGCCTTTAAGGGATTGCCCGTGGAGCAGGTCTTTGGCGCCGCCGTAGGGGCGATGGTTCCGATGAGAAGACCGCAGACGCCGGAGGACATCGGCAACGCTGTAGTCTTTCTCGCCTCTGACGAGGCCAGGGAGATAACGGGCCAAGCCCTGAACGTCGACGGCGGAGCCATTTTTAGCTAAACAGTAAAGTACGATTTTCGAGGCCCTTTTCGCTGATGGGGGGGTGCTTGAGAGGAGGTCCGAATGCGCGTAGCCACGCTAAGGGCGCCGAAGAACATTGAGGTCCACGAGAAGCCGGTCCCGACGCCTTCAGACGGCGAGGTCATCCTCAAAGTCGAGTACTGCGGCATCTGTGGCTCGGATGTCCACGGCTACCTGAACGGAGTCATGGTGCCGCCGGGGACGGTGATGGGTCATGAGTGTTCCGGCGTTATAGCAGAAATGGGCAAAGGAGTGGAGGATTTCCACGTGGGAGACCGGGTCGTCGCAAAGCCGATCGCCCAGTGCGGAGAGTGCCCGTCATGCAAGAGAGGGCAATATTCTCTCTGCGTGAAGGCTTTTGACCGGGCGATAGGCATTACCACTGCGCACGACGGCGCAATGGCCGAATTGGTCAAGATAGAATATCCGAAAACAATGCTCTACAGGCTGCCCGACAACGTCTCCTTCGAGCAGGGTGCCCTGGTGGAGCCGCTCTCGACGTCACTCCACGGCGTCCGCTTGTCCCGCTTGAGACCGGGAGATTCCGCAGTAGTCATTGGGGCAGGCACAATCGGTCTTGGGGTGATCCAGTTCCTCAGAGCCGCAGGCGCGGGGCGGATCATAGCGCTTGAGGTATCGGAAGCGAAGGCGGTCCTTGCAGCGAAAGCAGGCGCCGACGCAGTGCTCGACCCCACGAAGGAGGGAGAGGCTGTGCGAGAGCGTATTCTCGGTCTTACCGATGGGATAGGGGCTGAGGTCGTTTACGAGTGCAGCGGCTCTCCCTTTGGGTTCCAGAATGCTCTGTGGTTCTCAAGAGCCGGTGGACAGGTGATGGTCATCGGCATCGTGGACAGGGAAATCCCCTTCAACCCCTTCATGATGGTGCTAGCGGAAACCGAGATGAAGGCCGTCCTCGGCTATTACGACGAGTTCGCTCACGTCCTGCACTTTCTCGAGAGGGGAAGGGTCAATGCGGATATGCTGATATCCGACGTCATCCCGCTCGATGAGGTCCAGAAGGGCTTCGAAAAACTCCTCTACTCAAGGGATGAGGTGAAGATACTCGTGCGGCCGTAGGGTCTGGAGGACGGCAATGGCAGTGGAGATAACGATACCGAAACTCGGTATGAGCGTCAGCGAAGTGACCCTCGTGGAATGGAAGATCAGCGAGGGCGAGAGGGTCGAGAAGGGCGACATCGTGCTCGTCATCGAAACCCAGAAGACCCAATGGAAGATTGAGGCAGAGGCGGCCGGTTTTGTGCACATCCTTCTGGAAGCCGGAGCCAATGCGGCCATCGGCGCAGTGGTGGGACAGATCGCGAGCAACGCTGACGAGCTGAAGAAGCTCCAGGAAGAAGGGCTTGTGAGCGCGTCTGCTGGTAAAGCGGGCCTTGCGCCTACTTCGGCCCCGGGGCTTCAAGTTCCGTTAGCTGCGGCGAGCAGCGCGGAAGGAGCGGCGGGGCGCACGCGGATGACGCCCGTTGCCAGAAGGATGGCCGAAGAGCACATGATCGATGTCTCGCGCATTGCGGGCACCGGCCCCGGCGGCAGGATCACGCGGGAGGACGTCGAGAAGGTCTTAGGGACAAGGATCGCCGAGGATCAGCCTCCAAAGCCAGGCGTCGATCTCTGTCAAGGCAAGAGGGTGAGGGAATCTATAACCCTGAAGGGCATGCGGAAGGCGATAGCAGACCACATGTTCAGGAGCCTCTCCCGGGCCGCCCAGATAACCGTGATGGGTGAGCTGGACATGAGCGAGGCGGTCAGACTAAGGGACAGTCTCGCACACCACGAAGACGAGATAGGCGCGAAGATCAGCTTCGTTGATATCCTCGTCTATGTCCTCTCCCGGGCGCTCGTCGAACACCGGCACATGAACTGCACCCTTGTCAACGACTACGAACTCAAGATATGGGAGGACATCAACATCGGCGTCGCAGTGGCACTGGGAAGGGAAGGCCTGATCGTGCCAGTCCTGAAGCATGCCGACACGATGACACTCAAGGAGATATCGGACGGGGTGCGAAGGCTGGCAGAAAAGGCCAGAACAGGCCAGCTTACGCCGGATGAGGCGAGTGGGGGGACCTTCACCCTGACAAGCCTAGGCAGGCGCGGGACTAGTATGTACCAGACGCCTATCCTCAACCAACCCGAGTCCGCGATACTCGCGACGGCTACTATCAGCGATAGGCCGGTGGTCAGGGACGGACAAATCGTCATCGCTCCCATTATGCCTTTCAGCCTGACCTTCGATCACCGAGCGATTAACGGATACGGAGCGGAGGAGTTCATGGGCAGGGTGCAGGCGCTTCTCGCCGCCCCGGGCCTCCTCCTTTAGCGGGAATGTCTCGCTGGCCGTGAAAGAAAGAACCGAGAGCGATAAACAAAAGGAGGAATGATGGAAACGAAAAAACAGCCCGTCCTTCCGCAGGTATCGCAGGTCGGCGTCGTCGTCCGGGACGTCGAGCAGGCAATGAAATACTACACGGAGACGTTCGGGATCGGCCCTTTCATGACGGTGGACTTCGTTCCTGAGAAACATTGGCTGAGGGGCAAACCATTTCCGATAAAGCTACGCATAGGCATAGCCCAAATAGGCGCCCTGCAGCTAGAGTTGATCGAGCCAGTTGAGGGCGACGGACCTCACAAGCGCTTTCTCGAAGAGAAAGGCGAAGGTCTCCAACACCTAGGGTTTTTCGTCGACAATTACGACGAGTGGATGGACTACCTGAAAGGAAGAGGGATTGACGTCCTCATGAATGCGGAGACAACCGTCGAGGGCATGGGCAAGGTGCGCGCTGCCTATGCAGAGACGGACAAGAGAGGCGGCGTTCTCTTCGAGTTCATTCAGATCGACAACGGGTAACCGTCCTCCCGAACCGGTATCGAAGACCGCGGACCGAAGGCGTCGCTGCATAGAAATGAGGCTTTCTCCGCAATCTCGCGGCTGCTCGGATGATTGCGCTGCAACAAAAGCGCGCGCGGCAGCCGGCTCAAAGACGCCGACGCTTTTTGATGAAAGAGCGTGCCTTAAGGGGGCAAAGGCGATGGAAGAACGAGACGTCGTTGTGATCGGTGGCGGCCCCGCCGGGTATGCCGCGGCTATCAGGGCCGCGCAACTCGGCGGGAGGGTCGCTCTAGTGGAAAAGGATAAGTTGGGGGGGACTTGCCTCAACCGGGGCTGCATCCCAACGAGCGTATTCGCCCGGGCAGTGGAGTTCCTCGAGATGGGCGCCCAGAGCAAGGACTACGGCATACTCTTCAAAGAGCAGTCCATTGATTTCTCTAAGCTGGCCGCGAGGAAGGACGTGGTGGTGAAGACGCTCATAGGGGGCGTGGGAATGTTGCTCAGAGAGCATGGTGTCGAGATGGAGCAAGGGAGCGCCGCATTTCTTTTGCCTGGCGAGGTTTCTCTGACCCTTACAAGCGGGGAGAAAAAGGTCATAAAGGCTCGAAACGTCGTCGTCGCGACGGGGGGCCGGTGCAGGCAGCTTCCCATCCCGGGAGGCGGAATGGTCCTTGACGCTGGGGCGGCGCTAGAATCGAAAGAAGCGCCGATATCGGTCATACTGCTGGGAGCAGGTTTCATCGGGATGGCCCTGGCGACCATTTTTTCAAAACTTGGCGCTTACGTTGCTGTTGTTGAGAAATCTGAGTTCATGCTCCCGGGTATCGACCGGGAGATCGTGGCCCTGTACGAGAAAGAAGCGAGAAAAGGCAAGATCGCATATTATCCCAGGTGCACTGTCCGAGCAATCGAGGAGGGGCCTGACGGCCAGCGGAGGGTACGCGCCGAGGCGGACGGCCAGGAGATTGTTCTGGACGCCCAGCTCGTTTTCAATACGGAGGAGCGGGAGGCCAATATAGGCGAACTCGGCCTCGATCGCTTCGGCCTCAAATTGAATGGGAAAGGCGGCATCGCCGTAGACGGAGCGATGAAGACGAGCGTCCCCGGAGTATTCGCTGCCGGCGACGCGACGATGGAGCATATGTGGACGGAGGCGGCCTATATGGAAGGCGTCGTGGCGGCAGAAAATGCGATGGGAGGGCAATCCCGCATAAACTATAGCGCCATGCCTTATTGGACGTGTACGATTCCACGGGTTGCCGGCGTGGGACTCACCGAGGAAGAGGCCGTAAAGAAGGATTATGAAACCAAAGTGGCGCGTTATTTCCTGGCCGCGAACGGGATGGCGGTAGCTATTGGGCAGAGGACAGGCATGCTAAAGTTGATCACTGAAAGAAAGTACGGTCAGATCCTCGGCGTGCACATGGTGGGCGCTCAGGCAACGGAGCTTATCGGTGAGGCTTCTTTGGCGGTAAGGCTCGAGCTGACCTGCCGGGATGTCGGGGACGCGATGCATGTCCATCCCTCCGTGTCGGAGGCGTTATGGGAGGCGGCAAGGAGTATTGGAGGCGATTCGATCCACCTCATTCCTGGGAGATAGAAAAGCTGTCGCGCGTGGGGTCGTAGGAGCCGCCGATATGACTGCCAGCGGGGAAACCGCGGTCTATCGGCTATTCTTGATAGGCTACGCGAGAGCTTATAGGCTGCAACAGACGATCAACGAGCAGAGGGTGAAGGCGATGCGCTCGACACCCTCTTGCTCGCGGAAGCTTGCCAATGGGACCGGCTCGAATCAGGAGACCTTTCTGTCCCGGCGAAGAGTGTGTAGCGCTATGTCCGAGAAGATCGATTCGACCAGCCCAATCCCTAGGCACGCTCCAGAGGATCGACAGTCCGGAGCATCAGAACCCTATTGCCGTTTCACTGGAGTGTGCGACGATGACTGTCGAAGGGTGGATCGCCTGACGGCTTCCATAGACGCAAAACCCTTTGAATCAGGCCCGTTCTGTTCCTCACTTTCGCCTTTTCGAATATGTTTCTCAGGTGATTCTTCACCGTTCCCTCACTGATAAAGAGCCTTTCCGCGATCTCGGCATTTCTATAACCCCTCGCGACGTAGGAGACTATCTCGGTCTCTCTGTTGGTGAGATTGCAGTCATCGTTGACGGCATGATCGCTGATCGGCGGATGTACGGGGAGAATCTCCATGGTAATGAGAAAAAGAGGATAATCGGAGTCAACGATGCCTTTGTCTACAATTCTGGAACGGAACAGACACTTCTCGAAAGGGGAAATCGGCATGACCCTTTCTCTCGCTGGAGACGGCTCCAGCCTGCCATTCTGCTCCTTCCTGACCCATTCCTCCATCCGTTGACAGTCCTTCAGAACTGGCTCTGGGATCACCGATTCCGGATTATGCCGCCCGATTTCCGAGACTGCGTCCCTTCTTATGCTTTCACAAATCGTCACGGCCCTTCTATTCGCGAAAAGTACGTTTCTTTTCAAATCAAGGGCTGCGAGTCCCACATCGGCGCTGTCGAGGATCATCTGGAAGAAACTTCCTCTCTCCTCGATTTCCTTCATCGTTTGAATTCTCTCGAATGCCGCGGACATATGAGATGAGACAATGCCTCCGAGAGCCAGATCCTCTTCGCCGAACCTCCTGTTGCCGATCCTGTGAGTGCAGATTGCAGACGTGAGTTTGCCGTTCATCCGGATATAGACCACCATCTGGTGAAGGATCTTTTGCTGCTTGATGAAATCGTTGTAATACTCGGTCTTCTGGAACTCATAGAAAGGCAGAACCTGTTCCATGGAAAGAGCGGACCCCCTGAAGCATCGCATGTTGACGCGATCGAAAGGATTGAGTCTGTGGTAATAGCCGGTATATTGGGGGATCAAATGGCGTTCGATATTCAATTCGAGAGGATCGGCGATCCTATTGTCCTGAGCGATCAGCCAATTGATGGTGCTGTCGGACCGAAATATCCTGCGTATCAGTTTGAGGGTTTGAGACCGTAATGATCCGATGTCCTTCGCGCTTCCGGCGATTCGGGTAAACGCCATCAAGTCCGGAATGCAGCTGGCAGGAAACTTCGCCAATTCCATCCCC
>Ga0187782_10004187_pt1 | contig 10792 bp, 8 predicted proteins | sample 0715_SJ02_MP15_2_FD_132454 | JGI IMG/M metagenome (GOLD analysis project Ga0187782, IMG submission 132454) | Tropical peat soil microbial communities from peatlands in Department of Meta, Colombia - 0715_SJ02_MP15_20_MG | ecosystem: Environmental > Terrestrial > Soil > Wetlands > Peat | place...
CGGCTATGCTCTGGCTTATTCGGGTTTGGCCGAAACCTATACCATATGGCCTAGCTATGGTGGCTCTCCGAGCGAAAACGTGCCGAAGTCGAATGTCGCTGCCCGCAAGGCACTGGAGTTGGATGCGACCTTAGCTCGCCCCCACGCTGTTTTGGGCAGGAACGAGATGCGATACGAGCGGGACTTTGCCGGAGGAGAGGCAGAATTCAAGAGAGCGTTTGAACTCGATCCCATTGATCCGATCGCCTACGAACTGCACGCAGTCGATCTTGGCTGGATTGGGGGCAGGGATCAGGAGGCACTTGCTGAAATCAACCGTGCTCACCAACTCGATCCGTTGTCACCAATCGTTATCGAGAATCTCGGGGAGATTCACATCAGGGCACGACGTTACGACGAGGCGATTGCAGGGTGCAAGAAGTTGGCAGAGGAGAACCCGACTTATGCCATTGCGCACCGTTGTTTATACCTAGCATATTGGGGGAAACGCATGTACTTGCAAGCGATTGACGAATGGAAAGTCTATGGCGATCTTAACCGCGACAGAAGCACTTCTGAATTTGCCTCTGCGATGGAGCAAGGGTTTCGTACAGGGGGCTGGCAGGGCGCTCTCGCCAAAGGCATTCAAACCAGGAAAGCGCAACGTAGGACTGGTTACCAGTCTGCGTATCAGATTGCCCAACTTTACGCGGAGTTGGGGGACAAAGATCAAGCTTTCATGTGGCTAAACACTGCGTTTCAGGAGCATGACTGGTGGCTGATCGGTTTAAGAGTTGACTTCGCACTCGACCCCATTCGTGCCGACCCCCGGTTTGCTGAACTGGTGCGGAAGATGGGGTTGCCGCAGTAACCTGCGCTTCCTGAAGCTCAAACCTGAAGCTCAAAGGGGACACCGAGCCCTCTCTTCATCTTCGACGCAGAAAAAGCAAGAGCCCTCGAAGATCGAGGGCTCTCCTGAGAGACAGGCGAACTTATTTCAGCGTCTTTACGTAGTCCGCCACGGCCTTGACGTCGTCCGGCTCCAGGCCGGCGATGGGCTTCTTGTGCGGAGCCTTCTTGGCGTCGTTGCCCTTGGTGAGCAGGTCGACGATCTGGTCGGCGGTCAGAGCGGTGCCGGCGAGCTTGGGGCCCATTTTGCCTTCGCCGTTGGGGCCATGGCACATGGCGCACTTGGCTTTATAGGTGCCGGCGCCGTCGGCCGCGAACGCAGGCAAAGCCAGCGTGGCGGTCATGACGACGATTAGAAACAAAACAAGGGTAATTCTCATGTAGTCCTCCTAAAGGGTTGAAATCAGGTAAATGAAGTATTGAGGCCCGACAACTTCGAAATTGTAGCGCTTCGGGCGGTGCGAATGGAAGGAGCAAAGCGAAAGCTGCCGGAACCGCGAACGAATGCGTCCGGGGCACGTCAGTCGTCAGGTCTGTCGCCGGCTTCCCGCGTCTCGCAAGAGCTCAATTGCTGATGGTCGATTGTTGATCGCCGATTAAACCACTTGTCATCCTGAGCGGCGCCCTTTGCCGCGAAGGACCTGTGCAACCTGCCTGGAGGTGCAGAGGTCCTTCGCTTTGCTCAGGATGACAATAAGTTCGGGTTTCAATCAACAATCAAAAATCATCAATCAAGAATTTGGGGAGGCTTCCATGTTCCCAGGTCTCGCAAACAGCAGGTTCCTCACCGAGTCGCCGACTCGGTTCGGAATGACATCACAAAGCGTCGGAGCGACGGCGGGCACTGAAATCTGAGGGTTGCTTCTGAGGTTTGAGGTCGGAGGTTTCTATTAGCGCGCGACCTGCACGACGAGGATCATGCCAGGATGGAGCACGGCGACGTTGCGGTTGTCGCGCTTGAGGGCGGCGACGGTGGTCTTGTAGAGAGTGGCGATGGAGTAGAGAGTCTCGCCCGACTTGACTTTGTGGTGGACGACCGATGGAGTCTCAGCTTTCGCGGTATTGAGCCGCTCAATTTCCGCCGACTTGGTGGCCGGAGGCTTGACGGTAGCCGTATCGGTCTTTGGCGTGCTGCCCGAGGGAGCGTTCCCCGGTCCCGCGCCGGACGATCCCGTACCCGTGTGCCTGGACTTGCCCGTCCGCGCGGACGCAACTTCGGCCTGGTGCGAACTCGGCGTGATGGGCAGATGCAGGGCGACAACTTTTCTTCCCGCGAGGCTGGAGCCGCGCAGGCCATTCCAGCGGCGGATCATCTGCGGGGAAACGCCGAAATTTTCGGCCACGCTCTCGACCGTTTCTCCCTTGTGCACGTGGTGCCAGGTAATGTGACGGGCGTAGGTGGCGCCGTCGCTCTGCGCGTGCGTGCCGGGGGCCATCGGAATGACCAACCGGGCATCGGCTTCGAGTTCGTTGCTGTCGAGGTGGTTGACTTCCTTGATGGACCTGGCGGTCACGCGATAGTTGTGAGCCAGCGCGACCAGCGTGTCGCCGGAGTGCACGGTGTGAAAGCGCCACCACAGGCGCTGGTCGGCGGGAATGGCGGCAATGGCGGTTTCGTACTGATCTTTGGTTCCGGCCGGCAGGTGCAGATCAAATTTTCCGGTGTGCGGGGTCGAGAGCCGCAGCAAGCTGGGGTTCAGATCCAGCAGTTCTTCTGTCGTCGAGTTCACGCACTGGGCCACCAGGCGCAGATCGACGGGGTAGTCGAGGCTGACCTTGTCGTAGGCCGGCGGATGCTCCATGGCAACTTCATCGAGGCCATACTGCGACGGATTCTTGGCCATGATGATCACAGCCAGAATGATGGGCACGTAGTTGCGGGTTTCGTGGGGAAGAACGTTGCGGTTGTAGAGTTCCCAGAAATCGGCGTAACCAGTGCGCTTCACCGCCGACTGCACCGTGCCCGGACCGGAATCGTAGGCGGCCATGGCGAGATACCAGTCGCCGAACTGCCCGTAGAGCTCTTTCAAATGGCGGGCGGCGGCGCGCGTGGATTTTTCCGGATCCTGGCGATCATCCACCCACATGTTGTGGTGCAGGCCGTAGCCCGAGCCACGACCCGACATGAACTGCCAGATACCGCGGGCGCCGACGCGAGAAACGGCGTGAGGGAGAAATCCGGACTCGGCCTGCGCCAGATAGATGAGGTCCTGCGGAACGCCTTCTTCCTTGAGGATGGGCAGCATCATGTCGCGGTAGCGGCCGGAGCGGGCGTAGGCGCGCTCGAAGACACCGCGTCCGTAGCCGGAGAAATAACTGATGTAGCCGGCGACCTGGCCGGTCATCATCAGGGGCAGATCGGAGTTCGTGTTCTTGATTTCGGCTTCGGCCTTGGCGAGGGTGCGGGCGTCGGCGGCCGGAGTCACGCCGTTGGTCTCGTCAATCGGGGCAGGTTCAGATTTCTGCTGCGGTTCTTGCGCCGCTTCGGAATCGGCAGACGGGCCGCCGGGGTACAGCGCGTCCACGCCTTCGACCACGTGGTCGAATTCCTGCTGCAGGCGATCGTCGGAACGGACGTCGAAACTGCTGCCCAGCAGGGCGTTGAGGGCGTTGTCGAAATTGTGCTTCGCGTCTTCCGTCTTGCCCGCGTGGTAGTTGGCCAGGCCGGTTTGATATTCCTTTTCCACCTGGGCGATCAGATCAGCGACGGGATCGGCAGCGGGCGGGTTCGCTTCTGACTTTTGCGCGGAAGCCGAGTCTGGTGGCTGACTCGCCTTCGTATCCGGCTGCTGGGCCGCCGACGGAGTCGCTGCCGAGGTCTCGGTCGGCGCGGGCGCCGCAGGCTGCAACGCAGGAGCGGTCTTGGGCGGAATAAGCGCGACCGGCTTCTGCGCCGTCTGGCAGGCGCCGGCCGCCAGGGCCAGAAAGGCCAGCACTGCGATGCGGCAATGCACTGTAACAATTCGCATACTTCGCTTATTTGTCTATGAGATGCAGGGTCGCTCCTGGGCGTAGTCTCCTGGGCGTAAACCGCAGATTCTAGCAAAGATCGTAAATGGGGGCTGGGCTTGGGTCAATCGCCGGGAAGGAACTGGGGAGGTTACTTTTGTCATTGGTTACTCAGCTGCCAGCTATCAGCTTTCAGCCAAAAAAGCTTTCACCGCAGAGGACGCCGAGGACGCGGAGACACAGTGAGGCTGTGGTCTGAGGTCACAGATGGTATTCCCACTTCTCGCAAAAGCGGCGAGAAGTGGGCCACCCCAAACCGGATTGTGGATTATTGATTTCTTGCTTTAAGCCGCCCCTGAACTTTTGTCATCCTGAGGCCGCGCGGTTTGCGGCCGAAGCCTATGCAAACTTCGCCGGAAACTGCATAGGTCCTTCGCTTCGCTCAGGATGACAAGAGCTCGACAGTCGATGGTGGCGTTGACCCATCGGCTAAGGCGATACGGGCACCGCACCCGGGGCTACTTGGGGCGGAGGCGGCGCGGGATAGAGCACGGCGGCCAGCCGAGGGTAGCGCCCGGCGAAGAAATGGATGGAATATGCCGGGAAGAACACGATGGCCGGCACGGAGACCAGGGCGACCAGATAGAGAAAAAATGCCAGCAAAACGCATCCGATGACCACAGCCAGCGTGATGGTGTAGACGTTCCAGGTAAGCCCGGCCGACTTGCCGGTGAGAATTGCCAGAAGACCGAGTCCCGCCGTGGGTATGACGAAGATCAACCCTAAGATGAGAGTGGCGACTCCAATGAGGATGCCCACGACGATGGCGAGCACGATTTTCAACCCAAGGTATGCGGCGTATGCTCCCTTCTCGGCCATCATCATGGGCCACAGTCGCCGCCATCCGCCCATGACGTCGACATCTTCCAGCGCCATCTGCGGAACCACAAAATCCTTGATGAGCACAAAAAACACTGCCGTGGCTAGAGCGAAAATGAAGAACAGCAGGAAAAGAAGAATTCCGCCTAACACCAGAGGAGGCAGGTGCTCTTTCGGCGCCTTGAACCATCCCCGGCTAAAGGCGAAGGCCGCCGGGATTCCAACCAGCACTACGATGCCCGCCAGGCTCAGGAGAAAGTAAAGCAGTCGGAACACGAAGTATCGCCATCCCGGGCCCAGCCTGCGGCTCCAGCTCCAGCGGATGTGACACTGTTTGGTGACGATGCTGTCGAACAGCACGAAGCGCATCACGCTGCCGATGTACATCAGGATGATTCCGATAGCCAGCGCGGCCACAATGCCAGCGGTGACGAGTGCGGCGATCAGGGCAGGATCGATGGCCAGGTGACCGGGGAAGCCTGTGCCCGGCGCCGCTCCGGGATGGCCGGAAAAGTTGGAGCGATTGCATCCATTCCCACCAAGTTCTCCGGCCAGCAGCCCAACAAAGGCAAGCTTGGTCCATTGACCGATGCGGAAAGGCTTGAAGAGTTGGAGCTTGGTGTGGTCCACGGCGAGCGTGATCGAGTCGGCGGCGGAAATGGGCACCTTGCACCTCGGGCGGCGGACGGCTTCAGCAGCAAGGTACTAAGAATTGGGCAGCAGATCAAATCAATTCCGAGACAGGTTTGGGCCGGAATCTGCGATGTGATGGCGATCACAGTCGGGCGGGAAGGGTTCCGCCTAACATAGCCTGGAGTATTCAAACGTTTTAGTGTTAGCAGGCCATGGCGCCCTGAGGCCGAAAGCCGCGCTGCACAAGAAAGGCGAGCGACAGCCGAGCGATATGCCGAGAAAGCTGAGGGCGGGAATCCTGGGATACGGACGGATGGGCCGCGGGTTCGTGGCCGCGATGCAGGAGAGCGGGATTTGGGAGGTGGCGGCGGTCTACGACATCTGTGGCAAAGCCCGCCAGCTGGCCCGGCATAACGCACCGAAGGCGGCGGTTTACGATGCCCCCGATGCTATCTTTCAGGACGCGTCGATCGATGCGGTGGGCTTATTCACCCTGGCGGATGCGCGGCCGCAGCAAATCCGGCAGGCGCTGGCGAAACGCAAGCACGTGCTGGCGGAGAAGCCGATCGGCGCCGACATCGCCACGGAGTGGCAACTGGTGCGCGAGATTGAAGCCAGCGACCGTTTCGTCGCGGTGAACCTGTTCAACCGGAACGCGTGGTATCACAAAGACATTCAGCAGTTCATCGCCGAAGGCGAAATTGGCGACCTGGCCGTGATCCGCATCTGCCACATGACGCCGGGACACATGCCGATGGAAGGGCACGATCCGGAAGGGCCGCCGTTCCACGATTGCGGCATGCACTACGTTGACGTCGCGCGCTGGTACGCTCAAAGCGAATACCAGACCTGGCACGCGCAAGGCCTGCGCATGTGGGGTCACAAGGACCCGTGGTGGGTGCAGGCGCATGGCACGTTCGCCAACGGCGTGGTGTTCGACATTACCCAGGGATTTATCTACGGGCACCTGGCCAAGGAGCAGCCGCACAATTGCTACGTCGATGCCATCGGCACCAAGGGCGTGGCGCGCATGCGGCATGACTTTGCCCAGGCAACGGTGGAGCTGTACGGCGTCCACGAAACCGTGCATAAGACGGCGCCGTTCAACGACAAGAAGCTGGACGTCATGGTCGATGTTTTCGGGCGATCGATCCTGGCGGGAAAGAACCTGGGCTTCCCGCAGGCGCGGGACAGCGTGATTGCCTCGGAAGTGAGCTGGGCGATGCTCAACGACGCGGTCGCGAATGTTCCACCGGTGCGGGGAACGGCGGAACAAATGCAGCAGATCCTGGAACACCGGCGCCAAATGGTGAACGGGTTCGGACTTCCGGTCAAGGCGCAGGAAGAGCCGGAGATCCCGCTGCTGACAAAGTAAGAACGATCACGGTCAAATCCTGCGCGTGCCTCTCTACGCCTCCACTTCTCACACCCGCCAGTAATCCGGCCGCCAGCTCTGAATGGCCTGCTTGATCTGCTTGCGGTCCAACTGCTCGTTCAAGGCACGCGCCACCAGTTGGGCGACTTCCGCATCGGAGGCGAAGCGCAGGCCAATGAGTTGGTCTTCAGTCAACTCGGGAATGCGCGAGCGCAGAGGCTCAGAAAGAAGCTGCGAGAGGCGCAGGCGCTCCTCCAGGCGGATGACGCGATCTTGCACGCGCAGGGTATAGATGCGGACTTTGAGGACGAGGATCAGGAGGGCCAGCGCCAGAAGGATCAGCAGGAAGGCATGGAAGTGATCGCGGAAGCCGCTTTCGGTGATGTGGGCGAAGAAGTGGATGAGCGCGAAGAGTAGGCCTAGCCCAAACACTGGGAGCACGAAAAAATGAAAGGGCGGATCGAGGCGGGCGTGATTGGCAAAAGTCTGGGGTTTTTTCTCGGCCATGATGATTTCTCCTGGGCGCGAGCGCCAGTGTAGCAGAGGCGAAGGATAAGGAAAATCGTCTGCAGCCGGCTGCAGCCCATGTAGAATCGCATGTTGCCGGAATCCTTCCGCAACGCCACGAATCGAACCATGCCATGAAAGCCATACAAATCAAGCAACCCGGCGGGCCGGAGGCGATGGAACTGGTGGAGTTGCCGGTTCCCCAGCCCAAGGCAAGTGAGGCGGTGGTGAAGCTGGCCGCTTCGGGAGTGAACTTTATTGACGTGTATCAACGCGAGGGCCGCTACAAAGTGCCACTGCCGTTTGTGCTGGGGCAGGAGGGTGCGGGAACAGTTACGGCCGTGGGCGGCGACGTGAGGTTGGCAAAAATCGGCGACCGCGTGGCGTGGACGGGCGTGCTGGGCGCTTACGCCGAATACGCGGCCGTGCCCGAGGACCGGCTGGTGCCGATTCCCGCGGGAGTGACCGACGAGCAGGCAGCGGCTGTGCTGCTGCAAGGCATGACGGCGCATTATCTCTCCCATTCGACTTATCCGTTGCAGCGCGGCGAAACGGCGCTGGTGCACGCGGCGGCGGGCGGCGTGGGATTGCTGCTGACCCAGATGGCGCACGCGCTCGGCGCGCGCGTGATTGCCACGGTCTCAACCGAGGAGAAGGCAAAGCTGGCGCGTGAGGCCGGGGCGGACGACGTCATTCTTTATACGCAGACGGACTTTGAGGCGGAGACGAAGCGGCTGACTGACGGCAAGGGCGTGGACGTGGTGTATGACTCGGTAGGAAAGACGACGTTTGAGAAAGGCCTGAATATTCTGCGGCCGCGCGGGATGATGGTGCTGTATGGAGGATCGAGCGGGGCCGTGCCTCCGTTTGATCTGATCGGGTTGTCGGTGAAGGGCTCGCTGTTTGTGACCCGGCCCACGCTGGCGCACTACACGCTGACGCGCGAGGAACTGATGGCGCGCGCGGGCGCGGTGTTTGGGATGATGGCAGCGGGAAAACTGAAGCTGCGGATCGAGCACAGGTATCCGCTGGCCGAAGCGCAGCGGGCGCACCGCGATCTGGAAGGAAGAAAGACGACGGGGAAGCTGCTGTTGATAGCGTAGGTCATACTGCGCTCAGCGAGGAGATTGTCATCCTGAGCGAAGTTGCCATCCGCGCAGCGGATGGCAACACAGTCGAAGGACCCCGTGTTGGCTTGCATTGCGTTGGTCGACGGAGGGAGTTCTCGCTGCGTGTCGCTATCATGAGAACGCCTGTCCAGGTCCACCTCAACGCAGGCGGGCGCAAGGTCCTTCGACTTCGTAGCCGCTTCGCTCGCGCAGCGGCTACTCCGCTCAGGGTGACAGAATTGTGAGATTACATTTGCTAAGGACTAATCATGAAAGCGATTCGGGTGAAGCATACAGGTGGGCCGGAGGTGATGGAACTGGCGGAGATTCCGGTTCCGCAGCCGAAGCCGGCGGAGGCGCTGGTGAAAGTCGCGGTGGCCGGCGTGAACTCGATTGATGGCCACTTCCGCGATGGAAGTTTGCGCACGCACTTGCCCTTCATCCCCGGGCAGGAAGGCGCGGGGGTGGTTACGGCGGCAGGCGCGCAGGTGAGGTCGCTGAAAGCCGGCGACCGCGTAGCGTGGAGCGGAACGCTGGGATCGTACGCCGAGTACGTGGCCGCGCCGGAAGAACATCTGGTGCCGGTGCCCGCGGCGATCAGCGATGAGCAGGCGGCAGCGGCGATGATGCATGGGCTGACGGCGCACTACCTGGTGAACGACGCGCACAAGCTGAAGGCGGGCGAGACCGCGCTGGTGCATGCGGCGGCGGGCGGAGTCGGCGCGCTGGTGGTGCAGATGGCCCACGCCATCGGGGCGCGGGTGATCGGCACGGCTTCGAGCGCGGAGAAAGCCAGGCTGGCGCGCGAAGCGGGTGCGGATGAAGTAATCGTATACACCGAGCAGGATTTCGAGGCGGAGGTCAAGCGGCTGACCGGCGGCAAGGGCGTGGAAGTGGTGTACGACGGCGTGGGCAAGGCGACGTTTGAAAAGAATCTGAACGTGATGAAGCTGCGCGGGATGCTGGTGATTTACGGCATGTCGAGCGGGCCGGTGCCGCCGGTGGATCCGGCCAAACTGTCGGAGAAAGGCTCGCTCTACATGGCCCGCACCACGCTGGCGCACTTCACCGCCACGCGTGAGGAACTGGTGGCGCGCACCAGCGCGTTGTTTGGCATGATCGCCGAGGGCAAGCTCAAGGTGCGGATTGCGAAGAAGTATCCGCTGGCGGAGGCGGCGCAGGCACACCGCGACATGGAAGCACACAAGCTGGCGGGAAAGTTGCTGCTGGTGGTGTAGGGGCGCGCGGGCGGAAAATCTTCAACGCAGCAGAATGCAGATCGCAAAGGCATCAAGCGATCCAAGGGGCGCGACCCATGATGTGCCGTCCCTGACGGGACTCGGTTCATCTCTTGGCGATGCTTACCCGGCACTGCCGTGCCGGGCTTTCCCATTCCGCCGCTGCGCGGCTGGGGGATCACGCGGAAGCGTCTGCGAATGGTAATACGACGTGCGGACCTCGCCGTCCGTTCCCGATTTGGATTAGGCCAGCACAGTTTGTGACACCCGTCACAGACTAACGACTCCGTATTCCCACAGAGTCAGGAGGGGCTGCTATGGTTAACGCCGCACCAGCGCCGGAGGCGCGGGATGTGAAAGCCCGGCGCGGAAGCGCCGGGTAAGCGTGGGAGAAACGGAGCGAGTCCCGGAGGGACGGTACGATGGGCCATACCTATCCGAACGTTTTGATTCATTGCATATTCAGCACGAAAGAGCGGCGCAATCTGATTCCGGACGCGCTAGGTGAAAAGCTGCCCTCGTATTTCGTGGGAATTGGGAAAGGGCACGACCTTCCCGTGCTTTGTGCCGGAGGCACGGCCAATCATGCCCATTTGCTGATCGCGCTTCCGGCCACAGTACCCCTGGCCAAAGCGGTTCAGGTGCTAAAGGCCAATTCGTCCCGCTGGCTGGGCGAGCATGGATTTGACTTTGCATGGCAAGACGGCTACGGCGCGTTCAGCGTGAGTGCATCGAACGTGGAGGTGGTGAAGCACTACATTGAACATCAGGCCGAGCATCATGCGAAACATTCGTTCGAGGATGAGTTCCTGTCGTTGTTGCGTAAGTCAGGAGTGGCGTACGATCCGCAATTTGTGTTCGGATGACAGGTTGATGTGCCGTCCCTGACGGGACTCGGTTCATCTCTTGGTGATGCTTACCCGGCACTGCCGTGCCGGGCTTTCCCATGACGCCGCTGCGCGGCTGGTGCGGCCGGCAGGGCAAGAGCGCCTACACAGCGTAGGACCTTTTCAAAACTTCGGCTCCTGCCGTGCCGGGCTTTCCCATGACGCCGCTGCGAGGCTGGAGAAAAAGGAAGCACACGATCGCACCCTTCCAGATCTGAAACGCGCTGTCGGTGCCGGGTGACATTCATCACCGACTGTCGCGTTGGCCGTCTCGATACTCGGGGGAGGGCTTGCCGCCTGTCTTTGACATGCCAGCGCCGGAGGCGC
>Ga0187782_10004188_pt1 | contig 10791 bp, 10 predicted proteins | sample 0715_SJ02_MP15_2_FD_132454 | JGI IMG/M metagenome (GOLD analysis project Ga0187782, IMG submission 132454) | Tropical peat soil microbial communities from peatlands in Department of Meta, Colombia - 0715_SJ02_MP15_20_MG | ecosystem: Environmental > Terrestrial > Soil > Wetlands > Peat | place...
CCGAAACCGTTCGAATTGCCCATTCTGCTGGCGCGACTGCAGGGCTTGCTACGCCGCGGCGAATGGTCACGTGTGAATCAGGAAAACGAAACCAGTGTGCGCACACAGTCTGCGGAGCGCGGTGCAAGTGCTGAATACCTTGTCTATGCATTTGATGGCCGGGTCATAGATTTCGGAAAGTTGGAACTCCGGGCAAACGGAAACACCATTCAGCTCACTTTGATGGAAGCAGAGTTGCTTCGCTACCTGGTCCGCAACAGCGGACGCGCGATTTCACGCAAATCGATCCTTGAGCAAGTCTGGGGATTGCATGAGGACACGGATACCCGCGCGATCGATAACTTCATCGTTCGTCTGCGGCGCTACATTGAAAACAATCCATCAAAGCCGGAACATTTGCTGACCGTGCGAGGAGTAGGTTATCAGTTCATTCCTTCGCCCAGAAAGAAAGACTGATATCCGCGCATACTGGTGAGCTTTGCTAACGCACTGGTCGCGATCACATATTAAAGCTTCTTCCATCGCGTCTGGAACGCGCGAACAGAACGGCGTAGAAAGCCAGATTCAGGCCACAAAGGACAACCCCCGCAACGGTGAGCGCCAGTTCAGAAATATTTGGGTAGACAAGCGCATCCAAATAATGAAGCATAAACCCGCCCCGGTACGGCACTAGGCCGGCTCGTGCTTCGAGCCGGTTTTCGAGCACAGTCAGAGGGCACGACCAGGGGAAAAGTTCAATAAAAATCCCCCAGATCAGGCTCGCGATGTGCAGCCAGCGGAGCAACGGATGCCGACGGCTCAGGAGAGCCCCGAAGATCACCCATAGAATGAAAAGCAAGTGAAGCAGTAGGACCCCAGCCGCCAGCGCGGAATAGTCAGCTGGGGTCGTGAAGATGGTGCCCGCCAACCTCAAGTCTGCAAGTCCTCAATATTTGCGACCCCTTGGATTGGCAGCGCGCTTTTGAGGCTACTGTCGGGAAGTGGATGCTCCAGCGGCCAAATCGCGCACCACGCCCAGAAAGCTCGCCGCCGCTTCCTCACCAGATAGCGATTCCAGGTCAATCGTGGCGGCCAAATGAGGAGACTCCGGGCCAAAGCGGACACTAAGCAGATCGTGTCCGCGAGAGGTCATAAGCGTATTCACAATGGGCGGCAGCTCCCGTCTCCAGTGCATTGAGGTCGTCAGCACGACGGGACCGGGATGGGAAACAGCCCAATTGCGTGATGCTTGCGTCAGGTTGCCGCCGCGGTGAGTCAGCCAGCGATGCCGGCACACTTCCAAATGAATGCCCGGCACGCAATCCAGATCGGCTTCGAACGTGACGGTTTCTCGCTGCTTATGCCAGCGACTCAGAAACCATTGAATGGGAATCGGACGGGGCAGCAGCCGGATGGTTACCCTGGCGTTCTCGAACCAGTGCGCGGCGAACCGCAGATGTGCTTGCAGCCGGGATGCCCCAATCCAGCGTGTTTCCACAACCCGCGCGCGGTTGGCACAAGCTACCTCCACCCAGCGCAAAGCGCGCGTCCCTCTGCGACGGTTGTAGCGCAGGAAGAAAAAATACCAAATACCCATAACAAGAGCCGCAGCAAGCACGTCGATTAGGAACAGGCGCCCCACAACTTTCCTCAGATGCGAATGTTACGTCGTGGGGTGCAAGTCAAGCAACCTTTTCGGCGTCTTTTTTTTCCACTGTCCAAGTCTATTTGTTGCAAAGACAAAGCCCGTTCAGAAAAGAGTTCCCGGCTACAATGGCGAGGTGGACTTCAGGCTGCGAGACTTCAGGCGCGAGGATTTTAAAGTGCTCTGGGAGATTGATCAGCAATGTTTTGCCCCTGGGATCGCTTATTCTCAGCGCGAACTCTCCAGCTACATCCAGCGACGCGGGGCGTTCACGATAATCGCAGAACCGCCCGCCGCCGGCATTAATGGTCCATCCTCTGTTGCGGGCTTTATCGTGGCAGAAGCAAGCCGAAAGGCCGGTCATATTATCAGCATTGATGTCTTGCCTGCGAATCGCCGCTTGGGTTTAGGGTCCAAGCTGCTGGTTGCAGCCGAGAACCGCCTGCGCTCCCTTGACTGCCGTACAACCGTGCTGGAAACGGCCGTGGACAACTTACCGGCCTTGGCCTTCTACAAGCGCCATCAGTACACGGTTTTGAAGGTTTATCCCCGCTATTATTCGAACGGTGTCGACGCCTTCGTCCTCGGGAAAAGGCTTGATTCTGGACAACTGTCACCTGCGCACGTCGAATGAAAATCGGAATTCAGGGCGAAGCGGGATCCTTTAGCTATGAAGCAGCGAAACGCCTGGTTACGACATGCACTGTCGTGCCATGCACCAGATCGCTGGAAGTATTCGATCTTCTTGATCGAGGAACAATCCAGGCAGCCGTCATTCCAATCGAGAACTCGCTGGCAGGCTCGGTGACAGAGCATCTCGATCTATTGTTAGCGCGCGATGTCTTCATTCAGCGGGAACTTCGCTTGCGAATCGTTCACAATTTGATCGCTGCCCCAGGTGTAAGGAAGCGCGACATAAGGAGGGTGTACTCGCACCCGGTAGCTTTGGACCAGTGCCGTAGATTTTTTAGACGGAATCCGCGAATGGAACCGGTACCGTTTTACGACACCGCAGGTAGCGTGAAGCAGATTGTCGAAAGCGGCATGCGGGATAGTGCCGCAATTGCTGGACGGCAAGCGGCAGCGGTTTACCGAGGCAAGATCATCGACTCCGGGATAGAGGATGACAAACAGAATTTCACCCGTTTTTTCCTCATTCGCAAGCATCACAAACCCATGCCGGAGGCGAATAAAACCTCCATCGCCTTTGTTGTGAGGAACGTGCCCGGAGCTTTATACCGTGGGCTGGGGGTTTTTGCCATGAACAGAATTGATTTGGCGAAGATCGAGTCACGCCCGATAAAAGGAAAGCCCTGGCAATACAGCTTCTTCGCCGATCTGCTTTGCGGCGATGACCCGCTCGCACGCCGCGCGCTGCGGAATCTGGCGCGAGTAGCGGAGCGAGTGAAGGTGCTTGGAGTTTATCCCGCTGCCTGATTTATGAAATCACAGGGTGACGTGAGCAAAAGCACGGAGGAATCACCTTTCGCTGTCTATTCTGAAGATGTGTCATTAGCACTGATCAGGGAGGTCTTATGCGTTTATCGAGGTTCGTAGTTGTGCTTGCGGTCTGCGTACTCGGGTTGGGCATGTTAGCCGTCGCCAAGCAGAACAAGTTGGGAGTTGCTGATAGCTACAAGATCGCATTCAGCGCACCTACGCGGGTTGGCGAGGTTTTATTGCCTCAAGGTAACTATCAGGTTCTACACACCATGGAAGGACAAGACCACGTGATGGTCTTCAAGCAGCTGAATACGAAGAAGCCCGCCGAAGCTCGAGTAAAGTGCCAGTTGGTGCCGTTGCCAAAGAAGGCCGCTCGGGATGAACAAACTTTTGTAATGAATTTGGCCAACGAACGCGTCCTGCGTACGTTAGTTTTTAGGGGAGACTTGGCGCAACACGTGTTCTAAGCGGCTCTCGCCAGCTAAAATTGAAGTGGGGTGTGTGGCGGATAAGGGCGCCCATTTCTCTGTTAGAAGCACAATACCTCGCGGCCATAAGAGCCAAACGAGGTGACAGCGGCCCTGTACCTTAGTTCGTGCAAAGCGAACCAAAAAGGTTTAGTATCCTCACGCCTTATAAAGTCTGTGATTGCATCTTTCTGGCGGTTGGCAACATCAAAACTTGAGCAACCTACACTCAAGGTGAAACATGGCACAGCAGTCGCGCGTCGAGCGCAATCTTAAAGAAAACAATAAGAATAGTGAGCAGGAACGGGCGCTGCCCATTCTCCCGGTGAGAGACACGGTTTTGTTTCCACACGCAGTCCTGCCGCTCACGGTTGGCCGGGAAAGCTCGGTGCAGCTCATCAACTCACTGGGGGAGGACAAGACTATTGTCGTGATCGCCCAGCGGGAAGCGCGCGTGGATGCGCCCCAACCGGCCGACCTCTACACCGTCGGAACCCTGGCGATCGTTCACAAAGTCGTCAAAATGCCGAACCAGAGTCTGTTCGTGTTCGCCGAGGGCCTCGAACGGGTCAGGCTGGGAGAGTTTGCACAACTGACGCCATTCATGCGGGCGCAGATAGAGACGGTGCCGGAAGCGATTCCGCCCAAGAGCTCGGAAGTGGAAGCCCTGCAGCGCAACGTTCTGACCTTGTTCCAGCAAATCGTGGCCGGCTCGCCAACACTGTCGGATGAACTTTCCACGGTGGCGATGAATATAGAAGAGCCTGGCCGGCTGGTTGATTTTATTGCGTCATCCCTGCCCTCCTTGTCCACTGCCGATAAGCAGGACACGCTTGAAACCACCGACGTTCGGGTTCGCCTGGAGAAGATCAATCAGCACCTGGCGAAGGAATTAGAAGTTCAGCAACTACGCAACAAGATCCAGTCCGAAGTGCAGGACCGCGTGCAGCAAACCCAACGTGAGTACTACCTGCGCGAGCAGATGAAGGCGATCCAGAAGGAACTTGGTGAGCAGGATGAAGGGCAACGCGATACTGAGGAGCTTCGGCAAAAGATAGAAGCGGCAGGAATGCCCGACGACGTCAAGAAGGAAGCACTTAAGGAATTAGGGCGGCTCTCCCGCATGTCCCCGATGGCGGCCGATTACTCCGTTACGCGCAACTACATCGAGTGGCTGGCCGTACTGCCCTGGGCGAAAACTTCCGGTGGCGACGTGGATATCGTGAAGGCCAAGGAGGTGCTCGACACGGATCATTACGATCTGAAAAAAGTGAAGGACCGCATCCTTGATTACCTCTCAGTGCGCCGGCTGAAACCCGCGATGAAAGGCCCGATTCTTTGCTTTGTTGGACCGCCGGGCGTCGGCAAGACCTCGCTCGGTAAGTCGATCGCCCGAGCGTTGGGCCGGAAGTTCGTGCGCATTTCGTTGGGCGGAGTGCATGACGAAGCGGAAATCCGCGGTCATCGCCGTACTTACATTGGTGCGCTGCCGGGACAAATCATTCAAGGCATTCGCCGGGCCGAAACCAGAGATCCGGTTTTCATGCTGGATGAAATCGACAAGGTCGGACGCGATTTTCGCGGCGACCCGGGATCAGCCTTGCTGGAAGCGCTCGATCCCGAGCAAAACTCCACCTTCCGCGACAACTACCTCGATGTGCCGTTCGATCTCTCGAAAGTATTGTTCATCACGACTGCCAACATCCTGGATACGATTTCCGAGCCTTTGCGGGACCGCATGGAAATCATCGAACTGCAAGGCTACACCGAAGAAGAGAAGATCCACATCGCGTTTCAGTATCTGATTCCGCGCCAGATTGAAGAGAACGGAATTACAGCAGACAACATTGAATTTCCCGAAGAATCGATCAGCAACATTATCCGGCATTACACGCGGGAAGCCGGGGTGCGCAATCTGGAGCGCAACATTGGCACCATCTGCCGTAAGCAGGCCCGCCGCTTGGCGGAAGGGAAGTCGCAGAAATTGATCGTCACTCGGGAGATCATTCAGGAATTCCTGGGGGGGATCAAAATCCGCAGCGAAGGCGAAATTGCTGAACGTACCAAGCGCTCGGGAGTGGTGGTGGGCCTTGCCTGGACTCCTTCCGGCGGCGATATTCTCTTTGTCGAAGCCAATGTGATGAAGGGCAAAGGCGGCTTCACCATGACTGGCCAGATCGGCCAGGTGATGCAGGAGTCCATGCAGGCCGCCCTGACTTGGGTGCGTTCCAATGCTCGGGAACTCCGTATTGCGGAGAACTTCTTCGCCGAGCATGACATTCACATTCACGTGCCGGCCGGAGCGATTCCTAAAGATGGTCCATCCGCGGGCGTAACCATGGCTACTGCTCTGGTGTCGCTGCTTACCAATCGTCCGGTTCGCCCGCTTACCGCCATGACGGGGGAAATCACGTTGAGCGGGAATGTGCTGCCGATTGGTGGGGTGAAAGAAAAGGTCCTGGCTGCCAAACGTGCGGGCGTGCGTGATGTGATATTGCCCGCAGAGAACAAGACTAATGTTGAAGAGGATTTGACTCCGGAGCAAACCGAGAATCTGAACATTCACTACGTCAAGACTATCGACGATGTGCTCGCCCTGGCCCTGCCGTCCACGCCCAGCGAGCAGAAACAGGACGAAGAGGAGCGGGAAAAGGTTCTCACCGAGCAACCAGTCAGCTAAATGACTGTTGTTACCTCAGTTACCAGTGCGCCGAAAAGGCGTACTGGTGTTTTTTGTTTGCATTACAGTAGTCTTACAAGCCCTGTACCAGAAAACTTGTCAGCGCATGTCGTGTTTAATCTCTATACAATTGATTCGGTGATGAGGAACCTATTATGAACAGGCCTAAATCTCTGGCGCTTGGAGTTGTTCTGGCAGGCATTCTTCTCGCTTTGCAAGCACCTATCGGGCTGCTGGCGCAGGGCCCGCCGCCTGATCAACAAGGGCAGGCGCCCGCGCAAGATCCTCCGACTCGGGTTGCACGTTTGAGTTTCGCGGATGGATCGGTCTCATTTCAGCCCGGGGGGGAAGGAGACTGGGTGCAGGCGGTGCGGAATCGTCCCCTGACTACGGGCGACAATCTTTGGGCCGACAAGGATTCTCGTGCCGAACTACAAATCGGCTCGACTTCGCTGCGCATCGACTCCGAGACCAGCATCACGTTCCTCGAACTGGATGATCACACCACACAAGTGCGGCTTTCGCAGGGTTCGATGGTTTTCCGCGTTCGGCATTTAGATGATGATGACCATTTCGAAATCGATACTCCCAATTCTGCCTTTGTCGTGCAGCGCACTGGTGAATATCGTGTCGACGTGAATGGCACCGGCGATGAGACCGATGTGACCGTTTGGCATGGGCGCGGCGAAGTGACCGGTGGTGGTGCGTCATACGATGTTGTGGCTGGCCAGCGCGCTGTTTTTACCGGAGCCAGCGAACTGGATCATCAAATTTCCCAACTTCCTCCGAACGACGATTTCGATAACTTTGCTTTCAATCGCGATCAGATCGAAGATCGATCAGAATCGTCGAATTACATCTCGCCCGAAGTAACCGGCTACGAGGACCTGGACGAATACGGCCAGTGGCATTACGTCGCGGATTATGGTCCAGTATGGACGCCAGTCGGCGTGGCACCAGGGTGGGCTCCCTATCGTTGGGGGCATTGGGTATTTGTTGAACCATGGGGTTGGACCTGGGTCGAAGATGAGCCTTGGGGCTTCGCTCCATTCCATTACGGTCGCTGGGCGTTTGTAGGCGGTGGTTGGTGCTGGGCGCCTGGCCCAATTGTCGTTCGACCGGTTTACGCGCCGGCATTCGTGGCTTTTGTGGGAGGCGGCGGATTCGCAATTGGCGTCGGAGTAGCTCCGGTGGCATGGTTCCCGCTGGCTCCTCGCGAGGTGTGGGTGCCCTGGTATCGCACCAGTCCGGGCTACGTGAACAATGTGAACATCACCAACACCCGTGTCAATGTGACGCAAGTCACGAATGTTTACAACACGACGATCATCAACAACAACACAACGACCGTCAACCGGATCACCTATGTCAATCAGAGTGTTCCGAACGCGGTGACGGCCGTTTCCCACGATACCTTTGCCAATGCGCGGCCGGTGAACGCCAATCTGGTGAAGGTGGATCAGGCGAAAGTCGCGCAGGCTCCGGTCGTCAGAAATGTGCCGGTGCAGCCGTCGAAGCAAAGCGTGTTAGGGGCTGGTCGGCCGGCAAACGCCAGGCCACCCGCAGCAGTGGAGAATCGACAAGTGGTGGCGACCAGAACACCCACTCCGCCGCGCCCCTCTTTCGAGCAGCGTCAAACAGCAAATGTGCGCACCGAGACACCGGGTAAACCGGTGCCGGCGCCTCGCACTGAAAACCAGCCGGCTCGACCGCCCGCCAACCCGCGACTGGAGGGCGAAGGAACGGCACAGCCGGTGCGCCCGGAAAACACGCAGCCGCAAGTCGCCCAACAACCGCCGCGTCCTTCCGTGCCTCGTCCGCCAGTTGGGGAAGGTGGACATCCCTATGTCCGGCAAGCGCCCCCGGTACAGGAGAATCCGCAGCGCCAGCAAAGCGAAGAGCAGAAGTTCAAGACTTGGCAGCAGCAACGTCCGCCAGCCGCGCATGCGCCTGCTCCCCACCCGGAAGCTTCCCGGCGCTAGCCTAATCCTTTCACCGAGAATGCCAGTTCCCTCAGCAGAGAACTGGCATGTTCCTCGATTCGCGGCTGGAGCTCCAAGGAACGTTCCTCACGGTACACTGTAGGGGTAAGAGCCTATGCAGGTTCGCGTGCTCTTTTTCGGTGTCTTGAAAGACCTGGCGGGGCAGAGTTCGGATTCGCTCACTTTGCCCGAGCATGCAACTTTGGGGGATGTGCTGGCGCACTATCAGATGCGGATCGCCAGCTTCGGCAACCTAAGCGCGTCGCTTGCCCTGTCTGTCAATCAGCAATACGCTGCGCCGGAAACCGAGTTGCACGCCGGTGATGAGATCGCTTTCCTGCCGCCCGTGAGCGGAGGCTTGAGTTAACTTTATCGCGTATCGCTCTGTTATCTTTTCGAAAATCGAATTTTCGGCCGATGGAAAAGCGGCGCAATGGTGAGACGGGAGACTAAGTGCTAAATGCCTCTTGAATGTCTAAAGTGCGTCCAAATTGTCCGCGAGAGAATCGACGTGCCGGGCTTCGTAAACAAAATGAAATGCCCGGACGACGGCGCAGTAGTTGTTTTTGAGGGGGTAGTGCGAAACAACAGCCGCGGCCGCCGTACGCTTTTTCTCGATTACGAGGCCTACGAGGAAATGGCCATTACACAGATGAATGACCTAATCGAAAAGGTATTTTCCCAATTTGCTATCCGAGAGGTTGTCATCGTTCATCGCATCGGAAGATTGCAAATCGGCGAAACCAGCGTTGCAGTGATTGTCGCGTCGGCGCACCGGGCGGCTGCATTTGACGCTTGCCGCTGGCTGATCGACAGCCTGAAACAAACCGTGCCGATCTGGAAAAAAGAATATTTTGAGGATGGTGCGGTGTGGGCGCCGGGTGAACCATTTCCCGCCGAAATCCTGCGACCGCGAGACCTGCCGTCTCAAAAGCCCGCATCTAATTGAGCAGCTCGTTTCTTCGCGTGGTTTGCGGCTCCTTGCGATTTTCGGTGTTCAGTGCTGTGTTGGAATGAATTAACGCGCTATCGGAAAATTCCCTAAAGGACCCGAGTGCCTTCAGCCATGAAGAGTTTGATCCTCGTCCCAATTGCGGCCGTGGCGCTGTGCGGTGCGCAGGTGCCCAAACCGCCATGGGCGTCCGGGGGTTCTGCACCGCCCAATGCAAACTCCGGTCGCACTAGCTCGGGGCAGCAGCCTGACACAACCTTCAAGGTAAACGTCAAGTTGGTGAATGTATTTGTCACTGTCACCGATGAGCACGGCGCCCCGATCGGAGGATTGACCAAAGATAACTTCGAAGTCGAGGAAGATGAGAAGGCGCAGACCATCGCTGTTTTCGACAAAGAATCGGCACTGCCTTTATCGATAGTCGTGGACATCGATACCAGCCTGAGTACGCGAAAGGATTTGCCCTTGGAATTGACTTCTGCCCGGCATTTTGCGCACGCCATTCTGCGCCCGGTCGATGCACTTTCTGTATACGAATTCAGTGAAATCGTGAATGAGGTCGTTCACTTTACCCCCGATTTGAAGACCATCGATCACGCCATCGATCACCCCCGACTCGGCGCCGCGACCGCCCTCTATGATGCCGTCTACTTGGGAGCTCAATCGCTGGCTTCGCGACAAGGCAGGAAGGTGATGGTGGTGATCACGGATGGCGGGGACACGGTGAGCCATGTGGACTACAAAGCGGCGCTGAAGGCAGCGCAAGAGGCGGAGGCAATTGTGTACAGCATTATCGACGTCCCGGTCGAGGCGAGTGCCGGACGGGACATTGGGGGCGAGCATGCCCTGATTCAGCTGTCCGAGGACACTGGGGGGAAGTACTTCTACGCCACCACCTCCGCACAGCTGGATGAAGCCTTTCGAAAAATAAGCGACGAGCTGCGTACGCAATATCTACTTGCTTATTACCCAACTCAGCGGCAATCAGACTCCGATTTTCGCCGCATCCAAGTGAAGGTCACACGCGTATCGTTCGACACGCCTTATGTAGTCCGCCACCGCACCGGCTACTACACGACAAGATCAACGTTTTAGAAGTTTCGCCTGTTGCTGAGCAACAGGGCATGGTCTTGCCGACTCTATGACTAGATGAATCCCGCCAGGGAATGATATTCCAAAATCCATAGATTCCTGCCAGGGTCCATGCCTAATATGTTCTTAATTCATTGACACTGAACGTTATTGATAACAAACAATCATTGGCAAACAGTGTGCAGTCGAACTGTTATCTGTATTTGTGTCTACTACCTCTTGATTGACAGTTCCGGCATTCAAGTGTCGGAGATTGTGACGTTTTGGAATGGCTTGAGGGCGTGTTTTGAGGTGAAGGTTGGGGATCGCTAGTTCGGGTTTGAGCCTTCGTCCATAACACCAAGTTCTATTCTTCTCAATAAGACGTTGCACGACCGACTTTTAGCTTCCAGTGGAAGGAAGGTGGATGATGCGATTCACTCCCAGTTTTATTCTCTATAACGGCAAGAGCTTTATTCTCTCGGTGCTAATGGCATCTCTGATGTTGTCATCGATGCTCTTGGTATCGCAGACATCGATTTCTACAGGTAGCATTCAGGGAACGGTCACGG